>OFSF01000093.1_pt1 | contig 38320 bp, 36 predicted proteins | sample 1543271 | NCBI WGS metagenome assembly OFSF01 (sample SAMN07774227, study PRJEB24372) | wastewater metagenome | isolation source: Exp Tend VB 100WW | collected 2016-02
GGACTTCGATCCGGCCATGCTGAAGGTGGGTCAAGCCTGCTTCCAGCAGGCTTGACCACGAACATAGGATCTCGACTCTACAAAAGGCGGGTCACCCCGCCAGCATGCCCTGCCTGCGCATCCGCGGCGACAGCGCCGCGTGCATCACCGCCAGGTGCATCACTACCGCCAGCTCCGGTGCGTAACGGTCATCGCCCAAGCGCCACTGTTGGGCCAGGTTCGCGGCATCAGCCGGCAGCAACGCCAGCAACTGGGCGTCGTCCAGTGCATCGGCCGCGCCCTGCAGCTGGCGCGCCATCTGTCGCGACTGCCACACATGCACGCCGATGCTGAGACTGGCCAGCGACATCAGCACCACAGCCAGCCCGTGCTCGAACCACTGCGACAGCACTTCCGGCCCCCACAGCAGGGCGGCCAGCACTGCCAGACCCGGCAGGCGCCACCCCAGCCAATGGATGCGGCCGCGCTGCGACCAGTGCACCACCACCGCGCTGGCGACCAGTGCCGCAGCTGCCGTGGCCGGCAACTCCGTCACCCAGGTGGCCGCCAGCAGCACCGCCAGCACCGCCCAGACCCAGCCCGGCGGCAACGCACGCCGCTGGTAGTCGGCACCGACCGGCCCGATCAGCTGCCGCAGGCTGCGTTGTTGGCTTGCATCGGTCACCCGTGGTCTCCGTGTCTGTCCTGGCTCGGATGGTCATCGCCAGTGTGTCGCAAATTCGTGCCCACGAAGTTAGCAATCCGCTATGACAGACGCTCTACAACAAATTGCGGATTGACAGGACGCGCGGCTCGCCCGCAGCGCTCACCCCGCCGACAGATCCTTGCTGAGGAACACCCTGCATGTGCCGACCGGATCGCATGGCACCCGGCCGAACACGACCCATCCATGCTTCACATAGAAGTCGGGCGCCTGGAAGCTGAGGGTGTACAGCACGCCGGAACGGCAACCGCGACGCCGCGCTTCATCCTCTGCGGCCTTCAGCACACGCGACCCCAGCCCGTTGCCGCGATGGGCCGCTGGCAGATGGAACAGATCCACGAACCACAGGCCCAGTGAGGTTCGCCCGGTAAGGCCCCCTACTACCTTGCCGCTGGCCGGATCGGTAACCAGTACCGCCAGCGCGCGTCGATCGGCACACCCTGCAGCCTCCAGATTGAACTGGTCCAAGCCAGTGCCAATCACCTCCAGCGCTTCGTCGCTGGGTTCATCTGTTACTGCAACGTCTAGCGTCATGGCGTCCTTCCACTGGCTCAACTTCAGGAATCTGGATGCTATCAAGCCTGATCGCACCTACGCCGGCCCGCTTCAGCGTTTGGCGCTATTGCGGCCCGTCTTGAGCACAGACCGATGCCACTGCCTTCAACAACGGATCGGCCTGCAGCCCTGGTGCAGGACCCGTTGCCGGAAACGCTGCCGCGAGGGCCTTCGCCGCACGATCTGCGTGTGGCTGGATGCACCAGGACGATTCAGCCGACAGCATGCCAGCGCGCACCTCTTGCCCGATCCGATACTGTCCCCAGTTGCCGGGGCTGACGGAAATGGCCATGAGCCCCCGTGGAGTGATGTCCGGAAATTCGAGCACGGCGTCCCAAGGGATCGCAACGTGCCAATCAGCTGGGAGACGGACGCTCACCCGCGTGACTGTTCAGGAAGATTGCCGTAAGATCCGTCTCGTTGGGCAGGGTCAGTGTCAGCTTTTATGACGGCATTGGCCCCAAAGCCTTGCAATGCTTGAAGAAACCGGGGGTGCATTGGTTTCGACGGGGGTTGTGAAGTCGCCTGGCGCATGCCGAGGGGGTAGCTTTCCTCGTAAATCCAGCTGCAAAACTCTAGTTGCCAACGACGACAACTACGCTCCGGTCGCTCTCGCAGCCTAAAAACTGCGGTGCGTGACCTTCTGCCGACTTAGGCGGAGCCTCGAAACTGCTTGTGTCCATGCTCGCAGCGTAGAGTCATTATCATGGAATCGCGCTGGGCGGCTGCCTGTCAGTCCGGCACTAGAACACAACAGGCTGGTTCCCGGGTGCGCTTTGCACACCGTGCTGCTCGGGGATGAGATTCAACGGTGAGCTAAGCATGTAGTGCTGGGGATGGAGTGCCTTCGGACGGCGGTTCAATTCCGCCCACCTCCACCAACGAACGGTTCGTCAAGGACCGGAGAAGCCCGGAAATTCCACCAGCGTGGGTTTCCGGGCTTTTTTATTGGCTGCTCTACGCCGCTGCGAAGTTCGACGCCCCGGCGCAATCGCGGTCCGATGCCGTCAAGCAATGTCGGCAACCGCCATCTTCTCTCGCTTTCGACATCACTAAACCACTTCAGAAATTTCCCACCCTCTCCTTGGGGGGGATGTGTCCGCGAAGCCGTTCGTCCTTGGTCGCCATCAAAAGGAGACCACGGGACACCTGCACCCTTCACATCCAAGCCGAGCCCGAAGGGCACGGCCTGTTCGACACATCTTCCACAAAGGAACTGTATCCATGCGTACGTCGCTTCGGGTTTCCCTTGCCAGCGCCATCACCCTGGTCCTGGCCAGCGCCCCCGCCTTCGCCCAACCCACCGAACGGGTATGGACGCGAGGCATGGCCAGCAACGAGCAGTACAGCAGTTTCATCGTCAAGTACCGGGACGGCAGCAGCAAGCGCGTCTCCGCCACCACCGCGCAGGATGCGCTGAAGAAGCGCCTCGGCGTCCAGCAGCGCAGCAAGCGTTCGATCGGCAACGCACCGCCAGCAGCCGCGTCCGTAACCCATCAACGCCGCATGGGCGGCGGGGCCGACGTGGTCACCACGGACAAGCCACTGGACCTCCCGGAAGCGCAGATCCTGATGCAGCGCATCGCCGACGATCCGGACGTCGAGTATGTGCAGCCGAACTACATGATGAGCGCATTCGCCACACCGAACGACCCACGCTACGGCGAGCAGTGGCACTACAGCAATCCGACCAGTGGTGCGCGCCTGCCCGGCGCGTGGGATCGCTCCACTGGCCAGGGCGTGGTGGTGGCTGTGGTCGATTCGGGCTACCTCAACAACAACGACCTGCAGGCCAACCTGCTGCCGGGCTACGACATGATCTCGTCGACCCGTCCGTTCAGTGATTGGCAATGCATCATCGGCGGAATGAATCCCGGCTGTGGCGGCTCCGACGATGGCGATGGACGCGACGCGGATGCCTTCGATGCCTCGGGCATCGCACACGGCACCCACGTCGCTGGAACGGTCGCTGCGGTGACCAACAACCAGATCGGCGTGGCCGGCGTGGCCTACAACGCGAAGGTCGTGCCGGTGCGCGTACTCGGCAACCAGGGCAATGGCGGTTCCGCCGACATCATCGATGGCATGCTCTGGAGTGCCGGTATCAACGTGCCCAACGTCCCGGCCAATGCGAACCCGGCCGAAGTCATCAATCTCAGCCTGGGCGGCCGCCGCGCCTGCTCGCCGGCCGAGCAGGATGCAATCGACGACATCACCGCGCAGGGCACGATCGTGGTGGTCGCCGCCGGCAACAGCAATCTGGATGTGTCCGAGTTTGCTCCGGCGAATTGCAAGGGCGTGATCGCGGTGGCTGCCAACGATCAGGGCGGGCGACGCGCGTTCTACTCCAACTATGGCGCAGGCATCCATATCACCGCACCCGGTGGTGAAACCTGGTCCTGCCGCGCGTCCGTCGGCGAGTTCCTGCCGCTGGCCACGCCGCCTAGCCAGGCCAACTGCGCCCCGACCCGTCAGCATCCGGCGCAGGGCATCCTGTCCACGGTGGGTAACAACGCCTTCGACTTCATGTCCGGCACTTCGATGGCGGCGCCTCACGTCGCTGGCATCGTCGCGCTGATGCAAGCGGTGGCGCCGGTGCCAAAGACCACCGACCAGGTCAAGGACATCCTGCGTCGCACTGCGCACCCGATCGCCGCAGCGAACTGCCCGGGTGGCTGCGGGCCAGGCATCATTGACGCGGCCGAAGCCGTGAAGGCAGCCAGCAACTGATGGCATGGCGCAGCGGCCCGGCAAGGTCGCTGCGCCCTCCTCCGTTCCTCAGTTCACGTCTGCCGGAAAGCGGCATCGCTTCACCAGCAGCATGCCCAGCATCGGCGCCAGCGCGAAGGTGGCAAACAGCCACCGGGCCGCACGCGCGGTTCCCTCGGCCCCGCCCGGCTCGATCAGTCCCGCTGCATTGGCGACCATCCCGGCAAGCGCTGCCCCGGCCGCGGTGGCGAACAGCTGGATGGTGGTGATCGACGCACCGGCGCGCTCCTGTTCCTCCGGCGGTGCAGAGGTCAGAACACGTGTCAGCAGGTGAGGCCAAGCCAGACCCACGCCGATCCCGATGACGGCCAGCGCCACGCAGATCGGCACCATCTGCAACCACGTACCGCTGCCCGCAGCCGGCACCCGCAGCGCCAGCCCGATCATGCCCACCCACCCCAGCGCCGGGCCGATCATCAACGCCCGGTCAACGGCGCGCCCGCTGAAGCCGGAGCCGACCAACGACCCGAGCGTCCAACCGGCCGCCATCAGCGCCGCGAGGTAGCCCGCAGCAAGCGGTGATTGCTGATGCAGCACCTGCAGGAACAGTGGCACGAAGACCTCGCCGCTGGTGATCATCACCACCAGCAGCGACATCAGCCCATACAACGCGGCCAGCCGCGAGCGGAGCCGGAGAGCGCCGGAAGGAAGCAGCGTCTGCTTCGCTCGGGACTCGATCCTCACCAGCACCACTGTGAGGAACACGGCCATCACGATGCCGATGAAATTGTTGACTGCGCTCGAGGATGTACTGCCAAGGGAGACGCTGATGACGGCCAGGGTCAGCAGCAGGATCTGCAGCCACGGGACCGAAGACCTGGCCGCAGCTGAAGACGATGCCTCCCTCTGCGGAAGGACGTTCGACGCCAGCAGCGCGAACAACACGGCAACCGCGGTGACCGACCAGAATGCGGCCCGCCATACGCCCCATTCGGCGAAGACGCCGCCCACCGCAGGTCCGATCAACGTCGCCACGCCCCACATCCCCGAAACCAGGGCCATCGCGCGGGGCCAGAGCGGCTCTTCGAACGCGAGCCGGATCATGGCGTAGGCCAGTGCGAACAGGAAGCCGCCGCCGACACCCTGCACCAGCCGCCCCACCAGCATCATCGGCATCGAGGTCGCGAGCGCGCAGATCACGGCACCGGCTGCGAAGATGAGCGTCGCCAGTGCATAGCTTCCACGAGGCCCGGCACGTTCAAGCAGCTTGATCGACAATGCCGACCCCAGGATGGACGCGACCACGAAGAGCGTGGTGTTCCATGCGTAGAGATCCAGGCCACCGATGTCCTCCACCACGGTTGGCAACATGGTGGTGGCGATGTAGACGTTGACCGCATGCAGTGCGACCCCGCCCGCCAGGGCAAGTGAGCGCACTGCATTGCGGCCGGACAGGAGATCGCCCCAGCGGGTGCCGGGGACGGCGATGCCTTGCTGTTCCATTTTCGTTCAAACCTATGATTCATGACCTGCAGCCCAGGGTTCACATGCAGGAAAAAGGGAACTGCCTTATAAAACCTCATGTATTGATGAGGTCAAGGAACCCCGGCCATGAAGATCGATGTCAGCGTTCCGCTTTCCGTGGGCGAAGTCGCGCGTCGCAGCGGGGTCAGCATTGCCACCGTCCACTTCTATGAAGCCAAGGGACTGATCCATGGTTGGCGCAACAACGGCAACCAGCGCCGCTACCGCCGCGACGTGCTGCGGCGCATTGCCGTGATCAAGGTCGCACAGCGGGCGGGCGTTCCCTTGGCCACGATCAAGATCGCGCTGGATGATCTTCCAGCCGAACGGGCGCCCAGTTCGAAGGACTGGGCAAGGCTGTCCAGCAACTGGCGCGACATGCTGAACGAGCGCATCCGCAGCCTGGTCCAGCTGCGCGACCAGCTTGACGGCTGCATCGGCTGTGGTTGCCTGTCACTGAAGGACTGTCCGTTGCGAAACCCTGGCGACCAGTTGTCACAACGCGGCGACGGCGCCGTCTTGCTTGAATCGGACGACGGCGACCGGGGCGTGCCATGATCCGTTGCTGCACGCGGCACTGACTGGAACATCGCACAATGAGGCGGCATCCTCCGTCCGCGTTGCTGCCCACTACCTACAGAAGGACCTGCGATGAGAACCGTGATCATCACCTCTGCCCTGCTCCTGGCTGCTTGTGCCGCGACCCCGGCTGCGCACGCGGCTGCACCCGCCATCGCGCCGCCCGGCACCGCAACACTCGAAGCCCTGCTGGCCTGCAAGGCAGGCTCGACCTTCAGCGAAGCCGAGGCCATCGATGCCCTGCAGGCAGCCGGCCTGGCCAGAAAGCCTGGCGGCACGTTCGAGCCGGAAACCACGCCGGTCGCCCTGTTCGGCGGTACCGTCACCCATGCCGACGTGAATGTCGCCGAGGGCGAGAAGAGCATCTTCGTCTACTTGAACGGTGTCGACCCGAAGCGCCTGGCCAAGACCTGGTCGGTGACCACGGTCAACGAATACGCCAACACCGAAGCACCGTCCTACGTGAAGCGCATCGACAAGCGCCACACCCTGCACGTGATTGCCGGTGATGATTACGAAGGCTATTCCGCTGCCGTGAAGTGCCAGATCACACCGTGACGGCCTGACCCGCGCTAGAGCCAGCGCCGTATCCGCTGGCGGAAGGCTGCGTATGCCTCGGGAAAGCGGGCCGACAGTGCCCGCTCTTCCGGCATGATCTGCCATCGGTTGATGTACAGCACGAACAACGGCACGGCCAGCAGTGCGGTCAGGTTCTGCAGGTACAGCATGGCACCTGCCAGGACAGTGGCCTGGCCCAGATACATCGGGTTGCGCGTATAGCGGTACACGCCGTGCGTGACCAGCATGCTCGACGTCGCTGGCCGCAGGGGGTTGACCGTGGTGCCCACGCGCCGGAAGGCCAGCTTCGGCAGCAGGTTCAATACCACGCCGAAGGCCATCACCAGACCCGCAAGCAACTCCGGCACGGGTAGCTGCAGCGCCCCGCCCGGCTGCCATCGGCTGACCATATAGCCGATGGCGGCGCACAACAGCATCACGAGAGGCGGAGGAACACGGGTCTCAAGCCATCGCATCGCAGCCCCGCATTCATCCTGTTCACCCCAGTGTCACACGGGAATGCCTGAATCGCCCGGTTGGCGGCATTTCCGCGCTCCAAACCGACCGCCCGGTATCTTCCGCTTTGACATGCCGACCGCTAGAGTGGCGCCACCGCGCAGGAGGATCGTATGGCAACCACGGGCTTGGGCTTCATCGGCCGCACGACCCTCATCATCACCGTGCTGCTCACTCTGGGCGGCTGCGCGACGTTGCGCCAGTTCGGGCCGTCGGTGCAGGTGGCCTCGGTCACCCCCGGCCAATACATCGCCCTGAAACGCGGCGACATCCTGACCACCGGCAAGCTCAGTTCGGCCACCATGGAGACGCTGCGCGTCGCCGGCCTCGACGAAGGCGTCTGCGCCAAGCCAGGCCTGCCCTGCATCGAGGCGATGGAAGGCAGCATCGTGGTGCGCGAGGAGGACAAGCGCTCAAGCCTGGCCGAACTGTGGCTGCAGTATGCGATGACCTTGCCCGCGCCCAAGCGCGAGTACTCCACGTCAGGCCGTGCCAAGAGCGCGATCACCGAACTGGATGCGGACTTCCAGCCGCGCCTGGACGCGTGGATGCAGGTCGCGCGGCAGGCCTACGCCTACCTGTTCTTCACCGAGCGCACGGCCAACCAGCGCGGTTTCGAAGACCGCCAGACCCAGGTGCGCGACTACTACAACCTGGCCGTGCAGGAAGCCTCGGTACAGTTGTACAACGCCTATGCCACCGGGCGCGTGCATGGTGAAGCCAGCCACTTCCAGCTGGGCCGCTGGACGTTCGTGCTGGCGCCGTCGGGCCAAGCATCACCGCTGGATACGCGTACGCCCACCGAACTGGTACCGGCAGCCTCGCTGTCGTTCACCGGCACGCTGCGCAGCGTGCATCGCCGCGATGGCTTCGGTGCCGAACTGGTGGCCGTGATGGATGATCCCGCCGCCACTACGGCCACCACGCCGCCGGCCACCACAGCCGCCGCGCAGGCCACCACGCCAGTCACGCAGAGCTGGAGCGAGATGCCGTCGCCATCGATGACGGTGCTGCTGCGCTTCTCCGGAAAGAACCTGTGGGAAGTACTGCACGACGACGAGCCGGAACTGGAGATCCACGATCCCTACCAGGTCACGGAAGTCACCCTGCATGGGCAGCAGGTGCCATTGGCCGCGAACTTCACCGCAGGCTACGCACTGTGGCTGGCGCGCTCCAATTTCAGCCACCAATCGCTGCGTTCGCTGTTCGGTGGCAAGGGCGGCATCGACACGCCGCATCTATACATGATGCAGCCCTACGACCCGAACCGCCGCGTGCTGCTGATGATCCATGGCCTGGCCAGCAGCCCGGAAGCCTGGGTCAACGTCGCCAACGAGCTGATGCGCGACGACGAGATCCGCCAGGACTTCCAGGTCTGGCAGTTCTACTACCCGACCAACATGCCCATCGCGATGAGCCACGATGCGATGCGCCACACGCTGGATGAGGTGTTCAAGCACTTCGACCCCAGCGGCAAGGCGCAGGCCTCTCATGACATGGTGCTGGTCGGGCACAGCATGGGTGGGGTGATCTCACGGCTGATGGTGTCTTCTTCCGGCGACCACCTGGTAGAGACCCTGCTGGCGACCGCACAGATGACGCCTGCGCAGCGGGAGCTGCTGCGCACCAAGGGCGCGCCGGTGCTGACCTTCCTGCCGGAACCGGAAGTATCGCGCGTGGTATTCATTGCCACGCCGCACCGCGGTACCGATGTGGCGAGCACCCGCCTCGGCCGCTGGATCGGCCGCCTGGTACGGCTGCCACTGACCGTCCTGGAGGACGTGGCCACCATCGCCAACGACGGCAAGATCGATCGCAACGACGGCAAGCATGGCTACCAGATGAACAGCATCCAGAACCTGGACAAGGACGATCCCTTCGTGCGCGCCGTGGCCGACCTGCCGATGGCACCGAAGGTGCGTTACCACTCGATCATCGCGCGCGCCAAGGCAGATGGTCCGCTGGAAAAGACCGACGACGGGCTGGTGCCCTACTGGAGCTCGCACCTTCCGCACGCGGATTCGGAGAAGGTGATCGTGTCCGGGCACAGCGTGCAGGAAGCCACGCCGGCCATCGTCGAACTGCGGCGGATCCTGCATGAAGACATGCAGGAGCACGACCGGCAGAACAAGTAACGCAAGCGTGGCGGCATCAAGGCAGCAGTGCTCTGGCGGGCCGGGACACCGCCACTGAGGCATGACCGGCGTACTCAGCCTTGTCCGTGGGCCGCAGCGTCGGTGATCAGTTCGGCCACCGCTACCGGCTGCGATGCCAACGAAGCATGACTGGCGTCCAGCGTAATGCTGGCACGTGGCTGCATGCGGGCCGCCATGCGCCGCTGGTTGTCAGGGTGGATCATGTGGTCAGCGCTGGAGACCTGGTACCAGCTCGGCTTGTGTCGCCACGCCGGGTCACTGACGGCATCACCGAACGTGCTCGCCATCGGCGCCTTCTGCGTGACCGCCATCACCCGCGCCTCGTCGGCCTGCAGGTCCTGGCAGAAACTCTCGTGAAATTTGCCGGGCTGCAGCCACAGATAGCCGTCGCTGTCCGGCGCCAGATTGGCCGCCGCCTGCGGCAGCTGTTGCTCGGTAATGCCACCGGGACTCTCACCCGCATCCGGCGCGAACGCGGCGATGAACACCAGGCCGGTCACGTTGGGTTCGTTTCCGGCTTCGGAGATCACCGCGCCACCATAGGAATGACCGACCAGCAGCACCGGCCCCGGGATCTGGCGGATCATGCGCCGGGTTCGCTCTGCGTCGTCGGCCAGCGACGTCAATGGCAGTTCCACGGCATGCAGGTCGTGGAAACCCCGGCGATCGAGCTCCAGGATCACCTTGGACCAATGCGCGGCGCCACCCCAAAAACCATGAACCAGAACGATGCTTGGCTTGCTCATCTTGCAGAACTCCTCACTTGGATGGGATCGTTGCCCGACAGCCACCAGCGCTGCCTGAAGCCACCCGACCAGACTACGGATCGCCACTGCCAGCGGCGATGCACGGACTCCTGAAAACCATGCCAAGGCTCCACACCACCGAATCGCTCCAGGCCGGATCCGATGCCTTGTTTGCGATCTTCCAGTCCTCGCGCATGCACGGCGGCGACATCACCCGCCACGTCGTGCAGCCCGATGGAACCCGCATCATTGCCGAGGGGCGCGGCTGCTTCCATTTCATCGAACAGGGCACGGCACGTCTGCATGCGGATGCAGCGGTCGTGCCACTGCAGGCCGGCGAGCTGCTGTTGATGCCGCATGGCCGGACACATCGCATCGACTGTGCCGGCGAAGCTCTGCGGCCCGTCCATCTGACCACGGCATCCTTTGGATTTGACGGCCCAGGCAGCCAGTTGCTGCTTGATGCCCTGCCCGGCTGGCTGCATGTCCCCGGGGTGGACCGGATGCCAAACGGATTTCCCGCCAGCTCGGCCGATTGGGTGGCGGTTACCCTGGGCGCGATCCAGGTTGAAGCGGCCCGGCCCACCCTGGGCAGTGGGCTTATGCTGTCACGCCTGCTCGACCTGTTGTTTGTCTGGACGCTGCGCTACTGGCTGGGAACCTCCAGTCCACACAACTGCCAGCGTCTGCATGCGCTGGCCGACCCATTGATCGGGCGGGCACTGGCGTTGATGCAGGCACACCCCGCACAGGCATGGACGGTCGAGTCTCTGGCGGCAAGCCTGAATCAATCGCGCTCGAATTTCGCGCAGCGGTTCAGCCTGGCCACTGGCATGTCACCCATGCGCTATCTCGCTGGATCGCGGCTGCAACTGGCCGCAGAGCTGCTGCGCAGCGGAAACCGGCGGGTTTCTCAGATCGCCGGAGACGTCGGGTATCTCTCCGAACCGGCATTCAGTCGTGCTTTCCGCCGCGCCTTCGGTATGAGCCCGAATGCCTGGCGCCAACAGGTGGCAACGTCGCGCGAATGAGGGGAAAACCCTCATCGCCTGTACGCATCCGCCCTTCTATGCTGGCTCCACTACCCCACTGGAGGTCCGCATGAACACGCAAGAGCCCAGCCGCCACCCCAGCCCCGATCCGGCCGAGCGCGACGCCTTCTTCCCGTCGCCGTACTCGCTGTCACAGTTCACATCGGCGAAGAGCGACCTGTCCGGCGCCGACTATCCCGACGCGCGCCGCGATGGCCGCTGGAAGGTGCTGATGATCGCTGCGGACGAACGCTATCTGCCCACCGCCAACGGCCACCTGTTCTCCACCGGCAACCATCCGGTGGAAACCCTGCTGCCGATGTACCACCTGGACAAGGCCGGCTTCGACATCGATGTGGCCACGCTGTCCGGCAACGCCGCCAAGTTCGAGTGGTGGGCGTTCCCGCATGAGGACAAGGAGATCGGCGGACTGTACGACCGCTACGAAGCCCGCTTCCGCCAGCCACTGCCGTTGGATGAGGTGGTGGCAGGCCTCGATGCCGCGTCGGACTATGCAGCCGTGTTCATTCCCGGTGGCCACGGCGCCCTCATCGGACTGCCGCAGAGTCGCGCGGTAAAGGCAGCCCTGCACTGGGCGATGGCCGAGCAACGTCACATCATCACCCTCTGCCACGGCCCGGCCGCATTGCTGGCCACAGGCGTTGACGAGGCCGACGGTGGTTCGCTGTTCCGCGGCTACCGCATCTGTGCCTTCCCCGATGCGATGGACCGGCAGACGCCGGAGATCGGCTACATGCCCGGGCAGCTGCCGTGGTTCTTCGGTGAGCGCCTGGCGCAGCAGGGCGTGCAGATCGTCAACGACGGCATCGATGGCAGCGTGCTGCAGGACCGCCTGTTGCTGACCGGCGACAGCCCGCTGGCCGGCAATGCGCTGGGCAAGCTGGCCGCGCGCACGCTGCTGGACGCATTGGCCGGGCGCTGACTGGCGTGAGCGATCTGGTGCAGGCGTTGCTGGAACTGGAACGCGCCCGCTCACTGAGTGCGGTAGGCGCGGTACTGCGCGGCATCTCTGCACCGCTGGGCTACGACCGCGTGCTGGTGTTCGCCACCGGCACGGGGTTGGAACGCGGTACCCAGCGCGTGTACTGGATCGAGGGCGACTGGTTCGGCGACGGCAGCACTACCGACCTCGCGCGCTACCTGCACGCCTGTCCGGTCAATCGCCACGTTCTGGACAGTGACGCGCCGTTCTTCTGGAGCAAGCGCCAGGGCGTTCGCGGCGAACGCTATCAGGTGGTAAAGCAGCCACGTGGTGAAGGCCTGCACGGTCTGCAGGTGCCGGTGTTCGGCACCACAGGGCTGGAAGGCGCGATCAGTTTTGCGGGGACAGCGATCGATGCATCGGCCAGCGCGCGACTGCTGCTGGATGCTGCTGCAGCTGCAGCATTCCGTGCCGCACGCCGGCTTTCCGAGACGCCCACCGAGCTTTCCGGAAGTGCGTTGAGCACGCGCGAACGCGAGGTGCTGCGCTGGGTCGCCGCCGGCCGTCGCCAGGCGGAAATCGCGGCCACGCTGGGGCTTTCCGCCCGTACGGTGGAGAATCATCTGCGACGCGCGCGCCAGCGCCTGGGCGTGGCAACCACCGCGCAGGCGGTGCGTGCTGCCAGTCGGCGCGGCGAGATCGAGGACTGATCCGGGCAAGACACTTCCGGCGCTCTGGTTCGCGTGTTACACACGCCATGCGCATGTGCGCGATTGCAGAAAGCAAGGACGATGCTTATGAAACTGCAACTGGCCGCGATGGCCGCGTTGGTGATGGCAACGGCAACCCTGGCTCCGGTGGCGGACGCCAATGCCGGGGGACCGAAAGAAAATGTTTCGTGCGTGCCGGTGAAAGTGGACCACAACCGGGTCCACCAGCACTGCACGGAAACCTACACCGATGAGTTCGGCAACGTGTACGAAGCCGAGTACTGGATCGACGAGTACGGCAACCCTTACCTGCGCGACTGAGCCGGCAGGGGACTGCGCCGGGCCGCCCGCCGGGCCGGCGCGCATGCAGCAGCTGCCGCTCGGGTGCATGCTCTACCCGGGGGTAGTTGCACGACACCGCGCAGATGCGCGATTGCAGACACAAGGATGATGCCCATGAAACTGCACCTGGCCTCGATGGCCGCACTGATGTTTGCCGTGGGAGCTCTCTCCACGCCGTCCCAGGCCACCGCCGGCGGTGGTGGCGGTGGTCCGGAGAACACGAACTGCGTCCGGGTCAAGATGGGGCCCTATTACCATCAACGTTGCGAAGTGACGTACTTCGACGAGGACGGCACTCCCTACATCCAGGTGTACTGGATTGACCAGAATGGCCAGTGGTACCTGCCCGCCGACTGAGCACCCATGACCTCCTGATCGCGCCCGCGCGATCCGCCGGGCGGGACCTTCACCGCCCGCCTGGCATCTCCATCCGCCCATCCCGGCATATCGCCGACCCCACCGTCCATGGCATGCTTCATGAAACCGTTTTCATGGAATGGAGGGATTCCACGATGTTGTCGCGTTTCCGTCGCCCTGCGCTGTGTGCGCTGCTGGCGCTTGCTCTGCCTGCCGTCGCCTGGGCTGCTGCGCCGGTGCCTCTGAAAGTGATGTCGTTCAATGTCCGTACCCCGGCCGATACCGAACCGGGCAAGCGCTGGCCGGACCGTCGCGATGCCATGGTCAAGGTCATCCTCGATGCACACCCGGCCGTGATCGGCACGCAGGAGCTGGTGAAGGAACAGGCCGACTTCCTGTCCGGGCATCTGCCCGGCTACCGCTGGTTCGGTGAAGGCCGCCGCGGTGGCAGCGGCGATGAACACATGGGCGTGTTCTACGACAGCAAGGTGCTGGCCATCGAGGAATCCGGCAACTTCTGGTTATCCGATACGCCCGAAGTACCCGGCAGCATCACCTGGGGCAACCTGTACCCGCGCATGGTCACCTGGGCCCTGTTCCGGCGCCTGGACGATGGCCGCCGTTTCTACTTCATGAATACCCACCTGCCCTACCGCGACGAGGACGAACCGCGCAGGGTGAAGGGTGCCGAGCTGATCGGCAAGCGCCTGCAAGCCCTGCCTGCCGACCTGCCGGTGGTCCTGACCGGTGACTTCAACAGCGAGCCCGGCGGTGACACCTACAAGGCGTTCACCCGCCTGCTGCAGGACACACGCACGCAGGTGAAGGCACCGCAGGGACCACGCCTGACCTTCCACGACTTCACCGGCAAGGCCACCGTGCAGCTGGACTGGGTGCTGGTGCGCGGCTTCCATGCCCGCAGTTTCCTCACCGATGACCGCCGCATCGACGGCGTGCTGCCGTCGGATCACTTCCCGCTGGTGGTCGAGCTGGACTGGCCGACGCACTGAATCTCTGCGGCAGCCGTGGCTACCGCGGCGGCTGCCGCGACAACAGCCGGTACAACGCCAGGTGCTGGTTTCGCGCCTGGCAGATGCGGGCGCCGACAGCAAGGAACACGGCAACGCCGATCAGGCCCAGCCCCAGCATCGGATCAGGCAGTCGCAGGAAACCGATCGCAGCGGCCATCGTCGCCAGCACCAGCAGCACAACGACCGCCACCGAAAGGCCCGCGCCGGGTGGCCCCGGGTCGCCAAACAGCATGCGCTGGGTATCCCGCCTGTCATCACTCATCGTCTTTACTCCCTGGAATCTGCCCCACTAGTTACACGGCGGACACGGCTTTCGGCAGAGTCAGAAACGTCACGACTGTGACAACGTCCACAGCACACACCGCGCTACCCTGCCCCCGTTCCCGAACTGTGGAGAAAGGCATGGCACACCAGAGTCGCCTGGCCGGTTTCATCATCGATTGCGAGGGCATTCCCGCCGACGAAGGCGCCCGCTTCTGGTCCGCCGCGCTCGGCCTGCAGGCGCAGCCCGCCTATGCCGAAGACGGCGCCGAGTACGCCGACCTGCAGGGCGCGCCCGCAGGCCTGAACGTGGAGGTGCAACGCGTCAATCATCCTTCACGGGTGCACCTGGACATCGAGAGCGACGACATCGACGCCGAGGCCGACCGCCTGGAGAGGCTCGGCGCGCGGCGGATAGGCTTCGTCAAACGCTGGTGGGTGATGGAAGCACCGACCGGCCATCGCTTCTGCATCGTGCGCATGCGCGAGCGCGAGGTACCGGCCAATCGCTGGCCCTGAAAGAAGAAAGGGACGGAAGCCACTGCTTCCGTCCCCTGCGGTTACTGCACCTGCGCCACACTCGCCGGCTGCGGTGATTGACCCCAACCACCCAGCGCCTTGTACACCCCCACCACGCTGACGTTGACCTCGGACTCGGCCGCGGCCAACGCATCATCGGCTGCCAGCTGCGTACGCTGCGCATCCAGCAGGGTCAGGAAGTCCTCCGAGCCCTCGCGATAGCGGATCTGCGCCAGCGACTCGGCACGGCGTGCCGCCTGCGCCTGCTCGACCACGATCGCCAGCCGCGCCTGCTGCTTGGAATAGCGGGTCAGCGCGTTCTCGGTGTCTTCCAGTGCCAGCAGCACCGTCTGCTCATACTGTGCTGCCACGCCTTCGGCCTCGGCCTTGCTGGCACGCAGGCGTGCACGCACGGTGCCGAAATCGAAGGCCGCCCAGCTCAGCGACGGCGTCAGCGACCAGGCCTTGTTGTTGCCATTGACCAGGCCACTGGCATCGCCACCGAGGAAGCCGACGAATCCGGACAGCGACAGCCGCGGGAACAGATCCGCCGTGGCCACGCCCACCCGCGCGGTAGCGGCAGCAAGACGACGCTCGGCCACGCGCACGTCGGCGCGTTGGCGCAGCAGCTCGCGGGTATCGCCCAGCGGCAGCGCCTTGGCGAATGCCGGCACTTCGTGCGGCGCAAGCATGGCGGTCAGCGTTTCCGGACGCTGGCCCAGCAGAACCGCCAGGCGGTTGCGCGACTGCGTTTCGGCCACTTCCAGCAGCGGAATGTCGGCCTCGATCGCCTTCAGCCGCGCACGACTGCTCTGCACGTCCAGCTCGCTGCCGGCGCCCAGCTCCCAGCGTGCCTCGGTCAGCTTCTGCGTCTCGCGCAGATTGACCAGGGTGTGCTGGGCTACGGCGATGCGCTTCTGTGTGCCGCGCAGCTCGAAGTAGTTGCGTGCCACTTCGGCGGCGATCAGTACCTGTGCGTCGGCCAGGTTGGCCTGCTCGGCATCGAGGTCGGCACGGGCGGCTTCTGCAGCACGGCGCTTGCGGCCGAACAGATCCAGCTCCCAGCCCGCATCGAAGCCGAGCTGGTAGCTTTCACTGAACACCCGCTGCCCACCCAGCTGCGGATCGGGTTGCTTGCGGCGATCGTAACTGCCGCCTGCGGTGACATGCGGCGCCTGGTCGAAGCGGCTTTCGACGAACACCGCGCGGGCCTGGCTGACGCGGGCCACGGCCACGCGCAGGTCCAGGTTGTCCGAAAGTGCGCCGTGAACCAGTTCTTCCAGCACCGGATCATCGAACTGCGCCCACCAGCTCGCCACCGGCGAGGTGGTGCTGAATACCGGCTGCTGCGCCCCCTGCAGCACCACCGGATCCTGCACCGGCGCCTTGTAGTTCGGGCCGACGCTGACACAGCCTGCCAGCACCAGGCTGGAGACGGCCATCGCCAACGTGCGGATCACCATGGCAGCACCTCGCCCAGGTAGGTGAAGCTGCCGTTCGGACCTTCATGGCCGATCAGTGCCATCTGCACGCTGGAGCGCGCGCCTTCGCTGATCTCGATCTCGCCGTGGCCGCCGTTCATATCGGTTTTCACGTAACCCGGATGCACGGTATTGACCTTGATCTGGGTGCTGCGCAGTTCATGCGCCAGCGCCAGCGTCCAGCTGTTCACCGCTGCCTTGGAGGCGTTGTACGCGGGAATCTTGAAATCGTAGATGCCCGAGGTCGGATCAGCGTGCAGGGTCTGCGAGCCGAGCATGCTCGAAACGTTGACGATCCGCCCGGACTTGGCCTGCCTGACCAGTGGCAGGAAGGCCTGGGTCACCGCAACCAGTGCGTACACGTTGGTGTCGAAAGTGCGCTTCCAGGTATCCAGCGACTGTTCGGACGGCGCCTGCGCCGGGTTCTCGATCATGATGCCGGCGTTGTTGACCAGGATGTCCAGGCGCCCATGGCGCTGGCGTACCTGCTCGACTGCTTCGGCGATGCTGGCGGCATCGGTCACGTCCAGCTGGATGGCTTCCACCGGCAGGCCCTCGGCCTGCAGCTTCAGCGCCTGCTCTACGGCGGTCTCGCGCTTGCGGCCGGCCAGCAGCGTATGCACGCCGGCCTGGGCCAGCTGGCGCACGGTCTCGGCGCCGATGCCGCGGGTGGCGCCGGTGACCAGCGCGATCTTGTTCTGATGAGAGTTCATGGATTCTTGCCTCGTGAGGGGGAAGCCGCCGCCGGCCAGCGACCGGCGGCGACGGGGTTCCATGTCAGTGGTGGATGGTCGGCTCGCCGTGCTGCACCAGCTGGCCACCACCGTTGCGGGTGACGAACTTGCGCAGGGCCACGTAGAACACCGGGGTGAGGAACAGGCCGAACAGGGTCACGCCCAGCATGCCGGCGAACACGGTGATACCGGTCACCGAGCGCACCTCGGCACCTGCACCGTGCGACAGCACCAGCGGTACGGTGCCGGCGATGAACGCGATGGAGGTCATCACGATCGGGCGCAGGCGCAGGCGGCAGGCTTCCAGCGCAGCTTCAACGATACCCTTGCCGCCCATCTCCAGCTCTCTGGCAAATTCGACGATCAGGATCGCGTTCTTGCACGCCAGGCCCATCAGCACCACCAGGCCGACCTGCACGAACACGTTGTTGTCACCACCGGTCAGCCACACGCCGAACAGCGCGGACAGCAGGGTCATCGGCACGATCAGGATCACCGCCAGCGGCAGCGACCAGCTCTCGTACAGTGCGGCCAGCACCAGGAAGGCCAGCATGATCGCCACCGGGAACACGATGAAGGCGGCCTTGCCCTGGGTTGCCTGCTGGTAGCTCAGGTCGGTCCATTCGGTGGTCATGCCCACCGGCAGCACCTTGCCGGCGATCTCGGTCAGCTTGTTCATCGCCTCGGCCGAAGACAGCAGGCGCGGGTCGGCTTCACCGGCCAGATCCGCCGCCGGATAGCCATTGAAGCGCAGCACCGGGTCCGGGCCGAAGGTCTGCTTGATGGTGACCATCGAACCGATCGGCACCATCTCGCCGCGGTCATTGCGGGTACGCAGCTTGCCGATGTCCTCGACCGTTTCGCGGTACGGACCGTCCGCCTGCGCGATGACCTGCCAGGTACGGCCGAACTGGTTGAAGTCGTTGACGTAGGCCGAGCCGAGGTAGGTCTGCAGCGTGTCGAACAGTTCGGTGAGCTGCACGCCCTGTGCCTTGGCCTTGACGCGGTCGACCTCGGCATCCAGCTGCGGCACATTGGCCTGGTAGCTGGAAATCGGGAAGGCCATGCCCGGCGTCTGCGCAACGGTGCCCTGCATCGCCTGTACGGCATTCTGCAGCGCGCCGTAACCCAGGTTGCCACGGTCCTCGATGAACATCTGGTAGCCGTTGCCGTTGCCCAGGCCGAGGATCGGCGGCGGCATCATCGAGAAGGCGAAGCCTTCCTGCAGGCCGGCGATCTTCTGGTTGATCTCGGCGTTGATCTGCGCGGCGGTACGGCCATGACGCTCGGCGAACGGCTTGAGCGGAATGAACGCCACACCGGTGTTCGGCGTGTTGGTGAACTGCAGCGCGTTCAAACCCGGGAACGAGATGGTGTGGGCCACGCCATCGGTTTCCTGGGCGATCTTGGCGACCTTGCGCAACATTTCATCGGTACGCGCGATCGACGAACCTTCCGGCAACTTCACACCCGCGATCAGGTACAGCTTGTCCTGGGTCGGGATGAAGCCCGGCGGGACCAGCTTGAAGATCACACCGGTACCGACCAGCAGGATCGCGTAGACCACGAACACCGCACCACGACGGCCGAGGATGCGAGCCACGCCACGCTCGTACTTCTCCGAACTGGACTTGAAGAAGCGGTTGAACGGACGGAACACCCAGCCGAACAGGCGGTCGATCAAGCGGCTCGGCCCGTCCTTCGGCGCACCATGGGCCTTCAGCAGGCGCGCAGCCAGGGCCGGCGACAGGGTCAGCGAGTTGATTGCCGAGATCACCGTGGAGATGGCGATGGTGACCGCGAACTGCTTGTAGAACTGGCCAGTGACACCCGACAGGAAGGCCATCGGCACGAACACGGCACACAGCACCAGCGCGATCGCGATGATCGGGCCGGATACCTCACGCATGGCCTGGTGGGCCGCGGCGGTGGGCGACAGGCCTTCCTCGATGTTGCGCTCGACGTTCTCCACCACCACGATCGCGTCATCCACCACGATGCCGATCGCCAACACCAGGCCGAACAGGCTCAGCGTGTTGATCGAGAAGCCCAGCAGGTACAGCGCGGCGAAAGTACCGACCACCGACACCGGCACCGCGATCAGCGGAATGATCGACGCACGCCAGGTCTGCAGGAACAGGATCACCACCAGCACCACCAGCGCGATCGCTTCCAGCAGCGTGGAGACCACGGCCTTGATCGAGTCGCGCACGAAGATGGTGGTGTCATACACGGCTTCGTACTTCACGTCGGCCGGCATGGTCTTCTGCATCTCGTCCATCGTCGAGATGACCTGGTCGCGGATCTCCAGTGCATTGGCACCCGGCGACTGGAAGATACCGATACCCACCGCGTTCTTGCCGTCCAGCTGCGAACGCAGGGTGTAGTCACCGGCACCCAGTTCCAGGCGGGCCACATCGGCCAGGCGCACGATCTCGCCATCAACACCGCTCTTGAGCACGATGTCGCCGAATTCCTTTTCAGTCTTCAGGCGGCCCTGGGCATTGATCAGGGTCAGGAACTGGCTGTTCGGCAGCGGTTCGGCGCCGAGCTGGCCGGCCGAGACCTGCACGTTCTGCTCACGCATGGCGCGCACTACGTCACTGGCGGTCAGGCCGCGCGAGGCGACCTTGTCCGGGTCCAGCCAGGCGCGCATGGCGTAGTCACCACCACCGAAGATCTGCGCGTCACCCACGCCCGGAATACGCGCCAGCGCATCCTTGACGTGCAGACGGGCGTAGTTGCGCAGGTACAGGGTGTCGTACTTGCCGTTCGGCGAGGTCAGGTGCACCACCATCAGGAAGGTCGGTGACTGCTTCTGCGTGGTCACGCCCTGCCGGCGCACGTCCTCGGGCAGGCGCGCCTGCGCCTGCGCCACGCGGTTCTGCACCTTCACCGCCGCCGCGTCCGGGTCGGTGCCCGGGCGGAAGGTGACGGTCATCTGCAGCACACCGTCCGAGCCGGCGACCGACTTCAGGTACATCATGCCTTCGACGCCGTTGATGGCCTCTTCAAGCGGGGTGGCGACGGTCTCGGCAATGACCTTGGGGTTGGCGCCCGGATACACCGTGCGCACGACCACCGACGGCGGCACCACTTCCGGGTACTCGCTGATCGGCAGGATTGGAATCGTGATCAGGCCTGCGGCGAAGATCACGATCGACAGCACCGCCGCGAAGATCGGCCTGTCGATGAAGAAACGGGAAAAGTCCATGGAGGAATTCCTGGGAAAGGCGTTCGGCGGGCAACAGCCTCCCCGCCCCTCGCCGAGATGACGAAGGCAGGGAAGGCTGCCGCTGGCGCCGGCAGCTAAGCGGGGACGCGGATCAGGAGACGGCGGATCAGTGGTTCAGCGCGGCGGTGGCATCGCGGCCCGGTGCCGGCGGCGCAGCCTGCGGCTGCATCGCCACGGCCTTGGCCTGCACCGGCATGCCCGGCATGAAGACCTTCTGCACGCCGTCGATGATCACCTTGTCGCCGGCCGCCAGGCCATGCTCGACAATACGCAGGCCGTCGGCGGTGCGGCCGAGCTGGATGTCACGGCGCTGGGCCTTGCCATCCTTGTCGACCACGTACACGTACTTGCGATCCTGGTCGGTCAGAACAGCCTTCTCGTCGATCAGCAGGGCCTGGAACTGGCCGCTGCCGAGCAGCTGCACGCGGGCGAACAGGCCCGGCGTGAACTGGCGGTCGGCGTTGTCCAGCAGCGCGCGGACACGGATGGTGCCGGTGCTGCGCGCCACCTGGTTGTCGAGGAAGTCGACCTTGCCGGAGTGCGGGTAGCCCTCTTCACCGGACAGGCCAACCTTCACCGGCAGGTCGCTGTCACGCTCGCTCGGCCGCTCGCCCTTGCGCGCCATCTGTGCATAGCGCAGGAAGGTGCTTTCATCGGCATCGAAGTAGACGAACACGGTGTCCAGCGAGACCAGCGTGGTCAGCACGCTGGCGCTGTCGCCGGCGGTGACCAGGTTGCCGGCGGTGACCATCGCGCGGCCGGCACGGCCGTCGATCGGCGCACGCACCTTGGTGAACTCCAGGTTGAGGCGGGCCGCATCCAGCGCAGCCTGCGCCGCCTGTACGGCGGCACCGGATTGGTCAGCCGCAGCGCGACGCTGCTCGGCCGTCTCGGTGGAAATGGCCTGCTGCTCGGACAAGCGCTTGGCACGCTCGGATTCACTGCGGGCCAGCGTGGCCTGGGTGCGGGCGCGGGCCAGTTCGGCAGCGGCGCGATCGTACTCGGCCTGGTAGCTGCGCGCGTCGATGGTGAAGAGCACTTCGCCCTTCTTCACTTCCTGGCCTTCGACGTAGTTGACCTTGTCGATGTAGCCGGACACGCGCGGGCGCAGTTCAACGCTCTGTACCGCTTCGACGCGGCCGCTGAACTCGTCCCACTGGCTGACCTGCTTGACCAGCACCGGTGCAGCACTGACCTGCGGCGGCGGCGGTGCACCGGCTTCTTCGGCGTGGCCGCCGCTGCAGGCCGCCAGCACGGCTGCGGCGAGGATCGACACGCCAACCATCGCGATGCGATGGCCGAAACGATGTGGGGTGGAATTGGGGGAAGTCATGGCATGCATCCGTACGGAGGGGTGGTACAGCTAGATGAGAACGTGTTGCAAAAACAGGCGGCGTATCCTGCGACCTCAACCATGGTCGAGGTCAAGCGACGCCTGCGGTATCGCGCCACAGGGGAGGAACGTCCAGGTGCAGCAGGCCGCGCGGCAGTTCGGCATCACTGCTGTCGCAGCGGACGATGGCGCGGTTGTCGCGGCAGCCGTCGAGCAGGGAGACCACGCGACGGCCGACCAGCAGTGAGCTGGGCCACTCGATGCAGGCATTGGCCGCGTTGGCCGGCGTACACACCGGGCTGCAGACTTCCAGCATCTGCGCGCGCACGCCCAATGCCTGGGCTTCCTGGTGCACCACCTGCGCGTACATACGCAGCGCCGCAGTGGTGATCGAGGTTTCGCCGTAGCCCGCCCATGGCTTGGCATTGGCCGGGCTGCCGATCATCACGTAGCGGCGCGCATGCACGTTGTCCTGCAGCAGCGGCAGCAGATGACGCACCGCGTGCACGTGCGGCATCAGATCGGCCTGCATCGCGCCCAGCAGTTCATCGCCGTTGCGGTCAGTCACCCGGCCGCGACGGTAAGGGCCGCCCATTGCGGCGATCACTGCCGCCAGCGGACGCGGGCGATGCGCGATGCGTTCGGCCAGTGCGCGCGCCGAGCCGTCATCGCTGAGCGAACCCAGCAGCGTCTCCAGGCCCGGCTCATCGGCGAACTGCTCATGCAGCGCCGCCAGCCGGCCCGGGTCGCGACCGACCACCAGCACCGGGCTGCCGGCTTCCAGCAGTGCGCCAACCACGCCCTGGCCGACGGCACCGGTGCCGCCGAGGACCAGGACTTCGGGCGTAAGCATCCCATTCACGGGACATTTCCTCCCAAATCCGGGATAGTCCCGATTCGACGCAGCCGGTCGCCCTTGTGCGGGGCCAGGCGGATGGCACCGCCACGCTGCTGACGCATCGGCGCGGTAAACTCACGGAAGTCCTTGTGTACCAAGGAACTCGGGCGGACTTCAACGGTCATTGCCAGGTCCAGGGTGCTCTGGCCGGCGTTCCGGAGACGGGCAAGAATGTTGCGCAGGCTCATGGCGGACGGGCTCCAAATAACGAATGGCGCCACGATAGACCTCAAACCTTTACTTGATTAGTCCTGATTAAGGGGAATAATCATCCCGCTCCCGGTCCAATCGTTCTGTCACGATTGTCCCATCCCCGACGTCCAGGATCCCAGACCATGTCCCACGATCTCAACGAGACGCTGATCTTCGTCAAAGTGGTCGAGCAAGGCAGTTTCATTGCCGCTGCCAAATCGCTCGGCCTGCCCAAGACCACGGTCAGCCGCAAAGTGCAGGAGCTGGAAACGCGCCTCGGTGCGCGCCTGCTGCACCGGACCACCCGCCGCCTCGGCCTGACCGAAGCGGGTTCGATCTACCACGAACATTGCCAGCGCATCGCGCGCGAACTGGAAGAAGCCGAGAGCGCGGTGAGCCAGCTGCAGTCCGGTCCGCGCGGCTGGCTGCGCTTCACTGTGCCTTACTCGATCGGCATCACCTGGATTGCACCGCTGCTGGGCCAGTTCCATGCGCAGTATCCAGAGATCCGCTTGGACATGCACATGGGCAACGAGAAGCTGGACCTGATTGCAGGTGAGGCGGACCTGGCCCTGCGCGTGGGTGCCCTGCCCGATTCCAACCTGGTGGCACGCAAGCTGGGCAGCCTGCGCACGCAGGTGTTCGCCAGCCCCGCCTACATCGAACGCTATGGTGAGCCGCTGCACCCGGAAGAGCTGCAGTTCCATCGCATCCTGGCGATGCGCAAGCCGTACCACACCGGCAACTCGCCGCGCTTCACCTGGCAGCTGGGCGAGAACGGCGGCGAGCTGCGTGACTTCCCGGTCACCCCGCTGATGACCGCCAACGACATGTCTGCGTTGAATGGTGCATTGGTGTGCGGCGAAGGCCTGCTGCTGACCGGGGACGTGATGGCCAAGCCGTTCGTTGAGTCGGGCATGGTGCGCCGCGTGCTGGCTGGCTGGACCGGCCCGGAAGTGGACTTCAACGCCGTGTTCGCCGGTGGCCGCCTGGTCTCGCCAAAGGTGCGTGCATTCGTCGACTTCCTGGTCGAGAAGCTCAACTTCGACGCCAATTACATGCTGGCGCAGTGCCCGGGCGCGAAGCTGGCGCAGCAGCAGAAGGAAAAGGAAGACGCCGCGCTGGAAAGCAGCGGCAAGCGGATCCTGGAGAAGGTGGCCGCTTCGGCCGCATGACCGGAAGCATCCACGCATGGCGTGGATCTACCGGCATTCCGTAGAGTCGAGCTTGCTCGACTGCTCTTGCGACTCTACGGGCGCTATCGGCGTGCCGAGCAACGCTCGGCACCCACAAAAATGCCGCCTGCAAGGGCGGCATTTTCGTTCCGGCTACGTGGCTTTCGGTAGATGCCGACCTTGGTCGGCGGCGTTTGGAGAAACCGCAACCGGGAGCGCTATCGGTGTGCCGAGCAAGCTCGGCACCTACAGAAAATGCCGCCTGCAAGGGCGGCATTTTCGTTCCGGCTACGCCGGAACCGTAACGCTACGCGTTACTGCTTCAGGGGAATCACGCGGATTTCGACGCGGCGGTTCTTGGCGCGGCCGGCATCGGTGCTGTTGTCGGCAATCGGGTACGACTTGCCGGCGCCCAGGGTTTCGATGCGCACGCTCTGCACGCCCTGGCCGATCAGGTACTGCGCGACCGAGTCGGCACGTTCCTTCGAAAGGCGGTTGTTGACCGCGTCACTGCCGATGCTGTCGGTATGGCCGACCACTTCGATCATGGTCTGGTTGTAGTCACGCAGGGTGCCTGCCACGCCATTGAGCGAGCCGTAGAACTGCGGCTTCAGGGTCGACTTGCCGAAGTCGAAGGTGATGCCGTCCGGCAGGTTCAGCATGATGTTGTCGCCCTGGCGCTGCACATCAATGCCGGTGTTGGCAGTGCGCTCGCGCAGTGCGCGTTCCTGGCGATCCTGGTACTGGCCTACCGCGGCGCCGCTGAGCGCGCCGATACCGGCGCCGATCAGCGCATGCTGACGACGCTCCGTGGCGCTGTCACCGGTCAGCAGGCCGGCGGCTACGCCGATGGCGGTGCCGATCAGCGCGTTGCGGCCGGTGCGGTTCTGCTGCTCGGTCGGGTTGCCGTACTGGTCACTCTGTACGTAGGAGCCGCCGGTGGCGCAGGCCGACAGGACGGCCGCACTCATCAGGGCCAGTGCGACGTTGCGGGTGGTATTGCGGATCATGAGGTTCTCCTTGGTTTCCGGTCGGCCGGCGGCCTGCGGGCGCAAAGAGAATAAACAGCCCGATGCGATGCCGGAATGATGATCGGGCACGTCGACAGGGCCACGTTCAGCTAACTGACCAGATCTCTCAGCCCGCACTTTACCCCGCTCCCGACTGCCGGTAGGCAGCCAGCGCGGCATCGCGGCCAACCGCCAGATCCACCAGCGGCGTACGCGGATAACCCGGGGCATGTGCCGCCAGCAGCAACGGATGCTGCCACGGCGCGAAGCGCGCTTTCACCGGCAGCGCCCCCAGTTCGGGCACCCAGCGGCTGATGTAGCGGGCCTGGGGGTCGAACTTCTCGGCCTGGGTCACGGGGTTGAACACGCGGAAGTAAGGTGCGGCATCGGCACCGGTCCCGGCCACCCACTGCCAGCCCATCGTGTTGTTGGCCAGGTCGGCATCGACCAGGGTGTCCCAGAACCAGCGCGCGCCATGCAGCCAGTGCGCGCGCAGGTGCTTGCACAGATAGCTGGCCACGATCATCCGCACCCGGTTGTGCATGTAACCGGTGTGCCACAGCTCGCGCAGGCCTGCATCGACGATCGGCACGCCGGTGTTGCCGCGCTGCCAGTCGTGCAGCTGCGCGGCACTCGGTGTGGCCCACGGGAAACGGTCAAAGCGCGGGTTGAGGTTGTCGGTCGGCGTCTTCGGGAAGTGATGCAGCAGGTGGTAGGCGAAGTCACGCCAGCCCAGTTGGCGAAGGTAGCCGTCGATGTCGGCGTCGGTGTCGGCACTGCGCAGCCCTTCCAGCGCATGGGCAATCCGCCAGGGTGCGATTTCGCCGAAATGCAGGTGCGGCGACAGTCGCGAGGTGCCCACGCGATCTGGCAGGTCACGCTGCTCGCGGTAGCCGCGCAGCGCACCGTCCTCGAACACGGACAGCGCTTCCAGCGCACCGGCTTCACCCGGCTGCCAGTGCTCCCAGAAGCCGGTATCCCAGTCCAGCGTCGGTGCCAACTGGAGATCATCCAATGCCAGGCTGTCGACCGCGTGCGTCGCCAATGCTTCCGGTGCGGCCTGCAGCGCGGGCAGGCGCCAATGACTGAGTACATTGCGCCAGTACGGCGTGAATACCTTGTAGGGCTGGCCCTGCTGGGTGGCGATGTCCCACGGCTCGAACAGCAGGCTGCCATTGCAGCTCTGTGCGTCGATGCCCTGCTCGCGCAACGTGCGCTTGATGGTGGCGTCGCGTGGCTGGGTGGCCGGTTCGTACTTGCGGTTCCAGTACACCGCCCCGGCGCCGGTCTGCTCGATCAGCAACTGCAGGGCCGGCAGGCTGTCACCACTGCGCAGCACCAGCGACGAACCGCGCACGCGCAGGTCGGCGTCCAACGCGGCCAGTGAACGGTGGCGCCACGCATCGGAGGCGGCACCCGGCACCCACTCACCCTCTTCGTGGGGCGCATGGATGTAGATCGGCACCACGTCGTGACCGGCATCCAGCGCGGCCTGCAGGGCCGGATTTTCCTGCAGCCGCAGATCACGGCGGAACCATACCAACGCTACCGACACAGACACCGCCTTCGTTGTTGAAGGCGGACATGATAGCCAGCGGCGGTGAAGGCGCTGCACGCAGACGCCGTCTGCTAGGCTGCTGGGCCGCTCCTCGTTGGACCCGCCATGGATGATCTGTACGCCTCATTCGCCCGCTTCGGGCTGCTGCGGGCCCAGCACGAAGGTGACTGGCAGGGACCGTTCCCGTTACCACCGGTGCTGGCGTGCTTCTACGCGCAGGTGGGACCGCTGGGTCATGAGATCAATGCGAAGGTGGGCAACTCCGGAATCACCATTCCGGGCCTCGAAGTCTGGATACCGCCGCTGCGACGCGTGTGGAGTCACCAGGCCGGCTATCGCTGGCATGGCATCAGCGGCGATCCGATCGACAACTGGCCATCGAACTGGCTGGTGATTGCCGATCGCGGCGCTGATCCGTTCATCCTCGACCTGGATGACGGCCGTGTGCTGTTCAGTCACCACGGTGCGGGCCTGCTGGATGCCGGCGAGATCACTGCCGATGTGCCGACCTTGATGGCGGCTCTGGCTGCTGCAGGCACGGTGTACCTCGATGCCGGCGATGACCTCTACAACGACGATGACGATGGCGGCATCCGTCCTGAACACCAGGAGGCAGCCGTACAGGCGGTGGCCCGGGTACTGGGCGACCGCCTGCAGGCCGAGTCGTTCATCGGGACGTTGCTGGACTGAATCCACGCATGGCGTGGATCTACTTTTCGAAGCGCTTCATCGCTTCGCTGATCAGTACCCGCGCCTCGGCGGCGTTGCCCCAGCCATTGAGCTGCACCGGGTTGCGTCCCGCCGGCAGGTCCTTGTAAACCCGGAAGAACGCCTCGATGCGCTGACGCTCGACCTCCGGCAGATCCTTCAGGTCGCGGATGCTGGCGTAGGTCGGGTCGACCTTGTCGGTGGGCACGCCGATGATCTTCTCGTCGTGCTCGCCGCCATCGATCATCTTCAGGTAACCGATCGGCCGGAAGCGCACGATCACGCCCGGATGCAGCGGTTCACGGGTCAGCACCAGCGCGTCCAGCGGATCGTTGTCGCCGGCCAGAGTGCGCGGCATCGAACCGTAGTTGGCCGGATAGGCGACCGGCATCGACTGGAAGCGGTCCACATGGACCAGGCCGTCTTCCTTGATCTCGTACTTGGTGAAGCTGCCGGCCGGAATCTCCACCGCCAGATTCACCTCCTGTGGGGCCTGCTTCGGCTGGGCCACCAGGAACGGATGCAATACGGTATCGGCAGCGGTCACCGCACTGGCCAGCAACAGCAGGGCGGCACCGATGGCGGCGAGCGGAAGGATGCGCCGGGGCGTGGTCATATGCGTCTTCTCACTCCCAGCAGCGGTCGGCACGACCCTTGGCGGTCTGTGCACGCGGGCAGTCGCGTGACCTGATGCGACCTTCGGTCAGCTCCGTGCGCTGCTTGCCACCCTTGGCATCACGGCGCAGTTCGAAGGCATCGTAGAGACGGCCGGTCACCGTGCGTGCTTCATAGCGCAGGTGCTGCGGATCAATGTTCAACACCTGGAACAACTGGGTATCCTCGGCCACCGGATCCATCGTCCTGCGTGCTTCGTCGGAAAGGCGGTACTGCTTCGGCCCGGCCACGGTCACCACGTACTGCGGCGTGGCGGCCTGCCCTTCACGGCGACGGCCATAGGTGTGATCGTGGCCCTGCAGCACCAGGTCGACGTTGTGGCGGCGTACCACCGGCAGCAGCACGTCACGCAGCGCAGCGTTCTCGCGGCCTTCGCGGGGTGAGTAGAACGGCTGATGCAGCAGCACAATGGTCCACGGCTGCGGGTTGCCGGTCAGAACCTTGTCCAGCCACTGTGCCTGCGCCTTGGCGGTACCCAGGTCGAGTGCCGAGGTGCCATCGACCACCGCCACGCGTACACCCTGCGCATCGAACCAGTAGCTGGTCTGCTGCGCGGCGGTGGCGCCGTTGCCCGGCAGCGCGAAGGTGACCGGCCAATGCTTGCCCAGCACGCGCCGCTCCTGCGGGGTATCCTCGAATTCCTCGAAGTACTCGTGGTTGCCGATCGCCGGGGCCACCAGTGTTTCCTGCGCCAGCCATCCAGTGGCGGCAAACCACTCGCCCCATTCGCTGTCGTCCATGTTGTCGCCGCCGCTGACCAGGTCACCGGCGAACAGGCTCATGCGCGCCTGCGGTGCAGCCTTCTGTGCGGCACGCACCACGCGGCTGACATGGCTGACGTTCTTGTTCTGGGTATCACCGAAGTACAGCAGGGTCAGCGGCTTGTCGGCCGCGGCCAGCGTGCGCAGCTGGTTCCAGGCGCTCCAGCTGCCATTGCCCTGCACGCGGTAGACGTACTGGGTGTCCGGCTGCAGGCCAGCGATGTCGGCACGATGATGGTGCGACAGCCCGTTCTCGGTCTGCAGTGCTCGCGTCGTCGCACGCACCTGGCGGATGCCCTCGATGGCCGGCGAATCCCCGGCGAGGGCAATCTCGAGCAGCGGTGCCTGCACGCTGCCGTCAGTACGCCAGGCCACGGCGAAACCGTGGCTGGGATCCACCGCCGGCGAGGCGACGATGCGATCCGGCACCGGCGTCGCTGCGTAGTGGCGGCTGCCCGCTGGCACCTGGGTGTTGGGTTCGGCCGCTGCGAACGACAGCGACGGCAGTGCCAGCAGCAGGCCCAACGCCAGCGTGCGCATCACGCACTGCCGGCTCATGCGCCACACTCCAGCGGCAATGCCAACTGCTTGGCGATGCTCTCCCAGTCGAACGCCACCACGCCCTGGTCGTCATGCACTGCATACAGTGCGCCGTGCGGGAAGCGCGCACTGGGTTGCTGCATCATCCAGATGCCGTCGGTGTTGGCCACGGTATTCCCCTGGAACGCGCCCACCGGCTTCAGCGTGTGCCGGTCGAACAGATGGAACACGCTGCGCTGCTTGCCCTGTTCGGTGGTGATCCACCAGCCGTCCTTGCCGCAGGTACGCAGGGTCACACCTTCGGCCTGCGCCTTGAACACGTCGCGGCCGAACGTGGTGCCGGTGAAGCGTCCGGCCAGGGTGTAGACCTTGAACTCGCTGGCGTAGCTTTCATCCTCTTCGGCGATCAGCAGGCGATCATTCTCCGGATCGCCCCAGATCGACTCGACCACGCGCAGCGCACCGGTTTCGCTGGTGTCACCGATGCTGGCCACCAGCTTCGCCTCGACCTTCGCACCGTCGCGGGTCACGTGGTACTGGCGCACGCGCTTGTCCAGCTCGGCCAGCGGCGGCAGGATGTCACGCCCCTGCGCATCCTCGCCGTTGTCCCAGGAGTCGGTAACGTAGACGCTGTAGCCATCGGCACGGCGGTCGACCCACAGCCCGTACGGCTTGCGCAGATCCTCGGCAGCGAACGTTGCCAGCGGGATGAAGTCCGGCAGGCTCAGCACCTGCACGCGATGATTGTCGCGCTCCACGATCCACAGCAGGTCGTCGGTCACCGCGATGCCGTTTGGGCGATCGAACTGCCCTGGCCCGGTGCCGCTGCTGCCAACGTCACGCAGGTGCTGGCCGGTGCTGCCATCGTAGACCACCAGCTTGTCGGTGGCCTTGGCGGTGGCAATCAGCCACAGCGCGCCGTCCGGCGCGCGCCAGGCCGCCGGCGAGTCGATGTTGTCGGCCGGGGTCATCGGTGACAGGAAGGCTTCGGCGATGGTGGTCACCGTGCGCGCGCCCCCGGCTTTCGCTGCCGTAGGGGCCGCAGCCGGATCGTTGCCGGTCGCCGGCGTGCAGCCGGCGGCCAGGGTCGCCGCGAGCGCGACCGCCAGGACGGTGATGCCACGCCCCATCACAGTGCCACCTTCAGGCCCAGCGCATAGGTGCGGCCGTACTCTTCCATCTGCAGGGTGCGCGAGCGCGTGCCCTGGTACAGCTCCAGCGGCTTGTCCAGCAGGTTCTGTGCTTCGAAATACATGCTCACCCGCGGGGTGAACTTGTAGTCCAGCGAGAAATCGAGCTGGGTGTTCGGTGCAACGTAGATGTCGAACGCCCGGCCCTTGCCGATGCTGTCCAGGTACTCGCTGCGGTACACCGCCGCCAGGCGTGTACTCACACCGTACTTTTCATAGCCGATGTGTGCGCTGTAGACATGCTTGGAGGCGCGCGGCAGTGTGAAGTCCTCGCCTGCACGGTCCTTGATGCCGGCATCGAACTTGGTATCCAGCCAGGTGCCACTGGCACCGACCAGCAGGCCATCCAGGCCGTCCGGCAGGAAGGCCAGCTGCTGCTGCCAGTTGAATTCCGCACCGCGCACGGTGGCCTTGCGGCCATTGATCGGCTGGGTCACGTCAAAGCCGCCATAAGCGGGATCATTGGTCCGCACCGTTTGCACGATGTAGCCATCGATCGACTTGTGGAACAGGCCAAGTGAAACGATACCGGTGCTGCCGATGTACTTCTCCACCGACAGGTCGATGTTCTTCGACTCGTACGGATCCAGTTCCGGATTACCCAGGCGCACTTCCTCGTCGCCGCGGCTGTAGCCCACGCGTGGCGAGACATCGCCGAAGGAAGGACGCGATACGGTCTTGTTGGCCGAGGCGCGCAGTACCCAGTCATCGGCCGCGTCGTAGCGCAGGTGCAGACCCGGCAGCACGTTGGTGTAGCTGCTGTTGGCCACCCGCGGGGTGACGGTGAAGCTGCGCCCGTTGGCGGCCACGTCCACCTGGTTGCCGATCGCCTTGAACTGGGTGTTTTCCACGCGCACACCGCCGATGATGCGCAGCGCGCCCACATCCCAGGTACCCATGGCGTAGCTGGCGAAGATGTCTTCGCTGGCCACGTAGTCCTCTTCCAGCGATGTCATCGCGTTGCCACCGGCATCCTGGGGACGGGCGCTGTACTGGCCGCCATTGGCCGCCCAGAAGGCACGCATCGCGGCCGAATCCATGCCGTCACCGAGGTTGCCGTGGCGGTGCTCCGGCGAGGAGGTGCTCCAGCTCGACAGCGCCACCTTCGGGCCGACACGCAGTTCGCGCTCGTCCACATTCACGTCACGGTCGCGCCAGCGACCCAGCAGGCCGAACTTGATGCTGCTGCTGTCGCCGTCGAAGCGCACGTTGACCTGCGCGCTGTGCTCCTTGTCGTTCACCTGCTTGGGTGAGAGCACGAAGCGGTCGAACGCGTAGTTGCTGTTGTCCAGCCACTGCGGGTTGTCGAAACTGTAGCTGGGCAGGCGGCTGCTTTGGTCCAGGGTGCCGTTGAAGGCCTTGCCGTTGAGCTTGAAGCGCGCCTCCATCTCGTCGTTCACGCGCTCTTCGGTACGGGTGTAGCCGATCCGGTAATCGACCACGGCGTTGGTCAGCTTGTTCTCGCCACCGAGACTGGCCGCGAAGGTGTTCTCCTTCTTGGTGCGGTAGCGCATGCGCTTGTCGATGGAATCCTTCGGCATTCCATCCAGGCGGTACTGGTCGGTGCCGGTCTTGACCATCTTCGCGTCGTCGAAGTTGAAGATCACGCGCTGGCGGGTCTCCGCATCGTCGAACTGGCTGTACAGCGTGCGCAGGTAGTACTTGCTGTCTTCATTCGGGCGCCAGTCGAGGTTGAGGTTGGCACCGATGCGCTTGCGCTCGATCTCGTACTTGCGGTGCTGCAGGTTGATCGCGGTGACATCGCCGGGGACGGCATCGTCCTCGCCGTCATACTCCACTTCGGTGTTGTCCGACTCGAACCTGCGCTTCTGGTAGTTCACGCCCAGCGCCACGCCGAAGGTGTCGTTGAACACTTCGCTGTAGTTGAAGGCGGCCTTGGGGCTGGTCTCGCCGGACAGCTGCTGGTGGCTGCCTTCGATCTTGCCACGCAGGCTGCGACCGTCACGGTCGAAGGCCGAGGCCGATTCCACCAGCACGGCGCCGCCGATGGCATCACCGGGCATGTCCGGGGTCGGCGACTTGACCACGCGCAGGCGCTCGGTGGAGTCGGACGGGATCACGTCCAGCGGTGCGGCGCGGCTGGAATCCTCCGGCGTACCGATGGCGATGCCATCCACGCTGACGCTGTTGAGGTTGGCGTCCAGACCGCGGATGACCACGAAGCGCCCCTCGCCCTGGTCGCGGGTCACGCTGATGCCCGGCAGGCGCTGCAGCGACTCGGCCACGTTCTTGTCCGGGTACTGACCCAGGGCATCGGAGGACACCGCATCCTCGATGGCGTCGCTGCTGCGCTTGAGGTCGACCGCGCGGATCTGCGATTCGAGCTGGGCGCGCACTTCGATGCGGTCCAGGTCGACCGCATCAGCGGCCACGGCGCCGGTGGCGGCTACCGCCTGCTGCCCGGCGGCCTGCAGGGGTGCTGCGGCCCCCATTGCCAGGGTCAGCGTGATGGCAACGGCCAACGGAGTCTGGATGAAACGCCATCCACGCATGGCGTGGATATACCGTCATCAGTAAAAGGCCGGGCATTGCCCGGCCATGCCATTACCCCAGGGCGCGTGCCTTCAGCTCACCCTGCTCGTGCAGGGTCACGAAACGCCCCTTGTCATCCCTGCCAAGCTGCGCCAATGCCACCTGCGGGTCGTGGGTGAAGAACAGCCGCACGTTGCGCGCCAGCTTGTCTTCCAGGAACTGCCGCTTCTCGTCGATCAGCAGCTCGGCATTGCGGTCATAGCCCATGGTGATCGGCACGTGTACCCATGAACGGCCCGGGATCAGGTCGGCACAGAACACCACGCCACCATGCGCACTTTCGCCTGCATGCGCGTGACCGACGATCTCGGCCAGCATCAGCCCCGGTGTATGCCCGTCGCTGTAACTGAAGCGCACGCTGCGGCCGAGCGCCTTCGAGTACTCCCCGTCCACCACTTCCAGCCGGCCACTGGCCTGCAGCAGGCCCGGCAGTTCCGGAATGAAGCTGGCGCGATCGCGCGGGTGTGGCTGCACGGCGCGCTGCCAATGCTGCGCGCCGACTACATAGGTTGCGTTGGGGAACAGCAGCTCGGGCTCACGCCCTTCGCTCCATGCCGCCAGCAGGCCACCGGCATGATCGAAATGCAGGTGGCTGAGCACCACCACGTCGATATCCTCGTGCTCGAAGCCGGCTTCGCGCAGCGAATCGATCAGCACGTGCTGGCTTTCCTGCACGCCGTAGCGCTCGCGCATGCGCGGATCGAAGAACGCGCCGATACCGGTTTCAAACAGCACCGTCTTGCCTTCCAGCGGGCTGGCAAGCAGCGCACGGCAGGCCAGCTCGATGCGATTGAGCTCGTCCGGTGCCGCCCATTTTTCCCACAACGCGCGCGGCGCGTTGCCGAACATCGCGCCGCCATCGAGGCGCTGCGAGTTTCCACGAATAGACCAGAGTTTCATGCGTCGATTATCGGCGCCGGCTCGTTAAATAATCGCTAGAAGGGAAACAGAAAACCCCGCCGGCAAAGGCGGGGTTTCGATAATCAGCCGGATTGCCGGCCCGCAGCCGGCACCACCGGATCAGTGTGCCGGCACCACCTGGGCACTGCCGACCGGATTGCGCGGGTCGCTGCCGCCGAACAGCTTGTTGGCCCTGCGGTCCCATTCCACGGTCTGCAGGTTGCCCCACACGTGGCTGGAACCGCGGCCACCCGCGGCGACATTGCCCGGCAGGTCGATCTTGTGGCCCATCGCCTGCAGCTGCTTCACCGTCGCCGCGTCGAACGCATCGTCCTCGGCTTCGATCAGGTCCGGCAGCCACTGGTGGTGGTAGCGCGGCAGTGCGGCAACCTGCTGCGCATCCAGGCCGTCGTCGTAGCCGAGGATGCCCAGCAGCACCATGGTGATGATGCGGCTGCCACCCGGGGTGCCCAGCACCACCACCTTGTCGGCGTTCTCCATGAAGGTCGGCGTCATCGAGCTGAGCATGCGCTTGCCCGGCTTCGGCGCATTGGCTTCATAGCCCATCACGCCGAACGCATTGGGCGTGCCCGGCTTCAGCGCGAAGTCGTCCATCTCGTTGTTCAGCAGCACGCCGGTGCCCTTGGGAATCAGCCCCGAGCCGTACAGCAGGTTGACGGTCTGGGTGGCGCCGACGCGGTTGCCGTCGCGGTCGATGATCGAGAAGTGCGTGGTTTCGTCGTCTTCCAGCGGCGTCGGGTTGCCCGACAGCAGGTCGCTGGGCGTGGCCTTCTCAGGATGGATGGTGGCGCGCAGGCCCTGTGCGTAATCCTTGCTGACCAGCACCTTCTGCGGGATCTGCACGAAGTCCGGATCGCCGAGGAAGAAAGTGCGGTCACGGTAGGCACGGCGCATCGCTTCCACCACCAGGTGGGTGCGGTGGGCCTCATCCATCGACTTCAGGTCCCAGCCTTCCAGGATCTGCAGCATCGACGCGAGCGCGATGCCACCGGAAGACGGCGGCGACGCCGTGGTGATCTTCCAGTCGCGGTAGTTGAAGACGATCGGCTCGCGCAGCTTCACGCGGTAGCCCGACAGTTCCTCGGCGGTCCATTTGCCACCGGCCTGCTTCACGCCGGCCAGCAGCAGCTTGCCGGTCTGGCCCTTGTAGAAACCATCGAAGCCGTCAGCGGCGAGGCGTTCCAGGGTCTGCGCCAGTTCCGGCTGCTGGAACAGGTCGCCGGTGGCGATTGGCTTGCCGTTGCGCAGGTAGACCTCGCGTGTCCCCGGGTAGCGCTCCATCACTTCACGGCGCGAGGCATAGCCCTTGGCCATGCGGTCGTACACCGGGAAGCCTTCGCGCGCGATGCGGATCGCCGGCTGCAGCGAGGCCGACAGCGGCAGCTTGCCGTGCTTGGCCGACAGCTCGACCAGCGCCGCAGGCAGGCCGGGAATGCCGGCCGACCACGGCCCGTTGACCGAGCGGTCACGGTCGAGGTCGCCCTTTTTGTCCAGGTAGGCCTGCGGAGTCGCAGCAGCCGGCGCGGTCTCGCGCGCATCCAGCATCACGTCCTTGCCGGTGGCCGCATCATGCAGCAGGAAGAAGCCGCCACCGCCCAGGCCGGAACTGATCGGCTCGACCACCGCCAGCGTGGACGATACCGCCACCGCGGCGTCGAAGGCGTTGCCGCCCTGCGCCAGGATGTCGATGCCGGCCTGGGTGGCCAGCGCGTGGCCGCTGGCAATGGCCGCGCCATCGGGGCGCTCGGCACGGGCCGGGCTGTCGGCCCAGGCAATCGGGCTCAGCAGCAGGCCGAGCAGCAACAGGCGGCGGACGATCAGCGTCTTCATTCGGATGGGGGCTCCGCATAGAGTTCGGGGTGATCGTGCTGCAGCTGGCGCAGCTTGGCCAGCAGCTGGTCTTCCGTTTCCACGATCTCCGGGTCCGGGTCGATGCACTCGACCGGGCAGACGACCACGCACTGTGGCTCGTCGAAATGACCCACGCATTCGGTGCAGCGCGCAGGGTCGATCACGTAGATGGTTTCACCCATCGCAATGGCCTGGTTCGGGCAGGCCGGCTCGCATACGTCGCAGTTGACGCAGAGCTCGTTGATTTTCAGCGACACGGCGATACTCCTCGCCCGCGCCCTGGGACAAAGGACCGGCCAGCGCGGGCGCGCGGGCCGGTCAGGTCATCAGCGGCGCCCTTGCAGGACGCCGCCCGGGCCATGCCGGAGCATGGCCGCCATGGCTCGGTATTACTTGGCTTCGACGAAAATGTACTCGGCACCGGTCGGCTGGATCGCAGCCTGTACGCGGGCGTTGTCGGCCGACTGGCCGATGAAGACGACGCGCACGCCCTTCATCGAATCCGGCGACACGTCCTTGAACACGGCCTGGATCATGTCAGCCATCTTGCCCGAGGCCGACGAACCGAAGGCCAGCATGTTGCCCGGCTGCACGCCACGGGCCACGGCCTGGGTCGCGCTCTCGGTCTGGCGCTCGTACTTGGCCTGGAAGTCCGGGTCCGATTCCGGCGAGAGGTAGTACAGGAACGGGCTGTTGGTGATGTTGCCCATGTTCTGGATCGCCACTTCCTGCAGGTACTTCTTCCAGCCTGCATCGTCGTCCTTGGACGGAGCGACCAGGGCCTGCTTGGCCTCGTCGACCGGAGCGGCCTCTTCCTTCTTGCAGGCGGTGAAGGCCAGGGCCAACGAAGCGATCAGCATCGCGCGCATGGTGGTGTTCATGGGTTTCCTCCCGGAATGGTGCGTGGTGTTGTACGTAATGGGGTGCGGGTACAGCGGGGCTTACGACTGTGCCGCCTTCGCTTCGCGGACCTTGCGCAGGGCTTCGAGCACCGCGGCCGGCACGAAGCCGGACACGTCGCCGCCCAGGCGCGCGATCTCGCGGACCAGCGAGGACGAAATGAAGCTGTGCTGCTCGGCCGGGGTCAGGAACAGGGTCTCGACCTCGGGGATCAGGTGCCGGTTCATGCTGGCCATCTGGAACTCGTACTCGAAGTCGGACACCGCGCGCAGGCCGCGCAGCAGCACCCCGCCCTGGACCGAACGTACGAAATGCGCCAGCAGGGTATCGAAGCCGATGACCTCGACGTTGCTGTGGTGGGCCAGCGCGCCACGCGCCAGCTGCACGCGCTGCTCCAGCGGCAGCGCCGGGCCCTTGGACGGGCTCTGCGCCACGCCGACCACGACCTTTTCGAACAGCGGCGCGGCCCGGCTCACCAGGTCGATATGACCATTGGTGATGGGGTCGAACGTGCCGGGGTAAACGGCGATGCGGCGATTGGCCACGGTCATGGGCGGTTGCAGATGTTCAGATGAGGTCAAAGTGTAGCAGTGGCGCGGCGGTACAGGGCAAAGCGCACCTCGCGGGTGCCGCCCTCGCGGTGCAGCAGCCAGTCCGGCGGCAGCACCGGCACGTGGCCGGCCGGCGATTCCAGGTACAGCCAGGCATCGGCGGCCAGATGCCGCGGGAGCTGGGCCAGCACGTCCTGCCACAGGCCGTCGGCGAACGGCGGGTCGACGAAGACCAGATCGGCCTGCTGCGCCGGCGCGCCCTGCAGCCAGCGCAGGGCATCGGCCTGCACGACGCTGATCTGGTCGCTGGCCTGCAGCTTGGTCACGGCAGCGGTCAGATTGCGTCCCAGCTGCGCGTCGCGTTCGACCAGGGTGGCGTGTGCGGCACCGCGCGAGACCGCCTCCAGGCCCAGTGCGCCACTGCCGGCGAACAGGTCCAGCACGCGGGCCCCACCGAGCCTGGGCATCAGCCAGTTGAACAGGGTCTCGCGCACGCGGTCGCTGCTGGGCCGCAGCCCCGGCAGGGTCGGCACCGGCAGGCGGGTATTGCGCCAGCGCCCGCCGATGATGCGGACCTGGCCGTCATTGCCGCCACGGCCGCTCATCGGCGCCCCCGGCGGGAGGTATTCGAGAATTTCAGCATGAGCGGGATTGTAGTTCGGCCGGGCTTTGCCCGGCACCCGCAGAAGCCACAGCAACGGCCGAAGCAACAGCAACAGCGGGCATTCCGTGGGATGGCGGGGCAGGTCCGGTCGAGGGGGACGCTGCAAGTACGTCCATGTAAGCTCGGTCGCCGCTTGCTCGTGTGCGCTGT
>OFSF01000095.1_pt1 | contig 37656 bp, 31 predicted proteins | sample 1543271 | NCBI WGS metagenome assembly OFSF01 (sample SAMN07774227, study PRJEB24372) | wastewater metagenome | isolation source: Exp Tend VB 100WW | collected 2016-02
CTACCCATTACAGGGTCACCGTCTCCACCACTTCCAGGCCGTACCCGGCCAGGCCGATCTGGCGGCGCGGGGTGCCCAGTACGCGCAGCTTGCCCAGGCCCAGGTCGGACAGGATCTGTGCGCCAGCACCATTGCGGCGCCACTGGCTCACGTCCTTGTCCTTGCCCGGTACCACCGGCGCCGGCTGCTGGCGCAGGCGGGCCAGCAGGGCCTCGCCGTCGCGCGGGGCCGACAGCACCACCATCACGCCGGCGCCTTCGGCATCGATCGCGCGCAGGGCATCGGTGGCGGCCACGCCGAAGTCATCGCGGCGCCAGTGCAGCAGGTCGGCCAGCGGGTTTTCCACCTGCACGCGCACCAGGGTCGGCGTTTCGGCATCCGGGGTGCCGCGCACCAGGGCGAAATGCACGTCGTGGGCGATGCGATCGCGGTAGGTGACCAGCTTGAACGGGCCGAACTCGGTCTCGATCTCGCGCTCGTCCACACGCTCGACGGTCTTTTCGGTGGCCAGGCGGTAGGCGATCAGGTCGGCGATGGAGCCCATCTTCAGGCCGTGCTCGCGGGCGAACACTTCCAGCTCCGGGCGGCGCGCCATGCTGCCATCCGGGTTCAGGATCTCCACCAGCACGCCGGCCGGTTCCAGCCCGGCCAGCATGGCCATGTCCACGGCCGCCTCGGTGTGGCCGGCGCGGGTCAGCACGCCGCCCGGCTGAGCGATCAGCGGGAAGATGTGGCCCGGCTGGTGCAGGTCCGACGGCTTGGCGTTGGGCTTCACCGCGGTACGGATGGTGTGCGCGCGGTCATGCGCCGAGATGCCGGTGGTGACGCCCTCGGCGGCCTCGATGCTGACCGTGAAATTGGTCTGGAACTGCGCGGTATTGGCCTGCACCATCGGCGCCAGGCCGAGATCGGCGGCGCGGGTGCGGTTCAGCGGCAGGCACACCAGGCCACGGCCATGGGTGACCATGAAGTTGATGTCGCTGGCCTTGACCAGCTCGGCGGCCATGATCAGGTCGCCTTCGTTCTCGCGGTCTTCGTCATCGACGATGACGACCATGCGGCCCAGGCGGATGTCTTCCAGGATCTCCGGAATCGGGGCGAAATTCATGCTGCATCTCCATGCGGGTGCTGACCGTTGGCCGGCACACTGATCAGGCGCTCCACGTATCGGGCGACCAGGTCGATTTCAAGGTTGACCGCACTGCCCACGCCCGCGGCGGAGAAGGCGGTGTTGGCCACCGTGTGCGGGATCAGGGCGATTTCGAAGCCCTCATCATCCACTTCGTTGACGGTGAGGCTGACGCCGTCCACGCAGATCGAGCCCTTCTTGGCGATGTAGCGGCGCAGCGAGGCCGGCGCTGCGAATCGCCAACGCTGGGCACGCGCGTCTTCGTGGATGGACAGCACCTGGCCGAGGCCGTCGACGTGGCCGCTGACCAGATGGCCGCCGAGGCGGTCGGTCGGGCGCATGGCGCGTTCAAGGTTGATGACCGCCCCTTCGGACAGCTGGCCGAGCGTGGTCAGGCCCAGGGTCTCGGTGGACGCGTCAGCCTGGAAGCTGCTGGCGTCGAATGCGATGACGGTGAGGCAGACGCCGTTGATGGCAATGCTCTCGCCCATCTGCACGTTGTCGAACGGCAGATTCCCGACATTGAAGGTGAAGCGGACATCGCCGCCGATGGATTCGCGTGCGGCCAGACGGCCGACGCCTTCGATGATTCCAGTAAACAAGTAACGTTCTCCGCGAAAAGTGAGCGAAAAACGCCGCAAGGCAAACAGGCGCACGCAGGGCATGAGCCCTGTGGCACCGTCTTCTTTCATCCGGACTATGACCGTCGGCTCCGGCATTGGACCGGATCTGCTGACCCCCGGCCGTGGGCCGGGGCGCTCGCGGGCTCGTGCTTGCGCACCTACCGCCGGTGGGGAATTGCACCCCGCCCTGAAGACGTTTGTGTACCGGCGAACCGGCGTGGCTAGTGTACCAGCCCGTGCTGAACGGGGTCGGATGCCACAGCTGTGACGGCCGTCGCTCGCAATTTGTAAAACTTTCATTAAAATTCTGCCCCGGACGACATGAGGTCGCCACGGGCAGCCCGCTGGGCAGGCCCGCCAAAGGACTGAAATTCACAGGAATTCCCATGCGCAAGATGCTGATCGTGGCCGCCCTGCTGGCCGCCGCCCCGCTCTCGGCTTCGGCCGACGCCCTGAGCTACACCTACGTTGAAGGCGGTTGGACGCAGGTCAAGGTTGACGACAACGCACTGGACGACCCGAAGGTCGACGGCGGCTACCTGCGTGGCTCCGTGGCCATCGCCGAACAGGTCTACGTGTTTGGTGGCTGGTCGCGCACCAGCAAGACCTATCACTACAGCGACGGTTCGCTGAAGGTTGAACTGAATCAGCCGGAGCTGGGCATCGGCTACCACATGCCGTGGACCGACCGCGTCGACTTCACCGCCGACATCGCCTGGGTGCGCCAGAACGCTGAGCTGACCGATCGTTATGACGGCTACAGCGACCGCTACAAGGACCACACCAACCTGGCCCGCGCCACCATGGGCATCCGCGGCAAGCCGTCGCGCATGACCGAAGCCTGGGCCAAGGCCGGTTACATGGACGGCGGCAACAACTACAAGGGCACCTGGGTCGGCACCATCGGTGGCCAGATCAACTTCACCAGGACCTGGGGTCTGGTGGGCGAGATCTCCGGCTACCGCGACGTCACCCAGTACTCGGCCGGCGTCCGCGCCAGCTTCTGATCCAACGATCGCTCCTCGTCGTGCGATCGAACGGGCCCCGCAAGGGGCCCGTTTTTTTGGCCGGCATACACGACCTCGTGACCCCATCGCGCCATCGAAAGTCCACGCAGATGCGCTAGGCTTGCGCGCCTCTGGAACAGGAAAACACCGTCATGAAGACCCCCACCCGTACTCTGCTGGCCAGCATGCTGTTGTGCGCCCCGCTGATCGCCACGGCCGCCCCGGCCACGCTGTCGCCCGAACAGGCGTTCGACCTGTATGCACGCACCCTGCTGGAAGACGACGCGACCGCCACGCGCGCGCTCAACGACGCACTGAAACCGGCATTCGAAGGCCAGGACGCTGTAACCCCGAATCCGGGTGCGCTGGCCAAGGCATTGGCCGAACCCTGGCAGACCGTACTGGCCAGCACCGGCGCCAAGGTCGACGCTGCGGCCACCGAAGCGCTGTATGCCAAGGCGCTGCGTGATTCGAAGTGCCGCGCCACCAAGAGCGTGATCGAAGACAACGAATACGTTGAAGACCAGAAGCTGGCGCGGATCACCTACAGCTGCCAGCTGCCCGACCTGGGCAAGGTGCGCCCGCTGTTCGCCGCCAGCCTCGCATCCGATGCCAGCCCGGCCTCGCGCAAGCAGTTCACCGATGCCTACACCCAGGCGCTGCAGAGTGGCGCGCGCGTGCCGGTCAGCGGCACCTTCACCCTGTACCCGGCCAAGGACAACGGCTACTGGTACAGCGGCAATTTCGATGACCTGGTGGGCACCGTGGCCGGTGCGCTGGCACCGTTCGAGGACTGGATGCAGGACGCGCAGGCGGCCAACGCGCCGAAGGTGACCGGCGTACCGGGCTGCGACCTGTTGCTGCAGCAGCATCGTGCCTGCGTGGCGAAGATCGCACCGGACCAGATCAGCGGTGTGGACGCCATGGCCGAGGAACTGAAGGCCAAGGCCCAGGTGCAGTCGGCCGATGAGATGACGCAGGAGTGCAAGGCACTGCGCCCGATCGCCGAGATGATGTGGACCGACGAGTGCGCGTAAGCCGCCTGTAGAGCCGAACCCGTGCTCGGCTCTCGGTCGCGGATGACGACTGCACCCGCACTTTCAGAACCGTTGCATGGCCCTGTGCGGCCCGCATGATCAATGCTGTTGCCCTCTTCCATCGGGGCAACCGCATGAAACACCGCACGACGTCGACCACGGTCATGCTGATGGCGCTGCTGGCGCTGACGGCGTGCGGGCAAGCCAAAGTACCCAAGTCCAGGATTACGACCTTCTCGGTCATCCCAGCGGTTGCCTTCGAGTCAACCCTGCTGAGCGACAGGCAGCTGGATGCGTGGATGAGCGAAGACGACGACTGCCACGCGTTCCTGATGTATCACGATCAGTGTGCCGTGTTGGTGTTGCCCCATGAGTACGACGACGGCTTTACCCGTCACCAGCTGCGATTGAAGGCGAAGAAACTGCCGGGCGAGGCACTGGGCGCGTACTGCCGCAACCTGCATGCGCTGTGGAAGCAGCAGTGGAAAGGCCAGTGCCCCGTCGGCGAAGAAGACGACGAAGATGCCTGACGACAAGGGCGTCGCCCCTGTTCCGCGTCATTCCCTCACGGGCGCAGCAGCAGCCTGATGTCCCCGCCGACCTGACGCTGGTCAACCACACGCAGGCGACGCTGCTGGTCCATGGCATCGATGCCGAGACCGGCCAGCAGCGGGCGGCCGTTGTCGCCCAGCAGCGTAGGCGCCTGATACAGCAGCAGTTCGTCCACCCAGCCGCCGTGCAGCAAGGCACCGGCCAGCGTCGCGCCGGCTTCGGTATGCACCTCGTTGATGCCGCGCTCGGCCAGCAATGCCAGCACCGCGCCCAGATCGAGACGGCCGTCAACACTGGGCACGCTGGCAAATTCTGCGTCAGCCGCATCCGGTGCACTCACTGCAGCATCGTGCAGGTACAGCGTCGGTGCCCCGCCCTCGCGCACGCGGCTGCATTCGAGCGAACGCAGGCGCGAATCGAGCACCACGCGCAGTGGCGGCATCACTTCGGTGTCCGCCAGGCGCACGGTCAGCATCGGGTCGTCGGCCAGCACGGTATCGGCGCCGGTCAGGATCGCGCCGGCGCGTGCCCGCCAGTGCTGCACGTCTTCGCGCGCAGCCGGGCCGGTGATCCACTTGGAACTGCCATCGGCCATCGCGGTGCGACCGTCGAGGCTGGCGGCCAGCTTCACCCGCAGCCACGGCCGGTTGCGCTCCACACGCGACAGGAAGCCCTTGTTGAGCTCACGTGCCTGCGTCGCCATCAGCCCTTCAGCGACTTCGATGCCCGCATTGCGCAGCAGATCGAAGCCACCACCATCGACCTTCGGGAACGGATCGCGCATCGCGGCAACGACGCGCGACACACCCGCTTCGATCAAGGCCAGCGCACACGGCGGTGTGCGCCCGTAGTGCGCACAAGGCTCCAGGGTGACGTAGGCGGTGGCACCGCGCGCCTCGCTTCCTGCCTCGCGCAGCGCGAACACTTCGGCGTGCGGTCCACCGGCACGCTGGTGCCAGCCCTGCCCGACCACACGTTCGCCGTGGGCGATCACGCAGCCGACCATCGGGTTTGGGCGGGTGGTGTAGGCGGCACGCTCGGCCAGACGCAGTGCGTTGGCCATGTGCAGGTGGTCGAGAACGGAGAACGGGGTGGTCATGCGGCCATGGTAGCGCCGTTGGTGCCGGTGTAGATCCACGCCATGCGTGGATGGGCGCCACTGTGCCAACCAAGGTTGGCACCCACCGAAGCAGATATCTGTGCCAACCAAGGTTGGCACCCACCGAAGCAGATATCGGTGCCAACCAAGGTTGGCATCTACCGGGGCGGTCAGCCCTTCTTCTTCTTGGTCAGGGCGATCACGTCGCCCAGCAGCTGCAGCTGTTCGGTACTGGAGGGCAGGTCGCGTTCAAGCTTCTCGATCTCCTCGCGGAAATCGGCCACGTCCTCGAAGCTGCGGTAGACCGACGCGAAGCGCACATAGCCGACATGGTCGAGCTTGCGCAGTTCGTTCATGACGAACTCACCGACCTTGATCGAGGGCACTTCGCGCTCGCCGCTGATGCGCAGCTGGTGGACCACGGCGCGTACCGCCGCTTCGATCTTGTCTTCGGCCACCGCACGCTTCTGCAGCGCGCGGTCGAAGCCAGCGCGGACCTTGCGCTGGTCGAATGCTTCACGGGTGCCATCGCTCTTGACGATGGCGGGCAGTTTCAACTCCACCGTTTCCATGGTGCTGAAGCGCTCGCCACAGGCTTCGCATTCACGCCGACGACGGATCGTCGCGCCGTCTTCGGAGACGCGCGAGTCGATGACCCGGGTATCGGCATGTTGGCAGAAGGGGCAGTGCATGGAACGCCTGGCTCAGGAAAGTACCTATTGCCACGGTCATGGCAGCGTCGCAAAGGTACCTGAGAAAGGGCCCCGCAGCAAATGCTGTCTGCGCGGAAGTGCCTGCATTTCGGCCGAACAGAGCCGCCAGCGCGGTCACGGCTGCGCGTTCAACCGGGTGCCGGCGGCGCCGAGGCCGCGGGCGCCCAACGCAGCCACGCCAGATGCCCTGCCATCACCAGCAACGGCGGGCCGAACCCGAGGAAGGCCAGGGTCGAGATCTCCCCGTGCTTGAAGGTGAAGTACAGCGTGGCGCCAACCACGCCCAGCGCGGCCAGGGTCCCCAGCGCCAGGCCGACCCAGGCGACAACCGGCGATTGGCGCAGGCCGCTGACACCGCGCCACAGGAACAGGCCGCTCAGCCACAACCACGACAGCAGGCCGATGATCCCGGCCGACGACCACAGCAGCAGGATCCTGTACTCGTCACCGGTCAGGTACTTGCCATCCCATACGACCATCAGACCCAGCACGGCACCCGTGCCTCCGGCGGCCACCGTGGGCAGGCCCACCAACAGGCCGGCAATGGCCATCCAGCGTTTGTGCAGACGCTCATCCATGCGTTCGGTTTCCTTCCCTGGGCCGCATCATCCGCGGCGTTTGATCCACACCAGCATCGCAGCCGGCACCAGCATCGACGGGCCCAGCAGCAACAAGCCGAGGCCTTCGCCGTGCACGGCGATGCCCCACCACAGCGCCAGCCCCAGCGGGGGCAAGGCGGCGAGACCGCCCGCCAGCAGCATCAACCACCAGAGGCGGTGCACGTGCAGCCCGGCACGCCCCTGCAACAGAAAACCCGCGCTGAGCCACAACCAGGCCAGGCAGCCGGCAATGCCGGCCAGGCCCCACAGCGGCATCACCGTTACCGAGGCCAGCGTGCCATGACCAAACTGGCCCAGCCCCATCAGCAGCAGCATCGTCGCCGCCGCGCCGCCCATCGCCAGGCTGGGCAGGCCGAACAGCACCGCCAGCGCGGCGTAGAGGTACTTGAGGTGGCGCTCATCCATGCGCGGTTACTCCCATACCGGTGTCGGAGCCCTTCCCGGCAGGAAGGGATCCGACCCCTGCTGCGATCAGCCGTAGACCGGGTACTTGCGGCACTGCGCGCTGACGGCGTCGCGCACGCGGGCGATGACGGCGTCATCGTTCGGTGCGTCGAGCACGTCGGCGATCCAGTTGGCCAGGTCCACGCAATCCTGTTCGACGTAACCACGGGTGGTCACCGCCGGGGTGCCCAGGCGCAGGCCCGAGGTCACGAACGGCGAACGCGGGTCGTTCGGCACCGAGTTCTTGTTGACGGTGATGTGGGCCTTGCCCAGCGCGGCTTCCGCGTCCTTGCCGGACACGTCCTTGCCGATCATGTCGACCAGCATCAGGTGGTTCTGGGTGCCACCGGAGACGATCTTGTAGCCGCGCGCGATCAGCGTGTTGGCCATCGCCTGGGCGTTCTTCACCACCTGCTGCTGGTAGGCCTTGAAGCCCGGTTCCAGCGCTTCCTTGAAGGCCACGGCCTTGCCGGCGATGACGTGCATCAGCGGACCACCCTGGATGCCCGGGAACACGATCGACTGCAGCTTCTTGACCAGGTCTTCGTCGGCGCCCTTGGCGACGATGATGCCGCCGCGCGGGCCGCGCAGGGTCTTGTGGGTGGTCGAGGTGACCACGTGCGCGTGTTCCAGCGGGCTCGGGTAGACGCCAGCGGCGACCAGGCCGGCGACGTGGGCCATGTCGACGAACAGGTAGGCGCCGACCTTGTCGGCGATGGCGCGGAAGCGCGCCCAGTCGATCACCTGCGAGTAGGCGGAGAAGCCGGCCACGACCATCTTCGGCTTGTGCTCCAGGGCCAGGCGCTCGACTTCGTCGTAATCGATCAGGCCCTGGTCGTTCACACCATACTGCACGGCGTTGAACAGCTTGCCCGAGGCGTTCACCTTGGCACCGTGGGTGAGGTGGCCGCCGTGGGCCAGGCTCATGCCGAGGATGGTGTCACCCGGCTGCAGCAGGGCGAAGTACACGGCCTGGTTGGCCTGCGAGCCGCTGTGCGGCTGCACGTTGGCGTAGTCGGCGCCGAACAGCTGCTTCAGGCGATCGATCGCCAGCTGCTCGGCGATGTCCACGTATTCGCAACCACCGTAGTAGCGCTTGCCCGGGTAGCCTTCGGCGTACTTGTTGGTCAGCTGGCTGCCCTGCGCTTCCATCACCGCCGGGCTGGTGTAGTTCTCGCTGGCGATCAGCTCGACGTGGTCTTCCTGGCGCTGGGTCTCAGCGGCGATGGCCTTGGCCAGTTCGGGATCGTAGGATTCGATGCGGACGTCACGCGGGAACATCGGGTACTCCAGCAGGCAGGGAAAAGGGGTACGGCTCAGCCCCCGATTGTAGCCCCGCACCGGGCCTGCCGGGGCCGAAACGGACGGGGCCGGCATCCCCAAAGGAATCCGGCCCCGTATGGTTTCGAGTGCGCTGTACCGGCGTACCGGTAGATCCACGCCATGCGTGGAGGTGGCTGCGGACTCAGCGGCTGCTGAGCACGTACTGGGCGATCACACCGGTGGCGATGGCCACCAGCAGCATGTTGCCGCGGTCATCGCGGATCCAGTGGTGGCCATACGGCGGGCGACGCAGGTGATAGCGCGGGTAGTCGTTCACCACATAGATCGGGCCACGGTAGTAGTCGCGGTAGCGATGGCCGACCTTCCAGCCGTAGCCCGGGCCATAGGCCGGGCGGTACACCACACGCGGCGGTGCCGGGCGGTAGTAGCGGTCATGGTCGCGGTGCCACTCGCGGTGATCCTGGCGGTAGTCGCGCCGGGCCTCGCGGCGGTCGCGTTCCCAGTCACGACGGTCCTGGCGCCATTCGCGGCGGTCCTCGCGCCACTCGCGGCGGTCGTGGTCGCGGCGGTGGTCGTTGTCGGCGAAGGCCGGGGCCACGGCGCCGAGCGCCAGCACAGAGGCCACGGCGCCGGCCATTACTCGATTGATGCGCATGTCAGACCTCTGCTCGGGTGGGTGGTAAGCCCATATTGCGCACCCGATCTGAACCGTTTCCGGCTGGAAACGCTTCCCGCTACAGGACTGTGACCGGGTATTCAGGCCGCGGCCAGCCCGGCGCCCCTGCCCGGGCGCGGCCCGGAACCGGTTCCGGCTATAATTGGCGGTATTCCATTTCAGTCTGTGCCCGCTGCCGCAACGGGATGTTCCCGTGACGGGTCGGGCGCAGGGCCGCGCCTACGGAGACCGCATGTCCTCGCAATACATCTACACCATGAACCGCGTGTCCAAGGTGGTCCCGCCCAAGCGGCAGATCATCAAGGACATCTCGCTGTCCTTCTTCCCGGGCGCGAAGATCGGCCTGCTGGGCCTGAACGGCGCCGGCAAGTCCACCGTGCTGAAGATCATGGCCGGCGTGGACACCGATTTCGAGGGCGAAGCCCGCCCGCAGCCGGGCATCAAGGTCGGCTACCTGGCGCAGGAACCGGAACTGGACCCGACCAAGACCGTGCGTGAAGCGGTCGAGGAAGGCGTGGGCGAAGTGCTGCAGGCCCAGGCCGCGCTGGACGCGGTGTACCTGGCCTACGCCGAGGAAGGCGCCGACTTCGACGCGCTGGCCAAGGAACAGGAGCGCCTGGAGGCGATCCTGGCCGCTGGCGACGCGCACACCCTGGAGAACCAGCTGGACGTGGCCGCCGATGCGCTGCGCCTGCCGCCGTGGGATGCCGTGGTCGGCAAGCTGTCCGGTGGTGAAAAGCGCCGCGTAGCGCTGTGCCGCCTGCTGCTGCAGAAGCCGGACATGCTGCTGCTCGACGAACCGACCAACCACCTCGACGCCGAGTCGGTGGAATGGCTGGAACAGTTCCTGGCGCGCTACACCGGCACCGTGGTGGCGGTCACCCACGATCGCTACTTCCTGGACAACGCCGCCGAGTGGATCCTGGAACTGGACCGCGGCCGCGGCATTCCGTGGAAGGGCAACTACACCGACTGGCTGACCCAGAAGGATGAACGCCTGAAGCAGGAAGACAACCAGGAAAAGGCTCGCCAGAAGGCGATCCAGAAGGAACTGGAGTGGTCGCGCCAGAACGCCAAGGGCGGCCGCACCAAGGGCAAGGCCCGTCTGGCCCGCCTGGAAGAGCTGCAGTCGGTCGATTACCAGAAGCGCAACGAGACCAATGAAATCTTCATCCCGCCGGGCGAGCGCCTGGGCAATGCGGTGATGGAGTTCAAGAACGTCTCCAAGAAGTTCGGCGACCGCCTGCTGTTCGACAACCTGAGCTTCCTGGTGCCGGCCGGCGCCATCGTCGGCATCATCGGCCCGAACGGTGCCGGTAAGTCGACCCTGTTCAAGATGATCACCGGCCAGGAAAAGCCGGATACCGGCGAGATCGTGGTCGGCCCGACCGTGAAGCTGTCCTACGTGGACCAGAGCCGCGACGCGCTGGAAGGCAACCACAACGTCTTCCAGGAAATCGCTGGCGGCCTGGACATCCTCAACATCAACGGCATCGAGATCCAGTCGCGCGCCTACATCGGCCGCTTCAACTTCAAGGGCCAGGACCAGCAGAAGATGGTCGGTTCGCTGTCCGGTGGTGAGCGTGGCCGCCTGCACATGGCCAAGACCCTGCTGCAGGGTGGCAACGTGCTGCTGCTCGACGAACCGTCCAACGACCTGGACATCGAAACCCTGCGTGCGCTGGAAGATGCGCTGCTGGAGTTCCCGGGCAACACCTTCGTCATTTCGCATGACCGCTGGTTCCTGGATCGCATCGCGACCCACATCCTGGCGTTCGAAGGCGACTCGCACGTGGAGTTCTTCCAGGGCAACTACCGCGAGTACGAAGAAGACAAGCGCCGCCGCATGGGCGACGACGCCGCGCCGAAGCGCCTGCGCTTCAAGGCGCTGAAGTAAGGCAACAGGAAAGGCCGCGCTCGCGCGGCCTTTCTCCTTTTGGTAGGTCGCCACCGTTGGTGGTGACGCTGTGAAGCGTACCGACCAACGGTCGGTACCCACGTTCTGCATTCGGGTAGGTCACGACCGTTGGTCGTGACGCATTATTGTCGCGAGATTCCCCCATGTCCCTGTTCGAGCGCCTGTTCCAGTTGCAACAGCACGGCACCACCGTGCGCACCGAGCTGCTGGCCGGTGTCACCACCTTCCTGACGATGTCCTACATCGTCTTCGTCAATCCCGAGATTCTCGGCACCACCGGCATGGATGCGGGCGCGGTGTTCGTGGCCACCTGCCTGGCGGCTGCACTGGGTTCGGCGGTGATGGCGCTGGCCGCCAACTTCCCGGTCGGCATGGCGCCCGGCATGGGCCTGAACGCGTTCTTCGCTTTCACTGTGGTCGGCGCTGCCGGCCTGCCGTGGCAGCAGGCACTGGGCGCGGTGTTCATCTCCGGCCTGGTGTTCCTGGTGCTGTCGCTGACTGGTGTGCGTGCATGGCTGGTGTCGGGTATTCCTTCGTCGCTGCGCTCGGCCATCGTGGCCGGCATCGGCCTGTTCCTGGCGATCATCGCGCTGCAGAAGTCCGGCGTGATCGTCGGCAATGAAGACACGCTGGTGGCGCTGGGCCCGTTGAACACCGCGCCGCCGCTGCTGGCACTGGCCGGCTTCCTGCTGATCGCGGTACTGGAAGCGCGCCGCATCCGTGGTGCGATCCTGATCGGCATCCTGGCGGTGACCGGCGCTGGCTGGGCATTGGGCGACGTGCAGTACCAGGGCCTGGTCTCGCTGCCGCCAAGCCTGGCACCCACCTTCCTGCAGCTGGACCTGCCGGGCCTGCTGCACCATGACGGCGGCGCGCCGATCGCGGTGCTGCTGCAGGTGGTGCTGGTGTTCGTGCTGGTGGAAGTGTTCGATGCCACCGGCACCCTGTACGGCGTGGTCGGCCGCGCCGGCCTGCTGAAGCTGCCGGGCGCGCAGAAGCGCTTCGGCCGCGCGTTGCTGGCCGACAGCACGGCGATCGTGGCCGGTTCGATGCTCGGCACCAGCAGCACCACGGCCTTCGCTGAAAGCGCCTCGGGCGTGCAGGTGGGCGGCCGTACCGGCCTGACCGCACTGGTGGTATCGGCACTGTTCCTGGCCGCGCTGCTGTTCTCGCCGCTGGCGGCGATGGTGCCCAGCTATGCCACCGCACCGGCGTTGCTGTTCGTGGCTGGCCTGATGCTGCGCGAACTGGTGGAAGTGGACTGGAGCGACCTGACCGAATCGGTGCCGGCGGCACTGTGTGCGCTGGCGATGCCGTTCACCTACTCCATCGCCAATGGCCTGGCGTTCGGCTTCATCGCCTATGCCGCGCTGAAGGCCGGTACCGGCCGCTGGCGCGAAGTGCATCCGGCGGTGTGGCTGGTGGCGGTGCTGTTCACCCTGCGCTACGCGTTGGAATAAGCGGTAGGTGATGCCGGCCAGCGGCCGGCACTACCAGAGCACGCTTCGGCCAGCGGCCGGCGCTACCGGGCGCTGGTTCACCTGCTGCGCACGGTGCTCTGGGATGATGCGGGCATGGTTCGGCCTGACCTTCCCGCGGATCCGTCTTCGCCGTTGCGCCGTCGATTGCTGCGCGCGGCGGTTCTGGCGCCGTTGGCCGGTACGCTCGCTACCCTGCCCGGCTGCTCGCTGCCGGTGCAGGTCGATGGCACCTTCCTGCAGCCGTGGCGCAGCCACCTGCAGTGGGGCCTGGCCGACTGGCAGCGATCCTTGAAGCTTGCACGTACGCTGGGCTGCCGGCAGCTGGTGCTGCAGTGGACCGGCATCATCGGTGGCAGCGACGGCGACTGGTCACTGCCCGACGGCAGCCTGCAGCAACTGTTCACCGCCGCCAGCGAGAACGACATCCGCATCCGCGTCGGCCTGCCCTTCCAGCAACGCTGGTGGCAGGCCATCGGCGCCGACGATGCCACGCTGCAGGCCTTCCTGGCCGACAGCCTGGCGCAGGCACGCCGCTGGTTGGCACAGGCGCCCTGGGCGCAGCAGCCGGCCTTCGGGGGCTGGTACCTGCCCTACGAGCTGGAGCAGTACCACTGGGCCGATCCGGCCCGCCAGCACTGGCTGGCGCAGTGGCTGCACGGGCTGGTGCAGGCGGCCAGCGCACGCGGTGGCGACTGCGCGATGTCCTGCTACTTCAGCCGCCTGCAGACCGATGGCAACCTGGTCACGCTGTGGCAGGCCGTGCTGGCCCAAGCGGCGGTGCGGCCGATGGTGCAGGACGGTGTGGGCGTAGCCGGTGTCGGCAACGTGCAGCAGCTGCAACCGCTGCTCGATCATTTCCACGCACACGGCATCGGTTTCGATGCGATCGTTGAACTGTTCCGCGAACTGCCCGGCGGCCCTGCCGACGGCAGCGGATTCAAGGGCGAAACTGCCAATGCCGCGCGCGTCCAGCGGCAGTTGGCATGGGCACGCGGCAGCGGCGCACAGCACGTGCTGGTCTATGCACTGGAGCCATGGCTGACCCAGGACACGCCGCAGGCCGCGGCGCTGCGACGACGTTGGGGCCTGCCTCAGTAGTAGAGGATGGCGGTGGCGAACAGACCCTTGGCGCGCTGCGTATCACCGCCGCCGATCGCGAAGCGGTACTGCACGGTCAGGTCCAGGTAGGAGCGCGGTGTGTTGTAGTGGTCCTCGCGAAACCAGTAGCGCACGCCCACGCCCGGGCCCGCGCCAAGGGACCAGCTGCGCTGCGTATCGTTGAGCGCGAACGACTGCGCCGGGAACAGCGGGTAACGGATGTCGCGCACGCGCGAGCGCTGGTCCAGCCAATCGGCGCCAACCACGACATAGGGTGTGACCACCCAGTGCGTCTGCCCGGCACCGAAACGGAAGCTGCGCCCGGCACGCAGTTCACCGGCAGCGAACCACTGTTCGCGATGCAGGCGCCCGTTGGCCTCGCCAAGGCGCCGCACCGGCGTGCCGTTGGCATCGAGCGCGTCGAGGGTGAAGGTGGCACCGTTGTCGTCCCAGGTATATCCCCCCTGCGCATAGCCACTGACCATCCACCACTGGTTCACATCGGTGCGCAGATCGGTGCCGTGGTAATAACCGTAGGTCAGGTAGGACATCCATCCACCGGAACCGCTGGCCAAGCGGTAGCGCGCCAGCGTGCTGGCTTCCAGTGGCCGGTTCAGGGCCAGCTGCAGGCGGCACTGCACCGCTGCCGATGCGGGGTAGACCTCGCCCTGGCGGGTGGCGCTGCCGAGGAACTGGCGGCGCTCGATGCCGGCGCTCAGACCGGTCTGGCCAAAGGCGTAGCGCAGGCCGAACGAGGCGATGGTGGACGGCCAGCCGGTGGTCGAGCGCGAATGACTGAGGCGCTCGGCGCGAGCACGCGCATCCGGCGTTGATTCGCCGGTGCACGGATCCACCGCACGGATCGACTCGTAGGTGCCGCCCTCGTCGTACAGCGTGTTGAGCAGGCGTGCGTAGAGCTCCAGCGTGCCATGCTGGTCATTGAACGCTGGTGGCCGCCAGAACGCCTCCAGCGTACTGAACACCGAATCGCCGGGCGTACTGATCGCCGCACCGCCGACATTGGTTGCGGCCTGGCGCGCCCCCCGGAAACCGGCCGAGGCGATCACGCCCCACTCGCGTGAATAGTTGGCGATGGCATTGCGCACGTTGTAGCGCTGATGCTCATCCAGCGGCAGCTCACCGACGTCGGCGCGGTCGATGGCGCTACGCAGCAGGGTCACCGCCTGTGGATGATCGCCGTTGGCTGCGCTGGCGTAGGCCTGGTCGAGCACCACGCTTTTCGGTGCCTTGCCGGTGGCCTCGGCGGCACGGAAGTCGGCCAGTGCCTGCGCCGGTTCGTGCGCCTTCTGGTTGAGGTAGCCGCGCTGCATCAGCGCCTCCGCATCGTCAGGACGCTGTGCCAGTGCCGCATCCAGGCGCTGCCGTGCTTCGTCCTGCTGTGCGCGGTTGCCCGCTGCCAGCGTGGTGGTCAGCAGGGCTTGCAGGTTCGCGTCGTCCGGTGCGAGTTGCACGGCCTGCCGCGCCTCACCGATGGCATCGGCGTAGTCCTCGCGCGCGTAGGCAGCGTAGGCGCGCTGTGCGGCACCGCCATCGCCCTGCAGGTCGGCCGGCGTCAGCTCGCAGACGTTACCGGTATCACCGGACTGGCAATGCTGGACGGGTGCCGGGTAGGTCTGGGCGCTGATGCGGGGAAGCGCGCGACTGGAACGGATCGCCCGGGCGCGTTGCTCGATGCCCTGCTGCAGCAACTGCTGCGCGCGTGCATCGCCCGCATCCGTCGGCAATGCCGACTGCAAGGGTGCCAGCAGCGCCGCGGCGCGCGTGCGGTCGGCACTGGCCAGCGCCGCATCCACCGCCAGCAGACGCACGTTGTGTTGCTGCGTTGTCGACCCCGGCGCAGCGAGTGCGGCGTCGAAATCTTCATTGGCCCGCAACGTGCTGCCCTGGCGCTGGCGCAGGTAACCGCGCATGACCCGTGCATTGAGGTCGTTGGCATCTACCTGCAATGCCTGATCAGCACTGTGCTCAGCGTCGGCCAGCTGATCGCCCTGCAGCTGCGCGGTGATCAATAGCAGCCGGTATGAAGCCACGTCGGGGGCCAGTTCCACGGCAGCGTGTGCCTGCTCAATGGCGGCGGCATCCTCGCCTGCGGACAGCGATTGATAGGCCTGCTGGGCCTGCAGCAGGGCGCGTTGGCGACCCAGTGCCACGCGCCGCGTGCGCAGCGCCTCGGCATTCGGTGCACCCAGCTGCAGCGCGGTGCCGATGGCGGCGTCGGCCTGTTCGGGCTGTTGCTGTGCCTCCAGTGCTGCCACCCATAGCAGGGCCCATGCGCCCTGTTTCGGCTGCTTCCGGAACGCCTGCTCGGCCTTGCTGGCCGCCTCTCCCATCCGCCCGGCGTCATAGGCCGCGTACGCCTCGGTGGCCAGCGCGTAGGCCTGCTGCCTGCTGCGGTGTGCGGCGCTGCCGACCGGACGAGATGGGGATGTCGTGCGCGCACCTTCGCCTCCGGTTGCCGCGCTACGTGCAGCGGTGGCAGCCGCCAGCGCCGGCAAGGCCGGATCCTTCATCCCCGCGTCCAGCGCACGCCGCGCCTGCTGCTGCGCTTCTGCACCACGCCCGAGTTTCTGCAGCGCATAGATCTGCAGCAGGCGCAGCCGCACCACGTCCGGGCGCAGCCGGATCGCTTCAGTGGACTGCTGGTACGCCGCTCGGTAGTCACCACGCTCATAGGCGGCAAACGCCTGTTCGGCGATGCGGTAGGCCGCACCGGACAATGGCAGCGGCGCATCGGCCTGTGCCAGTACCGGTGCGGTGGCTGTAGCCAGCGCGACAGCAATGACGGTGGACAGCAGCGTGGTCTTCATGCCGGCAAGGCTCCTGGAGGCGGCGACTGCAGCGTGGCCGCACGCCGGCGCTGTTCCTGCATGGCCTGGGCCACGGCCTCCTCGGTGGTGATGCCCTGCTTGACCAGGTAATCGCCGATGCGGCCGTCGCGCTGCGGCATGTAGTCATCCAGTGCGATCTCGAAGCGCGCGTGGTCGATCAGGCGCATTTCCACCAGCAGGTCGCCCAGCAGCGGCACGTTGTCCAGGTGCCACTGCCGGTCGCCGCCGATCAGGCGCAGGCCCGCGTTGATTTCGCTTTCGCGGGCGATGCTCTGTTCGACGTGCTCACTGCGGGTTTCCTGCTTCAGCAGCGCCAACGCCTCTTCGGGCAATGGGCTGGCGACGGCCAGCCGCAGGCTGCCTTGCTCACGCGGTGGCAGCGGCAGCATGCGCCATTGCACGCAGGCATCGGCACTGACCGGGAACTGGCAGGCGCGCAGGTAGTCCACGTCGATGACCGCGCGTGGCAGGTCGCCCTGGAAGGCGATCGCCTCGGCCAGCGTTTCATCATCCAGCCAGCCCTGGGTGAGCAGGATGCGGCCCAACGGCTGCTGGCGGCCTGCCTGCTGCTGATCCAGCGCCTGCTGCAGGCGTTCGGGTTCCACCGCCTGCCAGGTGGTCAACAGCTCACCGAGCTGCTTGCGGGTCTGCACCAGCTGCGCCGCATCCGGGAAGTCGTGCATGGTCTTGTCCCAGACCATGCGCTTGCCGAACAGCAGGTAGGCCAGGAACACCTTCCACGCGCGTGCGGTGGCCATGAAATTGATCATGTTGCCGACCACCATGCGCGGGATCGACATCAGCGCATGCTCCCAGCCATACAGCCGGTTGACGAAGTAGAAGCGCTGCACGACGCGGGTGGCCAGCGCCGCCGTGGTCAGCAGCGCCACGTTCATCTGCCAGGTACCGGCCTGGAACACGCTGGGAAACTGCATCGTCCACAGCCCGGTCATCTTCAACAGCCAGAACAGCAGCAGCTGCAGGAAGATGACGTAGGCGATGATGCTGACGAACGAGGTGATGATGCCCTTGCGGTCGCGCGCCAGCAGGTACTTGGTGGCCAGCGAGCCGCGCCAGCCCAGCGACTCCCAGCTCTGCAGGCCGATGCCCAGCACCCACCGCGCCTTCTGCCGGTACGATGCGCGGAAGTTGTCGGGGAAGTACTCGCGCACGCACAGCGCCATCTGCTGGGTGCGCTCGCGTACCGGGCCCCAGCCGAACCAGGACGGGCGACGCACGCGGAACTGCACCGGGAAGCGCGCGAAGATCGACTGCATGCCCATCGCCGCCAGCCGCGCACCGACGTCGTAGTCCTCGGTGAGGCTGTCGGTGTTGAAGGGCTGGTTGTCGGTCTGCGCGCTCAGTGCCAGCAGCGCGCGCCGCGAGAAGCAGGTGCCGACGCCCGCCGACGGCACCATGCCGGAAACACTTTCACGCACCACCAGATCCTTGGCATGCCATTCGGCGAACTCGTCCATGTAGACGCCGGCCACCAGTTCGTACCACTCGCGGTCCAGCGAGGTGACCGGCAACTGGATCATGTCCTTGCGCGGCAGCAGGTAGTTGTAGAAGCGCAGTTCCATCGGGTGCAGCACGTCCTCGCTGTCGTGCAGGATCACCCCGGCGAACTCGATGTCGTGGCGTTTCTCGTAATCGAAGATGGCCAGGATCAGCCAGTTCAGGCAGTCGGCCTTGCTGGTCGGCCCGTCATGCGGCACTTCCACGCGGCGCAGGCGCTTGTAGCGGCGGCGCATGCGCTCCACTTCGTCGATGGTCTGCTGGTCGTTGGGATAGGTGCCGACGAACACGACGTACTCGCGGTAGTCGAGTACGTTGATCATGTTCTCCACCATCTGCGCGATGACGTCGTACTCCATCCACGCCGGCACCATGATCGCCAGCGGCTGTTGCGGCCGCTGCAGCAGGTCTTCCTGGGTCAGTGGCCGGTACGCCTCGCGACGCTTGATGGTGAGCGCCCGCCAGCTCTCGCGCACCCAGTACCAGACATCGATGAACAGGTCATCGAGGCTGGAGATCAGGATCAGCACGGCCACCGCAGCCGCCGTGGTTTCCAGGGCAGCGTAGTAGTTGGCCAGCTGGATGTTCCAGAACAGACCGTCCACGGTGGCTCAGTGCCCTGTGTTGGCGGACTTGCGGCGGCGCACCTGGGTGACGCGGGCGGCCAGCAGCGCGAACACGATCACGCCGACCAGCAGCAGCAACCAGACCATGTGCCGTTCCCACTTCGATTGCGGATTGCCGTCCTGCGCGATACGCGTGCCATAGGGATCCTGGCGGTCGAATTCGCGCACGGCCTCACTGCCGTCGAGCACGGCGAGATCACCGCGCAGCAGCCGGAACGGTGCGCCGAATGACGGTGCCTGTGCGCCCAGGTCGCTGTACAGCACGCCGAGCTGTCCGCCGGCGGTGCCGACCTGCACCACCGCGGCACGATCCAACCCGCTTACATCCAGCAGCGGCTGCGGCTTCCCGCCGATCAGCAGATGACCGTCCTTCAGGCCGGCCACGTCGACACCCGATGGCGCCACACCGAACGCCAGCCACGGCGCACCCGGGCTGACCGCCGCACCGGCATCGACCACCTTCAGTTCCGACGCCTCCGGCGAGGCACCCACTGCACTGGCCACCGCAATCACCTTGCGCAGCGATGCCGGTGCATCCTGCAGCCACGTGGCGGGCACGAACACCTGGTTGCCGCGCGACAGCTGACTGCTGGCGCCGACGAAATCACTGCCCAGCGACCGCTTGGCCAGGGTCAGGTGGCTGCTGGGCAGGATCGAGACCGGATAGGCGGTGGCGGGATCGTGGCAATAAGGTCGTGCCGGCTGGCGCAGGAAGCTGACGCGGATCTCGTTGCGCGCCGACAGCGCGTAGGCCGGCACCTTGGCCACCAGCCGTTGCGGCTGGCCATTGGCCGACAGCACCTTGCCACCCAGCAGGTGATCGTTGAAATGGATCGTGGCCACCGCGCCCTGCCCGGCGGCGTTGGGCGCCGCCGAGACATCGATCACAACTTCCTCGGGCAGGCGCCCATCGGCCGACAGCGCGCCGAGGTCGAAGGTGGCACTGCGGTCCGCGCGGGTTACCACATCCATCGTACCAGCGATGTTGCCGAGCCGGCTCAGCAGCACCTGGTCTCCGTCCAGCTTCGGTGTTCCCGCCGCGCTGACCTGCAGGCTGCGGCCCAGCGCATAGCTGCGCCACTGTTCGGCGAACAACCCGGCGACCTTGCCCGCCGCCGCCGGGTCGACCACCAGCGTCGGACGGCCAGCAACGGCGACCACGCTGACCGATGCGTTGGCCGTAGGCTTTTCCAGGCCGCCCATATCGGTACCGCGCCACGCGGCGAAGGCAGCGCCCGCATCGGCACCCGTAGCCGCAACCTGTACGGCCAGCGCGTCCAGTGCCGCGCGTACGCCGGCCCGCAGCGCGTCGCTGCCGATCATCACGTCAGCGGCCAAGGGTCCGCTGTCACGCAGCGACAGCAGCGCCCCCACTTCGGCCAGGTCCTTGATCGCATGCGTGCGCTCGCCCGCATCCAGCGCGGCATAGGCTGGCACGCCCTGCAGGCTGGCCGGGATGCTGATGCCGGCCAGGTCGACACTGTCACCGACCTTGGGCAGCGCCACCACCTGCACCTGCTTGCCACCGCCCTGCAACGCGGTACCGATGCGCCAGGCGGCGTCGTAGGCGGGCGCCTGCAGCGCCTTGCCGTCCACCAGCAGGCGCACCTGCGGTGGCAGCGCGCCCCAGGCCTTGGCCACGGTGTCCACGGCGCGGCCGTCGAAGCGGTAGCTGAAACGCGAGTCCGGCGACAGCCGCAACACGTTGGCCGGCGCGCTCTGGTCGGCACATTGGTAGTCGGAGACGATCGACCACCAGCCGACGCCGACCCGCACGAAGCCGTTCTGGCGAGGTTCGCCATCAATGGCCAGCAGCTGGCTGGCGTCGCCCTGCGCATCGGTGATCGAGCGCGCGGCGATCGGATCGCCATCGACCGACCACAGGCCGGAAGTGCGCCCGGCGTGGCCGCGCACATAGCGCCCGTCCAGCTGCAGCTGCGCATCGCGGGTGGCGACGCCTGCCGGCACCGGCAGGTAGACCTCGTGCTGGCTCTCCTGCCCGCTGAGCACCAGCGGCTGGCGGAAACCGAGTTCACGCAGGGTCATCTGCCGGTTGACCGTGCTGTCGCCGCTCCATTCGGCGAATTGGCCGGCGACGCTGTCGGCGGCATGGGCACTGGCAACCACGCCCGACAGGACGAACGCGGCGGCGGATGCAAACAGGGGAGAGCGGCCGGTCTGGGTCATGGCGTCACTTCGCGTGGATGGGGGTGGGCGGCACCGCTGTTGCGGAGGCCGGGCGAGAATTCGGGAAGGGGCGTGCCACGCAGGGCGGCGACGATGCGCGCGCTGGCACGGCCATCGCCGTAGGGACTGGCATCGGGGTCGAAGTGGGTCGGCTGCGGTGGTTGGGCCAGTGCTGCGTTGACCGCCTCGACAATGCGCGAGGGCCTGGTGCCGACCAGCGTCACCACACCGGCCTCGACCGCCTCCGGGCGTTCGGTGACGTCGCGCATGACCAGCACGGGCTTGGCCAGCGCAGGCGCTTCTTCCTGCACGCCACCGGAGTCGGTGAGGATGACGTCGGCGCGCTGCATCAGGCGCACGAAGCGCAGGTAGTCCTGCGGCGGCACCAGGTGCACGTTGTCGAGATGGCCGAGGTGGGCGTTGACCGGGCCCTGCACGTTCGGGTTGAGATGCACCGGGTACAGCACCTGCAGGTCCGGCCGCCGCGCCAGTTCCGCCAGTGCACGGCAGATGTCCTCGAAGCCCTGCCCGAAGCTCTCACGGCGGTGGCCGGTGACCAGCAGCAGGCGACGATCGGGGTCAAGCATGTGGAAGGGTTCGTCAGCCCGCGCACGCAGCGCCGGGTCGGCATCCAGCCGCTCTACGGTCTGCTGCAGGGCATCGATGACGGTATTGCCGGTGACCAGGATCTGCCCGCCCAGGTGTTCACCGGCCAGGTTGGCGCGCGAGCTGGGCGTGGGCGCGTACAGCTGATGGCCGACCACATCGATCACCCGCCGGTTCATTTCCTCCGGCCACGGCCGGTTGATGTCGCCGGTGCGCAGGCCGGCCTCGACGTGACCGATCGGAATGCGGTGGTGGAACGCAGCCAGTGCGGCGGTCATCGCCGTGGTGGTATCGCCGTGCACCAGTACCCGGTCCGGACGAACCTGCGTGTAGAGCGCGTCAAGCCGTTCGAACAGCTTGGAACACAGGCCATTGAGGGTCTGGTTGGGCACCATGACATCGAGGTCATGGTCGGCGGTGATCGCGAACAGCGACATCACCTGGTCCAGCATCGCCCGGTGCTGGCCGGTGATACAGACCACCGATTCGATGTCCGCAGCCTCCGCCAAGGCCCTTACCAGCGGCCCCATCTTGATCGCTTCCGGTCGCGTGCCGAACACCGACAGGACCTTCATCGCAGCGCTCCGAAAGGTCGGCGCGAGGGAATGCCAGGAGCTGTAGCCACGTCTGGATCCTTTCGGCGTTCCCGTCCAACACCCGCAGGCAGGAGACGGTCACCTCATGAGGAAACTCCAAAATCGCGACGTACATCACATTCGAATGATGGTACGTGCGTCGTGGCATTGATCTTCATCGTTGGAAGATCAAGACGCAGTCAACGCCGCCCGTGGAACGGGCGACGTTGCGGTGGAACGCAGCAGTGGCGCGGCCTGCGGCCGACTTACTCGTACTGGATGGTGAAGGTGGCCTGGCCGTTTGCGACACCTGCACCCACCGTGCCGGCCTGGGTCTGCACGTAACGCGCGCGCAGCGGCAAGGTCATCGTGCTGGTGCCGGGCGTGGTGGTACCGACGTTGACGGTCTGGCCGAAACGCACTTCGCGCTCGGTGCTGCCATCACGCTGGACCATCTGGATGCCGATGCGGGTGGCACTGTTGGTGGCCGCGCTGAGCTTCAGCACGCCCGGCATGTTCGAGCTGTCCTGGTCGGCATCCAGGCGGATACCGATCTTGCTCTGATACTGCGCGACATTGCTGCCCTGGCAGTTCAGGCGGATCTCGAAATCGCGATCGACAGCCCTGGAACCGACACCGGTGAAGGTGGTGTTGGGCACGCTGCCGAAATCGACAGCAATGTTGCGGCTGCCGGCCTGCACTTCACAGGTCGGGCTGACCACGGTGGTGCCCGAGCCCCTGAAGGTCGAGGTCAGCACTGGCTTGCTGGCACCGTCACCATCAAAGTAATACGTAGTGAAGCGACCATTCGGCGCGATCACGCCCGAGCCGGTCTGTGCGGCAGTCTTGATCAACTGGATGCGGAAGCGACCCCCGATCAACGTAACACTGCTACCACCGCCGAAGCTCAGCTGATGGGGGTAGTAGACCTGGATCGATCCCGAATCACGGAACAGTTTGATGCCGACACCGGGGACATCGGTTTCATAGGTATTCGCAAAACCGGGCACCGGGCGCTTCTGCGCCGCGTTGACGTATTCACCGATCGAACGACCACCGCTCCAGTCACAGCTGGCAACCCGATCTCGCTGAGTGATCGACTCACTGATCTCCTTGATCACGCCGCCGACCGGCGTGCTGGGCAGAATCACGATCTGGCCCATGTCCATGGTGACGTCCTGTGCGGTGAACCAGCTTGAGCTGATACGGCACGCGGCGCTGGCCTGCTGCGCAAGCAACACGCCACCGAGCACGGCCATGGCAGCCAACGCCTTGCGGCCACGGGAAGAAATCATCGGCATGCTGCCTCCAGCGGGATGAAGCCGGTCTTGGACGCATCGGCGCCTGCCGGTACCTGGTAATCAACGGTGCAGCGCTGGTCGGCGCCGGCGCCCCACTCCACCAGCAGGCTGCCCTGGTTCTTGTCACTGCGCACGTACAGGCGGCCGCCCTGGCTGACCATGCCCACCGGCTGGCCCTGCTCGTCCTTGACCTGCGCACCGAACGGCATGGTGCGGCCATCGGTGTTGCGCACCTGGATCAGCAGCGCGTTGCCCTTGCGGGTATCGAAGCGCAGGTAGCTGATGGCTCCGGCGAACGGCGCGATCGACTGGCTGGTGCTTTCCAGCTCGACGTCGTGGGCCATGCCCTGCGGGTCGAGGGTGACGGTATTGAGGCGGTACGGCGACACGTACGGGACCACCGCGTAGCCGCGGCCGTCGACGCGCAGGCCCGGGGCGTTGCTGACAATCGCATCGCGTGCGCCCGGCGCTTCCACCAGCACCATGGTGTCGCCACGCTGCGGGGTGAAGGTGAAGCCGCCCGGATGCACGACCACGCTGCCGTTGGCACCGACCGACGCCTGGCGGAAATCGCGCGAGTGGCTGTAGGTCGCGTTCAACGCGCTGTAGCGGCTGCGGTATTCCGCACTGCCCACCGCGGTGGTGCCACCTTCGCGGGAGTCGGACAGCGCCACACCGTAGCTGAAGTTGTTGTCGATGCCGGTCGAACCGGTGATGCCAACGCGGCTGTTGTCGTAGCCACCGCGCTCGCGCACGCCGAGGTCGGCGCTGAACGACACCGGGTGCGAACCACGACCCAGCGGCACGCTCATCGACAGCAGGTACTGGGTATCGGAACGGCCGAGCACGCCCTCTTCGGTGCGCAGCGCCGAGAAGCCGTAGTTCACCGAACGCCAGGCGTTGTTGTAGCCCACCTGATACTGCTTGGAGGTGCCGGGGCGGTCGTAGAAGTCACGCACCGAGCCGGTCACGTACAGCGCGCCGCCGCGACGGCCCAGCGGCTGGTTCAGCGTCACCTGGAACTGGCTGCGCTGACGGCCACGGGTGGTCGGATCGATGCCGCGCTTGTCCGAATCACGGCCATACAGCGCGTCCTGCAGGCTGTAGAAGCCTTCGGTCGAATAGCGGTAGGCGGCCAGGGTCAGGTTGGTCCCGGTCTCGCCGATCATGTTGCTGTAGCTCAAGCGCACGCTGGCACCGGTGTGGTTGCCGTAGTGGTCGAACGTCGTACGTGCGTGGGTGACGTCGGCGGCGAACGCGCCAACCGGCGTGGACAGGCCGACGCCGTACAGCAGCGACAGGTAGCCGTCGCTCAGTGCACTGCCGCCGTACAGCGTCAGCTGGTTGCCGATACCGCGCTGGTAGGTGCCCTGCACCAGCCACGGCTCATCGGCCAGCAGCTTGTTGCGCACCTGGCCGGCGGTCAGCGAGTAACGCGACACGCCTTCGCGCAGCATCTGCGGCACCGAGCCGAACGGCACCTTGAATTCGCGGCGGCGGCCATCGGCCTCGATCACGCTCACTTCCAGGTCGCCGCCGTAGCCGGTCGGGTACAGGTCGTCGATGACGAAGCTGCCCGGCGACACGGTGGAGGAGTAGATCAGCTGCTCGTTCTGGCGCACTTCGATGCGTGCGTTGGTCTCGGCGATGCCGCGCACGACCGGCGCGTAACCGCGCAGCGAATCGGGCAGCATGCGGTCGTCGCTGGCCAGGCTGGCACCGCGGTAACCGATCGAGTCGAACAGTTCACCGGTGGTGTAGGCCTCACCGATGGTGAGCATGCCGCGCACCTGCGGGATGCCGCGCTGCGCATAGGTGGCGATGCTCTGCCAATGGCGGCCATCGCCCTCGGACCAGGTCAGGTTCGAATCGTGGCGGAACTGCCAGCCACCCAGGTTCATGCCGGCGTTGAGGCCGAGGTAGGCACTGCGGTTGCGCTGGCCACCTTCGACACGGCTGTCGCTGTCGATGGCATTGAAGCTGTAGCCGACGAAGCCGGCATTGATGCCGCGGTCCCACAGCGCCGGGTTGACGAAGCCGCGTGCCTCACGGCGCAGGAACACCTGCGGGATGCTCAGGTCGTAGCGCAGGTTGCCGCTGTCATAGACACCATAGGCATTGGCCATGCGCTGCTGGACCGGCACGCAGCTGGTCTTGTCGGTCGGCACGGACGGATCCTGCTGCAGCAGCACGGCTTCGCTGTCCACGCCCATTTCTTCCAGCATCGGCAGCGGCAGGCAGGCGTCGACACGGCCCTGCGCATCGGCCTTGAACTGCAGATCGCGACGGCCCTGCCAGGCACCGTTGACGTAGACGTCGACACGGTAGTTGCCGGCCACCATCGGGTTGCCGTTGCTGAAGGCCGCCAGATCGACCTGCTTGGCCTGGCCAGACAGGAAGCTGGAGTTGAACTGGGCCGATTCCGGTGCACGCGCATTGGCCGCACCACTCTGCGCCATCAGCGCCTGTTCGCCGAGATTGGCCGGGGCAGCCAGCGCCCATCCTGGGCAGGCCACGCCAGCAACCAACAGGCAAAGCGCCTGATGGATCGACAATGTCAATCTGTTTCCGATCACACTGACATTCCTTCAATTCGCCGCACAGCGGCGGTGGCGGGATGCGCAGGCCCAAGGCCGGCGCGGCGCGTTCAGCCCCCGGTGCTGCCGAGGCGGATGGTGTGTTCCACCCGGCCGCCGTAGTCGTTGATGGTGATGAAGCGGACCTGGTCGGTGCCCGCCGGTGCGGCGAACTCCAGGCTCTGCTTCGGCGCGACCATCGCGCCCTTGTCCTCGACGGCCTTTTCACTGCTGCCGGTCACCGCATGTACTTCGGCCAGAGTGACGTGGAAGGGGCTCGGGTTTTCCACCCGCAGACGGTCGCCCGTGCGGGTCCAGCGCAGCGCTGCGGGCGCGTCGTTGGCGACGCCCTTCAGGCCCTGCGGCCGGTAGAAAAGCTTCAGGCGCGAACGGAACGCGACCTGCAGGTAATTCTGTTCGCCGCTGTCGGCGTTGTCCGGGGACGGCGGAACATCCAGCACGTTGAGCCAGAACACCGACTCGCGGTCGGTCGGCAGCTGCGCGCCGGAGAAAATCAGTCGCAGCGCCTGGCTGCGGCCCGGCTCGACGCGCGCGATCGGCGGCGTCAGCACGAACGGGGCATCGCTGGTATCGGCGGTCTGGTTGGCGTCGCCGCTGTCGATCCAGGCCTGCACCAGCGCCGGCGAATCGCCCACGTTGTCGACCTGCACGGTGACTTCGCGCGCCTGCGCCGGATAGATCACTCGCGTGCCATTGACCACCACGCCGGCCAGAGCGTTCTGGCAGAAGGGCAGCGTGAACGCTGCCAGCAGCAGCGCCCGGGGAAAGAATGCTTTCATCGGAAGTACTACGCTCGAGGTATGTGGCCAGGGGCCGCGATGCACTGGCCGGCGCGTACGCCGGCCAGTGCGGGTACGACTACGATCAGTTGTAGATGATCGTGTACTTGACGCTGCTGGTGACGTCGCCCGGGGTGGCGGCGGCAGTGGCGTAGTACTCAGCGTAGTAGTTCAGATCGGCCGAGCCGTCGGTGCCGACGGTGACCCACTGCGAGTTGGTCTGGGCCTGGCCAGCGCCTGCAGCCTTGATCGGCAGGACCTGGTTGTTCGAACCCAGCAGCTGCAGCTGCACGTTGGTGGCAGCGTTGGCCGAAGCTTGGTTCAGCAGGCGGCCGGTGTTGAAGTCAACGGTCGAACCCGGCTCGAAGTAGGTCGCGACGTTGCCGGCGCTGCACTTGGTCAGGTTGATGGCGAACGGGGTGCGACCGGCAACGTTACCGGCGGCGGCCAGGGTGTTCTTGGACACGGTCGGCAGGTTGACGGAGAAGTCCTTGCCGCCCGGGGTCGAGATGGTGCAGGTCTTGTCGGTCACCTTGCCGTTGAAGGTGATGGTGCCGTCGGCGGCGTTGGCGGCCAGCGGAGCGGCGGCCAGCATCAGAGCGGCGATGATATTGATCTTGTGCATTCGCTTTTACCTAACCCTACTGAAGAGATGAGAAGTAGAGGAGGAAGCAAGGAGCACTGCCGGGCTATCAAGACCCATCCTTGCGTCTCACCTGTGGCCGGACTCGGACATACCTTCCCCTGAATCCGTGACGCAAGTATAGGCACAACTGTGATGAAAGTCTCATTATTTTTCTGAACGCCAATTAATTGACGCCTCAAATGTGACGTGGTAGGCGGAATGAGAGCCCGGCGGGCGTGGGGGATTTGACGGCAAGGCGATCAGGTCACAAACGACCCTGCATGACGCTTCCCGTGGCGCGTTCGGCATGCGCGAAAACAGGCTTTTTTCAGGTGGAAATCGCCTTATTTGATGCGCATCACTCTTTCTTGGTGATGGCCCTAGCAGATTCGGATTTGTCCTATTAAAGACGGATCGAACCTGTCGCTAACTAGGACACACCGAACCAGAGAACGTGTCATGAGGAACTCCATTCTGCTGTGTGTGGCCCTGATGTCCGTCAGTGCGCTGGCCCAGGCCAGCAGCGGCAGCATCCGTTTCAGCGGCCGTATCGCCGAGCCGGGCTGCACGACGAACCTGTCCCAGGGTGAGCTGAGCCTGGCCGCCTGCCCGCCCTCGGCCAAGGGCTCGACGGTGGCCGTGACGGCGCTGGCCGATGGTCAGGCCGCGACGCTGCGCGACGGCAAGCGCCAGGGCCAGAAGCTGTCGGTGTCGGCCAGCGCGATGCGCGCCGGCGATATCGCCTTCTCCGAGCGTTACAGCGTGCAGGCTTCGAAGCAGCAGCCGCTGCAGGGCGCCTACCTGGTGGTGGTCGACTACCTGTAAGCCGACGTGTTTACGCCGGCGGCAGCTCGAACACCTGGCGCAGATAGGCCAGGTAGCCCGGGTCGTCGCACATGCTCTTGCCCGGCGAATCGCTGAGCTTGGCCACCGGCTGGCCGTTGCAGCGGACCATCTTGATGACGATGTTGAGCGGCGTTGGCCCCAGATCATTGGTCAGGTGGGTGCCGACGCCGAAGGCGACCTGGCAGCGACCACGGAAGTAGTCGTACAGGCGCATCACCTTGGCGATGTCGAGCCCATCGCTGAACACCAGCACCTTGCTGCGTGCATCCACCCGGCGCTGCTGGAAGTGCGCCAGCATGCGGTCGCCCCAGTCGAACGGATCGCCGGAGTCATGGCGGACGCCGTCGAACAGCTTGCAGAAGTACATGTCGAAGTCGCGCAGGAACGCATCCAGGCCGACCACGTCGGACAGCGCGATGCCGAGGTCGCCGCGATACTCGCGTGCCCACGACTCCAGTGCCGCCACCTGCGAATCGCGCAGGCGCGGGCCCAGCGCCTGGAACGCCTGCAGGTACTCATGGGCCATGGTGCCGTGCGGGGTCATGCCGTACAGGCGGGCGAAGTGCACGTTGCTGGTGCCGACCAGCTGCGGGCCGAGCGCATCGCGCAGCAGCGGCAGCAGACGGGCATGCCAGTCACGCGAGTAGCGGCGGCGGCTGCCGTAGTCGGCGATGCGGCACTGCTCGAACCCCGGGGTATCACGCAGCAGCGCGGCCTTGGCCTGCAGGCGGCGCTCGCCCTCGGCGAAGTCGGCGGTGGTGGTGTTGCGGAACCAGACTTCGTTGATGATCGCCAGCAGCGGCACTTCGAACAGGATGGTGTGCAGCCAGGGGCCGGTGATGTCCAGTTCGATCTCGCCGGGCACGGTCTCCGACGCGCGCAGCTGGATGTACTTGCGGTCGAGGTGGAACAGGCCGAGGAAATCGGCGAAGTCCGGCTTCACGAAGCGCAGGCCACGCATGTAGTCCAGCTCCGCGTCGCTGAAACGCAGGCTGCACAGGTGGTCGATCTCTTCGTCGATCTGGTCGATGTAATGGGCCAGGTCGATGCCGGGCGTGCGGCACTTGAACCGGTACTGCACCTGGGCGCCGGGGTGCTGGTGGAGCACCGCCTGCATCATGGTGAACTTGTACAGGTCGGTGTCGAGCAGGGACTGGATGATAGGCATGGGGCGGATTATGCGCCCGGCAGGGTGAACCGGGGTGCCTGCGGCCACACTCAGCTCACGGCAAACAACATTGGTAGATCCACGCCATGCGTGGATGCTCTTGCGGCGCTACAGCGCCCTGCGCAGCAGCTTCGGCACCAGCATCAGCGCGTGCGCCCAGATCGCGCCCCACACCGCTACCCGCACCGGCAGCGAACGCTGCCTGGCCTCGAACTTCTGGAAATAGCGCCACAGGCCCTTGTGCTTGTGCCATTCAACGAAGAACGGCCGCGAGCGGCTGGAGACGCCACGAACGTGGGTGACCTGCAGGTCATTGGCGATCGCCACCACTGCTCCGGCTTCGCGTGCACGCCGGCACAGGTCCAGGTCTTCGGCATGCAGACGATAGCCGGCGTCCCAACCTCCGATGCAGTCGAACAATGCACGCGGCATCATCAGCAGCGCACCGGACAGCGCCGGCACCCGCTGCAGCGCCTGCTGCGGGTCACGCGGCACCGCCAGCTTCGAGCCCTTGCCCGGCGAGCGCAGCATCATCAGGAAATCCGGGTCGCGGCGGCGCACGGCTTCGTCGGCATGGCCCTGCTCGTCCACCTGCTCGACACCGAGCAGGCAGTCGCCCAGTCCTTCCGCGCGGCTGCGCAGTGCGGCCAACGTCTCCGGTTCGACCATCAGGTCCGGGTTGATGAAGGCCAGCCATGGGCTGTGCGAATCGGCCACGCCCTGGTTGTTGGCGGCGGCAAAGCCGGGATTGTCCGGATTGCCGACGAAACGCACGCGCGGGTCGTGGCTGGCATGGCGCTGCACGATATCCAGCGTGCCATCCATCGAGCCATTGTCGATCACCCGGATCTCGGCCACGTCCTGCGCCTGGCGCAGGCGCGAGAGGCAGGCGTCGATGGTGCTGCCGCTCTGGTAGGTGACGACGATGGCGGCAATGGCAACATTCAAGCAGGAGGCTCCGGCGCGGAAGACGAGACGAACAGGTCACCCTGTTCCTTCGGCATTATCGCCTGCCGCATGCGCTGCTGCAGATCGGCACGCAGGCCATGCAACGGATCGTGCATGAGGAAGTCAGCCAACCGTGGCACCCACCCCGGCCAGCGCGCGGCCAGGGCCTCGAGATCGCCATCACGGCTGACCGCCTCCCCTGCCCGGCTGACGAAGGCGGTCTCGCACAGCACGTTGCGCCATCCCAGGCCAGCCATGCGCAGGCTCAGGTCCACCAGTGCCGCGTTCCAGCCGGCGTAGCTGTCCACGTCCAGGCCGCCGGCGCGGCGACGCGCGTTACCGCGCACCAGTACCGCGTGGGTGACCGCCGAGGGCAGCTCCGGATGCAGCACCGGCAGCGTGGCACAGGTGTGTGCCAGCAGCGCCGGGTCCTCTGGTTCGGGATTGATTTCGCCCAGCCGCGGCCATGCGGCTGTTTCGCCGGCATTGCACCACGGGGTTGCGGTGGCGATGGCGGCGTCGCGGGCGAAGGCATCCTGCAGCTGCTGCAGCCAGCCCGGCGCGGGCACGCTGTCCGGCGCCAGCACCGCCACGTCCATGCCCTCGCAGGCGCGCAGCATCTCATCCAGATGGGCGACCTCGCCCAACGGCCGCGCGCGGCGGGTGTATTCGGCCTGCAATGGCGTATGCGCCAACCAGTGCTCCACCACCGCCTGCGCACGCGGGCCGGTCTGCGCGTCATCGGCCAGCCAGACCGCGGTTCCCGGCGCGGTGCCGGCATCCAGCGCGGCCAGGCAGCGGTCGAGCGCGGCATCGTCCACGCACAGCGGCAACAACACGATCGCCCCCATCCCGCCTCCGTGGTTGTCGGTAGCCACAGCCTAGCACTGGGAGGGTATCGGCCGGGTTGCACCCGGCACCTGCAGAGGCCAGAGCCAGAGCCGAAGCAACAGCCGGAGCAAAAGCATCTTGTCCATCAAACCAAGCTTCGAAGCGGTCCATACGGCGTTTCCTCGTCTCTTATTCGCGAAGGACGCTCAGTTTGGACTGAAACGTCATCAGAGGCAAGAGTGCGGTTACGGCGCCTCAACGAGGGGCTTCACCTCGAGCATGAGGCGCTCCATGGTCTGGTGGTCGTAGGGGGCGGGGAGCTCAACGAGGGCGGTGTCAAAGCCGGCATCCATGTAGGCGCGGAGTTGGGTGGCAACGTGCTGTGGGGTGCCGAGCATGGGGCGGTTCGGTTCGGTGATCTCTTTCACGTCCACCTTGTTGTGCTTCGCCTGGGCCTCCCAGACGGCGCGGGCCTCGTCTTCTGAGTCGCGGATCACCATCCAGATGTTGGCGGTGCGGGCGATCTCCTTCTCGTTGCGGCCAACCGCTTTGCAGTGTTCCTTGAGGACGCCGTCAAGTTCCTTCAGTGTATTTGGGTCGCCGAAGCCGTTCCACATGTCGCCGTACTTGGCGAGGGTGAGGAGCGTCTTGGTGCGGCCGTTGCCGCCGATCATGATCGGCACGCGCTTCTGGATGGGGAGTGGCGCGTGCGTCAGTTCGCTGAAGTTGTAATGCCCACCTGCGGGGGAGGTGACGGTGTCGCCGTTCAAGAGGGCGCGCATGGCGGCAACGGATTCGTCGAGCCAGGTGAGGCGCTCGCCAATGCTCTTGCCGAACGGGATGCCGTGGTGTTCGTGTTCGTAGTCGAACCAGGCGCCTCCAATGCCAAGGATGGCGCGGCCGTTTGAGGCGTGATCCAACGTGCTGATCGCCTTCGCCACAATCCCTGGATTGCGGAAGGTGTTGGCGCCAACCATCAGGCCGAGCTTGATCTGCTTGGTGGCGGAGGCCCAGGCGCCGAGCGTCATGTACGCCTCAAAGATGTCCTGCTGCGGGTCGCCAACAATGGCGTGCAGGTGATCCCAGGTCCAGAGGTGGTCGGCGCCGAGCTGGTCTGCGAGCTGCGCCGCCTCAAGGAACTTCGGCCAACTGGTGGCCTGGCTCCAGAGGTTGATCCCCACCTTCAGCGTGCGCGGGTTGTTCGTCATACGTGCAGCGTACGCGCTCTGCGCTGCTGCGTGAGGGGTTGTGGCAGGATGCGGGAATGATTGAGACGGGCTACTTCGCAACGGGCTGCTTCTGGGGGGCGGAGCGACGCTTCTGGCAGACGCCGGGGGTGGTGGAGACCGCCGTGGGCTACATGGGTGGCACCAAGGCGTCCCCTTCCTATGAAGACGTCTGCACCGGGAGCACGGGGCATGCGGAGATCGTGCGCGTGCGATTTGATACGGGCGTTACCTCATATAGGAAGCTGCTCGAGCTCTTCTGGGAGATGCACGATCCCACCACGCTGAATCGGCAGGGGAACGACGTTGGCACGCAGTACCGCAGCGCCATCTACTACGTGGGTGATTCGCAGCGCGAGGCGGCCGAGTCAACCTCTGCGCTGTACGGCGCCGCAATTGCTGCGGATGGTCACGGGCCAATCACCACGTCAATTGTCTCGGCCTCAGGTCACGAGTTCTGGGAGGCCGAGGAGTATCACCAGCGCTACTTGGAGAAGAACCCGAAGGGCTACGACTGCCACGCCAGCACAGGGGTGCGATTCCCTTCGGAGCTTGCACCAGAGATCGTGGTGAGCGGCGCGTATCCCGTGGTGATTGACGAGGCTGCACTGCGTGCACGTGTGGACGAACTCTCGTTTGAGGTGTTGCGTCGCGCGGCAACGGAGCAGCCGTTCGTTGGCGAGTACACCGACACAGAGACGGTTGGCGTCTACAAGTGCAAGGCGTGCGACAACGAACTCTTCCGCAGTGAGACCAAGTTCCACTCCGGCTGCGGCTGGCCGTCGTTCTATGCGCCTACCTCTTCTGATGCTGTTGAACTGATTGAAGATCGCTCGCTTGCGCCGCGCGTTCGCACGGAGGTGCGTTGCGCGAAGTGCGGCTCGCACATGGGCCACGTCTTTGAGGGCGAAGGCTACGAGGTCCCCACCGATCAGCGCTGGTGCATCAATAGCGTCTCGCTCGTCCTACAGCCGAAGTAGCGATGGCGGCGGCGAAGCCAGTTCGCGAAGTGATCACGTACGCGGACGGCACGGTGAAGGCGCGCGGCTCGCGACTGAACGGCGAGATGCACGGCGCATGGAGCTTCTTTCGTCTTGATGGCTCACTGATGCGCTCCGGCCGATTCGATCGCGGCCGCCAGGTTGGTGTCTGGAAGACGTTCACCCGTGATGGCGCGCTCGTGAAGGGCACCGACTTCGGCGCGTAGCGTCTAGGCTGTACGCATGGCACTCACCATTGGCATTGTTGGTCTCCCGAACGTGGGCAAGTCCACGCTCTTCAACGCGCTCACCAAGAACAACGTGCTCGCCGCAAACTACCCGTTCGCCACGATCTAGCCGAACGTTGGCGTGGTGAACCTGCCAGACGCGCGCCTGGATGCACTCGCCAAGATCTTCGGCTCGGAGAAGCTGCTTCCTGCGCCCGTCTCGTTTGTTGACATCGCGGGCATCGTGCGCGGCGCGTCAACGGGCGAAGGGCTCGGCAACAAGTTCCTCTCGCACATTCGCGAAGCGGATGCCATTGCGCAGGTGGTGCGCGGCTTCGCCGACGAAGACATCATCCACGTAGACGGGAAGGTTGAGCCGAAGAGCGACATCGGCACCATCAACACCGAGCTGATCTTCGCCGACCTTGAAACACTCGAGAAGGCGCGCGGCCGCTACGAGAAAGAGGTGAAGGGGAAGAAGTTGGACGCGGAGGTGTTGACGGTGGTTGACGCCGCCGTTGCCGCGCTGAATCGCGGTGAGCCGCTCTCCACCACGGGCCTGGACATCTCGCTGATCAAGGAGCTCGGCCTCTTGACGGCGAAGCCGATCATCTACGTCTTCAACGTGGACGAAGCGGTGCTCACATCCGCCGCAAAGCGCGCCGAACTCGCCGCACTCGTGGCGCCGGCAGAGGCGGTCTTCCTGGACGCCAAGATCGAATCCGAACTCGTGGACATGTCTGAGAGCGAGGCGGCAGAGCTGCTCGCCTCCATGGGGCAGAACGAATCGGGACTGCACCAGTTGGCGCGCATCGGCTTCGGCGCACTCGGCCTGCAGACGTATCTCACCGCCGGACCAAAGGAGGCGCGCGCCTGGACCATTCATAAGGGCTGGACCGCACCACAGGCGGCGGGCGTGATCCACACCGACTTCCAGCGCGGCTTCATCAAGGCCGAGATCGTCTCCTTTGACGACCTGATCAGCGCAGGCTCCATGAACGCCGCCAAGGCGGCCGGCAAGGTGCGCATGGAGGGGAAGGAATACATCATGCGCGACGGCGACGTGGTGGAGTTCCGCTTCAACGTATGAGGTTCAACCTGCGCAGCCTCCTCCCCCAGAACCCACACACGTATGTTGGGATGCGACTTGTTCGTCCCCTCACGCTGCTCGTCTTGCTGCCGGTCGTTGTGCGGAGCTGCATTCATCTCTTTTCGGCTGATGGCGGGGCGCAGAGCATCGCTGGCATCGACATCAGCGTTGCTGGCGGCAGCAACATCGTTGCCCTCTTCCATCAGTGGGGCGCAATCCAGCTCATCCTTGCCGTGCTGCTGCTGGTGATCTTCTTCCGGTATCCGGGCTTCACACCGCTCGTCTTACTGACGCTCCTCGCCGATCCTGTGATGCGAGAAGTCGCAGGGAAGATCGCGCCAGTCACCGCCGTTGGGACGCCGCCAGGCGCCGCTCTCAACACGCCGGCGTTTATCGTGGTCCTTCTGCTCTTGCTCCTTTCACTGGTTGAACGTGGGGGAAAGCGGCGTGTCTAGCGCGTCACTCTTGTCGAACGGGTTTTTCACTAATCCGAGCGGCCACTGCTGGGGGCTCGCCCAAAAGACCAGTTCGTGACCGCCACACGCATTCGCTATTTAAGTGAAGCGGATGTTGCGTCACTCCTTCCTTCTATAGGAGAGCAGATCACGCTCGTGGAGCGTGCGCTCCGTGACGTGGCGCGCGGCGCTGCTCATCAGCCGCCGAAGGTGCCGCTCGACCTTGGCGGCGGCGCACCATTTGCGCATGCGATGCCCGCGGCGATTGATGGACTGGGCGGCAGGGTGGCTGGCGCGAAGTGGATCAGCGGTGGCGGTGGTGCGCCTATCGGCGGCGTGGTGCTGGTGGAGCGACCAGGGGCGAGCGGCCTCCGCGGGATCGTTGCCGCAGCGGCACTCACTGCGGTCCGCACTGCAGCAGTCTCTGGCGCTGGGCTTCGCGTGGCGCCTCCAACAACGGATCGCGCTCGCGCAGGCGGCGCGCTTTCAGCTGCAATCATCGGTGGTGGTGTGCAGGCGGTGACGCATCGTGCCGTGCTGCAACTGCTGGCCCCTGGTGTGCCAGTCGCCTTCTACTCACGCCGTGCGGCGAGTGAGCTCCCGCTTCTGCCGGGCGATCGTGTTGCTTCATCTATTGATGATGCAATGCGCGGCGCTGACATCATCGTGACGGCGGTGGCGTTTGATACTGCGCCACGCGAGATTGCGCTGGACTCCATCACGCCTGGCGCAACGCTGCTCGTGATTGATTACGCCGCAACCATCAGCGGCGCACTCGTTGCGGCACTTCGTGCGCGCGGAGCAGTGCGCGTGATCACCGACAGCGCGGCGCAGTTTGATGCCACGCGTGCGGCGGGGAAGCTCGGCAGTGCGTTGACTGGCGCCTGGCCCGCCGCAGACGCGCAGATCGGTGAGCTGCTTGGTGGCGCCGCGCCGTCTGGTACCGTGACGACGCTCGTGAATCACCTCGGCATCTCCGCCTGTGACCTGGTGCTGGCAGACGCGATACTCACCGCCGCAGAGGAGCGCGGAGTGGGTACGCTGCTGCCACGATGAGTCCAGAACCACTCCGCCTGAACCTGAGCGCGCCGCCCGCAGCGAGCGGGCACGCGATTGAGGTGCTCGACTATCACACCGCTGGGGAACCCTTCCGCATCGTGGTCTCTGGCTACCCGGAGCTTCTTGGGCGCAACATCCTAGAGCGCCGACGCGCAGCGTTGGAGCACCACGACGATCTGCGCAAAATCTTGATGTGGGAGCCACGCGGACACGCAGACATGTACGGCGGCATTCTTGTGCCGCCAGATCATGCCGAGGCGCAGGTCGGCGTCCTCTTCATGCATAACGAGGGCTACTCCACAATGTGTGGGCACGGCACCATTGCACTCGCCACCGCACTTATTGAAACGGGAGCCGTTCCTGCCGTGGGCACCGAAACGCCGATCGGCATTGACGCGCCGTGCGGCTTAGTGCGCGCCACGGCGCTCGTTGACGCAGCGGAACTCAATTTGGCGCGCGCCGCTGGACGAACGCCGCGCGTGCGCGAGGTGCGCTTTGAGAACGTGCCGTCGTTCGCCGCTGCGCTTGACGTGCCGCTCGATGTTCCAGGGCTCGGTCGCGTCACGGTAGACGTTGGATACGGCGGCGCATTTTATGCGCTGATCAGCGCCGCATCACTCGGCCTGGAGATGAGCGCCGCAAACGCGGCGCAGATCGCCGCCGCCGGTCGCGCTATCACTAGCGCTGGTCGCGCCGCACTTCGTGCAGGTGGGGCACTCGCCGATGCGCTTGGCGTGAAACACCCTGAGTCAGACGATCTCTCCTTCTTGTACGGCACCATCATTGACGGGCCGCCAGAAGATGCGTCGCATCACTCGCGCAACCTCTGCCTCTTTGCTGAAGGTGAGGTGGATCGTTCACCAACCGGATCTGGCGTCTCGGCACGACTCGCCGTTTTGCACACGCGCGGTCTTGTTGCCACTGGAGAAGAGATCGCGATCGAATCAATTCTTGGCCGCGACTCACTCTTCCACGGCCGCGTCCTGCGCAGCGAACGTTGGGCGAATCGCGACGCAGTGATCCCCGAAGTACGCGGCAGCGCGCACATGACCGGCAGCGCGCGCTTCATCCTTGACGAGAACGATCCGATCGGCCGCGGCTTCCTCGTGGCGCGCTAGCCGCGCTCGCGTGTCTTCACAGACGCTACTCATCGTTAATCCCGCCGCAGGCGGCGGACGCGCGGCGCGTGCGCTCGACCGTGTTCTTGAGGAGCTTGCGCCACTTCGTCCGTTTGATGTCTTTGTCACGCAGCCTGGCCTGGAGCGTCCGGCGGAGCGCGCAGCGTTTGAGGCGGTTCGTGCTGGCGCAACGCGCATCTTGGTGCTCGGTGGCGACGGTTCGTCAAGTCAAGCGGTGAACGGCATCTATGCGGCGGGTGGCGTGGAGGTGCTCGGGCGCGTTGCGCTCGGGCTGTTGCCAGCAGGAACGGGTCGCGATTACGCGCGATCTGCTGGTATCTCCCGCGATCCTGTGCAGGCTGCG
>OFSF01000097.1_pt1 | contig 37243 bp, 36 predicted proteins | sample 1543271 | NCBI WGS metagenome assembly OFSF01 (sample SAMN07774227, study PRJEB24372) | wastewater metagenome | isolation source: Exp Tend VB 100WW | collected 2016-02
CCCCAGATTCCATGGTTGCCGGCCAGCGGCCGGCACTACCATCAGATGTAGCCATCCATCGCCCTTGCGTCCATCGCGGGTCAACCGCCGACGATACGACCATCCACCACGCGTGCTACCTGCTGGCCGAACATGGCCACATCCTGCGGGTCGTGGCTGATCAACAGCAACGGAATGCCAGTATTGTCCAGCACCGTCTCCAGCTCCTGGCGCAGGTGCTGGCGCAGGTCATGATCCAGCGCGGAGAACGGCTCATCCAGCAGCAGCGCCTGCGGCTGCGTCACCAATGCACGTGCCAAGGCGGTGCGCTGACGCTGGCCGCCGGATACCTGCGACGGCAGCAGATCACCGACCGTGTCGATGCGGAATGCGTGCAGCCACTGCTCCACCGCATCGAAGCGCTGGCCAGCCCGCGGATTCAACCAGCCCTTCTGCAGACCGAACGCCACGTTCTGGCGCACGCTCAGGTGCGGGAACAGCGCGTAATCCTGGAACACGTAGCCCAGCCGGCGGCGTTGCGGCGGCAGATCCACGCCGGTGGCCGCATCGAACAGGGTCTGCCCCTGCAGCCGTACATGCCCCTGGCCCGGCCGTAGCAGCCCGGCCACCGCCTTCAGGGTCAGGCTCTTGCCGGCGCCCGAAGGCCCGAACAGCACCACCTGCCGCTGCGTGCACTGCAGCGACACGTCCAACACGAAATCCTGGCCGGCCGCCTGCAGCCGACGCTGCACCTGCAGGTCAAGCCACATCACGCAGCTCCCGGCGACGCCCGCCCACCAGCCGTGCGGCCAGCAACAGGATCACGATGCACACCACCGAGGTCAGGATCACCAGCGCATTGGCCTTGCCGTCCTGGCCGGCCTGCACCGCTTCGTAGATGGCGATCGACAGCGTCTGCGTGCGGCCCGGAATGCTGCCAGCCACCATCAGAGTGGCGCCGAACTCGCCCATCGCACGTGCAAACGCCAGCAGCAGGCCGGCGAGGATGCCACGCCAGGCCAGCGGCAGCGTGATGCGGAAGAACACCGCCGCTTCGGACACACCGAGCGTGCGTGCGGCCTGCTCCAGCTGTCCGTCCACTTCCTCGAACGCCGCGCGTGCCGGCTTGAACACCAGCGGCAGCGAGGCCACTGCGGCGGCGATCACTGCAGCCTGCCAGGTAAACACCAGGTTGATGCCGAACCACGACTGCAACCACGCACCGATCGGTCCGTTACGGCCGATCAGCACCAGCAGGTAATAGCCCAGCACCGTCGGCGGCAACACCATTGGCAGGGTCAGCAGCGAATCCAGCAGCTCACGGCCGGGAAAGCGCCGCCGCGCCAGTAGTGCGCCCAGCGCCACGCCCACTACAAGATTGATCGCGGTGGCCCAGCCGGCCACCTTCAGCGACAACCCCAGTGCGCTCCAGTCGAGATCCATGCCTCAGGGCTTGCCGAACCCGTGCCTGGCCAGGATCGCCTGGCCCTGTGCCGAACGCACGAAGGCGGTGAAGCGCTTGGCCTCGGCCGGCTGCGCGCTGGCCTTGGTCACCGCCAGCGGATAGGCGATGCGCCCGGCCACCGGCACCGCGAAGGCACGACGCACGCGGTCGGGCATGGCCTGCGCATCGGTGGCATAGACGAAACCGGCATCCACTTCACCACGCGCCACGTAGTCCAGCGACTGGCGCACGTTCTGGGTGGTGATGACCCTGCCCTGCACCGACGGCCACAGGCCCGCCGCTTCCAGCGCGCCCTTGGCGTAGCGACCGACCGGCACGCTGTCCGGGTTACCCAGTGCGATGCGCTGCACGCCGGCACCGGTCAGGTCCTTCAAGCTACGCGGCGCGACCTTGGCCTGCGGCGGCACCACCACCCACAGCGCGTTCACCGCGAACACCTCGCGGGTACCGGCCGCCAGCAGGTCCTGCTGCTGGGCCTGGTCCATCGTGGTTTCATCGGCCGAGGCGAACACGTCCACCGGCGCGCCACGACTGATCTGCTGCAGCAGCACGCCTGAGGCGGCGAAGTTGAAATCGACCTTGGTTCCCGGGTGCGCCTTCTCATAGGCGGCGCCGAGTTCGCGGAAGCTCTCGGTCAGGCTCGATGCCGCCGACACCGTCAGGTCGGCCGCACAGGCCGGCACCGTGGTCAGCAGTCCCAGCAACAACAGTCCAGCGCGCTTCATCGTCGGCTCCCGGCCAGGTTCAGTTCGGATCGGATTCGTCGGCCACCGCCAGCGCCGCCAGGCGCTCGGGCTGCAGCAGCAGGATCTCACGCTGTTTCACCGCGATGATCCCATCATCGCTCAGGCGACGCAGCACGCGGCTGGCGGTTTCCGGCGCCATCCGCAGGTAATTGGCAATCTCGGTGCGTGCCATCGTCAGGTTGAAGCGCGTGGCGGAAAAACCGCGCCGCGCGTAACGCTCGGACATGTCGAGCAGGAACGCCGCCATGCGCTCTTCGGTACGGTGATTCGCGGCCAGCGTGGCGACCTTGCCGATCTCCGCACTGAGCAGGCTGAACAGCTTGGCCTGCAGCCCCGGCATGCGTGTGGCCAGCAGGCTCAGCTTGGGGAACGAGATGCGGCACAGGTGCACGGTGTCCAGCGCCACCGCATTGCATGGGAAGCGCGAGCCGTGGATCGCATTGAGGCCGATCACTTCGCCCGGCAGGCTGAAGCCCAGCACCTGCTCGTTGCCCTGGCTGTCATCGACGAAGGTCTTGACAATACCGGCGCGCACCGCAGCAATCGAATCGAACGATTCGCCAGCGCGGAAGATGTAGTCACCCGCATGGAACGGGCCAACGTGGTCGACCAGGACGTGCAGATCGCCCAGCGCGGTCTTGTCATAACCCTGCGACATGCAGGCATCGGAAAATGCACAGGTACTGCAGAAGTGCAGCGCGTCGCCATCATCGGCGGCGGCGGGGTTCGGCGTGGCCCGGCCGAGGCGACCCTGGGAAGGCGGAGTTGAAGACATCGGGGCAGGACTCAAGCGATGGCGGCCGCCGGCCGGAAGCATGAGGCCATCATACGCCACAGCAACCGCCCTTCTTCGGCCAGCCGCAGCACGCGTGCATCCCACTGCGCCCAGCCGCGCGCCAGCAGCGGCGACAGCGCCGGCAGCTGTTCGGCGAAGCATTCCTCGAAGGGTTCATCATTACGCCACTCGAATGCAGCCGCATCGAGCGCATGGTCGCAGGCGATGCTCTGTGCCACCTCGGCCGCAAGCCGCTCGTCCTCGGACAGGATCAGGCCCGCAGCCACGCCCATGTGACCGGACTGCAGGCGCGCCCGCCATTCACCCAGCTCGTCCTCCAGCCGGTAGAACACTTCGCCGATCTGGCTGCAGGCGGACAGGCCAAGCCCAATGAAATCACTGCGATCACGGCGCGGCACGCCGGCCAGGTCGCAGTGGCGCTGGCCATCGCCGGGCCCATGCGGATTGGGCAGGTCACCACGCTGGTAGTGGTCACCGCCGATGGGTTCATAACCGGCATCGCGCAGCAGGCGCCAGGCCTGCAGCCAATGCGCTGCCGACGGACGCTGCGGTAGCGCGCACGGTGCCGGCAGCAGGATGCGCTCGGGTGCTTCGGCCAGCACCTCATGCAGACGTTCGATGAAACCGGTGTCCTCACAGGCGGGCACGCGCAGCTGGTAGTAGCGCGCGGTGAAGCCGACCTGCCGCGCCTGTACCAGCAGGGTCGGCCCCGGCGCATCGGCACGGTCGATCACATTCAGGCGGGTGCAGCCCACCGCACGCAGCTGCGCTGGTGACAGCGCGCTGCCCGCGTCCAGGCGCACTTCCACCTGGGGCCGTGCCACGGTGCGCAGGTGCTGCGGCACCGCATCCAGCAGCTGGCCCAGCTGGGGTGGCGGCAAGGTCTCGGCCAAGCCCAGCTGCAGCACCATCGCCACTACTTCGCGGTCCTCGGCCAGGGCATCGGCCTGCAGCTGCAGGGCCAGCAGCAACATGTCCAGATACGCCTGTGGCGGCACATCGCGCCCACCACGACCGGCCTGGAAGCCGAGCGTCAAGCCACGCGGGATCAGGTGCTCATTGCTGGCGCGCACGGCGGCGCGCCAGCCGCTTTCGCCAAACCCGGTGCTGAACTGGTCAGCCGCCGGGAACAGCACATGCCGGGGCTGCCGCAGCAATGCCGCCTGCAGCGCAGTGTCCTCACTCTCATCGACGTGGAAGCTCATGGCACACATCTTCGGGCGTTCCTCTTCGCGTGGCCCTGATTGAAATCAAGCGTGGCGCATCGGAGGGTTCATGCCGGCCAGCGGCCGGCACTACCCTTTCGCCCGCTACCCGGTAGTGCCGGACGCTGGCCGGCAACCCCGTTCACCTACCGCGCACCCGCTCGGCGGCGGCCGCATCGATGGCTTCGGGCAGGTCGGTCTCGCGGTCGATCTGCGGGAAGTGACGGCGCTCCATGCGGCGAATAGCAAAGTGCATCCACGCCAGTGCAGCCGCCACCAGCACGAACAGCAGCATGAAGCAGCTGCTCCAGATGCCCACGGCGTCGTTCAATGCCCCGAACACGATCGGCAGGATGAAACCACCCAGGCCGCCGATCATGCCGACCACACCGCCCACCGCACCCACGTGCTGCGGGTAGTACACCGGAATATGCTTGTAGACCGCCGCCTTGCCCAGCGACATGAAGAAGCCCAGCACGAACACCAGCACGGTGAACATCACCACGCCGATGGCCAGATGGAAGTGGATCGGGCCGTGGATGCCCTTCACCACGTACTCGGTATCCGGGTAGGCCAGCACGAAGGTGCAGATGGCCGACACGCCGAAGGTCCAGTACATCACCCGCCGCGCGCCCATCCGGTCCGACATCCAGCCACCGACCACGCGGAACAGGCTGGCCGGGATCGAGTAGCACGCTGCCAGCATGCCGGCATGACCCACATCCATGCCGTAGGCGCCCACAAGGTAGTGCGGCAGCCACAGCGCCAACGCCACGAAACCGCCGAACACGAAGAAGTAATACAGCGAGAACCGCCACACCTGCAGGTTCTTCAGTGGCGCCATCTGCTCGGCGAACGGCACCGGCTTCACGCCTTCGCGACGGCGCTGCTCCAGCGAAGGGTCTTCCTTGCTGAAGAGGAAGAACAGCACCGCAGTGACGGCCAGCGCGACGGCCCAGACCTTGGCGACCATGGTCCAGCCGGCCGCCACCATCACCAGCGGCGCCAGCAGCTTGGTCACCGCCGAGCCGATGTTGCCAGCACCGAAGATGCCCAGTGCGGTGCCCTGCTTGCTGGCCGGGAACCACTTCGAGACGTAGGCCACGCCCACCGAGAAGTTGCCGCCGGCGATGCCCACGCACAGCGCGGCGATCAGGAACTGGGTGTAGGTCTGTGCGTAGGTGAGCATCCAGGTGGCCACTGCGCCACACAGCATCACCAGCACCATCACCTTGCGGCCACCGAACTGGTCGGACCAGATGCCGAGGAAGACCCGGCTGACCGAACCAGTCAGCACCGGCGTGGCGATCAACAGGCCGAACTCGGTGTCATTCAAGCCAAGCTGTTGACTGATCTGGATGCCGATGATCGAAAAGATCATCCACACCGCGAAGCACACGGTGAAGGCGAACGTGCTCAGCCACAGCGCACGTTGCTGCTGCCCGGCACTGGCGGGGGCAAGGGCCTGGTTCATGGGGTCTCCTCGTTCAATGGGGGTCAGCCGATATCCGCGTCGGCTTCGATCTCGTCCAGCCCGCGCACCGGGTAGCGTTCCTGCAGCTGCAGCAGGTAGGCCTGCACCTCGCGCTGGCGTACCTGCAGTTCCAGGTAATCACGCAGCTGCGGCAGCACCGCCTCGAACGGCTGCGGCTGGCCTTCCTCGCGGGCATCGACGCAGACCACGTGGTAGCCCCAGCGCGATTCCACCGGGAATCCCGCCAGGCCCTCGCGCAGGCGGAACACCTGGCGGTCGAACTCCGGCGTGGTCTGCCCGCGCTGCAACCAGCCCAGGTCGCCGCCCTCGCTGCTGGAGGGGCAGCGCGAATGGCGCAGGGCAAAATCGGCGAACAGGTGCGGCGACTCCTTCAGCAGTCCGACCAGCCGCTCGCCTTCGGTGCGTGCGGCGAAGCGCCCGGCCACGTCGTCGGCCGCCGCCGCCAGCAGGATATGGCGCAGGCGCACGCGGTCAGGCGAGCGGAAGCGCTCCGGGTTCTGCTCAAAGTAGCGGCGGCAGTCCTCGTCGGTCGGCACGCGGTCTTCGATCGCGTCTTCCAGCAGTTGCTGGATCAGCACTTCCTCGTCGCTGACCCGGTTGCCCTCCGGCGCCTGCAGGCCCAGCCGCTGCGCTTCCAGACGCAGCAGCTCGCGCACCACCAGGGCACGCGCCGCTTCGGCGCGTGACTGTTCCGGACGCATCGCCCGATGGTGCTGCATCTCGCGGGCGATGTCGGCCTCGCTGATCGCGGTCTCGTCCACGAACAGCCGGCACGGTGCCGGCTGCCCGAGCGAGCGCGGCCCCTGCTCTGCCGCGTCGTGGTGATGCGAATGCGCCTCGGCAGGCACCGGTGCGGTGGAGTCGATCACGGTGATCGGCAGGAATTTCGGCAGGCTGCCCATGGCTTACTCCCGCGGACCGTAGCGCAGCGTGGCCTGGCGGCGGCGCACCACCTGGTACGGCCGCCACAGGTAGCTGATCGGAATGCTCCACACGTGCACCAGGCGGGTGAACGGCGCGATCAGGAACAGGGTCAGGCCCAGGAAGATATGCATCTTGTAGACCCAGCTGACGCCCTCGATGTAGTCGGCGGCACCGGCGCGGAAGGTCACGATGTGCTGCGCCCATTCGGCCAGCTGCACCATCACCCCACCGTCCAGGTGGCCGGATGAGACGCGGATGCTGTACAGGCCCAGGCACAGCTGGGCGAACAGCAGCACCAGCACCAGGGTGTCACCGAAACTGCCGGTGGCCCGAACACGCGCATTGAACAGGCGGCGTACCAGCAGGATGCTGATGCCGATGAAGCACAGCGCGCCGAACACGCCGCCCACCACCATCGCCAGCATCTGCTTCTGCGACGATGTGATGAAGTGCTCGTACACCGCGTGCGGGGTCAGCAGGCCGACCAGATGGCCACCGAGGATGGCCAGGATGCCGATGTGGAAGCAGTTGCTGCCGATCCGCATGCCCTTGTCTGACAGCATCTGGCTGGAGCCGGTGCGCCAGGTGTACATGGCCTTGTCGTAGCGCGCCCAGCTGCCGATCAGCAGCACCGCCACGGCGATGTATGGGTAGTGCTGGAAGGCGAATTGATGCAGGGAGTAACTCATGGCTGGACCTCTCGATGCGAAGGACGGGCCGGCGAACGCACGGGCGGCTTGCAGTCCTCGGCAGGGGCTTCGGCGCCGAAGCGCACCGCCTCCTCCTCCCACAAGCGGTCCATGGCCTCGGCGGTATCGTCGCGGACTTCCTCGCTGGCACGCTGGCGCAGCGCCTGCAGATCGGCCTTGCCGTCGCCGGCTTCGACCAGGATCTCGAACAGCACCCGGTGCGGCAGCTCACGCTCGGCGGCACGCGCCGCCAGCATCCCGGCGATATGGCCGATGTGGTGCAGCCACTCGCGGGCCTCGCTGCCAGGGCGATGGGCCAGGAACTCCAGCAGCAGCGGCAGGTAGTCCGGCAGCTCGCGCGCATCCAGTTCGAAGCCGTTGCGGCGGTAGGTCTCGACCAGATCGACCATGGCCTGGCCGCGGTCGCGCGACTCGCCATGGATGTGTTCGAACAGCAGCAGGCTCATCGAGCGGCCGCGGTCGAAACTGGCCAGCCACGCCGCCTGCGCATCCAGCGCATCGGTAGCCAGCAGCTGCTGCACGAAGCTGCGCAGCTGCTGGCGGCGGGCGGCGCCCAGCGCCGGGTCGTCGCAGGCGGCGAGGAGTTCTTCGCCGTGCTGCCATAGTTCTTCACGGGGGTAATCCAGCAACACCCCGACCAGCTTGAGCACGCTCATCACACCACCTCCTTGCGGCGATGATTGGGGCCGTTGTCCACCACGAACGTTGTGCTCTTGCGCTGGCCGAACAGATCGGCCGGGCTGTCACCGTTGCAGCCGTTGCCGAAGGTGAAGCCGCAGCCGCCGCGCTCGCCGAAGGCATCGTTGGCGTACTCGCGGTGGCCAGAGGGAATCACGAAACGGTCCTCGTAATTGGCGATGGCCAGGTAGCGATACATCTCTTCGACCTGGGCAATGCTCAGCCCGGTCTGCTCCAGCACTGCGGTGTCTTCCACGCCGTCTACGTTCTTGGCCCGGCGCCAGGCACGCATCGCCATCAGCCGCTCCAGCGCGCGCACCACCGGCGCCTCGTCACCCGCCGTCAGCAGGTTGGCCAGGTAGCGCATCGGGATACGCAGCGAGGCCACGTCCGGCAGTTCACCGCTCATGCCCACGCGGCCACGTTCGGCGGCCGACTGGATCGGAGACAGCGGTGGCACATACCAGACCATCGGCAGCGTGCGGTATTCCGGGTGCAGCGGCAGCGCCAGCTTCCAGTCGATCGCCAGCTTGTACACCGGCGACTGCCTGGCCGCATCCAGCCAGCTGTCCGGGATCCCTTCCTTGCGCGCGGCGGCGATCACCGCCGGATCATTCGGGTCCAGGAAGATGTCCAGGTGGGCCTGGTACAGGTCCTTCTCGGCGGCCACCGAAGCCGCCTCGGCGATGCGGTCGGCGTCGTACAGCATCACGCCGAGGTAGCGGATGCGGCCCACGCAGGTTTCCGAGCACACGGTCGGCTCGCCCATCTCGATGCGCGGGTAGCAGAAGATGCACTTCTCCGACTTGCCGCTCTTCCAGTTGTAGTAGATCTTCTTGTACGGGCAGGCCGAGACGCACATGCGCCAACCGCGGCACTTGTCCTGATCAATCAGCACGATGCCGTCTTCCTCGCGCTTGTAGATCGCGCCCGACGGGCACGCCGACACGCACGCAGGGTTCAGGCAGTGCTCGCACAGGCGCGGCAGGTACATCATGAAGGTCTTCTCGAAGGCGCCGTAGATCTCCTTCTGCACCTGGTCGAAGTTGTAGTCGCGCGAGCGCTTGCTGAACTCCGAACCCAGGATCTCCTCCCAGTTCGGGCCCCACTCGATCTTCTGCATGCGCTCGCCACTGATCAGCGAACGCGGCCGCGCGGTGGGCTGGTGCTGGCTGTCCTTGGCGGCGTGCAGGTTCTGGTAGTCGAAATCAAACGGCTCGTAGTAGTCGTCGATCTGTGGCAGGTCCGGGTTGGCGAAGATCTTGGCCAGCATGCGCCAGCGGCCACCGGCACGCGGCACCAGCTTGCCGGCGCGGGTGCGTACCCAGCCGCCGTTCCACTTGTCCTGGTTCTCCCATTCCTTGGGGTAGCCGATGCCCGGCTTGGTTTCCACGTTGTTGAACCAGGCGTACTCGACGCCCTCGCGCGAGGTCCAGACGTTCTTGCAGGTGATCGAGCAGGTATGGCAGCCGATGCACTTGTCCAGGTTCAGCACCATCGCGATCTGTGCACGGACCTTCATCACACCACCTCCTTGCTGGCCGATGCCGAAGCGCCAGCGGGCTGTTCATCGTCCAACCAATCGACCTTGTCCATCTTGCGCACGATCACGAACTCGTCGCGGTTGGTGCCGCACGTGCCGTAGTAGTTGAAGCCGTACGCCAGCTGCGCGTAGCCGCCGATCATGTGGGTGGGCTTGAGCACGATGCGGGTCACCGAGTTGTGGATGCCGCCGCGGGTCCCGGAAATCTCCGAGCCCGGCACGTTGATGATGCGTTCCTGGGCGTGGTACATCATCGCCATGCCCGGCATCACGCGCTGGCTGACCACCGCACGCGCGGCAATCGCACCGTTGACGTTGAACAGCTCGATCCAGTCGTTGTCGACGATGCCGGCACTGCGCGCGTCGTCCTCGCTCAGCCACACGATCGGGCCACCACGCGACAGCGTCTGCATGATCAGGTTGTCGCTGTAGGTGCTGTGGATGCCCCACTTCTGGTGTGGCGTGATCCAGTTCAGCACGATCTCCTTGTTGCCGTTCGGGCGCTGGTTCAGCAGCGGCTCCACCGTGCGCGTGTTGACCGGCGGCCGGTAGCCCATGAAGGCCTCGCCGAAGTCGATCATCCACTCGTGGTCCTGGTAGAACTGCTGGCGACCGGTCACCGTGCGCCACGGAATCAGCTCGTGCACGTTGGTATAGCCGGCGTTGTAGCTGACGTTGTCGTCTTCCAGGCCCGACCAGATCGGCGAGGAAATGATCTTGCGCGGCTGTGCCTGGATGTCACGGAAGCGGATCGCCTCGTGCTCCTTGCCCACCGCCAGGTGGGTATGCTCGCGGCCGGTGAAGGTCCCCAGCGATTCCCACGCCTTCACTGCGACGTGGCCATTGGTTTCCGGCGCCAGGTGCAGGATCACCTCGGCCGCGTCGATCGCGGTCGAAATGGCCGGGCGGCCCTGGCTCACGCCCGCGTCGTGCACGGTGTGGTTGAGCTTGCCGAGGAATTCGACCTCGTGCTTCGTGTCCCAGCTCATGCCCTTGCCGCCGTTGCCCAGCTTGTCCAGCAGCGGGCCGAGCGAGGTGAACTTGCGGTACAGGTTCGGGTAGTCGCGCTCCACCACCGTCATCGACGGCATGGTCTGGCCCGGGATGGCCTCGCACTCGCCCTTCTTCCAGTCGGCCACGCCGAACGGCATGCCCAGCTCGTTCGGGGTGTCATGCAGGGTCGGCACCAGCACCAGATCCTTCTCCACGCCCAGCACACCCGGCGCCATTTCGCTTACGGTGCGGGCGACCTCCTTGAAGATCTCCCAGTCGCTGCGCGATTCCCAGGCCGGATCCACCGCCTTCGACAGCGGGTGGATGAACGGGTGCATGTCCGAGGTGTTGAGGTCGTCCTTTTCGTACCAGGTGGCCGTGGGCAGCACGATGTCCGAGTACAGCGCGGTGGTGCACATGCGGAAGTCGAGCGTGACCAGCAGGTCCAGCTTGCCTTCCGGTGCCTCGTCACGCCACGTCACTTCCTCCGGCTTGATCGCCCCCATCTCGCCAAGGTCCTTGCCCTGCAGGCCATGACGCGTGCCGAGCAGGTGCCGCAGCATGTACTCGTGGCCCTTGCCCGACGAACCCAACAGGTTCGAGCGCCAGATGAACATCATCCGCGGATGGTTCTGCTGTGCATCCGGATCGGCGAAGGCGAAGTCCAGCGAGCCGTCCTTGAACTTGCCCAGCGCGTAGTCGGCCGGGGCAACACCCGCCGCTTCGGCCTCGCGTACCAGCTGCAGCGGGTTGCGGTCCAGCTGCGGCGCACACGGCAGCCAGCCCATGCGCACCGCGCGCAGGTTGAGGTCGGCCAGGCTGCCGCTGTACTTGCTCGCATCCGCCAGCGGCGACAGCAGCTCGTCCACCTGCAGCTTCTCGTAGCGCCATTGCCCGGTGTTGAAGTAGAAGAACGAGGTGCCGTTCATGTGGCGCGGCGGGCGGCTCCAATCCAGGCCGAAGGCCAGCGGCTGCCAGCCGGTCTGCGGGCGCAGCTTTTCCTGGCCCACGTAATGCGCCCAGCCGCCACCTGTCTGGCCCACGCAACCGCACATGATCAGCATGTTGATCAGGCCGCGGTAGTTCATATCGTTGTGGAACCAATGATTCATCCCGGCGCCGACGATGATCATCGAACGGCCATGGGTCTTGTCGGCGGTACGTGCGAACTCGCGGGCGATCTCGATCACCTCGGCGCGCGACACGCCGGTGATGCGCTCCTGCCAGGCTGGGGTGCCCGGCACCATGTCGTCGAAGCTCGATGCCACATTGCCGCCGCCAAAGCCACGGTCCACGCCGTACTGGGCCAGCAGCAGGTCGTAGACCGTGGCCACCAGGGTTTCGCCACCCTCGGCCGTGGCCAGCCGGCGCACCGGAATGTTGCGCTCAAGCACGTCGTCGGCCGGCGCGGCGGTCCAGCCGTCGGTCTCGATGCCACCGAAGTACGGGAAGCTCACCGCCTCGATGCCCTCATGGCCATCGGCCAGGCTCAGGCGCAGACGCGTCTCGGCGCCCTTGCTCTCCTTCTCCTCGATGTTCCACTTGCCCTTCTCGCCCCAGCGGAAGCCGATCGAGCCGTTCGGCACCACGATCTGGCCGCTGGTCTCGTCATAGGCCAGCGTCTTCCAGTCCGGGTTGTTGGCTTCACCCAGCCCGCCCAGTTCACTGGCACGCAGGAAACGGCCCGCCACCAGGCGGCCGTCGTCGCGGCGCTCCAGGCGCACCAGCATCGGCATGTCCGAGTACTGCCGGCAATAGTCCTGGAAGTACTGCGAGGGCGAATCGACGTGGAACTCGCGCAGGATCACATGGCCGAAGGCGAAGGCCAGCGCCGCATCGGTGCCCTGCTTGGGGTGCAGCCAGTGATCGGTCAGCTTGGCCAGCTCGGAATAGTCCGGGCAGATCGCCACCGTCTTGGTGCCGTTGTAGCGCGCCTCGGTGAAGAAGTGCGCATCGGGCGTACGCGTCTGCGGCACGTTCGAGCCCCAGGCGATGATGTAACGGCTGTTGTACCAGTCGGCCGATTCGGGCACGTCGGTCTGCTCGCCCCAGATCTGCGGCGAGGCCGGCGGCAGATCGCAGTACCAGTCATAGAAGGACAGGCAGGCGCCGCCCAGCAGCGACAGGTAACGCGCGCCGGCGGCGTAGGACACCATCGACATCGCCGGAATCGGCGAGAAGCCGACCACGCGGTCCGGGCCGTACTGCTTCACCGTGTACAGGTTGGAGGCGGCGATGATCTCGTTGGCCTCTTCCCACTGCAGGCGCACGAAGCCACCCATGCCGCGGCGGTTCTTGTACGAACGCGCCTTCTCCTTGTCCTCCACGATGCTGGCCCACGCATCGACCGGGGCCTTGCTCTTGCGCGCTTCGCGCCACAGGCGCAGCAGCGTGCCGCGGATCAACGGGTACTTCAGCCGGTTGGCGCTGTACAGGTACCAGGAATAGCTGGCGCCACGCGGGCAGCCACGCGGTTCGTGGTTGGGCAGGTCCGGGCGCGTACGCGGGTAGTCGGTCTGCTGCGTTTCCCAGGTGACCAGGCCGTTCTTGACGTAGATCTTCCAGCTGCACGAACCGGTGCAGTTCACGCCGTGGGTGGAACGCACGATCTTGTCGTACTGCCAGCGGGCGCGGTAACTGTTTTCCCAGTCACGGCCTTCGCTCTTGGCGAATCCGTGGCCATCGGCAAAGGTCTGGGGGTCACGCTTGAAGAACTGCAAGCGATCGAGGAAATAACTCATCGGGGGTCTCCCTTTGCGGACATCGGCATCGTGGCTGTGTGTGTCATCTGGCTGCGGTGCGTTTTCATGTCGTCAGCAGGGTGTCTCGGCACCGCGCCGGTAGTACCACCACCAGGTCACGGCCAGGCAGGTGACGTAGAAAACAACGAATCCGTACAGCGCCATGTCGGGGCTGCCGGTCAAGGTGATGGACGAGCCGTAGCTCTTGGGAATGAAGAAACCGCCGTAGGCACCGATCGCACCGGAGAAACCGACCACCGCGGCCGACTCGATGCTGGCCTGGTGCGCGGCCGTGGCCTTGCCCTCGGCGTTGTCGTTGGCCGACCAGCGCTCATGCAGGGTGCGGAAGATCACCGGAATCATGCGGAAGGTGGTGCCGTTGCCGATGCCACTGAGCACGAACAGCGCCATGAAGCTGAGCAGGAAGCCATGGAAGTTGCCGCCCTGGCCGTCGCTGGGCAGGAAGTGCAGCACGCCGAACACCGCCGCGATCATCAGCGCGAACACCCAGAAGGTCAGGCGTGCGCCGCCCCAGCGGTCGGCCATGCTGCCACCCACCGAGCGCATCAGTGCGCCCAGCAGCGGGCCGATGAAGGCGTAGGCCAGCGGGTTCACGTCCGGGAACTGGCTCTTCACCAGCATCGGGAAGCCGGCCGAGAAGCCGATGTAGGAACCGAAGGTGCCGATGTACAACCAGCACATCAGCCAGTTGTGCTTGCGGCGGAAGATCACCGCCTGCTCGGAGAACGACGAGCGGGCGCTGGTCAGGTCGTTCATGCCGAACCAGGCCGCGATGGCGCACAGCGCGATGGCCGGCACCCAGATGAAGCCGGCGTTCTGCAGGAACAACGGCGCCCCGCCCTCCGCCGTGGGCTGCGGTGCACCACCCAGCGCACCGAACACGCCCACGGTGATGACCAGCGGGATCACCGCCTGCGCCACCGACACGCCCACATTGCCCAGGCCGGCGTTCAGGCCCAGCGCCAGGCCCTGCTTCTGCTTGGGGTAGAAGAAGGAGATGTTGGACATCGACGACGAGAAGTTCGCGCCACCGAAGCCGCACAGGATTGCGATGGCCACGAACACCCCGTACGGCGTGGCCGGGTTCTGTACCGCAAAGCCGAGCCAGAGCGTCGGCGCCAGCAGCGAGGCCGTGGACAGCGCGGTCCAGCGGCGGCCGCCGAAGATCGGGATCACGAACGAATAGAAGATGCGCAGCGTGGCGCCGGACAGGCTGGGCAGCGCCACCAGCCAGAACAGCTGGTCGGTGCTGAAGTTGAAGCCGATCTTCGGCAGGCTGATCGACACCGCCGAGAACAGCACCCAGACCGAGAAGGCCAGCAGCAGCGAGGGGATCGAGATGACCAGGTTGCGGGTGGCGACCCGCTTGCCGGTGCGCTCCCAGTAGCCGGGGTCCTCCGGCGTCCAGTCGCTGATGACGCGACCAGGACGGGCAGTGCTGCGGACAACAGGATCGCTACCGACGGTCATACATGGCTCCAAGGCTGTGGAATGACGTGGGTACTGCGTTTCAAGTTGTGACCCGTCGTCATGCAGCCATTAGGCCGCGCAGCAACAACGACGGGGTTGATCTGGATCAATCAGGAGCCGGTTTCCACCGTGCCCCTGACAAATGTCAAACCGATGGTGCGATGGTGCGGCGGGTCACCCCGCGCTGGCGCACGCTGTCGCGCACGTCCACATCGAACTGCAGCTGAAGCTGGCTGCCGTCTTCCAGGGCAATGTCGAATGGCAGGCCCTCCCGGCACGGCAACCGCGCCGCCAAGGCCTCGACTGCCGCGCGCGGCAGTACCAAGCGGCAGAAGGTGCCACCATCGAGCAGCACCGGTTGATCGCCGCCATGCAGCGACACCGCCATGCCCCAGCCCTCGATGCCGCCAAAGCGGGTCATGTTCTCGACCGATTCACCGGCCAGCAGGCGCGCCAGTTCTGCCTCGTCCAGGCGAAGCCGTACTGATTGATCCTGCAACTGCACTTTCATGACGCAACATCCTCCCATTGTTCGGGGGTATTGCAGTTGACCAGGCAGCCTTCGTCAACGCTTTCCAGCAGCAGCGCGTGCATCTGCAGGCGGCGCTGGAAGGCCTGTACCGAGCGCGGCCCCTGCGCATCATCCAGCATCGCGGCCAGCACGCTACGAGTGGCATTGTCCACATTCAACAGCATGGGAAAGGGATGCCCGTCAAAGATCGTACATGCGCCCCGCCCCTCGGCGGCCAACCGTTGCAGCAGCCGCGGTGCCAGCAACGGCGTGTCCACCGCTACCACCCAGGCTAGGCTATCGGGCATCTGCTGCATCACGCTGTGCAGTCCACCCAGGGGACCGCAGCGCGCCACCTGATCGGGGATGCCGCCGAAGGCCGGATAGTCGCCGCTCACCCACACCCGTTCGGCGCCGGCCTGCAGCAGCAGGCCACGCATGTGTTCCAGCAGCGTGCGCCCCTGCCACGGCAGCAGCGCCTTGTCGCGCCCCATCCGGCTGGACAGGCCGCCGGCCAGCACGATGCCGTTGATGGTTCCATTCATGGTAGAGCCACACCATGCGTGGCTGCGCCGGTTGGATACGCGGGAACGGCCCCATCCACGCATGGCGTGGATCTACTGAACCCCACGGCCATCCAGACATTCGGTGGTAGAGCCACGCCATGCGTGGCTGCAGCGGACTCAATGGTGGTGGTCGTGCGCATGGTCATGGGCATGTGCGGGTTCGCTGTCCGCATGGCACAGGCTGCAACCCTCGCTCCACTCGCTGTCGCCGTCCTCGTAATGCTCCTGCTTCCAGATCGGGCACTGGTGCTTCACCACCTCGATCAACTGCCGGCAGGCCCTGAATGCCTCGTCTCGATGCGGGCTGCCCGCAGCCACCACCACCGCCACATCGCCAATGCCCAACCGGCCCTTGGCATGGGCCACATACAGCTTCAGCTTCGGACCGAACGTCGCCTCGACCTCGGCGGCCAAGCGCTTGAACTCGTTCAGCACCAGCGGCTCGAACAGGTCATAGGTAATCCCGTTCACCGGCCGGCCGATGTTGACGTCGCGCACCTTGCCGATGAACACATCGATGCCACCGAAACCCGGATCGGACACCGCAGCGATGCCCTCGGCCGGATCGATCGACGCCTGCGCGCGATCCACCACTTTGGCGATGATCTTCTCGCTCATGGCTCAGCCCCCGCTTACCGGCGGCAGGATCGCCACCCGGCCATCGTCGGGCAGCGCCTCGTGGTCACGCAGCACGCGTTGCTGGTCGGCGAACGCCGAGTAGTCCAGCAGGCCCGCGCGGAAGCCCGGCCAACGCGTCGGCAGCAGCTCGCGCAGCGCTTGGCGCAGGTCGGCCACGGTGCCACCGGCCACCTCCACCGCGATCTCGCGGCTGGCATCCAGATCCGAAAACGCACCGAACAACTGCAGATTCACCTGTTTCATCATGACTCCTGGCTCGCCAGCTGCACCGGGTCATGGTGACCCCAGCCCTGTACCTGCACCGGCGTGCCAGCGATGGCCAGGTCTCCCTCGGCCTCCAGCACCACCCAGGCGTTGGCCTGCAGCATGGACATCAAACGGAACGATTCCTGCCCGGACAGCACGCGCGCACTCAGGCGCCCCTGACCGTCCACTTCCACCCGCGCACGCGCGTGGAAGCGCAGGCCCGGCGGCTTGCGCACGTCGGCCTGCAGCGGCAGCTGCAACACGGTTTCCGGTGCCAGCCCCAGCAGACGCCGCAGCACCGGCTCGACGAAGAAGCGCTGGCCCACAGCGGCCGAGACCGGGTTGCCGGGCAGACCGAAATACAGCGCACCATTGGGCAGCACCGCAAACAGCAGCGGCTTGCCCGGGCGGATCGCCACCTTGTGGAACACGATGCGCGCACCACGGCCACGCAGTGCATCGGGAACGAAATCGTAGCGGCCGGCCGACACCGCGCCCGTGCTGATCAGCAGCTGCGCACCTGCGGCCAGCGCTTCATCCAGCACCGCGTTGAACGCGGCCACGTCATCGCCCACGGTGCCCTGCCAGACCACTTCGGCACCGGCGGCCTGCAGGCGGCCCACCAGATACGGCCGGTTGCTGTCACGGATCTGGCCGGATTCCAGCGTCTGCGCCGCCTCGGTCACCAGCTCCTTGCCGGTGGCGATCACCGCCGCCTTCGGCCGTGCCACCACCGCCACCTGGCCCACGCCGATGGCATGCAGCAGGGTGCGCGCATTGATGTCCAGCACCTGCCCGGCCTGCAGCACACGCTCGCCGTCGCTCACATCCTGGCCGCGCAGGCGCACGTTCTGGCCCGGCTTCACCGTGCTCTTCAGGGCGATGCGGGTCGGGCGTCCATCCTCGCTGGCGAGGACGTCCACGTTCTCGACGGGCACCACCGTATCCAGCCCAACCGGCATGCGCGCTCCGGTCATGATTTCCCAGGCACCCTCGCCGCCCTCGGCACCGGCATCGCCGGCCGCCTGCCAGCCCTGCACCGCGAATTCGGTACCGGCCTCGAACGTCGCGCCGTTGGCGCGCAGCGCGAAGCCGTCCATCGCCGAATTGTCGAACGGCGGCAGCGACTGCTCACTGATGATGTCACTGGCCAGAGTGCGGCCGCCGGCCTCATGCAGCGGCAGGCGCTCGGCCGGCAGCGGCGTGGCCGCATCCAGCAGGTGCTGCAGGGCTTCGCTATAGGCAATCATCAGTGGCCACCACCGTCGACCATCGCCAGGGCGTGGCCCAGTACCGGCGCCAGAATATCGAGGCACTGCGCCGCCGCCTTCGGGCTGCCTGGCAATGCGAACACCAGCATGTTGCCCAGCTGCACCACCTCGGCGCGGCTCAGCCAGGCCATCGGCGTGTGCTGTGCGCTCAGTGCCCGCACCATCTGCGCCAGGCCATGCACCGGCCGCGCGTTCAAGGAACGCAGCGCCTCCGGGGTCAGGTCACGCGGGCCCAGCCCCGTACCGCCGGTACACAGGCACAGGCGCACACCCTCGGCCACCAGCGCCTGCAGGCGGCCCGCCAATGGCTCGATGCCATCCGGCAATACCTCGGCGGCCACAACCTCGCCGCCCAGCTTTTTCAGGCCGCTCACCAGGGTCGGGCCAGACACATCTTCATAGGTGCCCTCGCTGGCGCGATCGCTCAGCGTGATCACCGCGCAGGCCGCGCCCTCCAGGCCCTTCGGCGCACGCGGCTTGAAGCGCGCGCGCTCGGCATCGTCCATGCCATCCGGGTGCAGCCACACGCCGCGCTTGCCACCTTCCTTGAACAGCAGGCGGATGCCTTCAATGCGCAGGGCCGGTTCCACCGGCTTGCTCAGGTCGTACAGGGTCAGCAGCGCCGCGTTGACGCCGGCCAGTGCCTCCATCTCCACGCCGGTGCGCGCCTCGCTGGCGCACTCGCACCACACGCGGATCGCCTGCCGTTCCGGCACCGCCGCGCAGAACACCTGCACCAGTTCCAGCGGCAGCGGGTGGCACAGCGGCATCAGCATCGAGGCCATCTTGGCGCCCTGCAGGCCGGCAATCTCGGCCATCACCAGCGCATCGCCCTTGGGCAGGCGGCGCTCGACGATCAGCGGATAGGCCACCGGACCGGCATGCAGCTCGCCCACCGCCACCGCGCGGCGGCGGGTGATGCGCTTGTCGCGGACATCGGCCATATGGAAGGCCGCATTCAATTCCCCACTCATCGTGTTGCTCATCCTCCGATGGAGGCCAGGTGCGGGGTCAGCCCGGTCTGGCCCTGGTGCAGTCCATGCCCGGCCGCTTTCAGGCCAAGCTGTGTGGTGATGCGTGCCAGCAGCGCGTCGTGGTCGTCGTCGCGCTGCAGCAGCGGGCGCAGCGGCACGCCGAACTCGCCGAACAGGCACAGCCGCAGGTCGCCCTTGGCGGTCACCCGCAGGCGGTTGCAGCCCTTGCAGAAGTCACGCGAATACGGGGCGATGATGCCGATGCTGCCGCGATGGTCGGGGTGGCCGAACTCACGCGCCGGGCCGGCATCGGCCGCGCGTGGACGCTCGTGCCAGCCTGCGGCAAGCAGCTGCTCGATCACCACGTCGGCACGCAGGTGGTGGCGCTGGAAATAGGCTTCGTTGTCGCCGGTGCGCATCAGTTCGATGAAGCGCACGCTGAAAGGACGGTCGCGCAGGTAGTCCATCCACTGCGGCAGCTCGTTGTCGTTCAGGCCGCGCAGCAGCACCGCGTTGAGCTTGATCGCCGGCAGGCCCAACGCCTGCGCCAGGGCCAGGCCCTGTTCGATCTCCGGCAGGCGGTCATGCCCGGTGATGGTCCTGAAGCGTTCGCGCCGCAGGCTGTCCATGCTCACGTTCAGCGCAGTCAGGCCGGCCCGGTGCCAGCCCGGCAGGCGCCGCGGCAGCAGCGTGCCGTTGGTGGTGATGGCCACCTTGCGGATGCCCGGCACCGCCGCCACGGTGGCGATGATCTCGTCCAGATCCTTGCGCAGGCTGGGCTCACCACCGGTCAGGCGGATCTTGCTCATGCCCAGCGCGGCGAACGCGCGCACCAGGCGCGCGATTTCATCCACCTGCAGAAAGCGCGGGCGGCCATCGACCTGGTAACCGTCGGGCAGGCAGTAGCTGCAACGGAAGTTGCAGGCTTCGGTCAACGACAGGCGCAGGTACGGAAAGCTGCGTCCGAAACCGTCGGTGAGTTGGCTCATGGCTGGTCCACCTTGTTGCTCCACCGTCTTGCCTGTACCCGGAACGGCCCGGAAACCCTCGTCTGCTGGAACGATTGCCAGAGTACGCGGCAGTCAGTTCCATGGGCATGACTTAAATCAATCGTCTTCGGCCCCGCGCGGCAGGCGCTGTGGCAGCATGCGGCTTTCCGTGCAGCGGGCGTGTGACAACCCTCATGATGATGAACGATTTCCAGCAGCTGCTGCACGCCGCAGGCCAGCAGGCTGAACCGCAGCGCTTGCTGTTCGTATTCGTGCGCGCCGAGCTGCCCGAATCGCCCACCGACGACCAGCGCGACCGGCATGACCGCCGTGAGGGCGGCACCCTGTCGCCGGTGCTGTGCGTGGACAAGCTGCCAGCCGAGGTGCCCAGCTTCAAGGCGCTGGCCACCGAATCCACCACCACCGGCATCGACTGGGACCTGGTGTTCGTGGCGGCGCTGGATGGCAGAGGCGGTTTCGCACCCAACAGCGACGAAGCCGCGCGCCCGCTGAAGCTGATGGTCAACGCCATCCATGACGGTCAGATCGGCCGCTTCGCCGCCTTCGACCGTGGCGGCGAGCCCGTTCAGTTCTATTGAGCCACCAGCTGCAGGGTCAGGAAGAAGATCACCAGCACGGTGTTCAGCCCCCAGGCGACGGTCAACCCGCGCGCCGCCACACCCAGGTTGGGGTTGTGCGCGGTGGGCGCCGCCCGCCAGACCGCCGGGATGATCCAGCCGGTATAAAGCAGCAGCACGGCAAATACCCCCAGCAGCAGCGTGGTGCGCTGGTTGGCCAGGGCCCAGAGGGCCACCGCCCACAGAATGTTGCTGGGAATGACGCCCTGCAGCCAGAACACACTCCACAGGCGGGAACGGCCCTGGGCGTCGGGGGTTGGGTGCACGGGAGCGGTGGCGGTCATAAGTCTCCTTCTGGTTAGGAAACGTGCCGGTCCAGCCTGCGCTTGGTGGCTGGGAACGTCAACCCGCGTCGCACGTCACGCTTTGGCGTCGGCGGGTCCCCGCCATGCTCGACTCAGGCCCCCGCGGAGCCTGTCGCCATCACCCCTTCCCACCCGCTTCCCTCCCTCGCCCAACCTCGACACCTGTCGCAGATTGCACGGTTCGGGCGGATCACCACGCCAGCCAGCGCTGTCAGTGCTTAACAGCGTGGGAGAATGCCGAAAGCGTCTCCAATCGAGCGATGTTTGCAACTCTTCTGATTGGCATTGCACAGCGCCAGGGGCTCAGATGGCGTGCCACCGGAAAAGGGTGGCCGGGCTTCGAACACCCGAGTTGATGTTGATGTATGCGCTTGCCAGCCGGCGTCACCTCAGCGTGGCGCCGGCTGGCAATCCGTCTGCCGGCTATGGCGGGCGGTGCGTGGGGGCTTCCGGGCCCGCCGGACTGACATCAACCCGGTGTTCGAACCACGTACCGCCCGCCACTTTTATGGGTGGCGGCTACCGATTGCCCTGCACGGAGCCTTGCCATGAACGAATCGGACTTCCCGCATCTGCACGCCTATCGCAGCACCGCCCACGACGACGGTTCGCCACAGGCTGTGCCCGCAGTGGACAGGAACACCTTCATTGCCAACCTCCATCGCATCGGCGTCGGTGCGGCGGCCGATGGCCAACCCTGGCCGGAGCGGCATCAGCTGCCCGGGCGCTGCCTGGCCCTGGCCGATGCCGATTGCGCGTTGAGCGGGTTGCGTGTGGTGCTGGAAATGCTGCTGGCGGCGGAGCGCACCCGCCAGAACGGCGAACCGGAAGAGTACGTGGGCGACCGGGTGATGGAGGGGGTGGTACTGGCCAGCCAGTCATTGTGCGCGCAGGCGGTGGGGCGGTTGCAGCCTGAAGGGTGAATGCCATGCGCCACGGCCTTCAGCGAGGACCGCTTTCAGCAGGCGTCAGTGCTCGCTGAAAGCACTTCTCAGATCGACGCCGATGATCGAAGAGAAGTCCACCTTGCACAGCTCCAGCTCGAAGAGTTGATCGTGATTATCCAGGCACAGGGTGACTCTCACCGGCACGCCGTCGGCATCGGCAAGCATGGCCGTAGCAATGTCACTGCCGAAAAGCTGGGTCGTGCTGGACAGGAACACCACGCCCCCGAATCCGACGACACCCACATCCTCCACCTGAGCGAGCGCCAGATCCTTCAACAACCGTTCGGACAGCTCGGTCGTCTCCGGCAGCAGCCTGTGGATGAGGGAGACCTCGTCGGGGGTGAGGAACCTGGGCACGGGATGTCCTTCAGGGCACCGCGTCCGCCATCGGCTGATTCTCGATCCGCCATGTCCTGGCGTAGATGAGAATGACGCTTCCGGTCGAGCTGGTCTCGATACGAAAACACTTCAGACCGGACAGCGGATAGCCGACCGCCTTCCAACGATCAAGAAGATCAGCGAGTCCCGGCTCGTCATCATCCACCATGGCAAACTCAATTCCCTCGTCACCCAGTACGCCGAAGTTCATGAGCGCCGAGCACCCGTAGGCTTCCGAGAAGCAAACGGTTGCCTGCCGGCCATCCGGCCAACGCGCTCGCACCCTTACCTCGTCGCATACGCCAGGATTGCTTCTGTTGATGTTGATGGCCAGCAACGTGGCGTCACACCATTCAAGGGAGTTGAAATCTTGGTTCATAGACTGGAACTCCGGGGAAACAACCACGGAGCCCCTGGCGCCTAGCCTCGCCAAGAGCCATTCTCACAAAAAGGACGCTATTGGGCACGCCAACCTCATCAGAACCGAATTCATAGGCCGCATCGCATCCAACGAAATGGAATTGAAGCGAAAACAGCGAAGATTGATACGTGCGCAAACTCACTCTGTCCCTTCTTGATCGCAGCCCTCCTCCGGCTCGTATTCATGGAACTGTTTCACCACTTCCCAGCCAAACTCCTTTTCAAGGGCCTCTCGCACAACACCAGGAACCGCAAACCAGGCAGTGTTAGTGTGCGAGTCGATACCTCGCGAATCGAATTGCGAAAGAAGGTGCACAGTTTCGGCGCGAGACATCTTCCTTTTCTCATCATGGAGAATTGAACGACGGTGCCTTTTTAGAAGGAGCCTCAACTGCTTCAGTGTTGATATCCCAAGCTTGTGAAGTTCAGCCACAACCTCCAAAAGGTCAAAGTCGCCGTAATCATGCCGACGATGAAACAGGCCCAGCACCATCTTCCTCATCCCGGCAGGAGTGACTACCTCCATTTCCTTGACCGCACGCGCATGCAACCTCTTCACCTAGTAAGCCTCAAGTCAGCGCCAGCATCCCTGCCAGCAAGCGAAGATCTTCCCGGCCCTTTCCAAATGAAACATAGCCCATCTTGCAGTTCATCTAGAAGAGCAGTGACGTCGAACCATCCGTAGGGCACATTGCTACATTCGGCTCTGTGAAGTCTACCGCCCCGCAAACCTCTGGAAAGAGACTACACAGGGTCTTGCACGCGTTAACATCTCCATTCTCGCAAGCAACCTGAAGAGCAACTCTGAGTGCGAGCGTGGGTCCGATTGCCTTGGGTGGAAGCAGGAACGACGGCTTCCTCTTATAGGTTGACTTTCCCGTATTGGAGTCCTTCTGCCATCCCCATCCAGGGCGTTTGGTATCATCCTTCCACTTTTTTCCAGGATTGTTGGTCCCATCCGGCGAGCGCGTCTGATTTCGTTCCCCGCGACGTCCCGACATCTCACCGAATGGATCGATGTTCAGCACGGGATCAGATTCGGAATAGGCAAATGTACTGATTCCGCCTTCCAACCCAATTGGATCACTCTGCGAGTACCGCCCAACTACCGGGTCATACTCCCGCTGATTGTTGTAGAACAACCCACTCGCATCCGTCGCCTGCTGGCCCGGGAAGCGCAGCGCCAGCTCGAACGCCACACCATCACCATCCGGGTCGGCACTCGGAATCTGATTACCGAACACTTCGCTCTTGTTGCTCCACTCCCAGATCGCCACATCGCGCACCGGGTCGATCACCACGCGCGGTGTGCCCAGATGATCCGGCTGGACGTAGGCTAACTCCGGCACGCCGGTGCCCGGCACATTGATCAGCGCCACCGGATAGTTGTCCAGCCAGATGGCCTGCTGCTGCGCTTGGCCCGTGGCCGAGTAGTTGCCCAGCCACTGCCCTGCCTCGTCATACAGGGTGATCTGCGCTGCGCCACCGGCCGGGGTACGCAACACGCGCTCGCCACGATGGTTGTAGCCGTAGCTCTCCAATGTGGCGTTACCCTGCTTCACCGCGTTCATGCGATTGGCATCGTTGTAGGTGAACGTCTTGCTGCCGATGCTGGTGGTGTTGCCCGCCGCGTCATGGTTGCGCGCTTCGCCGTCCACGGCGGTCAGCCGGTGGCTGGTTGCGGGATAGGTGTAGCTGGCGGTGCCTGTCGAGGTGGTCAGCGCGGTCCGATTGCCGGTGGCGTCGTAGGCATAGGTTTCAATCGGCGTGCCGGTCGCGCCGTCCTGGGTCTGGGTCAGGCGGCCCAGCGTGTCGTAGGCGTACTTGGCCAGCACCGTCGAACCTGCGCCGTTCTTCAGCTCGGTGATCGAACCGACCGGGTCATAGCTATATCCCAGTGACAGGCCACCTGCGGCCGGGTCGTGTACCTCCTGCGGGCGGTAATCCAGATCCAACGGACGCTGCAGCTGGCGGCCGTTGCCATAGGTCCAGCCCGTCGCCGGGCCGAAGGCCGCGTAGGTCACGTTGTTCACCACGATCTGGCGCGCCTGGCCGGGGCGGGTCAGACCGATCTGGCTGATGCGCCCTTGGGTATCGCGCACGTAGTCGGCCACGCTTCCGTCGGGGTAGGTCAACGCGCTCAGGCGACCCGACTTGCTGTAGGCGTAGCGCAGCGTGCTGGCGACACCATTGACGGTCTGCACCTTGCGGGTGACCTGGCCAAAGCGGTCATGGCAGTACTGGGTGCTGCCATTGGCGTGCAGCACCTGCCCCACGCGCCCCTTGGCAAAGCGCTCGTCGGCGGTACACGCGGCAGGTGCCACGTCGTAGCTGTAGCCCACGTCCAGATTGGGGTCCGGGTAGGCGATGCCGATCAGGCGGTTGAGTGCATCGTAGTGATAGGTGGCGGTGATGCCGCGTGCATCGGTGGCCGTCTTGCGGTTGCCGGCGGCGTCCACGGTGAAGCTGCTGGCGCCACTGTCCGGGCTGACCTGCCCGGTCAGATCACCGAGCCCGTTGTAGGCATAGGTCGTATGCAGGCCTTTCGGGTCGGTGACCTGGGTGACCTGGTCCAGCGCGTTGTACTGGCTGCGGATCTCCGCCGCCACGCCGCCGGCATCCTGCAGGGTCTGGGCCAGGCGGTTCAGCGGGTCGTACTGCTGGCTGGTCACGCGCTGCAGGGCGTCGGTGATCGTCTGGGGGTTGCCGTTGGCATCGTAGGCAAAGCCGGTAGCATGATTGCCGGCGTCCTTCAGCGCGGTCAGCTGACCGAGCGTGTTGAACGTCCGTGCCAGGGTACGGCGCAGGGTACCGCCTGCATCGAGCGTCTCTTCCTTGAGGCGATTGCCGGCATTGTCCAGCGTGTAGTGAATCGTGTTGCCCGCGTTGTCCTCGATATCGGTCAAGCGCAGCGCCGCATCGTAGACATAGGAAACGCTGCTGCCGTCGGGCTCGGTGATCTGTTGCACCTGGCCGGTCGGCCAGTAGCTGATCTGGGTGACCCGATTCTCGGCAGTGGTCGCGCCGCGCACGGTGATGGAGGTCGGCCAGCCGCGGGGATGGTAGGTGTAATCCGTCACCACGCCGTTGGCGTCCTTGACCGACAACGGCCGCCCGAACGCGTCGTAGGCCGAGGTCTCGACCGTCTGGCCCAGCGCATTGGTCACGCTGCGCAGGTCGCCCTTGCGATAGGTGCAGGCACCTCCGGTCGCGCACCCTGCATCATCCGCCGAGTAATAGGCATAGGTAACGTCATCGGCCACATCCGTGCGCGGGCCATCCACATTCTTCAGCAGCCCCTCCACCGGGCAGCTGCCTGCCGCTGCCACATCAGCGGCTTCGCAGTACGTGTAGCTGGTGATGCGCGTCTGACCGGAAGCGGTGTCGGTCACCGTGTTGGTTGTCGGCTGACGCCGGGTATTGAAGGACGTTCGGGTTTCACGATTGCCGATGCGGGTGGTCAGTACCGCATTGGTTTCGACGTCGCGCGCGGTGGTCACCACCCGCTGTTCGGGCAGGCCGACCGCTTCGGTCACGGTATGGATGCTGACGGCACGACCGCTCACCGGATCGGTGCCCTGCGCATAGGTGTGCTTGGTCTGGATGCCGCGGCGATCGGTGTAGGTATCCAGGCGCCGGCGGAAGTCGACACTCTGGTCGTAGTAGGTCCGGCTGACGGTTCCCTGCGAATCACTCAGGCCGGTTACCTTGCGCGACGGCGCGGTGTCGCCGCCGGGTGTCAGGGTGTAGTCGGTCTGCCGCCCAAGCGCGTCGGTCACGACTGCACCGCCGTTGGGGCTGTAGGCCAGTGTCACACCATCGGCACCGCCGGCATGCTGACTGGAGATCACACGGCCGATGGAATCGTAGGTAAAGGTGCTGTAGCGGCGACCGTCCTCGGCGGTGATACCCGTCAGGTGCTGGGGGAAAGCCTGGTTCTCGTAGTGATACGTCCGCACGCCACCACCCGCATAGGTCACCGTGGCGACCTGGTTCTGCGGCGTGTAGGTATAGGTGGCAAGCGCAATGCCTTCGACCAGCACCGAACTGATCAGCGCCTCATAGTCGCTGGACTGGTAAACGAACTCCAGTGTGCGGCCACTGCTGTGCGTGACCGCCGCAAGGCGGTCGCTGTCGTCGTAGATGTAGGTCAGCGACGTGCCATCCGGGAAGCGCTTGGCGGCAAGACGCCCGTCCGCGCCGAAGGTAGAGATGGAATCCGCCGAGTACAGTGTCCAGTTGCCGTTCTGGACCAGACGATCCCCACTGTCGTCGTCCGCCTCATAGGCTTGGCCGACCTTCTTGAATGCACGCTGGAAACCGGTGCTTTCAATGATGCCCACACTGTCAACGCCATCCAGTGCCAGGTGGGCGCCCAGCGAATGGGTCCAGCCATAGCCGAAGCCACCGGATGAGGTGGAGATGCCGGAGTGATAGAAGCGCGTCAGCGCGATCCAGCCCAGATCGAAGTCCTGCGCGATCTCGTACTTCTCGCCCGTTTTGACATCACATGGGTTGCCGACATTGCCGTCGCAGGTACCGCCGTTGGAGGCCGGGTCCTTGTCGGGAATCGGACTCATGTTCGCCGCTGTTTCGTTGCGGGGCATGGGGCAGCTACCGTTGCCGCCGTCCTTGTCGCACTTCTGCGACTTCGAGGTGATGGTCGCAACGAACTCTTCGCTGACGCAGGCGCTGTGCTTGTTGGACCACTGCGTGAGCGGAACCGGGCAATTCAAGCGCCGGGTACGCGCGACCGCAACCGTCCCGGTGTACGGGGTGCAGGGCGATTCAGCCGTATTATTGCCAGCCATTGAAGTCAGATCGTAGTAGCGCGACTCGATGACACCTTCCTGATCGGGCGAAGCCGCAAACCAATCGCCAGACGGAGTGACCGCCGCCCCGGGGCACACGGGATTGCTGGCTTGTTGGTCCGCAAGAAAATCGGCCACCATCGCCTCTTCCGTCGGGAATATGTCACGCCCGATGTAGGACCAGTCCGGGTCGGAGGGCTGCGTCTTCCCCATCCAGTAGGTGATCGACGTGTTTCCGTTCAAGTCCACGACTTTCGACTTGATCTTGTCGACAGACTGCCAGCCGAACTGGAACTCCGGCGGGAACGGGCTGGGCGCCGGCAGATTCTTGATGGCGGCCACCGCCGCCTGCTGGGTCTTGTATTGGGTCGCATCGCCTCCGGGCTGCGAAATACGCCAGGTGATCTTGCTTTCCTGCGCCTGTGCCACAGCAGGGGCGACGAAGCCGACGGCAACAATCGCCAGCACGGCACGCGAGAGGGTCTTCAGTCGTTCCAACATCCCTGTTCTCCTTCCTGGACGAACACAGCGCCGGCGGGAACGAGAACGCGGGGGTAGAGCCCCATCACGTCATGCTTCGGATCGTCCCTGGTCCGGAATGCGGCAGTGCCACATGCCGCCTTTATCGTTGAAGACGGTGACATATTCAAGTCAAGGCCCGCGACATCCGTCACATTTCCACCCGCGCGGATTCCAGATCCAGCCGATTACCGCGACAGCTTTCGGAGCAGCCTGCGGGCAGGAAACATCTGCAACCGCCTGCATCCCTCACGCATCAGAAGATCCTGGACACCCATGGAACAGGATCATGAGGCGCATTCCCCCGCATCGCCGTACCGTACTGGGCACTCGCCGTTGGCGCAGCACTGCCATCGCCATCCTCACTCTGCTGACGCTTCCCCTGGCCACCCTCGCCTCACCCGTGCTGGAGAGCGCCTGTTCCTTCGCCGCCTGCCCGGGCGAGCGCATCATCGACGTTCCCTTCGACGTCATCGACGGGTGCATCCATGTGGAGGTGCAGGTCAACGGCAGCGGCCCGTACCGCTTCGCCATCGATACCGGCGCCAGCGGCATGGCCCGCGCGGACGCCCGCCTGGTCCGTCAACTGGCGCTGCCGGCGGACGCCAGCACTCACCACTCCGACGGCGTGCAGACAGCGCGGGCCGACACAGTGCGCATCGACGCCCTGGCGCTCGACGGGCTGCGCCACAGCGACGTGACCGCGCTCACCCGCGACTACAACGCACGGCAATCCAAAGACGCAGTGTTCGACGGCATCCTTGCGCGCGGATTCTTCGCTGATGGCGTGCTGATCATCGACTACCCGCAACGGCGCCTGCAGTTCCGCCGCGACATCGATCTCCTGCCCGCGCAACCAGACACGCTGGCCTATGCACGCGCCTTCCGCATCCCGGTGAAGATTGGAGCAGTCAGCACGGAGGCGCAGCTGGACACCGGCGCCAACGTCGCGATGGTGCTGCCCACTGCACTCTTCCGGCAGGCCGCCGGTACCGCAGTGACCACCGGGGATCGACTGACCCTCAGTCACGGCGAGGTCGATGGCGGACGCGCACGGCTGGATGCCACCGTATTGATTGGCGGCCTGGCACTGCAGGGGCTGCACGTACGGGTGTCCGACCGCTATCCCGAGGCGGTGGTGGGCGCCCATGCGCTGCAGGAAGCGGTGGTGCTGATCGATCAGCGCAGCCAACAGGTGGCGATCTGCCCAAGCAGGCACCACCGCAACTGAGTCACTGTCGGCGTGCTGCCCGCCATGCCGGCCACGCTTCAGCGATCACGCCCACTGCCGACCTCAGGAACAACAGGGCGATCACTGCACCGACGACAATGTCCGGCCAACCGCGCCCGGTCATAGCCACGCCACCTGCGGCCACCAGCACGCCCTCAGATGCCGGTCGCGCCCGCCGCCCGCGCCAGCTCCGCCGCCAACGCATCGCCCTTGCGCTCGCTGTAACGGTCCACGAGGTAGTCGGCGCGGCCACGGGTGAGCAGCGTGAACTTCACCAGTTCTTCGACCACATCCACCACACGATCGTAGTAGGGCGAAGGCTTCATCCGCCCGTCTTCGTCGAACTCCTGCCAGGCTTTGGCCACCGACGACTGGTTGGGAATGGTCAGCATGCGCATCCAGCGGCCCAGCACCCGCAGCGTATTGACCGTGTTGAACGACTGCGAGCCGCCGCAGACCTGCATCACCGCCAGCGTCCTGCCCTGGGTCGGCCGCACGCTGCCATCTTCCAGTGGCAGCCAGTCGATCTGGTTCTTGAACACGCCGGTCACCGTGCCGTGCCGCTCCGGGCTGACCCACACCTGCCCTTCCGACCAGTGCGACCACTCGCGCAGCCGCTGCACTTCCGGATGCCCCTTCTCCACGCTGTCCAGCAGCGGCAAGGCATGTGGATCGAACACCCGCGTGTCGCAGCCCAGATGCTGCAGCAGGCGTTCGGCCTCCAGTGCCAGCTTGCGGCTGAACGACTGCGGCCGCAGTGAGCCGTACAACAGCAGGATGCGTGGCGGCCCCTGGCGTTCGGCGGCCAACCGCTGGTGATCAGGCTGGGGAAGCGAGGCTTCCCTCAGATGGGGCAACGAAGGACTTGTGATCGGCTTATTCATTCGACTATTCTAGAAATATGGAAACATCGAATGCAATCGCTGCGCTCACCGCGCTCGGCCACGCCACCCGCCTGGCGGCCTTCCGCCTGCTGGTCGAAGCCGGCCCGGCCGGTCGCATGGCCGGCGACATCGCCACAGCCCTCCAGGTTCCGCCCGCCACCCTCAGCTTCCACCTGAAGGAGCTGGTACAGGCCGGACTGGTCGAGAGCGAGAGCCAGGGCCGCCACGTCTGCTACCGCGCGAACTTCAGCGCAATGACCGGCCTGATCGAGTACCTCACGCACAACTGCTGCGCCGGTTCGCCCAGCGAACAGTGCACGCCGTCGGGCAATCCCTGCAGCTGCTGATACGGAAACGCCACCATGTCCCGCTCCATCCTGTTTCTCTGTACCGGCAACAGCGCGCGCAGCGTGCTGGCCGAAGCCACCTTGCGCGCATGGGGCGGCGACCGCTTCACGGCCTTCAGTGCCGGCAGCCACCCGACCGGCCAGGTCAATCCATTCGCGCTTGCACAGCTTCGCGCCGAAGGCATTCCGGTCGCGGGACTGCGCAGCAAATCCTGGGATGAGTTCGCTGATGCCGCCCCCATGGATCTTGTGATCACCGTCTGCGATGCGGCGGCAGCGGAAGCCTGCCCCGTGGTGTTCGGTGACTTCATCCGCAGCCATTGGGGCCTGCCGGACCCGGCCGAGGCAGAGGGCAGCGCTGCCGACAAGGCCGCCGCCTTCGCCCACGCGCATGCCATCGTGAAGGCACGCGTGCAGGCCCTGCTGGCGCTGCCCGGGCACGTGTGGCAAGACCGCGGAATGCTGCAGCAGGCGCTGGACCAGATCGGCCATCTGCTGCCGGCAGCGCGCACGCCATGAGCACAGGGGCACCGATGGGCCTGTTCGAGCGCCACCTGACGCTCTGGGTCGCGCTGTGCATCATCACCGGCACGCTGCTCGGGCACGTCCTGCCAGGTGCTTTCGCCTCCCTGGCGGCGGCTGAAGTGGCCAAGGTCAACCTTCCGGTGGCGGTGCTGATCTGGCTGATGATCATTCCGATGCTGCTGAGGGTGGATTTCGGTGCCATGCGCCAGCTGGGCCAGCACTGGAAAGGCATCGGGGTGACGCTGTTCATCAACTGGGCGGTGAAGCCATTCTCGATGGCGCTGCTGGGCTGGATCTTCCTGCGCCACGTCTTTGCGGATTGGCTGCCCGCCGGCCAGATCGACAGCTACATCGCCGGCCTGATCCTGCTGGCCGCCGCGCCGTGCACGGCCATGGTGTTCGTATGGAGCAACCTGTGCCGCGGCGATGCCAACTTCACGCTGAGCCAGGTGGCACTGAACGACGCGATCATGGTGGTGGCCTATGCGCCGGTGGTGGCGCTGCTGCTGGGGCTGTCGGCCATCACCGTACCGTGGGATACGTTGCTGCTGTCGGTCGGCCTGTACATCGTGGTTCCGGTACTGGTGGCCGCATTGCTGCGGCGCTGGATCCTGTCGCGCCATGGCGAATCCGGGCTGCAGACGGCGCTGCGCCAGCTGGGGCCACTGTCACTGTCGGCGCTGCTGCTGACGCTGGTGCTGCTGTTCGGGTTCCAGGGCCAGCAGATCGTGCAGCAGCCGATGGTGATTGCGTTGATCGCGGTCCCGATCCTGATCCAGGTCTATTTCACCTCCGGCCTGGCCTACCTGCTCAACCGGCGCCTGGGTGTGGCGCATTGTGTGGCCGGGCCGTCGGCACTGATCGGCGCCAGCAACTTCTTCGAACTGGCGGTGGCGACGGCCGTGGGCCTTTTCGGTGTTCACTCCGGTGCGGCGCTGGCCACGGTGGTGGGGGTGCTGATTGAAGTACCCGTGATGCTTTCGGTGGTGAAGATCGTGAACCGGTCACGCAACTGGTATGAGGCGCGCGAGCGCGCTTGAGGTGGCCATGCCGGAGGCGGTGGCGTCGTGCCCGAGCCGCCAGCTGCAACGCCGCGGAATGCGCCCTGCTGCTACGGTGACAGCTCAAAAGTCCGTTCACATTCCTTGATCCATACTCCATGGCACGACGCCGCATGCAGCGGCAAGGCCCGGAGGTTGCGATGAACACCGCACGCTTGTTCGCCATTGCTTTGACCACGGCTGCCGCGCTGGCCGCGGCACCCGCCTTCGCCGATCCGCCGCACCATGCGCGCGGCAACGGGCCACCGCCGCACGCCGGTGGCCCGCACAATCGTGATGCGCCGCCGCCAGGCTGGCAGAAGAAGGCCTGGCGTCGCGGCGAGCGCCTGCCATGGGCGGAAGTGGACCGCCGTTACTGGGTGGATGACTATGCGCGCTACCACCTGCGCGAGCCGGGCCGCGACCAGCGTTGGGTCCGGCAGTCCGATAGCGAGTACCTGCTGGTGGAGATTGCTACCGGGTTGATCATCGACGCGCTGCATCGTTGAATGAGGGGATGCGCCGGGGCGCTGATGTAACGAAATGCCCCGGCAGCATCCCCTTGTCCCCGGAAGCTGCAGATGCAGACATCAAGAGCACCACTCGCCCTCCTCGCGCTTCTGCTGTCAGCCTCGCCAGGCCATGCCGGCAACAACAGTCCAGCCCACAGTCCAGCCGATGGAAAAGCCATCGAACAGGTGGTCGAATCGTTCCGCACTTCGCTGATCAACAAGGACAAGCCGACCTACATGGGCCTGTTCTTCTCCGACAAACCGGAAGACATCGGCTGGCAGTACGTCTCCGAGGATGTGCGCCTGCAGGACATCCGCAAAGCGAAGCCCGATGCGATCAAGGCACGGCAGATTCCCGCCAACAACTTCATCGCGCTGATCGACGGGGTCGTTGCGTCGCCGAAACCGAAGGAGGAGACATTCTCCAATACGAAGATCGAAACGGATGGCGATGTGGCCTCGGTGTCGTTTGACTACAGCTTCCACGACGATGGAGTGAAGACCAACTGGGGCAAGGAAATGTGGCAGCTGATCCGTACCGAACAGGGCTGGAAGATCTTCTCGGTGATCTATTCGATCCGCGATTCACGCAGCCCGGCCGAATGAGTGATCTGTCAGACTGGTGCCCACCGTTCGTCCATGCCAGCCAGACCCGATGACCCGGATTGCCGACCTCAACGCCGACCAGCTCGCCCACCACGCGCTCAACATCTTCATCGCCCAGGGCCGTCACGTGGAAGGCGCACGGGTGATCTACCGGGCGCTGCAGCTGGACCCGGACCATCCCGCTGCACTGCGCTGCCTGAGCGATTTCCTGGCCCACCAGGGCACCGAGCCGTTCGCAGCGGCCACGCTGGAGCACGCCTTGTCCGGCGCCGTTCCACTGAATGACGATGCGCGCCGGATGCTGGATGACCTGCGCTTCCTCGACATCTGGTCCTGGGGATTCTCCCGGCACGTCTCCGGCGAAACCAACCTCAGCGGCGAAGCATTCAAGAACCGCGAGGATTTCGTGTTCGATGGCCCGGCCTATGCGGCCTTCCTCAACACGGTCACCGAGCCGGCCGGTTCGCTGCAGGGCGCCTTCCAGGCGGCCGTCCGCATCTGCGGGCTGATGTCCGGCCTGCTGCGCCACCCGGAGAAGGACAATCCGGCGTTCGATGATGTGCTGCGATCCTCCGCCTTCGTCGAGACCGAGGCGTACCCGGCATGGCTGGCCTCGCCGACGGACGATCTGGATGCCCTCGACCAGACCATCCAGGCGCAGCGCCAGGCCGGCTGAAGGAAAATCCAACGGGCGTCCGACGCTTTCCCGACGCCCGCCTGCACATCCTGTCGTGAGATCACTTCATGGCAGGACCGGCATGCAGCCACCCTCCCCCAAGGACAGCGGTAAATACCCGCATGGCAAGACCGGCCTTCGCCGCATCTTCTACACGCTGATCCATTCGCGCGACGGCTTCATCGCCACCTTCCGTGGCGAAGCCGCCTTCCGGCAGCTGTTGCTGCTGCATGCGCTGCTGATCGCCACCGCGTTCCTGCTGGACATCAGCCAGGTCGAACGCGCCGTGGTGCTGGCGGTCTGCTTCATCAGCCTGCTGGTGGAGCTGCTGAACTCGGCCATCGAAGCGGTGGTCGACCGCATCTCGCTTGACCACCACCCACTGTCCAAGAACGCCAAGGACATGGGCAGCGCCGCCCAGACCACAGCACTGCTGATGGTCGGCACGGTGTGGGGCGTGATCCTGCTGGGTTAGCTCGCGCCCGACCCGCCGGGCATGGCCCGGTGCCACAACGCCGCAGCCGCTAGCGCCAATGCGAGATCGCGAGCTTGGTCAACATGGTTGCGGCGATGGCCCAACCGAAGCTCAGCATGGTACCGATGATCACATATTCGGTGTGTGCCCGCGCCTGCCGGTCGGCGAAGCGCAGCACCGATTTGGCGGCCAGCATCAACCCCACGCCCTCCGGCTGGCCCAGCAGCAGGAACATGAAGATCAAGCCTCTTTCCAGCCGCCCGATATAGCGCCCTGCGGTCTGCATGCCCTTGTGATCGTCGCCCTGCACGGCTGCGGTCGTAGGCGCCGATTCGGCGCTTCCCATATTGAGTCCTGCCGTGAACGGCGCAAGCAGCTTCTCCACCAGGACGCCGCCGACGTTGACCACCAGGATCAAGCCGCTCGCGATCGACATGCCCTGATACATCAACAGTTGGACCTGGGTCGGGATCATCCCGTACCAGCCATTGCGGGCAACGTGAGGGAACATCAACGCGATCGACACGATGAAGGCGATATGCACCAACTGGTCAATGACGAATGCGTGCACGCCATCGGGGAGCCAATGCACCTTGATCCAGTCCATCACCGCATGGCTGAAACCGATGATGAGATAGACCCATGGGTTGATTGAACCGGTCAGCGCGGCGATGACGAGCAGCACCACTGCTACGTGCAGCAGCAGGCCATGCAGTTCCTGCTTGCGCGCGATCATCTTCGTGGTCTGAAGCACGAAATCGGCGACAAGGTGAGCAGTCAACAGTACGAGCAGCGTTTCAAGCATGTCCTTTCTGCCTGTGAGTCCTTCCTGTGGCTCGCTTCGCGATAGCCAAGTCGCCGCCATAAGCAACGAAATTTAGTTGCTTAAGCCAAAGCAACGCTATTTAGTTGCTTTTCCAGAGCCGTGAACACTCCCGTACGGCTGCATCAGTGCACGTTCAGCCGCGGTGATCAGCTCCAGCAAGGCAAAGACACCAGCATCGTGATAGACCCGGTTAACCGATTGTCGGTGCCGGTTCAACGCATTGGCAGCTTCCAACTGCGAGGGGGCATCGGGGATCAGAAACAACGACGCCACCTCAGCCTGACTGCGTGTCCAGCGCGCGACAATAACATCGCAGGCAGACACCACTGCCGGTAACCAGTACAGATCCTCCCGTTGTACTGGCAGGGCTACGTCCATGTCCTGCGTGCGCCCCATGGATTCAAGCAACCGACCGGACAGCACGAATGCCTCACCCAGCGAACGCGACACCGCCTTCCGGTCCAATGCCTCTACCGTACCCAGTCCAATCGCGATCCGCGTGCGCGCCCGCGACTCCGACGCGGCAAGCTTGGCCTTGATCCAGGTCGCCAACCTCAGGAAACCGTGCGGCTGGGTGACCGCCAGCTGCCAGGCATCGCCCCGGTAGAACTCAGGGCCGACAATGCCCGGCAAAGGCCACTCCATGGCCTGGGCCACGGCAACGGAAATCACTTCACGGACGTCATCAATGGTGGCCGCGTCCATCTCCGTGGACTTGACCAAGTCGCCGGTAAGCACGGCAATCAGATCAGACGATGTATCGGGCATGTTCATACCTTGGGCTGCACAGGCTGTACCTCACAGGACATCTGCGGCTGGGCAGCGCCGGCCACATCTGTGCCGGGCCCGCTCAACGCCATTCTACCGTCGTAGCGGTTGATCACTGCCTGCAGCCTGCCCGCGCCAGCGACCTGCGGAAAATCCAGCCGATACAGGTTCGCCTCCACCTCCAGCTTGCCCGCGCGCGCGCTCGGACGGTTGACCCAGACCACCGACGCCTGGCCGGAGTCCAGGATCAACACCATCGGCGCCTGGGGCGTGGCGCTTGTGCTGCTGCAGGACAGCTGGATCACCCGCGGCGGCGTCAGATCGAGCGCCGACAGCTTGCATCCACCGAGTGCGGTCGTCGCCACCAGGACCGATACGAGTGATGGCCGGAGCAGAATCTTGGTCGTGGTCATCGCCCGATCGTAACCCGACAATCGATCCTATGACCCGGCGCATCGTGCAGGAACCTGCCGGGTCCGCTTGCACGTCCACGTGCCTTACTTCGTCAGGGCGAAATCCAGGCCTGCGCACACCGCCGCCACCTGCGCATCATTGCATTCCTGCGGGTTGGTGCGCGGGCTGTCCGGGTAGACCTCGGTGGTTGTGGCAAAGCGCGCGTCGGTGAAGCCGGCGCAGGCGCCGATCGAACGCGACTCACCCCAGACCACGCCTGGCGACTGCAGCGGCAGGCCGACCAGGTTGCCTTCGGCGTCTGCCGGGGCGATGTGAGTGACCGGGGCGACGGCGGTGATCAATGCCTTCTGGAACTCGGCCTGCGGATCTTCGCTGTTGCCGATCACGTAGAAGCCATCCGGAATGGTGTCGCGCTCGAACGGCTTGCCGTCGCGGGCGCAGCGCGCCGGATCGAACTCGTGCAGGTCGCTGTCGGTGGTCTCGTGCAGGTCCAGGTGCACCAGCAGGTTCGGCTTGCGCTCGGCCACCCAGCGCATCAGCGCGGCGGCTTCCTCGATCTGGCCGCCGTCACGGAAGCTGCGGTTCGGGTCGATGGCATCCGGGTTCCAGCGCTGGATGCGCTCGTAGCCCCACGGGCTGACGCACGGCGCCACGATCAGGTTCAGCCGGCCCAGGTAACGCTCGGCCTGCTGTTCCAGGAACTGCAGCGCGCCGTGCACGCCGCTGGTCTCGTAGCCATGCACGCCACCGGTGATCAACGCGGTCGGCAGCGCCGGGTTCCAGTCGTGGTTGACCACGGCGAACAGCGGGTAATGGTCAGGTGCATAGTCCAGCTGACCGTACTGGATCACATCGAAGCTGTCGTCCAGGCGTTCAAGGGCGGCCACCACGTCGTCGTGGTAGCTGCGCTGACGCTGCTGGCGCGCCCGCCACTGTGCGCGTTCCGCGTCGCCCCAGGG
>OFSF01000102.1_pt1 | contig 36887 bp, 45 predicted proteins | sample 1543271 | NCBI WGS metagenome assembly OFSF01 (sample SAMN07774227, study PRJEB24372) | wastewater metagenome | isolation source: Exp Tend VB 100WW | collected 2016-02
AAGAACCGCTACCGCGATCACCGTCCTGGCCTTAGTGCTCGCAGGACTCCCTGCCGCGTACTTTCAGACCGGCGTAAGGAGCGCTGAGGAGTTGCGTTCCTGGAACGAGCAGATCATCGAGAACGACGCCTCGCCGCAGGTGTTGGTTGATGAGGCGGTGCGGACGTTTGACGCCGCGACGAATGACCTCATCAGCAACCGCAATTCCCGCAACCTGTTTCTCCAGCTCGCTTTGGGCATCCCGGCGCTCGCTTGGATTGGTGCGGGCGTGGTGCTATGGGTCATCAAGGATGGGACGGAGGTCTAGTCCGCCGCAGTGGCACCCAAGGAGGACAGAGGAACACCCCAGGAGTGCATAGGAGAACTGTAGCTCTACTTGATGGTGAATACCAATGAATAGAACTCTATAGTCCTGCTAGAGTAATACTTAGGTCTTACTATGATAGCACCCTTGTCAAGCCCTCCCAGTGCTCCGTGGTCGAATAAACTTAGCGGTTGGCATAGACATTACAACGAGCATCTATGGCATCGCTCAATACCCTCCTCATTCGCTTGGCGGCGCTGGTCACTGTCCTCTCGCTGGTCTGTGCTGGAGTGCCCGCCGCATATCAGCACGCGAAGCTTCGAGCAGCACGGGAGCTGGTCGAACGTACCCGCGAGGTCATAAACGATGACACGACCGCGTACAGCGTGGTGGCCGATGCGGTGCCAATTCTGGATTCTGCACTGACTGAGGCCGCGCAGCACGAGCACATGAGAGGCCTACTCGTGGAATTCACGATTGGCGTCCCGCTGATCGTTTGGTTTGTCGTCTTGGCTGTAATGTGGTGGTTCAAGGATGAAGAATTGGCGTGATAGCTGAACTGTTCACTTTCAGGTAGAGTCGTTTCCTGTCTTTTAACTGGCCGTCGTGTACGGTACGAACCGTTTGGGGAACGTAGGCGTGGGAGAACGCGCGATGGCTACGGATGCATACAGCCAGGGTCGGCTCGGCTCGTTGTTGGTCATGGAAGATGATCCTGACCTCTCAGGGATGTTGAAGGAAATCCTGGCGATGCAGGGTTACGAGGTCGATGTGGTCGCCTCCGCTGCCGATGCATTCGACCGCATAGAGGCGAAAGCATTTCACGCGGCGATCTTAGACATCCAGACGCAGGACGGAGCATCAATGTCCGTCGCCGATTACCTGCTGTCGCACCGAATTCCCTACATGTTCGCGTCCGGGGTGCCGAACCCGCAGCTCCCTGACGCTCACCAGTGGGCGACCTTTCTCCCGAAGCCGTACCGCATCAAAGAACTCATGAGCGCCCTTGATAGGACTCGCCAAATCGGCATTCCTGTTTAGGCGCGTCCATGCGCCAGTAGTTCAGGTCCGGCGTTTTAGGAAACGCTTTGTAACCGTGTCGTAGGTCTGCACCGGAGGACCGCTGTAGAGGTCCGTCGAGCAGGCCATGAGGACTGCTTCGGTCGCGTTGTGGCCTGCCTTCATGGCGGCCAGGGCAATCGCACCACCACTACCGGCGACGAGGAAGTCGCGCCGGAGGTCGAGAGGGAGACCGTCGTGGTAGAAGGCCACCGGGTTGTCCCGCAGGCCGACCACGAGGATCGTGTACTCGCCCTTGGTCAGTTCGTCGAATCCCTCCGACAGCTCGCGCACGGCTCGCTGGATGTGGGAAGTGGTGCCCGCGCCGAACACCACCAGGTCGCGCCCGGTGGTGTCGGTGGTGCGGTAGAACTTCTCCTCCTCGTACCGCAGATCACCAGCGGTGACCTGCGAGTCGATAGCAACGAGCCGGCCGTCAAAGGCCAGCGTGGTCACTGCTTGATGTGCTCCCGCCAGTAGCTCGGGGTGAACGCAGCCCACTCGATGTCGTTCACGTCATCCCACAGGCGCTCCGCGGCATTCCGCAGGTGCTCCCACAGGCCGCCGAGGACGACGTAGGGCAGCGCCAGGAACACGACGACGAACAGCCAGCCGGTGTAGGTGCGACGGGAGGTCTCGCGCAGGCGCTCCAGGAGCCACTGCGAGGCGAGGGCAATGCGTAGCGCTACGTACCCCTTAGCGCGCTCGTAGGCGCGCACCAGGCGCTCGCTGGCGCGGTTGTAGATGGTCTTGAAGTTCATGGGTTCCGGTTAGGTGTTGCGGATGGTTGCCAGGGCCTTCGCGTAGAGCGCGTCCCAGGTGTCACGGTGCGGCTTGCCCGGCCGCCAGTTGCGGACGTAGTAGTCCCATGCGGCCTGGGGGTTACCCAGGGCGGGCAGCGGACGCGGATCGGTGAACAGCAGCAGGCGAGCGAACGCACAGGCGAGCACGTCGTCGGAGGCGAGCGCCTCGTTGACCGCAGCGGTCGAGGGACGCTCCAGACGCGCGGAGACGAGCTGTGAGGCGCGTGCGGAGGTCGCCGGGTGACGGAGTACACCTGCGGTGCCGCCGCCCGCCTCGAACTGCCAGAAGCCGCGTGCGGGGCCTTTGATCTGCCTGCGGTGCTCGAAGCGAGATTCCTGGAGACCAATGGCGAGCAGCATGACCTTCGCTTCGGGAGTGAAGGCCACGCCGGGGAGCAGCCGGGCCGCCGCGGGGATCAGGTTGTCCCTGACCTCCACGAGGCTCGGCAGCTTTGCGTCGGTCATACCGGCGCGTAGGGGTTCGACTGGCCGCCCTGGGTGTGGCAGCAGGGAGCGTGGTTGCAGTCGCACGGCGTTACCGGCGCGGGTGCGCTCGGGCCGTCGTTGTCGTCGTCGTTCTTGCGGCGCAGGAACAGGTACAGCAGGCCAGCGGCGGCGAGCGCCATCAGCCACGCAGCGAGCGTGTTGGACATTGGGTCTCCTACAGGATGTCGAGGTAGTTGTCGGGTGACGGCATGCGGCCGGTCACGGACTGGATGAAGGAGGCGTACTCGCGGTCGAGCAGCTCCTCCAGGTAGCGCTGCTCCTCCTTGGACACGTCTCGGGAGAGCTGGTCGGCCCAATACTTCACGGCCATCGCCAGCGCTTCGAGGCGGTCGTCGTGGCGCAGTGCGCCGCGGTCGCGCGTGATGCGCGTCAGCTGGTAGCACAGCTGGTACTTCTGTTCGGACTTCTGATCGGCGCGGATGATCGAGGCATCGACCACCAGGCGGTGCTGGTTCAGCACCGGCTCCAGCACGTCGATGATTCGGTTCTCCTTCGAGGTGCCGTAGTGCTTCACCTCCTCGATGGAGCACGGGTACACGCGCGCCAGGACGCCGGAGAGCATCTTGGCGAACATGCCGTCACCGAAGTTCGCCTCAATGAGGACTGCGGAGACCTTCTCGGCGCGCGCGATGTGCGCCAGGGTCTCCAGCGTGTCGTCGTCGTAGCCGCCCTTGGTCGCACCAGCGCGGCGCGCGTAGAGCATGCCGCGAAGCATGCCGACGACCGCGTAGCCGGTTTCGTCGCCACCTCGGCCCGAGGGGTCGATGGCGAGTACCTTGCCGGTGAACTCCTCCATTTCCGAGGCGAGGTACATGGGCCGGTACAGGCGGTCGCCAGTGAAGCCCACGGACGGGATGTCGCTGACGATGTACTCCGGGCCGCTGCTGTAGACCACGCGGATCGGAGCGACCTCGCGGTCCACGTCCATCACGATCAGGTCGGACAGCTTGAGCGGGTACTTCTCGGCGTCGGACAGCGACGCATCGAGCATGAACTGGAGCATGAAGCCGGAGCGTCCGTAGGACGCCTCGCGCTCCATCAAGTCCTCATCGGAGAAGCGGACGCTCTCGCAGTTCTTCCAGGCGAGCTTGGGGTTCGCGTCGAACGCATCGGCGATCATCGGCGCGAGGCGGTCGCCGTACACCTGACGGTGCTTGGTGTCCTTCGGGTAGCGCGCAGGCCAGATGCGGATGACGTAGCCGCGCTCGGGCAGCTTGTTGTAGAGCGACTCCTCGGTCTGCGGAGTGCCGAGGTAGATGATCTCGCCGCCCGGCTTGAGCACCGCGTCGAACTCCTTGACCAGCTCGGCGAGCTTCTCGCGCTGCACGACGGTCATGGAGTTCTTCGGGACTTCGATGTCGTCCGCGATGATGGTGTCGGCGCGGGAGCCGGTGAGCTGGCCGTTGATGCCGACCGACTTCACCGAGGGCGACTGATCGGGCTGCGCGGGACCGACATCGAACGCCAGGTTCGAGTTTCGCTGGTCCGGGCGCGGGCGCAGGTGTTGCAGCTCAGGCAGCGTTTCGATAAGGCGCTTGACGAACACCGAGAACGCATCGGCGCGTTCCTTCGATGCCGAGACCACCATGATCTTGTGCTGGGGGTCTTTCCAGAGGAGCCAGCAGACGTAGGCGGCCGTCACCCAGGACTTGCCGACGCCGCGGTACGCCATGATGACGCGACGGCGCGGGCCGGTTTTCAGGAACTCGCAGATGTCGTACTGGATCGGAGTGGGGCTTGGTAGCCCCAGCTCCTTCCAGACGTACCAGGCGAAGTTGCGGAAGTCCTCGAAAGGGTGACGAACGTGGAGGCTCGTCATGCCCTCCATCAGTTCAGCCGCCCATCCTCAGCGGGATCGAACGGGAACTCGGACACCTTGTCGGCCAGCTTGCCCAGCGGTGAACCGGGCGGGGTGGCTGCAACGTCGATGCCGTTGTCCTTGAGAAACTGCCGGGCCACGTTGAGGATCGAGGCCAGGCCCTTCGCGTCCGACTCCATCGAGTCGATGGTGTCGGCGAGCTTGTCCGCGACTGCGGCGTGCAGTCGCTCCAAGGCATCCTTGGGGGCGGTCACTTGTTGACGACGCGGTTCAGTACGGTCTCCAGCGCGGACGTGCCGAGCGACGCCAGGATGCACGCGAGCGCGACCTGGGCGACGAAGGAGACGCCGGGGATGAAAATGACGATGGCACCAGCGGCAAGGCCGGTAGCGCCGGAGAGGATTGCGCGGCCGAGCGCCTGCTTCCAGGTGATCGGGTCGTTCGACGTGAGCATCTTTGCGATGCCCACGATGAGGCCGACGCCCGCGAGAGCGCCGACCAGCTTCACTTCATCGTGCATTAGGTCTCTTGTAGGTGGTGGATGCGTTAGAGCGGACGACCGAAGGTGTAGCTGTAGTTGCCGGTGAGGGTGATGTTGGTCACGCCGTCAGTAACGACGACAGTGAACGTGCCGGAGCGCTCCGTGTTACGGCCGGTCGCGCTGACGACGACGTTCAGCCCGCTGCCGGAGATCGTCGCCCCGCCCGTAACGCTGCGCGAGACGATGGAGTAGTTACCGGTTCCGCCAGAGCAGCTGACGGTGGTACTACGTGACACGGTGCCTTGCGTGTTCTGCGCCCACTGACCGGACAGCCAGCTCGCCATGGACGCCTGGAACGGCGTGGCCTTGACGGCGTTGTAGAACTGCGAGGCGTAGATCGGGCCGCTCGTGGGAACGCCGTAGTTGGCTGGAACATCGGGCACCAATCCAGCGCCCCGGTAGTACTGGTTCGCGTAGATTGGGTAGCCGCCGCCGAACTCGGCACGAATCATTTCCCAGGAGATCGGGCCGGAGCCGGGGAGGGCCATTAGGCACCTCCCCGCAGCTCGGCGACTTCCTTGCGGAGCGCCTGCACCTCGGCGATCAGGAAAGGCACGGCCTTGTCCCACAGGATCGTCTTGATCCCGTTGTGCTCGGACTCGTAGACCATGTACGGCAGAACCTCCTCGACCTCCTGCGCGATTGCGCCGTACTCATGCTTGGCCGAGTAGGTGAAGCCGGGGTTCAGTTCATTGATCCGATCATCGTTCCAGTCGAACTCCCTCACGCGGAACTTCGTGAAGAAGTCGTCCACCGCGGCGCGCGCGATGGGTGCGATGTTCTCCTTGAGACGAGCGTCCGATGCGTAGGAAATGCTGTTGCTCTGGCATTGCCAGTCGTTGTTGGCGTTGCGGAAGCAGGCCCACGCGAAGGCGTTGTTCGCCAGGAAACCGAGGTTGTTCTCGTTGCAGTGAATCCAGTGGGTCGTGCCGTGGTCCGTATCGTAGAACTCGATGGTCGGGGAGGTGGACTCGATGCGGATGTTTGCGCCGTTGACCAAGAAGCCCTTGCCGTTGTAGGTCCGCACCCAGGAGTTGTCCTGCATGCAGATGCCGCCGCCGTGCGCCTCGTGATACCAGCCACACCCCGACTGCTGGGTACGGAGCCAGCCCGCGTTGATGTAAAGCTGATCGCCTGCCGTCAGGCGGCCGGTAGCCGTGATCGCCGTTGCGCTCAGAGAGCTGGCGAAGTTCGCGCTGTTGTCGCCGTTGATGCGGAACAGCCAGGTGTTGTTGGTCGCATCGTAGAAGCCAGTGTTAGGCGTGGTGTTGGACACGATGCGGATGACGCGGCCGCCGTTCGAGGGGCCAAGGTTGATGTTGGCCTCGTTCGCGGTGTTGATCGTCATGTTGCCGCTGAACGTGTTCGCTCCCAGCCCTGCCTTGGCGTCGAGGGCACCCTGTAGCCCCGTGACGTTTGCGATGGTATGCGAGTGGTTGGCGTCTGCCTTCGTCGCGGGGTTGAACGTTCCCGAGTGCCATACAGAGTTGCCGTTGATCTTGATGGCGGCCTTGGCCGGGTCGATCTCGATGACGTTGTTGGTCTGAGCCGCTGCGATCTGGAACCTCTTGGCACCAGTGTTGTCATACAGCTGGAGAACGGTCTCAGCGGCAGTGCCCACCTGCTTAAACGACCACGAGCGTTCGCTGTTGAACGTGAGTAGGTCGTTGCCGTCTCCCGCAGAACCTACGCCGACAGGCCCGGTGAAGTTCGCCCCGGACAGGCTTGCCTTCGCGTCCAGCGCTGCTTGTAGGCCCGTGACGTTGGCGATGGCGTGCGAGTGCGACGCCGCGGCCTTGCCGTCGAGCGCAGCCTGGAGGCCGGTCACGTTGGCGATGGTGTGCGAATGCGATGCTGCGGCCTTGCCGTCGAGCGCGGTCTGCGTGGCGGTGCTGATCGGCTTGTCGAGGTCGGCGGTGTTGTCCACCTTGTCGAGACCAACCTGCGCCTTCGTGTGCGTGTGCGTGCTCGGCGGGTACGTCGTCGGCTTGCCCGTGACGTGGGTGTTGAAGTCCACATTGTCGCGGATCGCTAGTGCGCCCAAGCCGCCGATGTCGCCAGCCACAAGCGACACATCGCCTTGCTTACCGGCGACGCTAGTGACCTGATCGGTGTTGTCGATCTTCTCCCAGGTAACGCCGTAGAGCGCCTGGTCGCCGACTCGCCAGTGAATGCCACCCACGGTGCCTTCGCCAACAACCTTGTAGAAGTGGCCCTTCACGGGATTCGCCGGGAATGCCCCGGTGCTCGCGTCCCACGACCCCATGTAGATCAGGGAGCCGGTAGCCGCAGCCTGAGCCTGGGCGGCCCAGTGCTTCGCCGAGAACTCGCCCGGCGAAACCTCGGTGCCTTGCGGAGCGTTCGCGTACAGGTTCGCCTTGTCGCGGGCAGCCTCGGCAGCGGTCTTGGCCGACGATGCGGTCTGCGCCGAGGTGGAGGCGGCCGACGCCGAGCCGGACGCTGCGGAGGCATGGCCGGCCGCGGTTACAGCCGAACCAGCCGCTTCGCTTGCCTTGGTGGTAGCGATGGACGCCTGGGCTTCTGCCCGGTTGGCCTGGGAGGTTGCGCTGGTCACCGAGGCGGCAGCAGCGGTTGCGCTGCCAGCTGCGGCGGTCTTGGAGGCAGCGGCCGATTGAGCGTCAGCTTCCACCAGGTCAGCCAGGTCCGTCATGTCCTCCAGCACCGCCGCGGAAGCGGCACGCGAAGCGTCAGCGGAGTCCGCCGCCGCCCGAGCCTGCGACATCGAGTCACCGGCCAAGGTGGCAGAGGAGGCCGCTGCCTGCGAGGACGCTGCGGCATCGGCGGCCGAAGCGCTGGCTTCGGTGGCCTTGGTTGCCGCCGCAGACGCCGATGCGCTCGCTTCGCCAGCCTTGGCGACAGCGGTAGCTGCCGCTTGGGCGGTGGCGATAACGTCTGCCTCGATACTCGCTGCGGAAGCCTCTGCGCGGTCGGCGGACGCCGAGGCTGCGTCAGCGAAGCCGGAGGCGTCATCGGCATACTCGGCTGCGGCGTTCGCCATGCCGGTCGCCACGGTCACCAGGTCGCGCACCTGCACGACCGAGCCGGTCAGCTCGTCGGTCAGCCCGGCCACGTCCTTCTGGAGCTGCGGGAACGAGGGGAGGGTGTGGTTGTTGCCCAGGCCGTCCGTCACGACGACGGTGCCTTCCTCCTGAGTCAGCAGCGCGATCATCTGATTCTCGCGCCGGTTCCAGCGGTCTACCAGCGTCGAGAGGCGCGAGGCCAGCTCGGCGTTGGAGACGTAGCCGGGGGTAGTGCTCATGCGGTGCTTGGGTTCTCTCTGAGGGTTATCGGATGCCGAAGGCGAAGCCGCCAATCGACGTGATGAGGTAGTTCGGGTAGGCCGGGGCGTCGTAGCCGTGGACCTGCGGAGGCGGGCTGGATGCGCGACACCGAACGCGGAATGCGCGGGCACTGCCGGTCCATGCGCCGGACGCCGAGAGCGTCACGCTCTGCTCGTAGGTGTAGAAGTTCTGAGCGGTGAAGTCGTTACCCGTGCCGCTGCTTACGGAGATCAGTGCCCGGTACATGGGCGGCTCATGTGAGGCGATGACGACCCACACGGAGTCGCGCAGCTCCTCCAGGATTACGTGCAGTCCGTAGACGCGCGTGTTCGCGGTGACTGTCACCGACACGGAGGGCGTGTGCCCTTCACCGGCCAGCACGGGAGCGCCGAGCCAGAACTCGTGGATCGCCACCCAATCGCCGAGCGGGATGAAGTTGCTGCCCGCCTGGTAGCAGAGGCTCGTTGCCCCGGTCCACCACACGCCGGTCGCCGACTGGAACTGTCCGACGATGTTGGGCGCATTGACGCGGCCTCGGAAGAACGCGCCGCCGTTGCGGTCCACGTAGAACACCGCGTTGTTGGCGTTCTTCGCGCCGGAGCCGACCCACAGGGGCCAGTCACCCAGGTTGGAGATTTCCACGCGGAACTCGGCGGCATTGATGATGTTGCCGTTGCCGTCGAGGGTGTGGGTCTTGAACGTGCCGCCGTTGATCGTGCCTGCGTTCGCCGTGAGCGCGGCCAGGGAGTTCACCCTGATCTTGTCCGCAGTGATCGTCCCGTCCACCACCAGCGCACCCTGGATGCCCACGGTGGACTGGCCGCCGACCGTACCGATCACGAACGGATACTTGATGCTCGCCAGGGAGCCGCCCGAGGTGTACTGCGGGTGGACGAAGGCGAAGCGATCCGCGGTGACGATGAAGTCGCTGCCGGTCTGCGGGTTGGCGGAGAGGGCGATACCGGCGACCACGGGGACGCCGTTGATGGTGCCCGCGTTGATCTTGACCGAGTAGTTGGCCTGCCACTGACCGTACATGCCGGAGTGCTGCCCGGCGACCACGTTGAACTCCTGCCGGATGGTGGCGAAGTCGCCGTCCTTGAACGCCTGGACCTGCGTGGCCGCGATGGCCTGTGCCTGCTCGGCGGTGATCTTGGTGGTGTTGAGCTGCTGCACCAGCGCGCCGGTCGGAGAGGTGACATCTAGGTCGGCCTTGCGCCAGCCAGTGCCATCCCAAATCTGCGTCAGGTACGCGCCGGTCTGCCCGGTCTTGACCCAAAAGGTCGGAACCTTGAAGCCGCCAGCGGGCGGGGAGGGCTGCGCGTCCGAGAAGATCGTCGGCGCGGTGCTGGTCTCCAGCGTGGATACCTGGGAAGCCAGGGCTTCGCGTGCGGACGCTTCGGTGTCGATGCGCTGCTCGAAGGCAGCCGAAACCGCCGACACCTGGCCGTCGATCTCGTTGGCGATCCCCTGCGGCACGTTCGCGCCGTAGCTCGCCGCCATCTGCTGCCGGAATGCCGTGTTGGCACCCTCGGCGTCCGTCAGGGCTTCGGTGGTCTCGGCCAAGCCAGCAATGTTCTCGCCGTGGCGAACCACTGCCGTCTCAACGTCGGACACGCGGGCCTTGGTTGCGTCAACCTCGGCCATGACTGCGGTGCGGACCTGCGCCGCGCTGTCCTCGATCTCTGCGCCGAGGCGCTGCTCGGTGGCCGCACGCGCCGCTTCGGTGGTGCTCTCCACCTCGTCGATGCGCTGGTTGAGCGCAGCGGAGATCGTCTTGCCGTTCTCGACCACCTGGCCTTGCAGCTCGGTGATCGCCTCGACGCGCGCAGAGTGCTCGTCGGCGATGGCGCGATTGACCTCCAGGAACCGTGCCTGGTTGCTCTGCTCGCCGTAGTCCACCCGCGCGAACAGGTCGATGATCTGCTGCGCGATGACCTTGTTGCCTTCGGTCAGCAGTCCGATCTCGTGGGTGGCCGTGCTGATCTTGTCGCCGTAGTCGCGCTGCACGTCGAAGAACTCGTGCGAGCGCATGATTTCCTCCAGGATCGCCTCGGCGTTCACGTCGATAAGGTCGATGCGGGTCAGCAGGTCTTGCAGTGCTGGCGAGCGGAGGAGCTGCTCGATGATTGCGTTGAGGTCCGGGTCGCCACCGGGGTTACCGGGGCCGCCACCGGGGAGGCCGCTGCCACCACCGAACTCGGCGAGTTCCTGGTGTGCGTACAGCAGTTGGCGGAACGACTTGGACAAGTCGCGCGCCGGGAGGTTTGCGCCTTCCTTGTAGTTGACCAGGAGGGCGTCAATCGGCGTGAATCGCCGGATGGTCACAGTGTAGGGTGCGTCGAGCACGCCATCCTGCGACGGAATCTCGATGGTGCTGGCGTCCACCCACGACACGGAGACAGCGCGGGCCGCGTCCGGTTCACCGACGAACGCCCGGATGTGTTCGCGGGCGATGTACGGGAACGGCACGGTGAACCGCGTAGGGCCTCCCTCGTAGGTGTAGAGCACGAAGGAAAGGCCGCGCGATAGTTCGATCATGCGTCCTCAAAAAGGTGGAGGCCCCGAAGGGCCTCCTGGTTACGGTCGATCAGTCCCGTCCTTGCGGTCGGGGAACTGCTGTAGGGCTTGATCCGCGATGTTGCGGACGCCCGTCATGTTGTTGAACCACCAAATCTTCCAGAAGTCGCGCATCTGCTTCTCGGTGATCTCCTCGTCGTCGCGGATCGCCGAACCGATCATCCGCGTGCTTCCGTAGACCTTGTTGAACAGGTCGATGGACGGAATGCCCATCACGCCGTTCTCCAGGCCGGTCGAGCGGTTGTTGGCGAACACCGGGTCGTTGCCCAAGACGTCCGCCCACACGGCGTCGGTGATCGCGGGGATGACGTTTGACCAGCTCGATTGCGCGACAGCGTTCTTGTAGAAGTTCGCCTGGGTCAGCTGCTTCTTCCGCTGCTCGGGGTTGCCAGCGGTGTTGATGTACGTGCGAGCCGCCCAGCCCATCCCTGCTGCCGAGGTGGACAGCACGACCATCGCGTAGGTGCGCCAGTCGTCGTAGTGGTGGACCGAGTTCAGGAAGTGGCGGGTGTAGCTGTTGACCATGAAGCTGCGGAACTGCGTGACGATGCGGCCGGTGGTGGAGTGCATCAGCTCGATGCTGTCCGAGGCGTCGCCTTCGAGAACCTGGTGTCGCGTCACGCGGAACAGGAACGCCGCCATGCGCTCGCGCGTCTGGAACGGCAGCTTGTCCGGGTCGATCTGCTCGATCTGCCGCTTGCCTTTGAGGTAGCCGAACACGTCGGCCTGGGCCTTCTCGTCGAGGCCCCAAGTGCGCAGGCGGGCCACTTCGGCGTCCGACAGCTTCTTGGCGTTCGCCATGTCCAGCAGCCGGAGCAGCGTGGCGCGACCGGCGATGCGTTGGAGCATCGTGTTGATCGGGGCCATGCCGGACGCGACCGAGGTGACGTGCGTCGCCATGTTCATCGCGTTGTCGATCTTCTCGCCGTGCTTGACGTTGAACGTCTGCGGCACGAGCGCGTCCTCGTCCAGGCGCAGGAACGGCGGGTTGCGCAGCCAGTCGGTGCCGGGTGCGAACAGCCGCTCCATCACGCGCGCCTCCTGCGAGGACAGCTTGCCGTCAGCGCCGCGCACCAGGAAGTCGCGGGCGGCACCCACGGAGTTCCAGAAGTTGCGGAGACCGGCATGCGCGATGGTCGGGCCAAGCTCGGCGAACAGCGAGAAGCCGACCTGGTTCATCACGCGGGCGAAGTTCCAGTTGCGCAGGAACCGCGCGTAGCGTGCGCCACGGCTGGCGGGATCAAGTTCGGTGCTGCGGCCGAAGGTGGACTTGAGGCCGATGTCGATCAGGCGCTCGATGTCCTTCACATCGTCGCCGGACTTGCGGGCGTCGCTCTTGAGCTTCGACACGAAGCGGTCCAGCTGTGCGCGGTTCTTGATGCCAGCCTTCGACGACAGCGCCGACCAGCCAGTGATCTCACGCATGTAGCGGGTCATCACCGAGTCCACGTCGTTGTCGAACAGGTCCGCCATCGAGACCTGCACGTCCTCGCCAGCCTCGTTGCGGATGGTTGTGGAGTAGGTCTCGTCGAGGTCGATGCGCTTCTTCGCGCGGTCGAGCTTGCCCGACTCGTAGGTCTTGCGCTCCAGCTTGGACAGCAGCTCTTGCGACCGCACGGGCGAGACGCCCGCCTCGGTCAGCATGTTGCCGATCTCCTCGACCGAATCGCTGTCCAGCGGGCGGACCAGCAGGTCCATCCCGTCGCCCTCGAAGTTCGCCTGAGCGCGCTTGAGGTAGGAGCGTGCAACCGCACCAAGCAGCTCGTCGTCGATCTCGTCGCCTTCGTCGGCGGCGGCCTCCCATGCGCGACGCATGGCGGGCTTGATGAGCTGGTCGATCACGTCGTCCTGGTGGAGCTGCATTTCGCCGAACAGGCGCTTGAAGCCCTTGCCGCTCCAGTAGCGCGGCAGGTAGTTGCCGTTCTGCGCCACGTTGGCGAAGCCGTCGAGGTTGCTGTCCTGCGCCAGCTTGAGCGCATCCCGCATCGCCTTGGCGACGCTTCCGGCAGCCTTGGCGGCTTCCGGTGACACGTCCGGCGCACCGCGCACGGCACGGCCGACCTCCTCGTTGAACTTGGCGCGCTCGGAGAAGTTCCACCAATGCGTGCCCGTCCGTTGCTTGTAGGCGTCCCACGCGGCGTTCACTCCGCTCCGCCATTCCGTCTCCATGACGGCCAGGTGGCGCTTGGCGAACTCGCTGGTGGACTCCTGGACCGCGACGGAGCGATCGGTGTAGCCGACGCCATCGCGGAACAGCAGGCGGCCCGCCTCGCGCACCAGCGGCGACTTGGCGCTACCCATGCGGGCAGCAAGGTCGCGGCGGACGGTGGCGAAGTGGGGCGTGATGTGCGCGTTGACCAGCGCCTTGTCGGTGAACTCCTGCTCGAATGCGCTCTCGTTGCGCAGCGGGAGGACGCCGGGCGTGGGGTCGTTGGCGGTGGTGCCTGCCACGCGGGCGGCGGACAGTGAGTCGTCTCCGGCCAGCCGCTTCACCACGTCAGGCTTCACCTCGCCGTCGAACAGGGCACCCCGGCGAGCGCCAAGGGCACCACCGAACGCGAACGACAGGGCGGCGCTCTGCACGCCATCCGCGAGCGTCTGCTCGGGGTCGTAGGTGGAGGTTGCGGCCGACATCAGCGCGGAGGTGCCCGCAGCCTGTAGACCGGATCGCACCGCGTTGGCGAGGCGTCCGGCCTTGGCTGCGTACCCCAGGCCGCCCGTGGCGAGATCGAGGCCGGTTGCCACCGGGTCGGTGAAGCCGAGGGCGATCTGTCCGCCCAGGCCAAACTGCGCCAGGTCGTCGTCCGCCATCTGATTCATAAAGGCCACGGATTCCAGATAGGAGAGGTGCTCGTCGGAAGTGGCCCGGCCGAACAGCTCCCACTGCTCCGGGCGCAGGCCCATCGACTCCCAGCGCTTGCGCGCGTCTGCGGGAATGCGATAGCCCTGCTGCGGCTCGTAGCCCAGCTCGGTGATGAAGCGGTCGATGAAGCCGATGCCGCCCTTTGCCTGGGCAGCGCCCCATCCGTCCCATACGGTCGTCTGATCCTTCCGGCGCTGCGCGGCCTCTCGCTGCTCCTTGCGCTCGCGCACGGCTTGCACGATGGGCTGCTGGGTTGCCGGCTTGACGATGTTCTCGTCTGCGCCGGGTAGGGATTCAAACATGCGGTCTTACTTCCTCGTCAGGTACTCCAGGAAGTCCTCGGGGACTGCCGGGGTGGTGGTGGTTTGCTTGGTGCCCGCGTTGGGGACCAGCGGCTTGGTGAGGTCGAACTTGGGCAGCTCGAAAGCGGGGGCCTCGGCGGCGCTGGCGTCGCGCTTGGCGATGGCCGCGGGGACTTCCGTGGTCGCCGACTGCGAGCGCAGGTCGCGGATGTTCCGGGACTGATCCGCCCAGGTGGTGCGCTGCTCGACCCGACGACGCGCCTGGGATTCCGCGAGGTCTCCCTTCCAGCGCTGGTGCTGTGCCGCGATGGCGCGCGGGTCGAAACCGATGGCGCGGCCGGTGTCAGGGTCGGGGATCAGCCAGTTGTCGGGGCCGACGATCTGCCACTGCCCCGGATTGCGGGGATTAGGTAGGGCCGACAGCTCATCCGGGTCGCGGCCGAGCTTGCGCGCGACCGTCTGGATCAGCTCGTCTACCGCTGGCTCGGCACCCTGCGGCATGCCGATGTTCGGCACGCGGCGGCCGTTGACGGTCGTGCGCTGGGCGTCGATCTGACCGACCGCTGCACGGATGGCGGCTTCGCCGGACACGCCGCCACGAGAGGCGATGCGCTCGGCTTCCTGGCGGATGCGGTGCAGCTCACGCGGGTCGCGCGGCTTGCCGTCGATCTCCAGGTAGTCCTTGATGCCGGACTTCCAGGTGTCGTTGATGACCGAGCGGGCCTCCTCGACTTCGCGCTTCGGTTGCGTCAGGACGCGAGCGGCCTCCTGGTGCGACTGACCGCTGCGCCGGGTGTCGTAGAGATACTGGTCCAGCATTGCGGCAGCCTCGCCGCCAGCGACCGTATCGGCGTACTTGGGCGAGACCTTGCGCAGCTGTTCGTACAGCGTCGCGGCATTCTGGAAGTTCTCCTGGAACGCCGGGTCAGCGCGCTTGAGGATGCGTTCGAGCTGGGGGATGACGATGCCCTGTCGTGCCCACTTCTGGAGCACCTGGCCGCGTGCGGCCTGCGGGGTTTCCTCCCACTCCTTACCGGCCTGCTTCTTGAGGTCGGCGTCGCTGATCTCGTAGGGATTGCCCCCGGCTACCAGCTTGCGGATGCGCTCCTCTCGGGCGCGCTCCTTCGCTTCCTGCTCCCAGCGGCGAAGCGTCTGCTCCTGCTGGTTGTTCCAGTAGCGCTTGAAGGACTGGAGGTCGCCGCCGCTCAGGCCGAACTTGCTGGCCCAGGTGTCGATGGTCTTGTGGGTGAGTTGGCCGCGATCCGCGAGGCCCTGGAGCGTCCACTCGGCCTCGGCCATCGCCTGCTTGCGTGCCTCGTCCTCGCGGTGTGCGATTACGCGGGCACCAGCGGCAGCCGCAGCGCGCAGCTCGTCGCCGTGCTCGGTGTTCATCAAGCCGGGCTGGCCGTCGCCGCGGTCCTTCTCCAGGAACGCCAGGATCGACTGAGGATCGCGGTTGCCCGCAGCCAGCTCCTCCTTGGCGGCCTCGACGTAGAGTTCGTCCACGTCGCGCTTGTTGAGGTAGGCGTACTCCTCCTGGTCCAGCATCGCGTACAGGCCGTTCATGCCCTCGGAGGTGAGGAACGTGCCACCCTTGATGCCGTCGCGGATGATCGCGGTCAGCGACTCCTTCTGCCGGACCAGCATTTCCCGCATCGAGTCGGCCTGCCACTGCTGGCGGACCTGCTGCGCGGCGCGCATGGCGACCGGCATCAGGGCCTTGCGGACCTGCGGGTCTTGGAACTCGGGGTTCTGCGTCAGCGCCGCCATGCGCTCCTTGATGAGCGGCTCGATGTCGGTGCCGGGTTCGGCCTTGGCGATCTCCTTGGCCGCTTCGATCTGCCAGTCGCGGACGCGGATGATGCCGTCAGCCTTGAGGTAGCCGCGACGCCATGACTCCGACTGCTGGGCAACGAAGTCCTCGGCCTGCCTGGGCGTACCCTCGGCGTCCTCCTGCATACGTTGGGTCGCCGCGGCGCTGTACTGCTCGCGGCTGTTGGAGATCATCTGCGAGTTGACGGAATCCGAGACGCGCGTCAGCACCGCAGCGGCGGTGCGAGAGAGGGCACCGGCACCAGCGGAGGACGCTTGGTCAGCCTGCACCGCCAGAACGGGGCGCTCGGCGAGACGCTGCGGCACCTGCGCGCGGCGGATGATCTCTTGGGGTTTCGTGCGAGCCACGGGTTACTCGTCTCCGGGAATGGAATAGCGCTTGTAGGTTTGGATGTTGCTGTAGGCATTCGCGCCTGACTGCATCACGCCGCCCAGCGCCTCGGCATTGCCGGTGCGGATACGAGCGCGTGCTTCGGAGCCGCTTTCGACGACTCCGTTCCTGCGGTTCTTCTCGATGAGGGCCACGTCACGGCCAGCCTGGGCCATGATGTCGTTCGCCAGCAGCTCGACCGAGTTGCCGGACACTGCCGCTTCTGCTGCGGAGGCGCGCATCGCGGATCGCAGTGCGCGGGCCTCCTCCATGCGCTGTTGGGTGCGCTCGGCGGCCTGGTCGTTGATCTGCTCCTGCTGACGCTCCGCGGCTTCCTCGATGGCCTTGTTGTTCTGATCCTGGCCGTACATGGTCGCCATCGCGCTGACTGCGGCGATACCGACCTGGACTGCTACGGGGTTGCACATGGGGTCTTGGTTACTCGGACGAAGGGTGTCTTGGCGAAGCCGTAGGCGGACTCGACGCCGCTCTCGCGGAAGCCAAGCCAGCCGAGCCATCGCCGCGTGGTGACGGCGTGGACATCGACGAAGTTGAAGATGGTGCCGAAGGTGGCCGACCACTCGTCGCTGATCCGCCGAGCTTCTCGGAGGAACGTGCGGCAGAACGTGGGAGCCACCAGGGCGTCGGTGCCCAGCAGCCAAACCGAGGCGATACCCTCGGCGTGCTGGGTGAAGCCGAAGATGCACACGGCGGAACCGTCGTGCATCGCGGCGAAACTGCGGTCGCTCGCGGTTACTGCGTATGCGAGCGCCTGGAGCGGGGTGTGACCATGCGAAGCCGCCACCTCCAGGATGTCCTCCTGCCGCATGTTCTCGGCGACGTGGAGGATGTCGCTGGCGGTGGGGCTTCGATAGGTCAGGGTCATACTCGGCTGCGGGAGACGAACATGCCGCGCCACTGTGCTGACTGGAACCAGCACTGGAACGGCAGGCGGTTGACGAGGTGCATGCGGACGCTGTTGGCGTCGCCCAGCACGGGGAACCGGCGAGAGCCGGAGTGGAACGTCGGGGCGCTGGTGCGGAACACCGAGTCGTTGAGGACGCGCGCGGTGTACGCACCGGAGTGCGACGCCACGTAGGTCTCGACTCGGCCGTTGCCGTGTTGCTCGACCTCCAGCTCGAAGTACGCGCCGTCCTTGTAGGCGACCTCGATGTCACGCACCTGCGTGCGGCCCACCAGCACGGCCTGGTTCTGCCCGCCGCGAACGATGGGCTTGGTCAGCGTGAGGCGGTGCTCGTAGTCCATGCCGACGACCACGCGGCCCTCGGTGTGGTTACCGGGGAGCGCGAGGCGGGTGCGGGCGTTGTCCCAGCGCGCCTTGGTGATGTCGAGGTACGCGCCGGGGTCTTGCCAGTCGTCCGTCTTGAGGACGGTGACCGTCATGCCATCGGGCACGATGTAGGGCAGGTCGATCCAGGTCTCGTTGCCGAACTGCTGATAGGTGGGCTGCACCACCAGCATGCGGTCGAGCAGGAAGTTGTAGTCGCCCGTGGCGTCCGCGTCGTGCTGGTTGAGCACCATGCGGAACTTGAGCAGCTCGCAGCCGCCTCCCGGCGCTTCCGCGACGGCGTACAGCACGTCGTTGATGGCGTGCATATGGACGATGCGGCCGACGCCGGAGATTGACCAGCGCGTCCATGCGGACTGCTGCTTCTCGTCGCCGATCCAGCGGACGAAGTAGACGTAAAGCTGCGCGTCGGTCGGCTCGTCAGGAGCGAAGAACACGCAGTCGGCACCACTTGCGCTCGCCATCGCTCGCATGCGGCCCGGCATCAGCTTAGGCACATGCGCGGTCACGTCGGCAGCGTCGCCGGTCACCGACAGGTCGTCGATGAAGTATTCGCGCACGCTGGCGTATGCGCCGCTGTCCTCGGTGAAGTACAGCGACTCGCCCATCAGCTTCGGCCGGATGTACGGCGAGCTACTGTAGCTGTTGACCGGATCGCTCTTGACGTTCTTGGCGGCCAGGTACGGCTCGGCGGTCAGGAGGAACTGGCCGCCCGCAGCGGCAAGGAACAGGGCCGACTGGAACGGGACTGCGTGGTAGAGCGTGGTGACGCCGTTAGACCCGCTGACGCTCACGTCGATGGGGTCGGCGTCGAGCACCTGGGTCACCGAAGTGCGCCAGAGGTTGAACGGGTCGGAGACCTCGGACATCAGCACGTTCTCCCCGGCCAGGAAGCCCAGCCGGTCCCGGTGCTTGAACACCTCGCGGATGCGCTGGCCGTCGATGGACGGGAACGGGTTGCTTTGCTCGTCACCCGCGAGGCGCGCGGTCCACTCCGGTCCACCGAAGGAGAACCAAAAGCCGTCCGCATGCACCGGATCGGGGATGCGCTTGAGGATGTGCGGCATCGTCTTGGCATCGAAGCGGTGCTTGATGCCCGGCCGGGCGACCTCCAGGTAGACCGAGGAGGACTGCTTCTGGACGTAGTAGTCGTCGAATTGCGATTCGGACGAGCCGATGATGTTGTAGATCGCGCCGGTCGGCACAACGGCCGAGCCTTTGTCGCCGGGCTTCGGCAGGTCGGACATCGTTTGCGCCGATCCGTACAGCGAACCGGGCGACAGCTCATCGCTCTGCTTCACGTCTACCAGCCGGTTGACGATGAAGGTGGTGTCGGAGAACGTCGCCAGCGCGAAGCACGACCACGCACGCTGTCCCTGGGTGTCCAGGTAGTTGAGCGCGTCGCCCGTGGCGTTGACGGTGTATTCCTTGCCGGTCTCGTGGTCGAACACGCGGATGCTGCGGTGACCCACGGCGACGATGTAGCGCTCGTTCTCATCGCGGACGATGGAGTGGAAGGCACAGTCGTGATCGAGGGTGACGCCAAGGCCAGCAACGAACTCGGCGGGCGGGCGCTTGCCAGCGCCCATTGCGGCATGCAGCCAGGCGTTGATCGCCTTGGTGAGCTGGTTCGGCGAGCGGACGGTATCGTCCTGCTGCGACTCGCCTCCCAGGAACGAGGGATAGTCCCCCGTGATTAGCGGCATCAGCGGTCCCAAATATCAGACACGTCCGTCGAGCCACTGAGGAAGTTGTGGCCGCGGGCGTAGGTGAAGTCGGCGTGCTCCTGCGCGAAGATGAGGTATGCCTCCTCCTCGTGCTTCTCGGTGAACACGTAGAGCTGGTCGCTACCCAGCACGCTCGTCTGGAACAGACGCGCAGCGCGCACGGCGATGTAGCGGCGGGCCGACTCGGGCAGCTCCTCGTAGGCGAGGAACCAGGTCACGAAGTCGGCGGTGGGTGCCGACGAGAACGTGTCGGCGAGGGTGAGCGGGTTGATGAGGCGCGTGCCTCGGATCACCAGCGGCTCGCTTCCGCGTGCGGGGACGAGCTTGAGGATCGACTGCGGCGGCAGCACCTTGCCTTCCGCGTTGAGCGTGAAGGTGAACGACTCGCTGGTGTTGAACCACCAGCCAGCGGTTTGGACCTCGCGGCTCACCGCGCGGAGGGTGTCGCGCGCCTGCGAGGCGTACAGGTTGCCGAGCGCTTCGAGGTCGCTGATCGGCGCTTCGCCGATAGCACCGAGCAGCACATTGACGGCTTCGAGTTCCGTGGTCGGAGTGAGTTCGAGGTTCATGGATTCGGGGCAAAAAAACGGGGGACACCCATGTGGATGTCCCCCGTAGATGGAGAGAGATTGAAGCGCCGCGGGATTTGCCCAACGGCGCTGTATTGCTTACGGGGCCTTCGACAGCTCGATGGCACCGCGCGGAGCCAGGATGCCGTGACCCAGCGCGTACTTCGCCAGCATCAGGGTGCCCTGCTTCTCGCCCTGGTACACGTCCTCCAGGGACAGGTCCAGCAGCTTGAGGGTGCCGACAGCCGAGCGGTGGAAGATCACGCCCACGGTGTCCGCGAAGTTGCCGCGGTACTTGGCCGGGATCGAAGCCAGGGCCGACTCATCGACACGCGGCATCGCGTTGATCTTCACCAGCGGGATGCGGGCGACCGAGGAAATGATCGCCTGGCCGTAGGAGCCGTTCGATTCCGCGTTGATGTCGCGGTCGATCAAGTCCTTGTTCTCGGTCAGCAGATACCACTGAGCCGGGGCCAGTGCGCCAGTGAACTCCTGCGGGTTGTCCGGCAGCAGCTTCTCGTCGAACAGCATGCGGGCGTTGCGGAACGCATCGGCCAGCACGGTCGGATCGGAGGCCATCGTGGCGGCCTTGATGATGGCACCACCCGGCTGGCCTTCGACCTTGCCTTCGGTGGTACGAGCGGCCAGGATCGCGCAGCGCAGCTCGTTCTGCATGCGCTTGAGCGCCAGCTCCGCACCCTGCTGACGGGTGTACTCGGAACGCACGTCGTAGTGGTTCATCGCCTCGTCGATGTTGGCGATGAAGGCGTGCGAGATCAGCATCGGATCGAGGGTGATGATGGTCTCGTTGTGCTCGACCACCAGGCCCTTGATCTCGGTGCCCGGCACATGGTACTCGGAGCCGATGGTGCCGACGTTCGGGAACGAGGCGGACTTGCCGCTCTCGATGTTGCGCACCGACACGCGGCCGTCCAGCTTGTAGTTCTCGACGAAGCTGGTGATGGTTTCAGCAGTGTAGTTCTGCTTGAACAGCGCCCAGGCGTCGCCGTTGGCCTGGGCTTGACCCAGGCGGGAGGGGATTGCGTCCGACATTTAGTCCTTGCTTGAGGTTGAGTGGATTACTTGAACAGCGGCGACACGGCCAGGCGGGCGGAGACTTCCGCGCGGTAAGCCGGATCACGGTGGTAGCGCACATCGCGCATCGCTTCGACGACCTGCGCCTGCGACTGGAACGGCTTGGGACCAGCATCGGCGTTCGGTGCGGTCTTGCCGTTCAGAAGGCGGCCGTTGCCGCCACGGAGGGCGACGAGGCCCTGGACTGCCAGCGCTGCGCGGCCGGCGTCGCCGGACTGCACCGCTTCGTTGAACGCCCGCTTCTGCTCGGCGCTCAGGTTGGTCTTGGCCCACTGGACCAGGCCGTCGTAACCGGCCTTGCCACCTGCGGGCGAGTAGACGGCGTTCTCGTAGGTCTGCACGCGAGCGCGCAGGCCATCGACGTACACGTCCACCAGCTCCTTCGGATAACCGGCGTCCTGGAGCTTCTTGTAGCTCTCCTCGGACAGCGAGCCGTTCGAGTTGAACTCGGTGGCGAAGTCGTCCAGGTTCAGGCCAGCCCGCGCCAGGGCGTCACGCGCGTCATCCGCGGTGGCGTCGTCGATGGTCGCGGGGCCGCCCTTGCCACCCTTGTCGTCGGCTGGCGTGCTCAGTTCTGCGTAGGCGGCTTCCAGCTCCTCCACGGTCTTGTACTTGCCGCCGAACAGGCGCTCGCCATCGGTGCCACCCTGCGCGCCCTGTGCTGGCTGCTGGGTGTCCTGGGAGTTCTGCGGCGGCTGCTGACCTGGGGTCGGCTGGCCGTTGATGCCGTCAAGGCTGACGGTCACTTCGGACTTGCCCGGCTGCGACATTACTTGTCCTCGGGCTTGTAGTTGACGATGACCAGGCCGTTCGTCTTGCGGGTGATCTCGGCCTTGCCCTTACGCTCGACGCTCGGAGCCTTCGGGGCTTCCTTGGTCGGCTTGGCGGGCTTCTCGGTGGTTTCGTTCGACATTGCGTCCTTCTCGGGGTTACGGGGTTTGGGTCATCGCTGAGGCGATATTCGGAGCGGCACGGACCATCGCCTCCTGCGCCGAGGCGTCCTGCTGTTCGGCAGCAAGCTCGTCGTCGGAGCGGATCAGGCCCTTGGTGGAAATGTCGGAAGCGGCGGCCAGTCGGGAGATCGCCTCGCCACTGTTGAGGCGGCGTGCCTTCTCCTCTGCGCCGACAAGCGCATCCACTGCCTGACCGAACTCGATCAGCTTGTTCAGGTCGTGGCCGCGGCCGAGGGCAGCGATGCCAACGGTGATGCGCGGCTTGATGAGTTCCTGCGGCAGCTCGGGCAGGCGGCCCTGCTTCTGGAGCTTGTGCAGGCGGCGGCGGATCAGCGGCAGCAAGAGCTGCTCGCCCGACATCGCCATGAAGCCGCTGAGGGCGTCGTCGAGTTCCTGGGTGAGCACCCGGATTTCGTAGGCGGTCACACGCTCGCCGGGGCGCTGCACGGCGGACTTCACGCCGAAGATCAGCTCCAGCGAGTTCGCCAGCCCTTCGGCCTCCTGACGCACGAAGTTCAGGTCGTAGGCTTTCTGGAGCTGGAGCGTGGTCACGTCGCTGGCCTCGCCACGCAGCACCGCGCCGGATTCGGCCTCGGTGAGCTGGCGCTCGCGGATCGTCGAGGTCGGCTTGAGGAACATGATGATCTTCGCCAGCGCGGCGGCACCCTTGCGGATCGCCTTGCGCAGCGCCTCCAGCGACTCGAACGCGCCCACGTAGTCGTAGACCAAGCCCTCGCCGTAGTCGTCCACGAGGGACGGCGGGGCGCACAGGGGAATCCACGGGCAGGCGTCGATGGGGTAGGTGCCCACGGTCTCGGGGACTTCGACGCCCTCGACCTCCTGGACCACTTCCCACTGCTTGCCATCTTCCGAGCGACGCACCCAGGTGTAGAGGTTCACGTCGTCGTTCTTGGTCTTTTCGTCGCGTTCCTGGGCGAGCTTCTGCATCACCGCCGCGCGGATCGAGTCCGGCAGCATGGCCGGGGCGATCTTGTCGAGCGTGATGATCTCCAGCACGTTGCCCAGGCCATCGCGGTCGGTCACGTAGGAGGTCAGCGGGTACAGCTTCGGCTTGCCCTCGTCGGGGTCGTAGAGCAGGAAGTTGCCGAGGACGATGGCGTGCTTGGCTGCCTCGCTGAGGACCGGGCGGACGCCGCTGGTCTCCAGGTCGTTGACGATGACCCGCTCCACGTCCACCAGCGCGGCTTCCAGCTCGGAGGTCTCCACGCCAGCCTGCTCGGCGATGTTCTCGGCGACGGCCTGGTCAGGCGCGAGCTTGAATACCGAGGCGTTCGGCGGGAGCCAGGCCAGCACGATCTTCGAGGCCAGGGCGTTGACGCACTTCGGGCCGGTGTCGATGTAGGCGGAACCAGGGGTGCGCGATTTCGCGCCCTCGTCCACCCACAGGCGGGGCAGGGTGACCTTGGCGCAGCGCTTGGCGCGCGTCTCGGCTTCTTTGCGGTTGGACTTGAGATCGCCGTAGCGCTTCGCGGCCGTCTGCTTCTCGGCCGAGGTCTGCTTGGCGTCAGCCATTCGGAATGGTCAGTCCTTGGTACTGCGTTGCGTTGTTCAGGTCCAGGCGGACCTTGGACTTACGCCGCTGATCGGCCGCGTGGCCGGTCGGCTGGGTGTCCTGGCGGGTCAGCAGGATCGGGTCTTTCTCCTGCTGGTCCGGCATGTTGGGCTTGCTGCACATGGTTAGCGGGCGCGGTGATCCATCTGCTCGACCTTCCGCAGCGCCTTGAGCCGCAGGATCAGGCGACGCTCGCCCTGCCGGAGCAGGAACTCCTCCTTCGGCTGGGCGGGGTCGTAGATCACTTCGGGATGCAGTTCGTCCAGGAGGTCGATCAGGTCGTAGGAGTGCAGAGGGATTTGCATAGAACTCCTGGGTTATGAATAGGTGGGGAAACTGTCGTTTCCCCCGATGATGACCACTAAACCCTTAGAGTCGGGCCAGCGATTCCGCGACCATCCGCAGGCGGTGGATCGGGCCGTTGTTGTCGATCACGGTGTCGATCAGGTCGCCGTGGACGCCTGCCTCGGAGGCATGCGCCGAGACCGGGGCCGCGCTGTCGCGGAGCACCTGGACCACCTGGCCGCCCCACTCACGGATGAACTGCGCCTCGTTGTCGAAGCGAACGTCCGACACCACGACGCCAGCAGCGCCGTCGCGCCGGGCCTGACGGATCTTCTGCGCGACCACCTTGACCCACAGGTCGCGGTCGATCATTTCGCGGCCCCACTCGGTGCCCACGGTCTGCATCAGGCGGCGCGGGGTCTGCCCGTTGAGCCAGTCGAGCGGCTCCTCCTTGAGCGGGCCGTCCTCCATCGCGGACACCGGCAGGCCGGTGATGTCCGCCACGAAGGCGCGGATCGGGGCCGCGAAGGACAGCTTCACGAAGCCGTGGTCGCTGACCAGGAACTCGGCCAGGGTGTCTTTGCCGCTACGGGCGCGGCCGGTGATTCCGATGATCTTCATGGGGACTCCAGAAATGGAAAGGCCCGCACGAGGCGGGCCGGGTGGTAGAGTTCGGGGACAAGTGAAGGAGCCTGTACATGGACGGAAGCAAGACCGAAGAACAGAAGCGCTACGATCACGTTAAGGAGTATTCGTGGCGGCTTTATGGTCTACACGCTGCGGCACGGCTGCTGGGCAGTTCCGGCATGCTGACCACCGCTCACGTTGAGCGGGCAACGGCGGCAGACGCGGAGCTGCGGAAGGTGCTTGAGAATCTCAAAGCCGAGGTGATCGCACTACCTGGTCCCTTGGACGGCCAAGAGTTGTGGGTATCCTACCGAGGACAATTGATGCCTCGGGACGGCGAGGCCGTCTACAAGGACCGTTGGCATGTCCACCTGCTCGACCCTTCACAGCCGATGTTCCCGACAGGCTGAGTATTGGGCGAGCAAGTAGACCACCGCTGCCCTGATCCTGTATGGGGTCAGGGAGGCGTCCACAGCTTCACTTCCTTGGTCTTGGGGTTGTAGTCGCCGTAGCGCAGGATTCGCGCGAGGCGTGCTTGGCGGATCGCATCGTGCTTCGACAGCGGCTCGGTGCCGCCGCGGGGGATGCGGGTGGTGTAGGTGGTGACGACGGTGTTCCACAGCGCGCCGAGGTGCTCCTCGACGGACGCATCGCGGTACGCCTCGTGGATGGGCATGAGCAGCTCGTCCGCGCCCTTGTGGCCGATGCCGGGGAAGCCGGGGTAGTTGTCCACCTGGTCGCCCGTGAGCACCTGCTTCATCCAGAACAGGTCAGCGTCGTGAGCCGAGATCGGCCGGACGCCCACGTCGGGACGGTTAGGGTTGTAGAGACGGATGCCGGGGATCGTCTGCATGTCCTTGTCGATGGACACGACGATGCGGCTACCTGGCGCGCGCTTCGGATTCGGGTGCGAGGCCAGCAGGCCCAGCACGTCGTCACCTTCCAGGTTCTCGATCTCCACGATCTTGTCGCCGAACTCGTCGTATACGAACTCGTCGAGCACGTACCACAGGGCAGGCTTGTCCTTGCTGGCGCGGTTGAGCTTGTAGGTCGGGTCGATGTCCTTGCGGAAGTTGTGCTTCTTGCAGGACAGGGCCAGCAGGTAATCACGCGCGCCGAACTTCTCGACGATCTCGTCGATGTAGTCCTCCAGCTTCGCCTTCGCGCGCTCGGGCTGGATCGCTTCGACCTTGTTGCCGTCGCCGTTCCAGTCGATGTTCGCGGTGTTCGAGAACGCGAGCTGGTAGCGCAGCACGTCGGCGTCGATCAGCAGCAGGGGGCCGCGCTTGTTCATGCGTCCACCCACTGCCATCCCAGGAACGCCAGCGCGAACCAGCGGTGCAGCCAGTTCGGACGCTCCCGGACCTGCACGAAGAAGTTACCGCCGATGACCCAGGAACCGGCCGCCTGCGGAGGTCGATAGGTGACGTAGGAAGTCACGGCCGCTCCTCCGGGTGGCGCTCGTACCACGCCTGTAGCTCGGCGGCGTAGCGCTTCATCCCGGCCTGGTACTCCGGGCCGTCACCGAGCGGGTACTCGTACTCGTCGCAGACGTAATCGCTGGTGGGGATGTACGAGAATCCGCCATTGCTGTTGGGGATCAGCATCAGGCCACTCTCGGTGTGCCCTTTCAGGCACGAGCCGTAATCGGCGCGTGGCGGCCACGGCTTCATGTCGCACGCAGCGAGGCCAGCGCACAGCGCCAGGATCAGAAGTGCGCGCTTCATGCCATGCTCTCGTGGATGCCGACGACGCAGTTGCGGCCGACTTGGCGGATGACGTAGGTGTGGACCTTGGCGATCACGCGGTCGGGCGTGATGTCACCCTGCCGCCACATTTCCAGCTCGGGTGCCTCGGCGACGCGGAAGCAGCCGGAGCAATCACGGACGAGGTGCTTCTGCCCGTCAGCGGGACCGCCGACAAGGTGAAGGGTGTAGGGACGGGTCACTTTCGGTTCTCCTTGAGGACTTCCAGGGCGCTCGCCTTGTCGGCGTTGCAGCGCAGGAGGCCGTCCTCGGCGTTGCCGCCGAAGCGGTAGAGGTCGTAGGTGGTGGTGGTCGGGTCAGCCATCACGGCGTCGAGTGAGGAGTGCGTGCCCTCAATGACGGTCGGCTGGAGGAACTGCTCCGGCACGACTTTCGAGGTGTGCGCGGCGCAGCTCGTCAGGAATGCGGCGAGACAGGTAATCGCCAGTTTCCGGGTCAGCATTTGCTGCAATCTCCACAGAGCGGTTGGTGGTGGCGCGGGCGTTCCGCAGCGCTGCATCGAAGGCAGAGCGGCGCACGGCTTCGCGGTTGAGGGTCTCGACGGTCTGCTTGAGGTCGGCCAGTTCCTTTGCCGACTCCTCCAGCTCCGTCACGCGCTGGGCCATTGCGGTGTACTTCCAGGCTGCGAAGCCGCCAGCCGCGAGCGCGGCAACGACCAGCAGCGCCGCGAGGGCGCGCAGGATGTTGGTTGGGTTCATCGGTTCTCTTGGACGTAACAGGCGACTCGCAGAAGCTCCGAGGGAGTCGCGTCGGACTTGATCTGATTCGCGCGTGCGGAGATCACGCGCACGTTGCCCCGGACGTAGCCGAGGTCAGGTTCGATGCGGTCGAGCGTGGGTGAGTTGGGGCCTTGGGCCTTGCGCCCGACAGCGCGGTACAGCGGGATGCCCAGTGCCGGGCAGAAGTCGGGGACCACGATGTCGTCCGACGTGAGGTCGAACGGCAGTCCCTTCCTAGCTGCCCGGCGTTTCGCTTGGCGCACCAGGGCGAGTGCAATGTCCCGCTTGCCGCGGGTCAGTGCGTCTCGGCCCAATTCCTTCCGATCTTGAACTCGCCATCGAGCGGACAGCGGAAGCCGAAGTAATCGCCAGCCTTGCGGATGGCAGCCTGGGCGGTCTTGCCCACGAACTCGGCCTTGTCCTCGTCCACTTCGATTTGCCACTCGTCATGGACGTTGGCGAGGAACTCGTAGTGGACGCCCGGCACCAACCCTGCGGCTTGCAGGTCGGCGTCGAGGATCACCAGGGCTTTCTTCATCACCAGCGCACCGGCCGACTGGAGCAGGGTATTGAGCGCGGCGTGGTCGCTGCGGATGTGCAGCTTCCGGCCGTCGAGACCGATCAGGTATCCCTTCTCGGCCGCGCGCTTCTTGACCCCGCGTACCAGCTTCTCCAGCGCAGGCAGCCCGGCCAGGAACTTCGAGCGGAGCTTCGCCCCGGCCTGGCGACCCTTGCCAACGATGGAGCCGAGCTTCGCGTCGCCTGCCCCATAGAGGAAGGCGTAGATGAAGGTCTTGGCGTTGTCGCGGGTTGGCAGTCCTGCCGCCGATTGGTTGACGGAGTGGATGTCGCCTTCGAGGATGACCTTGGCGTACTCGCCGCCGTCGTGCTTTGCCATGAAGTGCGCCAGGCAGCGCAGCTCCAATCCCGAGGCGTCCGCGCCGACCTGGAGCTTCCCTGTTGGGACGCAGAACAACGAGCGGCACTCGAATCCGTAGCCGCCTTCCTGGCCCTTGAGGATTCCCTTCTCCTTCGAGTGCTGGACCTTCGGCACCTGAGCGATGTTCGGCTTCGAGTGCGTCATGCGGCCGGTCACCGCTGCGTTCTGATTCACGCTGCCGTGGATGCGGCCGTCCTTCTTGATGGCCTTGAGCCACGCCTCGTCGCCTTCGGCGAGCTGGCCGAGGCGCTTGTTGACGATGAAGTGCTCCAGCAGGAGCGGGATGATCGGGAACTTGAGCGCGCCCAGGACTTCTTCGTCGATCTTCGGCTGGCCCTTCTCGGTGAACTCCTGGGGCTGCCAGCCGTACATTGCAGTCAAGCGGTCAGCAATGTGCTGGCGGCTTGCCGGGTTGAACACCACGTCCTTGTAGGTCGTGACCTCCACGCCCTTGACGTAACCGCGGCGCTTGTCGTCGCGCTTCGGTACGAACTTGCGCTTCACCACCTTCCACGGCGGAATGACCTTGCGCAGCTCGGCCTCCAGCGCAGTGCGCCGGGACACGAGGATGCACTCCAGCTCACGCGCCTTCTCCTGATCGAACAGGTAGCCGTAGCGCTGCTGACGCGAGAGGATCGGCGCGACGGCCTGCTCCAGCTCGATGGCCTCGGTAGGGAGGCCCTTGCTCATCAGCAACGCGAACAGCGCTTGCGTGACCGCAACGTCCTGGTCGCAGTAGTCGTCCATTTCCTGAGACCACTGTGCCCAGGGATCGAGGCCGCGTGCGGCCATCTGCGCCGCGTAGTCGCCTTTCCAGCGACCGAGGCGGTAGCCCCACGCTTCGAGGGCGTGGCGGCCGATCAGCTTGCCCGGCAACACCGGGTTCGCTCCCTGCTTCTTGCGGGCCTTGAAGTCGCGGTCCTTGAGGTCCGGGTAGACCAGCGTGGACATCAGCAACGTGTCGAAGTACGCCTGGACCTTGAAGTCCGGGAACACCTTGGCGATAGCCGGAATGTCGAATCCGGCGATGTTGTGGCCGACAACGCGCTTGGCCTTCTTGAGCCTCTCGACGGCCTGACGGACTGTCATTTCGCCCGTGCCGTGATCGTTGGCGGACAGGATGGGACCGCGCGGTGCGCCGGTCTCATCTACCTCTTGGAGGGAAATGCAGTGGATCGTGTCAAGTTCGTCGAGGAGGCCATTGGTCTCGCAGTCGAATACGAGGATCAACGGCGGTCCTCCTTACGGGTAGCCGTGGTTGGTTACGGGGATTGCGCGGACGCGGCGGCGGGCGCGGAGGATGTACTCCGGCTCGGGGGCCTTCGGCGGCGTGTGGACGCCCTGCGGCGCGTGGCCGGGGAAGTCGTCGTCCTCGAACAGTTCGTCCTGCTCGGGCTGGTCGGGATGCAGCGTGTAGCCGTAATCCTCGACGTAGTGCGTGATGCGGCGGATGGTGCGCTCGGTGCCGTTGTTGTTCAGCACGAACAGCAGCTTCTCCGATGCGTCGGCAACCGCGCCTTCGAGGGATACGACCACCACCTCGTCGGTGCTGGGTTCGTAGATGGCGACGTGGGCGCAGCACCGCAGATCGAACCGGGCGCAGTGCTCGTGCGGCGTACCGAACTCGAAGCCGATCAGGCTCACGAGGTGACCCTCGGGCGAGCGGAAGTTGCGGATGCCGTTCGGAGCGGCCTCGCTGGTCCAGTCGTTACGGCCGCTCAGGTACGCGGCCACGTAGGTGTAGCTCGCCAGTGACACGAAGAAGCAGTCGATGTCCTTGATTTCGGTCCCGTCGTAGAACGCGCGCAGGCTTCCGCCACCCAGGATCACCAGGTGGCGGACTTCGGCCGGCAACACGTCGAACAGGGACCGAGCGTGTTGCTCGGCAGTCATGGTTGGTCCCTTAGCGGATCAGGTTGGTGAAGCGCTCGGCGACGCGCAGGGCGCGCTCGGCTTCTTCCTCGTGCTCGTCGGCCTGCGAGTGCAGGACATCGGCCTTGTCGCGCAGCGTCGATGCGGTGGCGATGCGGTCGGCGCTGATCTTGAACAGCTTGTCCACCTGGCCCTCCAGCACCTTCACCACGTCGGTCACGGTGTCCTTGCGGAACGGAGCGGTCAGCAGGTCGATTGCGATGGCGACGATCTCTTTCATTGGGGTAGTTCCTCGGCTTTGATGTGGATGACCACGCGCCGCCCAGGCTTGCCGTACATGACACGGCAGGCTTGGTCGGAGCGCGGGAGTTGGTAGGGGAGAACGAGGCTCTCAGCGAAGGAGAGCGGCGCATCAGCTGGGATGAAGCCGACGACCGAGCGGCCGTCAGTAGTCGGAGGTGGATACATCGGATGACTCGTCGGCGAAGTCGCCGTATTCGCCCGGAGCATCTGCATTGAGCAGGCGGCCGGATGCGTGGTCGTAGCTGTAGTAGAGAACCTGGCCGTTCGACTGGCCGGTGAAGCGATCCTTTAGGACGCGGAAGGTCGTGCAGTTGCGCTCGGCCTCGTTCTCGGCCTGCGTGTTGCGCTCCAGGCCGAACGCGAAGTGCGTCCAGAAGCCAATCGCGCGGCTGCCCTTGAAGTGGCGGAGCATCACGCGCCCGCCTTCCTCGTGTGGCTTGCCTTCCGGCGTGGCGAGGTGCGAGACCAGGTAGATGCAGATGAGGTGGCGCTGCGCGAACTGCGCGATCTTCGCCATCGTGTCCTCCAGCATCTTCCGCTCGTCCTCGGCACCGGCCGCAAACGACGTGAGGTTGTCGAGGACGATGTGCTTGACGCCCTCGGCGACGACCATGTGGGCCATCTTGGCTTCGATCACGTCCCACTCGGACGAGCCGAAGTGGTCGTAGATGAACACCTGGCCCTTGTCGAGAATCTCGAACGCGGCTTCCAGCTCCTCCTGCGTCCAGCTCCCATCGGGGACGTGGAAGCGGCGGCCAGCAACCTTGCCTGCCATGCGCTTCGCCGTCTCGACCGGCTGCTGCTCCAGGAAGAACAGGCCAACGCGGTCGCCGGTTTCCTGCGCGATGAAGGCTGCTTCCTCCATCAGCCAGTCGGTCTTGCCGATGCCGGTGCCCGCGCCGAAGGTGTAGACCTCGCCGTACCGCTTGCCGTAGGTCAGCGCGGTGAGGCGCGGGTCGTGCCAAGGCATGCCCATCGAGACCGGCTTGAGTGCCTTCTCCTTGAGGGAGCCGAACGTCACCACACCATCGGGGCGCTTGGTCTGCGCTTCGTAGATGGCGCGGGTGATTGCCTCGGCATCGCCACGCTGGAGCAGCTCGTTCGGGTCTTTCGCCGGGAGCTGTGCGATCTTGGCCTTACCGGGAGTCAGCAGCAGCGCCACTTCCTGCGCGGCGGCTTGGCCCGGTTCGTCCATATCGAACATGAGCACAACCTCGTCGAAGCCGTTGACCCACTCCAGCTCGCGCTTGATGGACTTGGCCGCGCCTTGCGCCCCGTTCGGAACGGACACCACCGGCCAGCGGAGGCCGAGTGCCTGCGCCACGGAGAGCGCGTCGATCTCGCCTTCGGTGATGACGAGGCGTCGCCCCGGTTCGTAGAGGTGCTGGCCGAACAGCCCGCACGCCTTCGAGTCGCCGATGAACGAGAACTTCTTGTCGGGGTAGCGGAGCTTCTGCGCGACGATGCCGCCATCGCGCTTGTAGTTGGCGATCTGCACGGTCTTGCCGTGCTTGTCCTTGCCGATCCAGTAGCCGTACTTACGGCATGCTTCCTCAGTGATACCGCGCTTCGCCAGGGCTTGCGGTTCACCCTTCGCAAAGTCGCTCATGGTTTTCCTGCTGGTGGGTTGAGAGACCTCCTCGCCTTCGGCTGGCTCGTAGTGACCGCAGCCGAAGCAGTAGCCGTGCCCGTCGCTGTAGCGCGCAAGGTTGTCCTTGCTGCCGCAGTTCGGACACGGCTCTTTGTGGAGGTATTCGGAGTCAGCGCTTTGCACGCTCCACGGACCACATGCGCTTGCGGTAGGAAATGCCGAGGCGACGATTCAGCGCACCCTTGACGGTGCGGCCCAGGCCGCGGAACGGCTTGTCGGTGCGCGCCCATGCGCGCTCGAAAGCCAGGCGCATCGCGGACGGAATGACGGTGGTGGCGGTGTTGGTCATGCGTTCTTCTCCAGCAGGAACTTGGTGAATGCGGCGACTTCTTCGGTCGCATCGTTGGCGTCGAGGCCCAGCTCGTCGGTGCAGTAGTTGCGATACAGCTGGAGCAGCGCATCGACGCGGTACTGCTTCGGAGCGCGGCGCGCTTCCAGGAGTGGAGCCTTGCTGCGGCGCTGACGGCGCGACAGGCGATAGCGCGTGTACCGCTGCCCCGAGGCGTCCTCGCAGGTCTGCGTTTCGATCTCGAAGCCAGCAGCGCGCAGCTCATCGACGCGCGAGGCGAGGCGGCGGATGCGGTAGACGCCTTCGGCCTGCCACGAGGTCAGGTGCGAGTGGCGACGCAGGTGATCCAGGACGACCTGGGTTTGCGGGGGCAGCGGTTTCACGTTGGGTTCTCCTATCGAGGGAAGTCAGGTGCCCACACGACGGGCTTGCCGTAGGCGGCGAGCAGGCGTCGCAGCGCGGCGTGTTGGGCTTCGGTGAAGTTGTCCTCGGGCTGCATGGCGTCGTTGACGCCGCCCAGGAGGCAGACTTGGTATGCGGATTGGTTGTGCTTACCGGCGAGAGCGCCGGGCTGATTCAGCGGGCGACCGTCGTAGATCGAGCCGTCACGTTCGATGACGAAGTGGACGGCGATCTTCGAGTAGCCCTGCGAGCGGTGCAGGCGTGCGAGTTCTTCGCCGGTCGTGACCTGCTCGGGGCGGGTCATGCTGGCGAGGACGAACAGCGCCTCTACCGATTCCAGAGGTTTGAGGCGCACTTAGAGTTTGTAGAGGTGGACTTCGGTGCGTGGTTCTTCGTCCGGCTGCGCCCAGCGCTTACCGGAGAGCAGCCACATGACTTGCTTGTCGTCGGCCCAATAGCCGGTGGCTTTGGTCACAACGTCCATCGGCCCCTTGGCGAGGTTGTCCACGTCGCCCTTGGGAAACGCGGCCTTCGAGGTCTTGGCGCGTTTGCATACCGCGATGATGACCACTAAAACCGGATCGGTCGGCGACAGGTCCAGATCACCGGCTGGCAGATGCTTCTCTGCGGCTTCCTTCCAGGTCTTGTAGGTCTTGCCGTAGTAGACGCCCCAGCGCGAAACCTTCGGGCGCGAGGCGGGCACCGGGTCAAACGGGAACGTGAGGGAGGCCAAATGCTTGGCCCCCCTCGCGGTGTTCACGATGACCGACAGCGGATCAGTAGTCGCCGTCATCGCCCTCGTCGTCGGAGTCGCCGTCCGAGTCGTCATCGCTGTCGCTGAACGGCGCGCTGTCGGCGGCCTCGTAGCCGTCCTCCTCGCCGAAGCCGTAGTCCTTGGCGTTGCGCTGGCCGAACTCGACCAGCTCGATCACCTGGACGGCGACCATGTAGCAGGTCAGGTAGAACTTCTTGGCCGATTCGACGAACGAGCCGCCGATCTCGTAGGAGACCTTGAGTTCGCTGCCGCCGCCGATCTGCGGCGGGTTGTCGATCTTCTTGCCGCGGGCGTCGAAGATGTCCGGGCGCATGGTGAACTTCTTGCCGGTGCGCTTGCTGACGCCGCTGGCCTTCATCTTGAACTTCACCAGCACGCGGCCGGTGTCATCGCCGTTCTCGTCGGTTTCTTCGGTGAACACCGGGGCCACTTCGGCACCCTTCTTCTTCTTCGGGTTCTCGCTCAAGAACTCCTGGAACAGCTCGTCGCGCCGGGTTTCCAGCTTCTTCGCCAGCGCCTTGAAGTCCTTGTCGTTCGGGTCGAACGCCAGGCTCACGGTGTATTCGCCTTCCGGCTTGAACTTGGTGTCCGGTTCGTTCAGGCGCGGCCACACGGCGGTGCCCTTGGGGGAGACGAATCGTTCGCGCTTCTTGGTTGCCATCAGTTGTCGGTCTCGTAGTTGGTCGGGAGATAGATGCCCGCGCGCCACAGGTCAGCGGCGGCGGTCAGCGGGGTGTCGGCGGAAATGCCGAAGGCTTCGTTGATGTCGAAGCCGATGAGCGCCTCGTCGATGAAGGCGTCGGTGATCGGGTCACGCATCACGGGTAGTGCGGTTTCAGCTCGCGCTCCGCGTAGCGGCGCACGGCGTTGAGGGTGTTGACCTGCCGGTAGCGGCAGTCCTGCTCCATGCGCGAGACGACCCGCAGCACTTCCATCGGATCGAGGCCGAGCACTTCGCAGAAGTTCTTGAAGGCGCACGCCAAGCCGATCACCTGATCGGCCGGGTGGCCGAGGGACTGCACGCTGTCGATCACGACGAAAGCGCCGCGTGCGGCGCTCTCGGCAGAACGTGAGTGCAGTCCGTCGATGACGCGATCACGCACCTGCGTGCAGCTCCGTCATGCGGTGCTTGAACTCCTCGACCGTGCCGTGTTCGGCCGGGTTGTAGATGCCGAGGACCACACCGAAGTGGTCCTGGGCAACGTAGGTGTTCAGTGCGTGCTGGTAGTTGATGCTCATGTTGATGTTCTCGCTTGGGGTATCAATTGCCAAAGGGGGATGGACTAGGCAAAGAAATAGCGCGACTCCAGCACCAGGCTGAGGTCCAGGTCGCCATGCGGCGGGAGGGGTGGGAGTTTCTCTGCCGCTTCTGGCGGGAGCTGCTCGACGAGTTGCTGTCGGAAGTCGGCCAGTACGTCGCCGCTGTATTGATCGACGAACGCCTGCCGGAGCGCGGCGGCGAGGATTGCTGCCTGGCCCGCGTGCGTACCGTAGGAGTCGTGGATCATGGCGAACGACTCGATGCCGTTCTCTGCCGCGAGGCAGGTGGTCAGCATCATGTGGCTGGCGTCGCAGGAGTGGACGAAGTTCGGGCTGATCCCGAGGGTCTGCCTGCGACGGTCGAGCTTAGTACCGCCGATGTTGACCACTAAATTCACCTCGCGGCCTCCGACGTGCGGCCGGATGCGGACGCCTTCCTCCTCGCGGTACTCCTGGAGGACCGGGAAGCCAGCAGGGGTCGTCCAGCTCACCGGCAGGTCTGCCGACGAGGCGACCTTGGAGGCGTCACGCAGCCAGTCCATCGCCGCGCGGGCTGCGATCACCACCTCGCCAATGCACTCCCACAGCAGGGTCGCCAGGTACTCGGCGGTCTCCCAATCGTCCTCCATGCCCAGCTTCTTGAACTTGGAGAGCACCTGGGCGCGCATGCCCGACTTCGTGACGCCGTAGGGCAGCGTCATCACCGGCTGCTTCACGATGTCGCGGGTGAGCTGGCCGTCCAGCTTGATCGCCAGCGGGTCGCCGCTCTCGGCACGGGCGCGCAGCTTCTCCTGGGCCACGTCCTTCACGCGCGAATAGATGTCGGCGGGCTTAGGCTGCGGGATCAGGTTGGTGGCTGCGCCGCCCACGGAGTCGCGGAGCATGGCCGAGAAGTTCTGGAGGCCGTTGCAGGAGCCGTCGAGCGCGATGGGCAGATGGGAGACGTGATCGCGGCCGTTGAGGCTGTAGCCGAGCCACTCGAAGCACGCGGCCAGCGCGCAGAACGGGCTGTCGGCGTCCATCCAGAAGCGTTGGCCGTCCAGCGGATCGAGGGCGCTGTCGAGAATCTGCTCCTCGTGCTCGCGCACCCAGGCCACGCGCTCCTCGAACGACACCTTGTCCACGCCGAAGCAGTTGGCGACGTGGATGGCGAGCCAGTAGGCACCGTCCTCGCCGAGCGGCACGCCTTGGGCGAACGTCAGCAGGCCCTTGGCCGCATCATCACCCTGCGGGGTCAGCGTCGGGGGCAGGGGGTAGCACCGGCCGCGGAAGTCGAGGTTGTGAGGGAAGTAGATCGCGGGGTACTCGGCGAACTTCTCCGCCAAGGCGATCTTCTGCGCGGCGGCGAGGCGGGTGGACACGCTGCGCGCGTTGGCCTCGTAGACCTTGGCGCGGTCGCGCTTCCATTCCTTGAACTCGTCGGCGTGGTGCTCCTTGAAGTAGTCCGGGTCGGTCTCCAGCAGGGCAGGGCGGCTCGGCAGGTCCATCAGTTCACGCTCCGGCAGCCCGGCGACACCGCCGCCTGCGTTCCACAGCTCGCGCATGACCTCTAGGACGGGCACGTTCACCTTCCAGGCGGTTGCCTGGATGGCGTTGAGGGCCTGGTAGACGTTGGGCATATCGACCAGCGCCAGCTCGCGCTTGTAGGCGCGGTTGCGGGTACGCACGAGGTCAGCCCGGCCGCCGATGTCGGTCAGGTAGCCGCCGTCGCGGGGCGTGGTCCACGGACGGGGCGGGACGACCATCGGCATCAGCACCGGCTGGTACAGGGCGGCGCTGTCGTGGGCCTTGGTCAGCCAGTCGAGCACCTTCTGATTCCCGGCGATGAGCAGGTGGCGCTTGCCGCGCTCGGCGACGGTGACCAGCTCGACCAGCCCGGTCGCCTCGACGAACAGCTCGATGAGCTTCATGCCCACCAGCAGCGCGTCCTTGTCGGACAGGTAGAGGCGCTTGTCGTCCTCGGGGGCGAACTCGGCGTCGGCGATGACGTGCCGCATGACGGCGGTGGAGTGCCGGGCCGAGGTGGACTTCTTGAGCTGCTCCTGGACGACCCGGTACAGGCCGGGGTGCTTCTCGCGGAGCAGGGAGAAGTTGATCTCGTTGGCGACCTCGTGGCCCAGGGTGATCGCCACGGACACCGCCTTGCGGTGATCGGCGACCAGCGCGTTGACGCAGGTGAAGCTGGTCAGATAGGCGAGGGCGTGGGGGTTCAGGTGGCGGATGAATTTGAGGGCGGCGTGGCGCTTGCCCGGCTTGCCGGTGTCGGCTTCGGCCACGAACGCCATGATCGCGGCGGCGGTGGCGTCGATGCTCTCCATGACCAGCTTGCGGCCGGGGCCGGTCTCGGCCTCCTGGCGCTGCTCCCTGATCTTCTCGTAGCGGGCAATGCCCAGGCTGGTGCTTTCCTTCTCCAGTTCGAGCTGGGCGGCGTGCAGGTCGTTCTCTTGCCAAGTCGTCATCGTTTGCCCTCGAGGGATGCAAAAGTCAAA
>OFSF01000104.1_pt1 | contig 36669 bp, 38 predicted proteins | sample 1543271 | NCBI WGS metagenome assembly OFSF01 (sample SAMN07774227, study PRJEB24372) | wastewater metagenome | isolation source: Exp Tend VB 100WW | collected 2016-02
CGACTTGACCCCCAATCCAACCGTGAACCACGGATGCGCAACGGTTAACCGGGGGTGGGTACAGTGCACCCGCCCCTTTCGGAGAATCCAACGGTTAGCCACGGGAACCACTGCGGGGGCTGGCGCTGGTCAATGCCGATGGTGTACGATTGCGCCGTCACTGCACATCGGTGACACGGGTTTGACAGCCCGGAGATTTGGCGCAGTAGCCGCGCCATGAGGTAGCGGCTTTTTCACGTCCCCGACGTGCTGCGCGCACGGTTCCAATGGTGGGCCGTGTGGGGAGGGCGCAAGCCCTGCCGGTACCAAATCCCGGTCTGTCAACCCCGCACGGTCTGCCGCCCTCATTGACAGGGGGCGCAGGTTCACCATGTTGAAGAGGAACCCTGAACCATGAACACCACCACTTCCCCCGCTTCGGCGACCGCACGGGCACACCTGACGGACTCGCCCGAAGTTCTGGACGCGATCGACCAGACCACGGACCACCCAGCCGGCCGCCCGCGCCGGCCCGCCACCGCACCGGGGCGCGACCTGCGACCGCTGCACATCGGCGGCGTGGAGATCGCGCAGGACGAACACGGGCGCTACAGCCTGAACGACATGCACCGGGCGGCGATGGCCGCAGGCAGTGCCACCGAGTCGCAGCGACCGGGCGAGTTCCTGCGCAGCGCAGGCGTTCAGGCGTTCCTTTCCGTACTCGATACCGATGCGGGAATTCACGCATCGGTCAGCAGCATCAAGGGCGGCCCGAATCAAGGCACCTACGGCGCCCGCCTGGTTGTGCTGCGCTACGCCGCATGGATCGCCCCGACCTTTGAAGTTCAGGTGTATCAGTGCTTTGACGACATGACCCGAGGCAAGGCGCCCGGCTACCGACTGGACGACCACACCCGGCGAGTGCGCGATGTGCTGGGCATCGCTGAGCTTGCCATCAAGGCGCAGGGGCTGCGAGGCGCTGCCCGGCTGGAAGGTGTCCGGGCTATCGTGTCCGAGATCGCGCCGGACCTGCTGCACCTCGTGGCCACGCCCGCCCCTGCGGCACCCGTCACCCCACCGCCTGCACCAGTCGCCGACCTGCCAACCCTGTTCGGCAAACCGAAAGAAGGCGCGGATCTGCTGCTGAACGTCGCCGATTGGTTCCGAAAAAACGCCAAGTCCGGCTTTCTTCTGTGGGCGGTCGACGAATACAGCCCGAAGGACGCCGCGCGCGTGGCCGGCTGGGTGCGGCCGTCTGCCAGTGGAAACGAGACGTTTTACATCTTGGTGGACGTGTTCCGGTCTGAGGTCTGCGATGGCTTCGACTATCGCGAGGCACTGCGCCTGCTGGAAGCTGAGGGTCTGACGATCCGGGAGGGGCGCCCCCCGAAGCGCGGCGAGCGGGACACGCGACGGTTCGACACCAAGGCCCGCCCGCCCTTGTACGCGCCCGGATCGGCTGGCGTGTACCGCATCAAGGGCGAGGTGTTGAACCTCACCGCCTGACCCCCGAACACCCCACGACAAGAGCCGGCCGCGTGCCGGCTTTTTTGCCTTCAAGGGTGTAGGTACTGCCTACACCCCCTATGCGCCAGAACATGCCATTTTTAGGGCGCCTGAGTCATTCCCCAAGCCATTCCCCACCCGATTCCCCACCCGAATGGGGACAGATTCTGAAAAATTTAATCAATGAAATCAATGAGTTACGGCGCATTGTTACATCCGCCCCCAATTCCCCACGATTTTTGAAAGTAAGGGGGTACGGGCAGTAAGAACAACGGCATCTAGCGGCGCTGTGGCTGGGTGTCATTCTGCACCAGAAATGTGCAGTTAGCCCTAGTCCGAAAGCTGGCGGCGACAGCCGGCCACGTCGGCGAGCCCGTCGAGATCCTGGCCAGCGCCGGCCCGCTGCCGCGACTCGATCGGCTGGCCAGCCTGACCCTGAGGCCTTCTTCCTGGTGCTCGCCTGAAGGCTGGCCGGGTATGAAATCGGCTGCAGGAACCGAGGTAGTAACTTAAATCGAGTATCTGGAAAACCCATGAATATCAATGGCTTGCGTGATATTTGCGGGTCTCCTCCTCTCCACCATCACAACGAATCAGCGCAAGCGAATACAAAAAGCTCTTGAGCATCAGCGCTCAAGAGCTTTTTCGTTGTGGTGGATCGATGTATCAGGCAGAACGCATGGTGCCGCGAACCTCACGACGACGGCGCCAGGCCAGCAAGCCAGCACCCGCGGTGAGCATCAGCAGGGACGTCGGCTCGGGAACAGGGGCGGCGATCGCCTCGAACGCGATACTGTCGAAGTAGGCGCGGGTCGGCGTTCCGGAGTACGAGCCAAACTGGGAAGCTACGCTCGGCGTGGCCGCCCAGACATCGCTCACGATGTAGCCTTCCGCTGTCGGCAGCGTGCCACCGGACACGCTGAAGACTTCCGTGTTGTCGACGTACCAGCGCAAAGCACCCGCAGTCCAGTCGAAGGCGTAGGTGTGCAGACCGGCCGACGCATTGAACCCGAGGTCCACGGTCTGGTACTGGGCACCTGTGCCGGACAGGAAGTAGCTCACCTGCAAGCGGGTCGGATCCTCGCCCTGGATGTGCATGCCAACCAGATCGGTGGGAGTGCCGACGCCCGTGCCGGTGTATTTCATGAAGTCCGTGACCACGCCATCGCCGGCTGCGGCTTTCAGCACGGCGGTATAGCGACCGAAGCCGTAGGTGTCATTGCTGACCAGCTGCCCCGAAGCCGACGGACGGCCGGCACACTGCTCAGGCGCCGTCGCACAGGGCTGGGTGTTCAGACGCAGCTCCAGCTGGCCAGCCGAAAAGGCAATGTGGTCCGCACGCCAGACGTTGCTCACGGGCTCGCCCGCATACACGCCGTTGGTCCGGGACCAGCGGGCCGTGTCCTCGCTGGAGAAGCCGTCAAAGAAGGACGCGCCACCCGCATGGACCAGCCCCGACACCGGGAGCAGGGCGAGCGCAAGCAACTTGAACGAGCGGTGATATTTGGACATGAGTGGGTGCGATCTGGGTTAATTCGACCGATCTGAAAAAATCAGACCGTGCTGATACCCCCGAGACTAGGCATTGCCCGTCTACTCCACACCCCCCCGAACGGGGACTTCAATGCCCATTCCGGCCTGCAATCCCGGCTGATGTGAAAAATTCACACAGCAAATGTTCCGCATTTCCCGCGATCACTCTCGCGTCCAGGCCAGTCCACGGCCTGCCGACGAAAGACGTCAGCGACGCGCGCCGCCTTGCGACGGCATGGGTCCGCGACGCTCGATGTGCCGGAAGGTGATGCGGCCCTTCGACATGTCGTAGGGCGACAGTTCCAGCGACACGGCATCCCCGGCGAGGATGCGGATGTGGTGCTTGCGCATCTTGCCGGAGGTGTAGGCGATCAGCTGGTGGCCGTTCTCCAGGGTCACGCGAAAGCGCGAGTCGGGGAGCACTTCAGTGACGCTGCCATTCATGGCGATCAGTTCTTCTTTGGCCAAACGGGGCCTCCTGTGAAATGGATGAAATTCAGGATCAAGACGCGAGCCCGACAGGCGAGCCCGTGGCCGAAGCGATCCGGCGGTAATGCAGCAATCGACCGCTGTACGCACTCTCCGTCGCCGACAAGCGGTGGCGGATCGGTGTTTCGTTCAGCGCATAACCCATCGCCGCCATGCGGCGGTGAAACGGCGATCGGTTGCCACGGTTGGGATCAATGATCATCACTTCGCACACGGGGGCCCCGTGGCGACCGATGAAGGACGACAGCACCCCTGCATCGTCCCGCTCGTAGAGCACGTCGCTGCCGATGATCAGGTCGAACAGTCCCTCGACGCTCGGCCCGAACTCGGTGGACGCCTCCTGCGCCCCCCAATGCCCGTGGCAATACGGCATTGGCGGAAGTTCGTTCAACTTCAGATTCTCGCGCAGAAAGCCACCCGCCAGCGGATGACAGTCGCTCGCGGTGACATCGCTGCCACGCCGGTGCATCACCAGACTGGCCAATCCCAGGCCACATCCGATTTCCAGGATGCGCTCGGATGCCAGCAGCGGCCGGATGGCCATGGCGGCAGCCAACTGCAGCCCCGACGGCCACACCAGCCCGAACAGTGGCCAGGCCGCGGACGAGATGCCCAGCCTTTCGGCCGCGCCCACCGGGTCGGAGAACTGCTGACGGTCCAGCAGCGAACGGATGTTGAGCGCCGCCGCACCGACCACCGCGATGGTCTCGTGCTTGAGCAGGTATCCCGGCATGCGGGGCGTGTCCTCTTGGGCCGCCGAGACCCGACAGACAGGGACACGGCCAGTGAATGGGCACCCACGCCAATGGCGAGTGCGACGCAAAAACAAAACCGCTGCAGAGTCGAGATGACTTTGCAGCGCCAGCGCGCAGTTTACTCTTGCAATGTCATCTTGACAAATTGACAGACCCGATGGTCATTTCGAGCGGACGGTCAGTTGCGCGCAGACGTTGCGCCCGGTGACCGTGAGCCGCAGGCTGCCGCCGTGCCATTCCATCCAGTTCAGCGCGACATAGGACTCGATGAGCGCGGCGTCGATCAGGTCGGCCCGTCGTCGCCGGAGGAACTCGACGGTGGGCAACAAGGCTGCCCGCAGCAGGTCTTCGTGCGTTCCCTGTACATGCACATCCCGTCCCTTCTGGGCGGAGGGAGGCCGTGAACCGGTCATGGTGCTCTCCAGTCGTTGGGCGAACATAGCACCATTCATGCCCGATGGGCCTCGGCACGCGCCCTAAGGTGCGTCGAGGTACCGCTCGATCAGGCCGAAGAAGCGGTCGTAGAACGCCCCGGCCGGGATGGTCTCGCTGGCGACCTTGACCAGCGAATCGTCGCTGGAGGACACCGGCAGCGACAGCGAGCCGATCGCGCTCACGCCCAGGCTGGCGGAGTTGGGGTTCTTCTTGAGCGAGTAGCGGTCCTGCACCGCATTGACGAAAGCGATCGTCGAGGGCGGATCCCCTGCCTCCGAGGCCGCGGCCGTCACCTCGGGCACGCAGACGATGTGGAACTCGATCTGCACATGCACTTCCGCCTCGGGCTGGAAGCTCTTGCGGCCATTGACGGCGTCCGCGCGCGGGGCCGAGGTGATGACGTAGCCTTGGCTGAGCAGGGCCCGCCGGGCCGCTTCGCAGGTGGCAGCAACACCAGAGGTGAACACGCGCGAATACGTCTCGGTCGAGGCGAACGCTTCGTTCAGGTAGACCCGGCTGGCCGTCTTGCTGGACGTGCCTGTGGAGCCAGCGCAGCCGCCCAGCAGCAGCGCCGCGGCCGTCGCCGCCAGCAGTGTCGTGACCAGACGAACACGGGCCGACAGCAGCATGGCGCGAGACTCCTTCAGCGGGCCGGGCGACGTCCGGCAGACTTGGCCTTGGGCGCCGGCTTCTCCGGCGCGGCGGACTCCGGTGCGGCACTGAACAGCTTGGCGGCGCGGCTCTTGATCTCCAGCAACTCGCTCGGCGTGACCGAATAGCGCGCAGCCATCACGTCGACCGTGATGCTGAACTCGACATCCTTCTTGCCATTGGTCAACAGGCCGGACGTGAACTCGTAGTCCTCGTCATGGGCCGGGAAACCGTCGGCCTCCAGATCATGGTCCTCGTAGCGGACGTTGCCGATCTCGCCGCTGGCCATGTCCAGCAGTCCGGTGGACTTGATGATCGTGTCGGACAGCTCGTCGATGATGACGATGGGCAGTTTCAGGTCCATGTGCAGAGGATTCAATTGAGGGCGCCGGATGATGCCACAGCGTCGGTCGGCGCCTGCCCCCACAATGAAACCATGCACTGCTGCACGGAACGCTGTCCATGTCACGCCTGATCGTCGGCCCCTTCAACCGCGTCGAGGGCGACCTCGAAGTCCGGCTCGACCTCGCCGACGGCCGGGTACGCTCGGCCGAGGTCTCGGCGCCGATGTACCGCGGCTTCGAGCAGATCCTGGTCGGCCGCCCGGCGCACGACGCGCTGGTGATCGTGCCGCGGATCTGCGGCATCTGCTCGGTGTCGCAGTCGGTGGCCGCGGCGCAGGCGCTGGCCGACCTCGCCGGGGTCGCGCCACCACCGAACGGGCGGCTGGCCACCAACCTGATGCTCGCGTGCGAGAACCTGGCCGACCACCTGACGCACTTCTACCTGTTCTTCCTGCCGGACTTCACCCGCGAGGTCTACGCCACACGGCCCTGGTACGCCGAGGCCCGCCGCCGCTTCGCCGCGCTGTCGCCGGACGGCGCGGGCGACCACCACCGCCAGGCCACCGCCGCCCGCCAGCGCTGGTTCACGCTGCTGGGCACGCTCGGCGGCAAGTGGCCGCACACCGGCAGCATCGAGCCGGGCGGCTCGGCGCGGGCGATCGACGCGGCCGAGCGGCTGCGGCTGCTGGCGAAGGTGCCTACACCTGGAACAAGGCGCCGCGGCTGGCCGGCGAGGTGGTCGAGACCGGCGCCCTCGCCCGCCAGCTCGCCGATGGGCAGCCGCTCGTGCGCGACGCCGTGGCCCGGGTCGGCGGCACGGTCCACACGCGCGTGCTGGCGCGGCTGGTGGAGCTGGCGCGGGTGGTGCCGATGATGGAGGGCTGGCTGGGGCAGATCGTGCCGCGCGAGCCGTTCTGCCACGCCGCGCCGCTGCCGGACGACGGCGAGGGCGTCGGTCTGACCGAAGCGGCGCGCGGGGCGCTGGGCCACTGGGTCCGGCTGCGCGGCGGGCGCATCGCCAGTTACCAGATCATCGCGCCGACAAGCTGGAACCTCTCGCCCCGCGATGCCGCCGGCACGCCCGGTGCACTGGAAGCCGCGCTCGAAGGCGCGCCGGTGCTGCCGGGGGAAACCTCGCCGGTGTCGGTGCAGCACATCGTGCGCTCCTTCGATCCCTGCATGGTCTGCACCGTGCACTGACCCTTCGCCATGCCAGACCGCCCCCGCACCCCACCCGCCCTGCCCGACTTCACCGCACACGGCGCCCCCGGCCCGGACGGCGTGGACGACAGCGCCTGGATGGACGTGATCCACAAGATGGACGAGGTCTACTCACAGCTCGTCGCCGACGAGATCGCGCTGGAGGAGAAAAACGCGCAACTGGAGCAGTCGCAGCAGTTCATCTTCAGCCTGCTGACCGCGATGAGCGACGTGCTGGTGGCGTGCAACAGCGCCGGCCTGATCGAGGAGACGAATGCGGCGCTGTGCGAGCTGACCGGGCGCTGTGACGAGGCGCTGCGGGGGGCGCCGGTCACGTCGCTGATGGCCGATGAAGCTGGCGCGGCGCGCATCCGCCACGTCATGAGCACACCCGCCCTGCAGCGCGGCGGCACGGTGATCGAGGTGGAGCTGCGCGACGCGGCCGGGCAGCCGGTGCCGGTGGACTTCAACTGCACGCCGCGGCTCGACGCGACCGGGCGGCGGGTCGGGCTGGTCTTCGTCGGGCGGCCGATGGGCGAACTCAAGCGCGCCTACCACCAGTTGCGCGAGGCCCACGAGGCGCTCAAGCGCACGCAGCAGCAGCTCCTGCACTCCGAGAAGATGGCCTCGCTCGGGCGGCTGGTGGCGGGGGTGGCGCACGAGCTGAACAACCCGATCAGCTTCGTGCTCGGCAACGTGCATGCGCTGCAGCGCTACACCGAGCGGCTGCGGCGCTACCTCGGCGAGATCCACGCCGGCACGCCCGTGGACAGCCTGGCCCCCATGCGGCGGCAACTGCGCATCGACCACCTGCTGGCCGACCTGCCCTCGCTGATGGAGGGCACGCTCGAAGGGGCGCAGCGCACCGCCGACATCGTGCAGGGCCTCAAGCGCTTCTCGGCCGCGGACCGGGGCGAGCGGGGGGCGGTCGCGCTCAACGAGGTGGTCGAGCAGGCGATCCACTGGGTGCGCAAGGGCACGGCGCCGAGCTTCGACGTGCGCTGGTCACCCGGCCCGGACGCGACGGTCCAGGGCAGCGCGGGCCAGTTGCTGCAGGTGATGCTCAACCTGATCCAGAACGCCTGGGACGCCGCGAGCAGCAGCGGGGCCACGCCGCCGACGCTGTGGATCACCGGCACGCTCGATGGCACGACCGCCCGGCTCACCTTCCGCGACAACGGGCCGGGGATCGCAGACGAGCACCTGGGGCGGCTGTTCGACCCCTTCTTCACGACCAAGCCGGTTGGCAAGGGGACGGGGCTGGGGCTGTCGATCAGCTATGGGATCGTCGAGCAGCACGGGGGGCGGCTGCTCGCGGGAAACGGGCTCGACGGCGGGGCGGAGTTCGTGGTGGAACTGCCGGCGACGTGACCGGCGAGGGCTCGGAACCGTCCCTCAACGCCCCACGGGTGCCGCGGGTTCGGGCTCGGCCGGCGCCGGCTCCTTTTCGAAGTCCAGCGACATGAAGGCCGAGGTCGGCGGCTCGCCGCGGTGGCTCTTGAGCTTGATCTGCAGGCGCAGTTCGTTGGCGGAATCGGCGTTGCGCAGCGCGTCGTCGAAGCTGATCAGGCCCTCGTTGTAAAGCTCGTACAGGGCCGCATCGAAGGTACACATGCCCAGCTCGCGCGAGCGGGCCATGACCGATTTGATCTCGTTGAACTCGCCCTTGAAGATGCGGTCGGCGATGTTCGGCGTGTTGAGCAGGATCTCGATGGCCGCGGCCCGGCCGTTGCCATCCTCGCGCCGCACCAGGCGCTGCGAGACGATGGCGCGCAGGTTGGCGGACAGGTCCATCAGCAGTTGCGCGCGCCGTTCCTCGGAGAAGAAGTTGATGATCCGCTCGATGGTCTGGCTGGCGCTGTTGGCGTGCAGCGTGCCGAGGCAGAGGTGGCCGGTCTCGGCGAAGGCGATCGCGTGTTCCATCGTCTCGGCGTCACGGATCTCGCCGATCAGGATCACGTCGGGCGCCTGGCGCAGCGTGTTCTTCAGCGCGTGGTGCCACGACTTGGTGTCCACGCCCACCTCGCGGTGGGTGACCAGCGACTTGCGCGAGGCGTGGACGTATTCCACCGGGTCTTCGACGGTGATGATGTGGCCGGCGGACTCGCGGTTGCGGTGGTCGATCATCGCGGCCAGCGTGGTCGACTTGCCCGACCCGGTGGCGCCAACGACCAGCACCAGGCCGCGCTTGTCCATCACCACGTCCTTCAGCTTGGCGGGCAGCTTGAGCTTGTCGATGTTCGGGATTTCCGATGCGATGGTGCGGATGACCATGCCCACGCTCTGCTGCTGGACGTAGACGTTGACCCGGAAGCGCGACACGCCGGGGATCGAGATGGCGAAGTTGCACTCCATCTCGCGCTCGAATTCCTGGCGCTGGGTGTCGTTCATCATCGCCTGGGCGAGGCGGCGCGTGGTGTCCGCGTTGAGCTTCTGCGCGGTCAGCGGCTGCATGCTGCCGTGCGACTTGATGCTCGGCGGGAAATCGGTGGCGATGAACAGGTCCGATCCACCGGCGCGCACCATCGCGGCCAGCAGCTTGTGCATGTACGTGCGGGCTTGGTCTTCGGTCAGGGCGGACATGGGGCTCCATCACATGAGGGGCTGAGGCACACCGCCGCAGCGCAGCCGGGAGGTTGCCAGCGGGGTCAGTTCCGGGATCGGTGGATAAGGCGGCGGAGAGCGGCACGATCCATAATGGAACCATATTGGAACCACTCATGGAGTTGCACATGCCGGCGACCTTGACCCTGAAGAACATCCCCGACGCCATCTATGACCGCCTGCGCGCATCAGCCGACGCCCACCGGCGCAGCATGAACAGCGAGGCGATCGTGTGCCTGGAGACGGTGCTGCTGCCTCGCCGCGTGAACCCGGACGAGCAACTCAGCCGCATCCGTGAACTGCGCGCCAGCCTGAATTTCACGGTGACGGCCGAAGACGTGGACACGCTCAAGCGCGAGGGGCGGCCGTGATCGTCGTCGACACCAACATCCTGGCCTATTTCTTCCTGCCCAGCGAATTCACGCCGGCCGCCGAGGCGCTGTATGCGCGGGACAGCGAATGGGCCGCGCCGGTGCTGTGGCGCAGCGAATTCAGGAACCTGCTCGCCGGCTATCTGCGGCGCGGCAACCTGACCTTCGAGCAGGCGCTGTCGCTGCAGACCGCCGCCGAGCGCTTGCTGAATGGCCGTGAATACGAAATCGACTCGGAATCCGTGCTGCGACTGGTCAGCGAGAGCCAGTGCAGCGCGTATGACTGCGAGTTCGTGGTGCTGGCGCAGCGGTTGGGGGTGCCGCTGGTGACGATGGACGGGAGGGTGCGCAGGGGGTTCCCGAAGGAAACGGTCGGGATCTGACGCCGGCTCAGACCGCAGATGGGATGGACGTGCGGCACTTCGAGCCTGTCTGGAATTTTGTGTGCGAGGCATAACCTGACTCCCATTCCAAGGAGCATGTATGCCAAGGATGAAGAAGACGATGAAGGCGGCGGACGCGCCGGGCAAGGATCTGCCGAAGATCCCCGTCGAGCTGATCGACGCCACGCTGGACCTGGTCGCCGCGGCGATGCAGGGCCATGAACTGACGAACACCGAGGCGGCCTTCGTGCTGCCGTCGGCCATGGATGCGGCCCAGCTGGCCGAACTGACCGGACAGACCCCATGACGATGACCACCACCACCCCGCCCCCGGACACCACCGACCTGCACCCGCTGGTGGCCCGCCTCGTCCGCGCGTTCGACGCCCGCCTCGTCACCCCCGACAGCGTGGACGCCTGGTCCGCCGAAGGAGGCGACCGGGTGCTGCTGCTCGGCGGCGACCCGGTGCGGTTTCCGGAAGCGCTGGACGTGGCCGTCGTGCTGCCGGAGCTGCAGCGCGCCGTCGGCGGCCGCTTCCGGATCGCCGTCGCGGCCCGCGGGGACGAGGACGCGCTCGCCCGCCGCTACGGCGTGCTGCGCTGGCCGGCGCTGGTCTTCCTGCGCGAGGGCCGCTACGTCAGCGTCCTGCCCGGCATGCACGACTGGACCGACTACGTCGCCCAGGTGCAGGCCGCCCTGGCGACGGCGCCGTCGCGCGTGCCCGGCGTCGGGATTCCCGTCGTCAGCGCCACCGCTGGCGCCAGCGCCTGCCACTGAACCCGGAACCGGAACCGATCGCCATGGCCCTGCCCTTCGACATCAAGCCCTTCCCCATCCCGGTCGTCGCCCTCGGCCCCGGCAGCCAGAGCGGCGACGAGGACGAGTCGCTCAACTACATCGCCATGCCCCAAGGCATGAGCACCTTCCGCGCCCCGCCGCTGCCCGAGCCGGAGGAACTCGCCGGCCACGCGGGCGCCGTGTCCACGCTGCACGAGGTGCTGGCGCGGCTGCAGGCGGTGCTGCGCGGCGAAGCGGTCGACCCCGTGCGACTGGATGGGCTGGCAGCGGCCGATCTGGCGCTCATCAACCAGGTGCTCGGCGAGGGCGAGGTCAGCGCGCAGGTGCTGGCCGAGCCGGGCCGCGCACCCAGCGCGCCGCGGGCGCAGATCCAGGAGTCGGTCTTCGCCGGGGTCTGGCGGGTGATCGAGCGCTGCGACGACGGGCGCGTGCTCGACACCATCGAGGTCGGCGCGGTCCCGGCCCTGCTGCACCGCATCGCCGCCGAGGACACGCGGCCGGTGCCACCCGAGCCGGCGGTGCTGCCGATGTTGATGGGCGTGCTGGTGACGCCGTGGTTCATGAACGTGCTGCGGCTGCCGGTCACCTCGGTGGCTGAGGCCGCAGCGGCCGGGCTGCTGCCGGTCGGTGTGACGGGTGGGCGCCGCTACGGCGAGCATCACCTTGACTTCGTCGGCGCCCACGAACCCACGATTGGCGCGTTCGAGCAGGTGTCGCTGTTCTCGCCGATGTTCAGCTTCGCCGACCAGCCTGCGGCGGTGGCGACCGCACGCGAGGTGCTGCGGCTGTTGCGCCAGTCTGTGGCAGCCTCCAAGGTGGCGGCATGACGATGACGCCGGAAACACTGGCCGGCCGCGTGCAACTGCGCCCCGGCATCGCCCCGCCCGCGACGATCCGCAGCAGCCGCCCGGACCTGCTGTCGCGGCTCGCGCCGGGTCGCCGTGCGGACGAGATGCCAGGGCTGCTCGGCGCGGTGTTCACGCTTTGCGCCGCCGCGCACCGGCTGACTGCGACCGCCGCGCTGCGCGCAGCGCGAGGCGAGTCCGCGGGCGACCCGAGCACCACCGCGCAGACGCTGCGCCTGACCACCGCCCGCGAGCAGATCCTGCGCATCAGCCACGACTGGCCGCGCCTGCTGCGCGAGGACGGGCGCGGTGACGAAGGCGCGCTGCTGCTGCGCACCTGTCCGCTGTGGCGCGACGACCTGGCGCCGGCCGACCGGCTCGACGCCCTGCCCGGCTGGATCGCGCACAAATGGCTCGGCCACGCGCCCGCCGACTGGCTGCAGCGCCACGACGCCGACCCGACCGGCTGGGCCGAGCGCTGGGTGGAACAGACCGAGCGCTTCGGCACGCCGGGCGCCTCGCTCCAGCCCGCGGGCATCGACTGGGCGACGCTCGGACGGGCCATGTCGGACGAGCCGACGTTCTGCGCCCGGCCGCATTGGCGCGGCCACGCCGCCGACACAGGGCCGTGGAGCCGCCGCGCCGATACCGATGCCGGCACCGCACCGATGCACAACACCGTGTGGCAGCGGCTGATCGCCCGGTTGGTCGAGGTGCTGCGCCTGAGCCTGCCGCCGCACGTGGCGGGCGCGCACCCGCTGGACCACGGCGCGCTGGACCTGGGCGGTGGCGCGGGGCTGGCGTGGTGCGAGATGGCGCGCGGGCTGCTGGTCCACCGCGTGCAGCTCGACGCGGACGGCCAGCGCGTGCGGGCCTGGCAGGTGCTCGCGCCGACCGAATGGAATTTCCACCCCGCGGGCACACTCGCGCACGCACTCGCCACACTGCGGGAGGATGATCCCGGGCGGCGGGACGCGGCGGCGCGGTTGCTGGCGGTCGCGTTTGATCCGTGTGTCGAATTCGAGGTGCTGCATGCATGAACTCAGTCTGGCGGGCGGCGTCGTGCGGCTGGTCGAGGACGCCGCCGAGCGCGAGGGCTTTCGCCGCGTGTCGCAGTTGCGGCTGGAGGCGGGCGCGCTCAGCGGCGTCGAGGTGCGCGCGCTGCGGTTCGCGCTGGACGCCAGCATCCCGGGCACCTGCCTGGAAGGCGCCGAGATCCTGATCGACGAGCCGCCCGGCGCGGCGTGGTGCCTGCGCTGCTGCGAGACGGTCGAGATCACCTCGCGCGCCGACGCCTGCCCGCGCTGCGGCGGCTTTCAACTGCAGCCGACCGGCGGCACCGAACTGCGTGTCGTGGACCTGCTGGTTCACGACGACTGACCCCACGAAAGGAATTTCCCATGTGCGTCATCTGCGGCTGCTCCACCGGCACCCCCGGCGCGGTGCATGAACACCCGACCGCCCCGGTGGTCACGGCCACGACCGGCAACGACCTGCACTTCGGCGCCGGCCCGGCCCGCGTCTCGGTGCCCGGCATGAGCCAGGCGCGCGCCATCAAGCTCGAAGCCGACGTGCTCGGCGCCAACCAGCGCATCGCCGACGCCAACCGCGCCCACTTCGCCGGCCACGGCGTCGTCGCCTACAACCTCGTCTCCAGCCCCGGCTCGGGCAAGACGACGCTGCTGTGCGCGACCATCGAGGCGCTGAAGGCCCGCGCGCCGGACCTGCCGGTGGGCGTCATCGAGGGCGATCAGCAGACCTCGAACGACGCCGACCGCATCCGCGCGACCGGCGCCCCCGCGATCCAGGTGAACACCGGCAAGGGCTGTCACCTCGACGCGCCGATGATCGCCGAGGCCTTCGCACGGCTGCCGCTGCACAGCCACCATGACCACGATCATGGTCACACGCACGACCATGACCACGGTCACCACCATCACCACGCCCCGACCTCGCTGCTGATGATCGAGAACGTCGGCAACCTCGTCTGCCCGGCGATGTGGGACTTGGGCGAGCGGGCCAAGATCGCCATCCTCTCGGTCACCGAGGGCGAGGACAAGCCGATCAAGTACCCCGACATGTTCGCGGCGGCGAAGCTGATGGTGCTGACCAAGACCGACCTGCTGCCCTACCTCGACTTCGATGTGGCGCAGTGCATCGCCTACGCGCAGCGGGTGAACCCGGGCATCGAGGTGCTGCTGCTGTCGGCGCGCACCGGGGTGGGCATGGACGCCTGGCTGGACTGGCTGCTGGAAGCGCAGGCGGCGTGAGCATGACTGCGACCGCGCCGCCCTCACTGCACCTGCCACGCCCCGCGGCGAGGCGGGTTCTGGCCGTCGGCGCGTGGCTGAAGAACACGGCGGGGCTGCTCGACGGGGACCGCTACACCGCGTCGGCGCTGCATGGCGACCTCGACACGCCGGACGCCTGTGCGGCGCTGGAGGCGTCGGTCGAGGCGCTGGTGCGGGACGCGCGCGGGCCGATCGACGCCGTCGCGCACGACCTGCACCCGGACTTCCACAGCACGCGGCTGGCGCTGCACTGGGCCGATCGGCTCGGCGTGCCGGCCATCGGCGTGCAGCACCACCACGCGCACCTCGCGGTGGTGCAGGCCGAGCGTGGGCTGGACGGGCCGCTGCTCGGGCTGGCGCTGGACGGCGTCGGGCTGGGCACGGATGGGACGGCGTGGGGCGGCGAGCTGCTGCGGCTGGACACGGACGGCGGCTTCGCGCGGCTCGCGCACCTGCCGCCGCTGGCGTTGCCCGGCGGCGATGTGGCGGCGCGGGAGCCGTGGCGGCTGGTCGCGGCGGTGCTGCACGCGCTGGGGCGCGGTGACGAGATCAGGCCACGGCTGGCGCCGGTGGTCGGGGCGGCGGCGGCGCAGGGGGTGAAGGCGATGCTGGCGCGCGGCGTGAACTGTCCGGTCAGCACGGGCACGGGGCGCTGGTTTGATGCGGCGGCAGGGGTGCTCGGGTTGTCGGTGCGGCAGCGGGAGGAAGCCGAGGCGGCGGTCGCACTGGAACGGTGTGCGGCGGCGTGGCTGGAGTGGCATCCGGGGGTAGTGCCCGGGGTGGATCCTCGCGTTCGCGAGGATGACGGGGGTGGGTTGACGGGCGGGCTGGGGATGTGGGCGCTGATGGAGGCGCTGCTGGCCCTGGATGTTCACGACCCGGACGCCCGCGGGCGCGGGGCGGCGCTGTTTCATGCGGTGCTGGCGGATGCGCTGGCGGACGCCACCCTCGCGGCGGCCACCCGCGACGGTCTGCAGGAAGTCGCCCTCGGGGGCGGCTGTTTTTTCAACCGGCTGCTGAGCCAGCGGCTGACCGAGCGGCTGACGGCGGCTGGCCTGTGTGTGCATCGTCCGCAGGCAGTGTCTTGTGGCGACGCCGGGCTGGCGCTCGGGCAAGCCTGGGTCGCGGCGGCGACGATTCGATCCCATATTCCGACGGAGACCTGAACCATGTGCCTCGCCCTGCCTGCCCGTGTGGCGGCCCTGTTGCCCGACGAGATGGCCACGGTCGATCTCGGCGGCGTCCGCAAGGACATCTCGATCGCGCTGACGCCGGAGGCCCGGGTCGGCGACTACGTCATCGTCCACGTCGGCCACGCCATCGGCCTGCTCGACACCGAGGAGGCGGAGCGCACGCTGGCCCTGTTCGCCGAGCTGAACGCCCAGGACACCGAGCAAGACACCCCGCAGGGAGCCGCGCCATGAAGTACATCGACGAATTCCGCGACGGCGAGATCGCCAAGGCACTGGCCACGAAGATCCGCGCAGAGGCACAACCCGATCGCCGCTACCACTTCATGGAGTTCTGCGGCGGCCACACGCACGCGCTGTCGCGTTACGGCGTGCCGGCGCTGCTGCCGGACAACGTGCAGATGGTCCACGGCCCCGGCTGCCCGGTGTGCGTGCTGCCGATCGGGCGGATCGACCAGGCGATCGGGCTGGCGCTCGACCACGGCGCCATCGTCTGCACCTACGGCGACACGATGCGCGTGCCCGCGTCGGGCAGCCTGTCGATGCAGCGCGCCAAGGCCCGCGGCGCCGACATCCGCATGGTGTACTCGCCCGCCGACGCGCTGAAGATCGCCCGCGCGAACCCGACCCGCGAGGTGGTGTTCTTCGCCATCGGCTTCGAGACGACGACGCCGCCGACCGCGCTGGTGATCCGGCAGGCGGCCAAGGAACACCTGCCCAACTTCAGCGTGCTGTGCTGCCACGTGCTGACGCCGAGCGCGATCACGCACATCCTCGAATCGCCCGAGGTGAAGCAATGGGGCACGGTGCCGCTGGACGGCTTCGTCGGGCCGGCGCACGTCAGCATCCTGATCGGCTCGGCCCCCTACGAAGGCTTCGCCCGCGACTACCGCCAGCCGGTGGTGATCGCCGGCTTCGAGCCGCTGGACGTGATGCAGGCGATCCTGATGCTGATCCGGCAGGTCAACGAAGGCCGCCACGAGGTCGAGAACGAGTTCACCCGCGCCGTGAACCGCGAGGGCAATCTGGCGGCCCAGAAGCTGGTGGCCGAGGTGTTCGAGCTGCGCGACAGCTTCGAGTGGCGCGGCCTGGGCGAGGTGGCGCACAGCGCGCTGCGCATCCGGCCCGCGTTCGCGCAGTGGGACGCCGAGCAGCGCTTCGACCTCGCCTACCGCCCGGTGCCGGACCACAAGCAGTGCGACTGCGGCGCCATCCTGCGCGGGGTGAAGCGCCCGACCGACTGCAAGCTCTTCGCCACCGTCTGCACGCCGGAGAACCCGATGGGCTCGTGCATGGTGTCGAGCGAGGGGGCCTGTGCCGCGCACTACAGCTACGGCCGCTGGAAAGACATCGCCATCGTCGCCGCCTGAGCCTCCCCCGTCCCGTCATTCCCGCGAAAGCGGGAACCCACCCCCGCGCAGCCCACCATGTCCATCAAAAAAGACTACCTCCGCCCGATCGACTTCAAGACCGGCCGCATCGACATGAACCACGGCGCCGGGGGCCGCGCCGCCGCGCAACTGATCGAGGAACTCTTCGCCCGCGCCTTCGAGAACCCCGCCCTGCGCGAGGGCAACGACGGCGCCGTGCTGCCCGCGCCGCCGCCCGGCCATCGGCTGGTGATGGCCACCGACGCGCACGTGATCTCGCCGCTGTTCTTCCCCGGCGGCGACATTGGCGCCCTGAGCGTCCACGGCACGGTCAACGACGTGGCGATGATGGGCGCGCAGCCGCTCTACCTCGCCGCGAGCTTCATCCTGGAGGAAGGCTACCCGCTGGCCGACCTGAAACGCCTCGTCGACTCGATGGCCGCCGCGGCCCGCGGAGCCGGCGTGGCGATCGTCACGGGTGACACCAAGGTCGTCGAGCAGGGCAAGGGCGACGGCGTGTTCATCAGCACGACCGGCGTCGGCTGGCTCCCACCCGGGCGGCGCATCGCGGGTGACCAAGCCCAGCCCGGCGACGTGGTGCTGGTGTCCGGCACGATCGGCGAGCATGGCGTGGCAGTGCTGTCGCTGCGCGAATCGCTGGAATTCGAGACCGCGATCACCTCCGACACCGCCGCGCTGAACGGCCTGACCGCCACGATGCTGGCCGCCGTGCCCGAAGGCAGCGTGCGCGTGCTGCGCGACCCCACGCGCGGCGGGCTGGCGACCACGCTCAACGAGATCACGCGCCAGTCCGGCGTCGGCATCACGCTGGACGAGGCGGCGATTCCCGTGCTGCCGCAGGTCGAAGCCGCGTGCGAGCTGCTCGGGCTCGATCCGCTCTATGTCGCCAACGAGGGCAAGCTGGTGGCGATCTGCGCGCCGGAGGTCGCCGACACGCTGCTGGCCACGATGCGCGAGCACCCGAACGGGCACGCCGCGGCGCGCATCGGCGTCGTCACCGAAGACCCGCACCGCTTCGTGCAGATGACGACGCGCTTCGGCGGGCGGCGGGTGGTGGACTGGCTGAGCGGGGAGCAGTTGCCGCGGATCTGCTGAGCATCGGCTGAGCATCGGCTGAGGGTTGGCGCCCCTCAAGCGTCCTGCCAGTTCTCGACCTGCAGCCCCGGCACGCGCTCGAACTCCCGCACGTTCCGCGTCACCAGCACCAGCCCTTGCGCCAGCGCCTGTCCGGCGATCAGGACGTCATACGGGCCGATGGGCTGACCTTGCTGCACCAGCCGGGCCCGGACCTCGCCAGCAGCCCGCGCATCCTCCCGGTCCCAGGCCAGCACGTCCAGCCCGAGCTGGTCAACCAGCGCGACATTGCGCTCCACCCGCTGGCTCTTGAACGCCCCGAAGTACAGCTCGTGCATCACGACGGACGACAGCGCGACCTCCGCTGGCGCCAACGTCCGGAGCTTGCCGGCCACGGCGCCACCCGGCTCGTTGAGCATCGAGATCACCGCGTTGGTGTCGAGCAGGTAGCGCGGCCCGCTCATCGGAACAGGTCGTCCAGACCGGGCCGCGCCTGCTGCGCCACGTCGGTCGTGGCCGCCTCGACTGCATCGGCATCAAGCCCGCCAGTGAATGCCACTTGGACACGGTCCAGCCACGACCAGTCCCGGTTGACCGGCTCCAGGATCACGGTCTGGCCATGGCGGCGGATGCGCACCTCCTCGCCATCGAAGCGGAACTCCTTGGGCAGCCGCACCGCCTGCGAACGCCCTGACCAGAACAGTTTGGCTGTGTCCATGCAATGCTCCTGCCACCATGAGATATACCAAAAGAATATCTCAAATCGCCAAAGTGCACCAAAGGTCCGCCCCTCCCAAGACCGCTGAAATGTCACGAACCATGCCGTACCATCGGTCCCGTCGTCGGACTTCCGCCCTGCCCCATGCTCTCTCCCCTGCCTGTGCGCCGTACGCCTGCGCTGGCCGCGTGGACCGCGCTGCTGTGCGCGGCGACGTCGCTGCCCGCCGCCGCCGCGGACGATGCATCCCCGACCGACCTGCAGCGCTGTGCAGCGATCGCAGACGCGACGCCGCGGCTGGCCTGCTACGACACGCTGTCCGGCCGACTCAGCGCGCCGCCGGCCGCGCCCGCCACCACCGCCGCGACACGCGAACCACGCCCCACCAGCGAACTCTCGCGCTACTGGGAACTCGACCCCGAGGACAAGCGCGGCGAGCTGCGCTTCGTCTCGTACCGGCCGAACTACATCCTGCCGCTGCACGTCACCAGCCGCATCAACCGCGCGCCGCAGTCGCCGACCCAGGCCGCCGTGGCGATGCCCGACTACCGGCGCACCGAGGCCAAGTTCCAGCTCTCGCTGCGGACCAAGCTGGTGCAGGACGCCTTCGACTCGGGTGCCGATCTCTGGGCTGGGTTCACGCAGCAGGCGTTGTGGCAGGTGTTCAACGGGCGGGATTCGGCGCCGTTCCGCAACACCGACTACGAGCCGGAGCTGATGCTGGTGCTGCCGACCCAGCCGGCGTGGCGAAACCTGCCGGGTGGCTGGCAGTGGCGCTACACGATGTTCGGCGCGGCGCACCAGTCGAACGGCCAGTCCGATCCGCTGTCGCGGAGCTGGAACCGGGTCTACCTCGCCGCGGGTGTCGAGCAGGGGCCGTGGTCGCTGACCGCCAAGGTGTCGCAGCGCCTGAACGAACCGCTGGAAACCGACAATAACCCGGACCTGACGCACTTCCGCGGCCGGACGGAGCTGCGGCTGCGCTGGGTGTCGGGGCCGTCGGTCGCGGCGCTGCAGTACAACGGCTCGCCGCGGCGGCTGAACCGCGGCGCGCTGACCGCCGAGTGGAGCCGGCCGATCCGCCTCGACCAGCCGGACGGGCTGCGCTGGTATGTGCAGGCGTTCAGCGGCCATGGCGAGACACTGACCGACTACAACTTCCGGCAGACCAGCGTCGGCGCGGGCGTGATGTTCTCGCCGTTCTGAGATCATCGGCGGATGCCCGCCGCCGCCCACACCGCCACATCCAGCTCCCGCATCGCGGTCATCGACTTCGAGACCACCGGCATCTCGCCCCAGATGGGCGACCGCGCCACCGAGGTGGCCATCGTGCTGCTGGAGGCCGGTCAGGTGGTCGACCGCTTCCAGAGCCTGATGTTCACCGGCGCCTATATCCCCGCCTTCATCAGCCAGCTCACCGGCATCACCAACGAGATGGTGCGCAGCGCGCCGACCGCGGTGCAGGTCATGTCGGACGCGGCCCGCTTCGTCGCTGGCGCGCCGATGGTGGCGCACAACGCCGCCTTCGACCGCAAGTTCTGGCAAGCCGAGCTGGCGCAGGCCGGGCTGGCCGCGCCGCACCCCTTCGCCTGCACGGTGATGCTGTCGCGCCGGCTGTATCCGCAGGCGCCCAACCACCAGCTCGGCACGCTGGTCGATTTCCACCGCCTGCCCCGCACCGGCCAGGCGCACCGGGCGCTGGCGGACGCCGAGATGGCCGCAGCGCTGCTGTGCCGCATCCAGCAGGACCTGCGCGGTCCGTCCGGCACCGGCCGCGCCGACCACGACTGGCTGATGCAGGTGCAGGCCTGTCCCAAGGCCAGGCTCGCGCGGCTACTGGGCCAGGCTCAGGCGTCGACGTCGGCCTGCTGACCGTCCAGCAGCGCCAGCATCTCCTCGCACCAGCGCAGATTGCCCTCCTCGTAGCGCAGGCCCTTCTGCAGGATCATGTGCTGGATCGCCGCAGCCCGGCTGAGCGGGCGGTCGGGCGGAAAGTCGCGCTGCGCCAGGGCGCGGTAGAGATCGAGCCGCTCGGCGTGGCTGGCGATGCGCTGGCGCAGTTCGGCGCGCAAATCGATCTCGCCGAGCGCCGCCTCCGCCCGCAGCTTGACCGAGAGGTCGTCGCGCAGATCGGGCGGCGGTGTCGGCTCGGCGGCCCAGCGCGCCAGCTCCTCCCGACCGGCCGGGAGCACCTCGTACAGCCGCTTCCGGGTCAAGCCGGCATCGGGCGCTGGCTGTGAGGCAATCCAGCCGGCCGCTTCCATGCGCGCGAGTTCGCGGTAGATCTGCTGGTGCGTGGCATGCCAGAAGTAGCCGATGGACTTGTCGAAACGCCGTGCGAGGTCGTAGCCAGACGAGGCTTTCTCGATCAGCGAAGTGAGCACGGCGTGGGACAGGGACATGCGGCGCAGTCTACGGGCCCCGGGAAAACCATGCAACCCGTTGCATAGTCGCCGCCACCTGCCTACACTGCGCCATCCATGCAACTGGTTGCATAGCAAGGACACGCCATGACAACGACCACCGCCTATCCCCACCTGCTCGCCCCGCTCGACCTCGGATTCACCACGCTGAAGAACCGCGTGCTCATGGGTTCCATGCACGTGGGGCTGGAGGAAGCGAAAGACGGCTTTGCCCGCATGGCCGCGTTCTACGCCGAGCGCGCCCGCGGCGGCGTCGGCCTGATCGTCACCGGCGGCATCGCGCCGAACGACGCCGGCCGCCCGATGCCCGGCGGCGCCTGCATGACGACGCAGGCCGAGGCCGACAAGCACAAGGTCGTGACGCAGGCCGTGCATGACGCGGGCGGCAAGATCGCCATGCAGATCCTGCACTTCGGCCGCTACGCCTACCACCCCGAGCTGGTCGCCCCCAGCGCGTTGAAGGCGCCGATCAGCCCCTTCCGCCCGCGGGCGCTGACCGGCGACGAGATCGAGCAGACCATCGAGGACTACGCCCGCGCCGCCGCCCTCGCGCAGAGCGCCGGCTACGACGGGGTCGAGATCATGGGCTCCGAGGGCTACCTGATCAACGAGTTCATCGCCGCGCAGACCAACCAGCGCGACGACGAGTGGGGCGGCGCCTACGAGAACCGCATCCGCTTCGCGCTGGAGATCGTGCGGCGCACGCGGGCGCGGGTCGGGGCCGAGTTCATCCTCATCTTCCGGCTGTCGATGCTGGATCTGGTCGAAGGCGGCTCGACGCAGGCAGAGGTCGTGCAGCTCGCGCAGGCGCTGGAAGCCGCGGGCGTCACGATCCTCAACACCGGCATCGGCTGGCACGAGGCCCGCATCCCGACCATCGCCACCAAGGTACCGCGCGCCGCCTTCGCCTGGGTGACCCAAGGGCTCAAGGGCAAGGTCGGCATCCCGCTGATCACCACCAACCGCATCAACACGCCCGAAGTCGCCGAGCAGATCCTGGCCGACGGCATGGCCGACATGGTCTCGATGGCGCGGCCCTTCCTCGCCGACGCCGACTTCGTGCGCAAGGCCGCCGAGGGCCGGGCCGACGAGATCAACACCTGCATCGGCTGCAACCAGGCCTGCCTCGACCACACCTTCGGCGGCAAGATCACCTCCTGTCTGGTGAACCCGCGCGCCTGCCACGAGACGATCCTGATCGAGCGCCCGGCCACGGTGAAGGCGCGCGTAGCGGTGGTCGGTGCCGGGCCGGCGGGGCTGGCGTTCGCGACGACAGCGGCGCGGCGCGGCTTCGACGTGACGCTGTTCGACGCGGGCAGCGAGATCGGCGGGCAGTTCAACATCGCCAAACAGGTGCCGGGCAAGGAAGAGTTCTTTGAAACGCTGCGCTACTTCGGCAAGCAGATCGCGCTGACCGGCGTGACGCTGAAGCTGAACCACCGGGTTGCGGCGCAGGAACTGGTGGACGCTGGTTTCCAGCATGTCGTGCTCGCCACTGGCGTCACGCCGCGCACGCCCGACATCCCCGGCATCGACCACCCGAAAGTGGTCGGCTACCTCGACGTGCTGCGCGACAAGTGTGCCGTGGGGCGCAATGTGGCGCTGATCGGGGCGGGTGGCATCGGCTTCGACGTGGCGGAATACCTGCTGCATGAAGGCACCAGCCCGAGCCTCGACAAGGCCAAGTTCTTCGCCGAATGGGGCGTGGACACGGCCTACGCCCACCGCGGCGGCCTGACCCCGGCGCACATCGAACCCAGCCCGCGCCAGGTGACGCTGCTGCAGCGCAAGGCGAGCAAGGTCGGCGACGGCCTGGGCAAGACCACGGGCTGGATCCACCGCACCTCGCTGAAGAACCGGCAGGTCGAGATGGTGCCCGGCGTGACCTACCGGCGCATCGACGACGACGGGCTGCACATCACGGTCGGCGAGCGCGAGATGACGCTGCCGGTGGACACGGTCGTGCTGTGCGCGGGGCAGGATCCGCAGCGCGAGCTGCAGACCGCACTGCAGGCAGCGGGCTGCAGCGTCCACCTGATCGGCGGCGCCGACGTGGCCGCCGAGCTGGACGCCAAGCGCGCGATCAAGCAAGGCACCGAGCTGGCACTGGCCTTCGATCCGGCGGCGGCCGAGGCGAGTGCGCAGGCCGCGCCGGTCGCCACGCTGGCCGAGCGCCTGCCGACTGCCGTGGCGAAGAGCCTCGCGCACTGGCACCGCATGGTGGCGCAGGGCGATCTGAGCGAACTCGGCGCGATCCTGCACCGCAAGGTGGTCTTCCGCTCGCCGATGGCCCACACGCCCTACCCCGGCGCGCAGGTGGTGCAACTGATCCTGTCCACCGTGGCCAAGGTGTTCGAGGACTTCACCTACCACCGCGAGATGGCCAGCGCCGACGGCCTGAGCGTGACGCTGGAGTTCAGCGCCAGCGTCAACGGGAAGACACTCCAAGGCGTGGACGTGATCCAGTTCGACACCGAGGGCAAGATCACCGAGTTCATGGTGATGGTGCGCCCGATGAGCGGGCTGCAGGCACTCGGCGACGAGATGGGACAGCGGCTGGCGCCGTACCTGGCCGCTTACAAAGCCGCGAAACCGGCCGCCTGAAACGGCGAATCTGCGGTTAAACTGCACGCCGCCAGGAGAGAGCCGCGCCCCGAGCCGGCCGCCGAAGGCGCAGAGAGCCCCTTGAAACGGGCTTTCGAACGCTCAGGCAAAAGGACTGGCAAACGTCGCCCGCAGGGCGGCGTCACCTCACTGGAGAGAGACCGCGCGGTGCTGCATCAACTCAGCACCGATCGCGGTCCACCGAAGGGGCAAGCGCGGCACCGGCCACACCGGCACCGCGTCAATCTCTCAGGTAAAGCGGACAGCGAGGGCACCACCACCGACCATCGGTGGACCGATCCTTTCAAGATCCGTTGCCCTTCGAGAGCCTGTCCATGTCCGCCGACGCCACCACCGCATCCTCTTCGCCGCTGCTGCAGACGCCGCTGCACGCACTCCATCTGGAACTGGGCGCCCGCATGGTGCCGTTCGCCGGCTACGCGATGCCGGTCCAGTACCCCGCCGGGATCATCACCGAGCACCGCCAGTGCCGCGACTCGGCCGCGCTGTTCGACGTGTCGCACATGGGCCAGCTGCGCCTGGTCGGCCCGGACGCCGCCGCCGCGCTGGAGACGCTGGTACCGCAGGACATGGTCGGCCTGGGCGTGCTGAAGCAGCGCTACGCCTTCTTCACGAACGACCAGGGCGGCCTGCTCGACGACCTGATGGTCACGCGCCGGCCGGACGACCTGTTCGTCGTCGTCAACGCCGGCTGCAAGGACGCCGACACGCGCCACCTGATCGAGCGCATCGGCGCGCGCTGCGAGGTGGTCCCGATGCCCGACCACGCGCTGCTGGCGCTGCAGGGGCCGAAGGCGGTCGAGGCGCTGGCCCGGCTGAATGCGGACGTCGCCGCGCTGACCTTCATGACCGGCGGCACGTTCACGCTGGCGGGCGCCGACTGCTTCGTCACGCGCTCCGGCTACACCGGCGAGGACGGTTTCGAGATCTCGGTGCCAGCGGCCGACGCCATCACGCTGGCGCGCGCGCTGCTGGCCCAACCCGAAGTGGCCCCGGCCGGTCTGGGCGCGCGCGACACGCTGCGCCTCGAAGCGGGGCTGTGCCTCTACGGCCATGACATCAACGAGCAGACCACCCCGGTGGAAGCTGGCCTGACCTGGGCGATCCAGAAGGTGCGCCGCCCCGGTGGCGCCCGTGCGGACGGCTACCCCGGTGCCGAGGTGATCGGCGCGCAGCTCGGCCAGGGGGCGGCGACTCGGCGCGTCGGCCTGAGCGGCCTGGAGCGCACGCCGGTGCGCGAAGGCGCGGCGCTGGTCGATGCCCACGGCGTGTCCGTCGGACGCGTCACCAGCGGCACGGTCGGCCCGACGGTCGGCCAGCCGATCGCCATGGGCTATGTCGCCGCGACACACGCTGTCGCCGGAAGCGCACTCTTCGCCGAAGTGCGCGGCAAGCGCGTGCCGATGACGGTCGTGGCCATGCCCTTCGCGCCTCACCGATACTTCCGCGGCTGAGGCGCTGGCGCTTCACCGTCCCCGCTGTTTGACGCTTTTGATTTTGATTCTGATTGCCTTTCCCCAGGAGCCCTGACCATGTCCCTCAAGTTCACCGCCGACCACGAATGGATCAACGCCGACGACACCGCTGCTGCCGTGATCGGCATCACGGTCCATGCCCAGGACGCCCTCGGTGACGTGGTATTCGTCGACCTGCCCGTCGTCGGTACCAGCTTCGCGCAAGGCGATGTCGCCGGCGTGGTCGAGTCGGTCAAGGCCGCCGCCGATGTCTACGCCCCGCTCACGGGCGAAGTCACCGAAGTCAACGAAGCCCTGCGCGACGATCCCTCGCTGGCCAACACCGACCCGCTGGGCGCCGGCTGGTTCTTCAAGATGAAGCTCAGCGATCCGTCCGAACTGGACGCGCTGATGGACACCACCGCCTACGACGCCCTCACCCAGGGCTGATCCACCCCCGCCAACCACGCCGTCCGACCGCGCTCCCGCCCGGTCGAGGCCGCGCCTTTGTCTGAACCGCCAGAACAACCGCTGCCCCGAAGCCCCGCCGCCATGCCACACACCGCCCTGCCCCGCCTCGCCGATCTGGAAAACGCCAGCGAATTCACCGCCCGCCACATCGGCCCAGGTGCGGCCGACGAGGCGCGCATGCTGGCGGCGATCGGCCCGGCCAGCCGCCGTGCGCTGATCGACGCGATCATCCCGCGCTCGATCGCCCGCCCCGCGCCGATGGACCTGCCCGCGCCGCTGACCGAGGCGCAGGCGCTGGCGGAACTCAAGGCCCTGGCGGCACGGAACCGCGTGCTGACCAGCCACCTCGGCTGCGGCTACTTCGGCACGCTCACGCCCGGCGTCATCCTGCGCAACGTGCTCGAAAACCCCGCCTGGTACACCGCCTACACGCCGTATCAAGCCGAGATCAGCCAGGGCCGCATGGAGGCGCTGGTCAACTTCCAGACCATGGTCACCGACCTGACCGGCATGGCGATCGCCAACGCCTCGATGCTCGACGAGGCCACCGCCGCCGCCGAAGCGATGACGCTGGCCGCCCGCGTCGGCAAGTCGAAGGCCACGCGCTTCGTCGTCGCGCACGACGTGCTGCCGCAGTCGCTCGAAGTCATCCGCACCCGCGCCAAGCCGCTGGGCATCACGGTTGATCAGGTGCATGCCACCGAGATCGCCGCCTCGCTGGCCGCCGCGCCTGCGTTCGGCGTGCTGCTGCAATACCCTGGTGTCAACGGCCAGCTCCGTGACCTGAAGCCGATCATCGACGCCGCGCATGCCGCGGGCGCCATGGCCATCGTCGGCGCGGACCTGCTGGCGCTGACGCTGCTCGTGTCGCCGGGTGAATTGGGTGCGGACATCGCGTATGGCTCGACCCAACGCTTCGGCATGCCGATGGGCGCCGGCGGCCCGCACGCAGCCTATCTGGCCACGCAGGACGCCTTCAAGCGCTCGCTGCCCGGCCGTCTGGTGGGCGTGAGCATCGACAGCCACGGCGCGCCCGCCTACCGCCTGTCGCTGCAGACCCGCGAGCAGCACATCCGCCGCGAGAAGGCCACCTCGAACATCTGCACCGCGCAGGTGCTGCCCGCCGTCGTCGCGAGCCTGTACGCGGTCTACCACGGCCCGGCCGGCCTGAAGCGCATCGCGCAGCGCGTGGCCGTGCTGACCGCGATCCTAGCCGCGGGGCTGAAGGCGATGAGCTGGCGGCTGCTGCACGACACGGCGTTTGACACGCTGCACGTCGACGTCGGTGACCGCCGTGACGCGCTGATGGCCGCCGCCGTCGCCTCCGGCCGCAACCTGCGCGCCGCCAGCGCCGACACGCTCAGCATCAGCCTGGACGAGACCAGTACCCGCGCCGATGTCGAGGCGCTGTGGGCCGTCTTCGCCCAAGGCAGCGCCACGCCGACCATCGCCCAGTACGCCGACACGGTGACGCCGATGATCCCGGCCGCGCTGCAGCGCACCAGCGACTACCTGACGCACCCGGTCTTCAACACGCACCACAGCGAGACCGAGATGCTGCGCTACATCCGCTCGCTGTCGGACAAGGACTTGGCGCTCGATCGCAGCATGATCCCGCTGGGTTCCTGCACGATGAAGCTCAATGCGACCTCGGAGATGATCCCGATCACCTGGCCCGAGTTCGCGCACATCCACCCCTTCGCGCCCGCCGAGCAGCTCGCCGGCTACGCCGCGCTGAACACGCAGCTCACCGCCTGGCTCGCCCAGGCCACCGGCTACAGCGGCATCAGCCTGCAGCCCAACGCCGGCTCGCAAGGGGAATACGCCGGCCTGCTCGCGATCAAGGGCTGGCATGACGCGCGCGGCGACCACCACCGCAAGGTCTGCCTGATCCCCGAGAGCGCCCACGGCACCAACCCGGCCTCGGCACAGATGGCCGGGATGCAGGTCGTCGTCGTGAAGTGCGACGCCAACGGCAGCGTGGACCTCGACGACCTGCGCGCCAAGTGCGAGAAACACGCGCACGACCTCGCCGCGATCATGATCACCTACCCCTCGACCTACGGCGTGTTCGAGCCACGGGTGCGCGAGCTGTGCGCGATGGTGCATGCCTTCGGCGGGCGGGTGTACGTGGACGGCGCGAACATGAACGCGCTGGTCGGGCTGGCCGCGCCGGGCGAGTTCGGCGGCGACGTGTCGCACCTGAACCTGCACAAGACCTTCTGCATCCCGCACGGCGGCGGCGGGCCGGGCGTCGGGCCGGTGTGCGTGGTCGAGGACCTGGTGCCGTTCCTGCCGGGCCACGCGACGGCAGGTGAGCACCGCGCCGGGGGCGTTGGCGCCGTGTCGGCCGCGCCGCTGGGCAATGCGGCGGTGCTGCCGATCTCGTGGATGTACATCCGCATGATGGGCGCGGACGGGCTGACCGCCGCGACCGAGACCGCCATCCTGAGCGCCAACTACATCGCCGCCCGGCTCGCCGATCACTACGACATCCACTACAGCGGTGGCATCGACGGCGTGAAGGGTGGTGGCGTGGCGCACGAGTGCATCCTCGACCTGCGCCCGCTCAAGGACTCGTCCGGCGTCAGCGCCGAGGACGTGGCCAAGCGGCTGATCGACTACGGCTTCCACGCGCCGACGCTGAGTTTTCCCGTCGCGGGCACGCTGATGGTGGAGCCGACCGAGAGCGAGCCGCTGGCCGAACTGGACCGCTTCTGCGACGCGATGGTCGCCATCCGCGGTGAGATCGCGCAGGTCGAGTCCGGCGCCTGGCCGCGTGAGGACAACCCGCTGAAGAACGCCCCGCACACGGCGGCCAGCCTGCTCGCCAACGACTGGGCCCACGCCTACGCCCGCGAAACCGCCGCCTACCCGGTGGCGAGCCTGCGCCGCGGCAAATACTGGTCGCCGGTGGGCCGCGTGGACAACGTCTACGGGGACCGGAACCTGTTCTGTTCGTGCCTGCCGGCTGGGGAATACGCGGACGAGTAAGCGTCGGGAATTGCTGGCGGGTGAAGTAGACTGCACAGGATTCTGTGCATCTACCCTTCAAGGAGCCGACCATGGGCTTTTCCGCCAGCGATGTTGTGCCCTTCACCCAAGCGCGTGCCAATCTGTCTGAGCTGGCCGAGCAGGCCAAGGCGGGTGCTGAAAAGCTCATCACCAAGAACGGCGAGAGCTACGTCGCATTGATCGATGCCGACCGACTCGACTACTACCACCGTCTAGAGCGCGAGCGCATCCACCTCCTGCTGATCGAAGATGCCAGGCGCGGCCTGTCCGACATCGCTGCTGGCCGCACCCGCGAGGCAGACGACGCACTCAGCCAGATCCAGCGACGCCGCACGGCCGGCGTCGGGTCACTGTGACGGACCCGCTGTACAGGGTCGAGCTGACCGCGAGCTTCCTGGAGCGTCTGGACACCATCGAGGCCTTCCTGGTCGAAGCCGATGCCGGCTTTGCCTTCGATGCCCTGCTGGCTGAACTGCGTGCCACAGTCATCCCGAACCTGCAGCGCTTCCCGCGCATCGGCCGGCGCTACTTGGCCAATCCGCCCCAGTCGGTCGAGGCATTGGCGCAACTGGCTGCGCTGCCGACTGGCGCACCAGATGCCCTGCGCGAATACCTGCATGGCGATTACCTGATCCTCTACACGGTGACGGGCGTGAGCACGGATGACCAGGCCACCGTGTACCTGCTGTCCATCCGGCATCACCGCCAACTTTCGTTTGATTTCGCTCGGCGCTGGCCGGGTGCGACCACGCCAGACCAGCACTGAATCTGTATGCCCTATCTGTATCAAGTCCTCGCAGAACGAGTGGATGCCTGGCGCATCCAGAACTACCCCTGTGCCGACTTTCCCGCGATCCGCGAGATTCTGGAATTCGCCACCGAGGATGGCGAGCCCGGCCAGCTTCGCTACCTGCGGCGTGCCCAGTTCAGAGCGCTGGAGACCTACTGGTATCTGCGCCTGGTACTGGGGACGCCCAAAATCCCGGACCTGTACGAGCAGCTGTTTGAAGACTTGCCCGATCGGCTGGATGCCATGGGCGTCAACGAGCGCCTTTTCAAGGAAGCAAAGTACAACTACTCGGCACTGATCAGACGGGTCCAAAAAGACGACAAGTTTGTTCGGGACAACCACCTGGAGAGTCTGCGCGAATCCCTGACCCTGGACTACGCCAGCTACATCCTCGCCTTGGCAATGGGGGCAGGCAAGACGATCCTGATGGGTTCGATCGTGGCGACCGAATTCGCCATGGCGATGGAATACCCGGACGGCCCCTTCGTGCAGAACGCGCTGATCTTCGCGCCGGGCAAGACCATCCTCGGCGCGCTGCGTGAGCTGTCGGACGTGCCGTATGACAAGCTGCTGCCGCCGCGCATGCACAAGTCGTTCGCGGCCAGCCTGAAGCTCACCTTCACCCGCGATGGCGACAAGCAGATCCCCATCGTCTGGGGCAGCACCTTCAACGTCATCGTCACCAATACCGAGAAGATCCGCATCCAGAAGCCCAACGCGCGCGGCAACGGCCAGCAGGCGCGACTGTTCGCGGGAACCAAAGGCGAGGAACAGGCGGAGCTGGCCAATCTGCGCTTGCAGGCCGTGGCGTCGCTGCCGCACTTGGCCGTGTTCTCGGACGAGGCTCACCACACCTACGGCCAGAAGCTGCTGGGCAAGTGGGAGAAGGACAAGGAGACGGGCGAACTCGTGTTCAAGGACGACGGCATCAAGAAGGTCCGGCGCACCATCGACTATCTGGCCGCCGAGACCAACCTCATCGTCGTCCTCAACGCCACAGGCACGCCGTACTTCGAGCGCCAGCCCTTGCGGGATGTCGTGGTCTGGTACGGTTTGGGCGAGGGCATACGCGATGGTGTGCTGAAGGCGCTGGCCCGCAACATCAAGGTGTTCAACCTGGGCGACGGCGAGGCCGACACGCTGGTGTCCAACGTGATCGACGACTTTGTCCGCGATTACTGGAGCGTCAGTCTGCCCAACGGGGCGCCGGCACGTCTGGCCTTGTACTTTCCCAACATCGAGACCCGCGATGAACTGCGTGGCGCCGTCGAGTCTGCGCTCGCCCTGCGTGGCATTGGCACCGACACCATCCTGGCGGTGGACGGCAAGAGCAACGAAGCCACGCGGCGCCAGTTCGAGGCGGTGGCGCGCAACCCCGAGGCGCCCGAGCGTGTGCTGCTGCTGGTGAACATGGGCACCGAGGGCTGGAACTGCCCCAGCCTGTTCGCAACGGCGCTGGTGCGCAAACTGGCCAACAGCAACAACTTCGTGCTGCAGGCCGCCACCCGCTGCCTGCGCCAGGTGCCCGGCAACCCGCACCCGGCGCGGGTCTACCTGACCGACAGCAACCGCAAGACGCTGGAGTCTCAGTTGGCGGAGACGTATGGAACGTCCCTGCGCGAACTGGACAGCCAGCAGGCCGAGCGGGTGGAGCGCGAGATCGTGCTGCACCGGCATGACCTGCCGCCCCTGCTCATCAAGAAGCGCGTGTTGCGCTACCGGCGCAAGGTGGGGTCGACCACGGCGGCGGCACTTCGCTTCACGGTGCCGGAGGTGGCCGCACCAAAGGGCGTGACCGTCGAGCGGCTGGACCTTGTTCAGAGCGCCGCGGGCAAGACGGCATTTCAGAAAACGGATGGCGGCGACGACGTTTTGCCGGCCCCACCACCCGAACTGGACAGCTATACCGCAGCCGCCGAACTGGCGGCCAACTACCACTTGCCCACGACGGAAGTGCTGTCGGCATTGCGTGCGGCCTATGGTGTGGGCGCGGAGATTCCCGATTACCACCTCGCCGCGCTGGGCCAGCAGATCGAGGTGCAGCGGGCGCAGTATGAAGAGCACTTTGAGGATATTGACGTGGCGATCGCGCTGATCAAGGCCGAGGGGTTCGATCGGTCCGAACGCGCGGGCGTGCCCGTCTACACGGCGCGCATCAGTTTTGCCAAGGAGCGGGAGCCGCTGTACTTGAGCGCCCGCGATACGCCGGACGTGGCCCACGCACTGGCCAGCAGCTTCCACTATGAAGGCTACAACTTTGATTCCGCCCCGGAGGCCGAGTTCTTGAAATGGACGCTGGCCCAGTTGCGCAGCGGGGCGCACCAGATCGAAGGCGTGTGGTTCACGGGTGGCCTGACTGATCCGGCCAAGACCGACCTGTACGCGGAATACCTGGGTGACGATGGCCGGTGGCACCGCTACACGCCGGACTTCGTCTTGCGCCGCGCCGATGGCAAGCACCTCGTGGTGGAGATCAAGCGTGACAGCTACAGCCCGGACATCCAGGGTGATCTGGCACGGCTGGGGCGCGGCGAGGCGGCGCTGACGCTGGAGGGCCGCAAGGCGGTGGCACTGAAGCAGTGGGAGGGGCTGAACCCGGACAAGCTGGCTTACCACGTCATGTTTGCTGACACGGGACTCAAGTCCGAGGGCTACCGGCAGGTCCGCGACTTCATTGCGGGCGTGTGAGCGACGCTGCCCGGTACATCGAAAAAAGACAGATTGATCAGACCATGAGCGACCACGACAACACCAACGACAACGCCGCCCCGCCGAAGAAGGCCAAGGACGTGACCATTGCCAAGGCGAAAGGCCGGCCCATGCTGACGTGGGTGGGCAAGAAGCCGCTGGCGCGGGTGAAGGCATTTCCTGCGCAGGCGATCGAGCGTTTTGATGCCACGGGTGGGCGGGATGCGGCCTTGCCGGCGGTGGACTGGAGCGATTGGCCGAAGGACTTGCCACAGGGCGGGCTGCTCTACCACGGTGACAACAAGGATGTGCTGGCGCACCTGCTGGCCAACGGTTTTCGCGGCAAGGTCAAGCTGATCTACATCGACCCGCCGTTTGACAGCGGGGCGGACTATGTGCGCAAGGTTCAGCTTCGCGGCGCCAAGGGCACGGTCAAGATCGACGGCGAGGATTACACGCTGGGCGAACAGATCCAGTACAGCGACATCTGGGCGAACGACAACTATCTGCAGTTCATGTACGAGCGGCTGCTGATGCTAAAAGATTTACTCGCAGAAAACGGTGCCATCTACCTTCACTGTGATCCGACAAAATCTCACCATCTTCGATGCCTGATGGATGAAGTCTTTGGCCCAGAAGGATTCCGTAACGAAATCGTCTGGTGGTACTGGAATAAATTCCAGGGGAACATCAATCGCTTCGCCTCTAATCACGACACGATTTTGGCATACTCCAAGGGGACTCCGCCGTATCATAAAATCAAGGCCGAGCGAGCTGAGGTAGTTCAGCAATTGGCACGTAAGTGGGACGGGGACAGCAAATCGCTGGTTAATGTGCGGGACAGCGATGGGAATTTGGTCTACATTGAAAGTGAAGAGAAGACAGTTGACGACGTTTGGTTAATACCAATGCTGCAACCTGCCGACAAGAAGGAAAATGCCGGATACCCGACGCAAAAACGCGAAGAGCTATTAAGCCTAATTATAGCGTCATCGTCTTTACCGGGAGACATAGTTCTCGACTGTTTTATTGGCTCTGGGACTACTGCTGCTGTCGCACAAAAACTAGGACGCAGGTGGATTGGATGCGATCTAAATAAAGGTGCCATTCAAACCACCTCAATGCGAATTCAGGAAATAATGCGAGGCAGTTTTTCAACCACAGAAAATCAAAAACAAAGCGAGCTGATTAGCAGAGCCATCAGCCCGCAAACAGAAGGGCCGGCTCAATTGAGCTTCGCCACCTACCGCGTCAACGACTACGACCTGCAGATCCAGCACAACGAGGCCGTCGAGCTGGCCTGCCAGCACCTCGGCGTCACCCGCACCCGAACCGATGCCTTCTTCGACGGCACCCAAAGCGGCCGCCTAGTCAAGATCGTCCCCTTCAACCACCCGCTCACCCCGCTCGACCTCGAAGCCGTCCGCAACGAACTGAAGACCCGCCCCGCCGAAGAACGCGACGTGCTGGTGGTGTGCCTCGGCTGGCAACACGACGCCCGCACCTGGATCGACACCTACAACCGCAACCGCCCGGTCAACAAGCTGCACGTCATCGAGCTGCGCACCGACCGCAAGCTCGGCGGCCTCATCAGGCACGAACCCCTGTCCGCACACGTCACGGCCAAACGCGAAGGCCAAGGCGCCGACGCCCGACTGGTCGTGGAACTCCACGATGTCGTCTCGCCCACCATCTCGCAGCGCCTCAACCTGGAACAAGGCGTCTTCCGCGCCCAGATCACCGACTGGCGCGCCGTGGTCGATTGCATCCTGATCGACACCCAGCACGACGGCCAAGTCTTCAACGTCACCCTGGCCGACGTTCCCGAGCGCAAGCAAGACCTCGTCAGCGGACGCTACGAGTTGCCCGCACCACCCGCAGGCAGCACGCTGGCCGTCAAGGTCATCGACATGCTGGGCGAAGAGCTGGTCGTGCGCCTGGACACCTGACCGACCTGACCCGACCAAGACGAGACCGCCATGCAGATCGACACCATCAGCATCGAAGGCTACAAGTCGTTCGCCAAGATCGATCAGTTCGCGCTGGGGAACCTGAACGTGCTGATCGGTGCCAACGGCGCGGGCAAGAGCAACTTCCTCTCGCTCTTTCGCCTGCTGACCGCCTTGTCACAGGGCAACCTGCAAACCTTCGTCAAAGGCCAGGGCGGCCCGGACGCCATGCTGCACGGCGGCCGCAAACGCACACCACAGTTGAAGGTCGAACTGCAGTTCGCCCGCAACGGCGGTGTCGTCAACGGCTATGCCCTGACGCTGGCCGCCACCGCCGACAACCGCCTGCAGTTCCTCCGCGAAGAACCCTGGATCATCGGCAGCCGAACAGGCACCGCACCCAAGCGTTACCCCCTGGGCCAGGCACACGAGGAAGCCAAGGTGATCGCCGATCCGAATCCGGTCAGCGGCTACGTGGCCAAGTGGATGAAACACTGGCAGCAATTCCACTTCCACGACACCAGTGAAGGCGCCGCCGTCAAGCGCCCACATCCCAGCAACGACAACCTGCGCCTAAAGACCCAGGCCGACAACCTCGCGGCCTACCTCTACCGCCTGCGCACCCTGCCCGGCCAACAGGTGTCGTACCAACGCATCGTGGACACGATCAAGCTGGCGGCGCCCTTTTTCGGCGGCTTCGTGGCCCGCGACCCGATGCCGGACACGGTCGAGCTGGAATGGTTCGAACAGTCCGACCAGGAAACCCCGTACCGAGCCCACACCCTGTCGGATGGCACGCTGCGCTTCATCTGCCTGACCACGCTCCTGCTGCAGCCGCCCCATCTGCTGCCAGACACCATCCTCATCGACGAGCCCGAACTCGGCCTGCATCCATTCGCGATCAACCTGCTGGCGGACATGATGAAAGAGCTGGCGCAGACCAAGCAGCTCATCGTATCCACGCAGTCGGTCGAACTCCTGAACGCGCTGGAACCCGAGCATGTGATCGTGGCCCAGCGGTCCGACGGCGCCACCACCTTGGAGCGACTGGAGGCCGAGCGCTTGCGCGGATGGCTGGACGACTATCAAAGCCTGGGCGAGTTGTGGAAGCGCAATGTCTTCGGCGGAAGGCCCAGCCTGTGATGCGGCGGGTGGTCGTGGTCTGCGAGGGGCAGACCGAGGAAGCCTTCATCTCGCGCGTGCTGTACCCGGCGTTCGTGGGCTTGGGCCTGCACTTGCACGGCATCACCGTGGAAACCTCGCCTGGTCACAAAGGCGGCGCGATGCGCTATGACCGGCTGCGCCCGGCGCTGCGCAACGCGCTGGCAAATGGCCGAGTCGTGGCCGTGACGATGCTGGTCGATCTCTACAAACTCGCGCCGGACTTTCCAGGCTACGCAACCGCCATGGCGCAATCGGACCTGGCAGCGAAACTGGCGGCCCTGCAGTCGGCGTTGCACGCGGACCTCGTGGCGCACTGCCGTTGTGATCCAGCACGCTTCATTCCCCATGTCCAGCCGCATGAGTTCGAGGCACTGCTGTTCAGCGATGTCGAGACACTGGCAGCGGTCGAAAATAGCTGGTCGGCGGCACTGGCCGATCTGAACCGCGCCCGCAATGCCGTGCCCACACCAGAGCACATCAACGACGGGCCAGCGACGAAACCCTCGGCTCGGCTCGAATTGCTGCTGCGCAGCCCCGGATACCGCAAGTTGCGGCACGGCCCGATCGCCGCGGAACGGATGGGATTGGCGAAGATCGAGGCGCAATGCCCCCACTTCGCGGCTTGGTTACAAAAGCTCAGAGCCCTTTGACTCGTTGACCCGTCGAACTCCAGCTTCAGAATGCCCCCACACACGCCATGAACACTCCACCACCGGCCACTACAGTGCCTACACGCCAACACTTCGCCAGCGACAACTACGCCGGCATGTGCCCCAACGCCGCACGCTGGTTCATGGAAGCGCAGACCAGCGGCCACGAGCCGGCCTACGGCGACGACCGCTGGACGCTGCAGGTGTCGGAAGCGCTGCGGGATCTGTTCCAGACCGACTGCGACGTCTATTTCGTCTTCAACGGCACGGCGGCGAACTCGCTGGCGCTGGCCTCGCTGTGCCAGAGCTACCACTCGGTGATCTGCACGCCGGTCGCGCACATCGAGACCGACGAGTGCGGCGGGCCGGAGTTCTTCTCCAACGGCTCGAAGCTGCTGGTCGCCGAGAGTGAAAGCGCATCCGCCAAGCTCGGCAAGCTCACGCCGGACGCGGTCGAGACGCTGGTCACCAAGCGCAACGACCTGCACTACCCCAAGCCCAAGGTCGTCAGCCTCACCCAGGCCACCGAACTCGGCACCGTCTACAGCGTCGAGGAAGTCCGCGCCATCGCCGCCATCGCCAAGCGCCGCCACCTGAAGGTGCACATGGACGGCGCGCGCTTCGCCAACGCGGTCGCCACGCTGGGCTGCCACCCGAGCGACATCACCTGGCGCGCCGGGGTCGACGTGCTGTGTTTTGGTGGGACGAAGAACGGGCTGCCGATCGGCGAGGCGGTGGTGTTCTTCGACCGCGCGCTGTCCGAGGACTTCGCCTACCGCGTCAAGCAGGCGGGGCAGCTCGCCTCGAAGATGCGCTTCATCTCGGCGCCCTGGCTCGGCCTGCTCGAACACGACACCTGGCTGGCCAATGCGCGCCATGCCAA
>OFSF01000120.1_pt1 | contig 33196 bp, 34 predicted proteins | sample 1543271 | NCBI WGS metagenome assembly OFSF01 (sample SAMN07774227, study PRJEB24372) | wastewater metagenome | isolation source: Exp Tend VB 100WW | collected 2016-02
GTAGCTCCGAGGGGATTCGAACCCCCGTAGCTGGCTTGAGAAGCCAGAGTCCTAGGCCACTAGACGACGGAGCCGTACGGTAAAACTTTACTTTATCGCTGGGGTACCAGGACTCGAACCTAGACAGGCTGAACCAGAATCAGCTGGGCTACCAATTACCCCATACCCCAATAGTAAATTTCGTGCAGGCTAAGAATACCCTGCACCACAATTTATTTGGAAATTACCGCCTTAATTCGAGCGATCGAGCGCTCCTTACCTAATAATTCAAGTGATTCAAATAATGGTGGTGAGATATGAGAACCAGTTACTGCAATACGCAATGCACTAAAGGCAATGCGAGGTTTTAAGCCAAGCTCATCGATTAGCGCACTTCGCAATACCGCTTCAATGCCAGCGTGATCCCAAGATTGCAATGGCTCTACTTTTGCCAATGCCACCTTTAAAACATTTTGGGAAGCCTCATCAGTTAATTTACCTAGCTCCTCAGCTTCAACCTTAAAATCCTTCACAAATAGGAATTTAAGCATGGCTGGGATCTCAGCCAACTTAATTATGCGCTCTTGAATTATCGGCAGGGCAGATTTAACAACCTCTATCTCTTGTGGATTTCCGGTAATCACCTTGGCATTAATCAAAAAAGGTAGCGACCATTCAAGAAACTTATCTAAAGTAAGAGCGCGAATCTTGTCGCCATTAATAGCCTCAAGTTTTTTCATATCAAATCGAGCAGGGCTGCTATTTACTCTTTCCACCGTAAAGAGATCAACTAATTCTTGCATTGTGATGTTTTCTTTATCATCCCCGGGTGACCAACCAAGCAGTGCTAGATAATTACAAATTGCCTCAGGCAAGAAGCCTTGCTCACGATACCAAGCGATTGAAACTTCGCCATTTCGCTTAGATAACTTGGCATTATCTTGTCCCATTACAAAGGGCAGGTGGGCAAAGATTGGATACTCAGATTCAGCCACGCCCATAGCTTGATAAACTCGAATTTGTCTTGGAGTTGAAGATAATAAATCCTCTCCTCTTAAAACATGAGTTATCTTCATCAGCACATCATCAACTGCAACTGCCAAGGTATAAAGCGGTGAGCCATCAGCTCTTGCTAATACAAAATCTGGCACATACTTGTGCTCAAACTTAACTTCACCTCTAATTGCATCTACAAACACTGTTTCACCATCTGGCATTCTCATTCTGACCACTGGTTTTCTACCTAAAGATTTATATTGGCTAACTTGTTCAGCTGATAAATCTCGGCATTTACCGTCATATCCAGGTGCTTGATTGTTCTTCATCTGCGCCGAACGTCGCTCTTCCAACTCTTCTGCGCTGCAATAGCAATGATAGGCATCGCCTTGATCTAAAAATTTCTGTGCCCATGTTGCATAAATTTCTAATCGTTGGGATTGCAAATAAGGCCCATACTCCCCGCCAACTTCAGGTCCTTCATCCCAATTCAAACCAAGCCATTTCAAAGTATCAATTGCAGCTTGTATGTATTGATCAGTTACTCGTTCAGTATCGGTATCTTCAATTCGAAATATTAATTTGCCACCGGTATGTCTGGCATAAGCCCAATCAAATAATGCGGTTCTAATGTTTCCAACGTGAAGATCACCCGTTGGCGACGGGGCGAATCTAACTCGAACTTCTGATTTATTGGACACGAGAGGAGACCTTATTAGTAAGAGTGCCTAAACCATCAATTGATACCGAGATAGTTGATCCAGCCGGCATAGCTGAAATTCCAGCAGGAGTTCCAGTCAGAATTACATCCCCCGGCAGCAAAGTCATAACATTGGTAACAAACTCAATAATCTGTGGAATCTTAAAGATCATTTCTGAAAGATTGGATGACTGCTTTACCTCACCATTTAAAGTTGCTGTAATCCCTTGGTCTGCTGGAACAAACTCGGTTTCAATCCAAGGTCCTAGCGGGCAAAACGTGTCAAAGCCTTTAGCACGGCTCCACTGGCCATCCTTTTTTTGTAAATCTCGGGCGGTCACATCATTTGCCAAGGTATATCCAAAAATTACATCTTTATATTTAGCAGCAGGCACCTCTTTGCAAATCCGGCCAATAACAATGGCAAGTTCTGCTTCATGATCAACTCGCTCACTCATGCGAGGCCAAACAATTGTGTCATTTGGACCAATCACTGAAGTATTTGGCTTGATAAAAATAATTGGCTCACTCGGTACAACTGAATCCATCTCTGCAGCATGGTCGGCATAATTCTTACCAATACATACAACTTTACTTCTAGGAATAACAGGAGCTAATAGCTTTACATCACTTAATTTCAAAGTCTTATCTTGAGGAACGATCCCAGCATAAATTGGATCACCCCGTAAAACTAAAATTGAATCTTTATCGTTTAGAACTCCAAATAATGGTTCACTTCCAACACCTAACTCCACTGGTGCGGTAAATCTAACGATACGCATTAGATCATCTTACAACTGATCGGTTATTTGACTCGCTTCGGCAATTTTCTCAACTAGTACGGTAGCAATTCGATGGCGCCTACCTGCTGGGCGTTCTGCAGTTAACTTCCATCCGGGAACAGTAATTGTGCTTCCAGGAATTGGAATTCGACCTAAATGCTTCGCAATTAAGCCACCAATGCTGTCAACATCCTCAATTTCTTCTGGCGTGAACTCAGTATCAAATTTTTCGGCAAAATCTTCAACATGTAATCGAGCAGATACTCTGGCTTTGTCATCAGTAAGCCATTCAATCTCAACTGTTTCATCATCGTCATACTCGTCTGCAATCTCGCCAACGATTTCTTCTAAAATATCTTCAATCGTGATCAAACCCGCCGTGCCACCATACTCATCAACGACTACTGCCATATGGATTTGATCTCGTTGCATCTGCTTTAACAGCTCATCAGCAGTTTTAGTCTCTGGAATGAAGGTTGCTTTTCTTAAATGTTCCTCCACAAACTCATTTTGTTCAGCATCTCTATTTTCATGAACCCGCTTTGCCAGATCCTTAACGTAGGCAATTCCAACCACATTATCTAAATTTTCAGAGATAACTGGAATTCGAGTAAATCCTGATCGAAGAGCAAGTGAAAGTGCTTGTCGTAGATTTTTTCCAGACTCAATCCAAACCATTTCTGTTCTTGGAATCATCAACTCTCTAACCATTGTTTCGCCTAGATCGAAAACTGAATGGATCATTTCTCGCTCTGACTCTTCTACAAATCCACTCTCACTTGCTTGATCTACTAAATCTCTAAATTCAGCCTCAGTAGAAAAGGGGCCAGATTTAAATCCCTTTCCGGGCGTAATGGCATTACCAATTTTGATTAACAAATTTGTGAGTGGACCTAAAACTTGAGAAAGAAAGTACGCAATGGTTATTGCAGGCTTGGACCATTTTGGGGCATGTTGCTTTCCCAAAGTTCGTGGGCCAACTCCAACGATTACATAGGAAATTGCCACCATTAAAATTATGGCCTCAGCTAAGGCCAAACTCTTATTTGATGCATTCTCCACAAAAGATGTTGCAACTAAGCCTGTTGCTGTTAATTCACAGCTCTTGCGAACTAGTAAAAGCACATTTAAGTAGCGGGCAGGATTTTCAACAAATCTATCAAATCGCTTTTTGTATTTCGGGTACTTCTCAACCAACTCTTCTATCAGCAACCTAGAAAGAGAAGTTAGCGCTGACTCACATCCAGCAAGAAGCCCTGCGAATAGGAGTAGAAAGATAACTAAGAGCAATGTGGAAAGGCTCATACTAATAATCTCCACTCTTTTAGTATTTCCTCTTGCAATGCAAACATCTTCTTTTCATCATCGATTTCCTCATGATCAAATCCCAAAAGATGCAGTACGCCGTGAACTGTTAGCAGTTCCAATTCTTTTTCTAATGATTGCTTACCATTTTTCTCAGCATAGGAAGGGCATAAAACAATATCGCCAATTACTCCTGGTCCATTTGCCGCTGAGTTTGGCTTTAGCTCATCCATGGGAAATGAAAGCACATCTGTTGGACCAGCAAGATCCATCCATTTAACATGCAACTGCGACATTTCATCCTCATTTACAAATCTAATCCCGAGCTCTGAATCTTGATGAATGCCCATTCTCTTTAGCGCAAATTCTGATACTGATGCGATGGCAGACTCATTGCATTTAACGGAGGAGTTATTAACTAAATCTATTTTCATGGCGATTAATTCAAGAAACTACTTGAATTGATTATCGATCACCTTTTCCGCTTCGAATTGGGAATGTGCTTTTTGAAATGTTTTCATCCCAGTGCCCATAAGCAGTGACGATATCGCCGACTAATCTATTGCGGACCACATCTTCAGCATTTAAGTACATAAAAGAAATATCCTCAACATCTTTCAAGATATCTTGCACAATTTTTAATCCGGATTGAGAGTTGTTAGGCAAATCAACCTGCGTAACATCACCAGTTACGACCATCTTTGAACCAAACCCTAGACGGGTTAAAAACATTTTCATTTGTTCACCAGTTGTATTTTGAGCTTCATCTAAAATGATAAATGCATCATTTAAAGTGCGACCTCGCATGTAAGCAAGGGGTGCTACCTCAATTACGCCTGAGTTCATCAGCCGTGGAATTGCATCTTGATCAATCATGTCATGTAAGGCATCAAATAGTGGACGTAGATACGGATCAATTTTTTCGTGCAGTGTTCCTGGTAAAAATCCCAATCGCTCACCAGCTTCTACTGCAGGTCTAGTTAAAATGATCCGATTAACTTGTTTTGCCTGTAGTGATTGGATGGCCTTAGCCATTGCAAGATATGTCTTGCCTGATCCAGCCGGTCCTATTCCAAATGTGATGGTATTTGTATCGATTGCATCTACGTACTTCTTTTGATTTGAAGTTTTTGGTCTAATTGTTTTACCACGATTACTTAATATATTTAGTGATAAAACCTCAGCTGGGTGCTCTGCAGGATCTTGTTTAATCATGCCAATAGATCTGCGCACCATATCGGAGGTTAGATTTTGACCACTACGTAAAATCGCAATTAACTCTTCAACTAAACCTACGAATTGCTTTGATTGCTCTAATTCACCCTTGACATATATTTCATTACCTCGCACAGTAATTGCTAACTGAGGGAATTGATTTTCTAAAATTCTAAGATTTGAATCTCCGGGGCCGACTAATGTGACCATGGGAAATGCAGCTGGTACTTTTATCGAGATCGGGTCCATTACTTTAATTCTATATTTAACCTGGCGGCCATGCGAATGACCTGCCTGCCAGAAGGTGTAAGTGAGCGTGAAATACAGATTGGCCAGCAGCAGCGCCAGTGTTTACATTCATTCGATAACTCTCTAAACCATTCTCACTCGCAATCTCCCCTGCTGCCCTAAAAATCTCTCCAGCTAAAGCGGGATCAGAGTTCGCAACCTCTGCCATATTTGTAAAGTGTTTATTTGGAATAATTAAAATATGAGTTGGAGCTTGCGGAGTTATATCGTTGAATGCGGTAAATAACTCACTCTTCTTCACGATTTTCGCAGGTATTGTTCCGTCAACTATCTTACAAAATAAACAATCCACCTCTACCACCGTCCTAACTTGGTTTGAACTGCAGAGATTGCGGCAAATCCGGCATGTGCTGATCGAAGAACAGTTTCTCCCAACCTAACTATTTTACCGCCCCCGTTTTCAAACATCGATAGCTCACTAGGACTTATTCCTCCTTCAGGTCCGATAATTAGAAATATAGAAGTAAGTGATTGCGCTAATTGCAGTTGAGCAAATTTTTCACCTGCCGATTCATGAAACACGATTGCCTGAGCATCTTTGCTTAATAATTGAACCACGCCAGCAGTCGTTAACAATGGCATAAGTTTGGGTAATCTGATTTGTCTGGCCTGTTTACACGCCTCTTTGATCCCAATCTCCCATTTTTGTGCAGAGTCAGATTGCCACTTACTAATAGATCGCTCTGCTTGCCATGGAATTATTCGATCGACGCCAGCCTCAATCGCCAGTTCAAGCATCTCTTTGTTTCTGTCTGATTTTGTAACTGCTTGTACCAAAACTAGTTCAGGCTTCTTCTCTTCAAACTCACCTTTTTCTGAAACCGATATCGTCAATTCTTTCTTCGATATTTCAATGATTGGACCAGATACCCACTTCTTTACACCATCTGAAATCTTTATAACTTCGCCAAGATTCAACCTTAAAACCTTAATTGCGTGATGCGCTTCGTCTTTACCTAAAGTTTGAGTGCTGCCATCATTGATTTGGTCAGTAAAAAATAGAGTGAGCACTACCGGAAAGCACTTCTAACTTTGCTAAAGAATCCCTGATCGCTATTTTTATGGATTACGACCTTGCTACCATCTTCATTTCTTGATTCTGCAAATTTACGAAGTAACTCGCTTTGCTCCTTATTGAGCTTGCCTGGAATTACTACCTCGATATGAACGATTAAGTCACCCCGCCCACTTCCTCGCAACTTAGTTACTCCCAATCCTTTAAGGAGGACCGTTGAACCACTTTGTGTTCCCTCTTTGATTTCAACTTTTTGATCGCCATCAAATGTTTCAATCGTCACTGTTGTACCTAAAGCAGCTGATGTCATTGGGATTGCAATTGAAATGTGAAGATTATTCTCTTCTCTAATCAAATACTCATGAGCAATTTCAACAATTTCTACATATAAATCACCAGCATTGCCACCGCCAGGGCCAACCTCACCTTGTCCACTTAATTGAATTCGATTTCCAGTCTCAACACCCGCTGGAATTTTTATTGGAATGCTTTTTCTAGAACGAACACGTCCATCGCCAGCACACTCTGTACAGGGATCAGAAATTACTGAACCAAAACCTTGGCAGCTCGCACAAGGACGGCTAGTCATTACTTGTCCTAATATCGATCGTGCTACTTGTTGTGTTTCTCCACGTCCTTTACAAATATCACAGGTGCGCGGACGAGAATTATTAGCGCAACCACTGCCACCGCACTTAGCGCAAACGACAGCTGTATCAACATTTAGATCTCGCTCACATCCAAAGGTTGCTTCCTTAAGATCTACTTCAACTCTAATTAACGCATCTTGTCCTGGCCTTGTTCGTGGCCTTGGGCCTCGTTGCTGTCCACCACCAAAAAACGCATCCATGATGTCGCCAAAACCAAAGCCTGCATTAGAAAATCCACCACCAAAACCACTTCCACCAACATCATAATTTTGACGCTTATCAGGATCACTTAGAACTTCATATGCAGCAGTAATCTCTTTGAACTTATCAGCCATCTTTGGATCAGGGTTTACATCTGGGTGATAACTACGTGCTAGTTTTCGATAAGCTTTTTTTATTTCATCAAAACTTGCATCCCGATCAACGCCAAGAGTTTCATAAAGATCAGCCATCTCTTATTTATTCTCCGTTAAAAATCTGCCAACGTAATTCGCAACAGCATTAACAGCTGATATAGATGAGGCGTAATCCATTCGGGTTGGACCTAAAATTCCAAGTGCTCCTATATCGGCATAACCAACCTTTACTAAGCTGGTTTTTCTTAAACTCTTTTCACTTTGTTCATCGCCAATTTCAACTTTAACTGAAGAATCTGTGCCGGAGAGCAATCTGAGTAAAACTACCTGCTCCTCCAACGCCTCTAAAATTGGATGAATGCTGCTAGATAAATCTTGATTTGCTCTTGCAAGATTTGAAGCACCAGCTAATACAACTTTCTCCTCCGGATGCTCAATTGCCATTTCAATTAAAGTTGTAATGATCACGACGATATTGGATTTGTCGCTACCACGATAATTAGTAGACAGACTTTCTAATTTACTAGCCACATTTGAAAGTGATTGCGTAGCGATAAGGGAATTCACCTTTTTGTGAAGGTCAGAGAGAGCGCCTTCGGTGATTTCAATTGCTAATTCAACCATTCGTTGTTCAACTCGACCAGCGTCGGTAATCAAGACAATCATTACGCGGCTTGGGTTCAATAAAACTAATTCAATGTGGCGGACTTTTGCTTTAATTAATGATGGATACTGGACTACTGCGACTTGTTTTGTTACCTGGGCTAATAATCTAACTGTTCGGGAAATAACATCATCTAAATCTGTTGCGCCATCTAAAAAGTTCTCAATCGCTTTTCGTTCGGCCGAGGATAATGGTTTTACCTTGGCTAGTTGATCAACAAATACTCGATAACCTTTATTTGTAGGAATTCGGCCAGCACTAGTGTGAGGTTGAGTTATTAAGCCGGCATCCTCAAGTAAAGCCATCTCATTTCTAATTGTTGCTGGTGAAACGCCTAATCCCGCACGCGTGGCAAGAGTTTTTGAACCAACTGGTTCTTCGGTCGCAACATACTCATCCACAATCGCTTTGAGGATCTCAAGTTGCCGACCTGGCATCGCATTACTCATAAGCCAACGCTACTACAAGAGTATTTGTCTTAGTATTCGGTCGGCGATTAGACGACCATCTAAGGTTAAAGTTGCTCGGCCTTGATTCCAATTTGCTAGATCTAGATGACCACTTTCAACATAACTTGAAAGCTCTGACAGTTGCATCTCATTTAAACTTTGTTTCTCCACGCCGCTTGGCAATCTTAGAGACAACATCAATCTTTCACTTTCAATCTGTAAGTCTTCAAGTATCTCAGAATCTGCAACTGGTGATTGATTTGAAAGAACTCTTTCTTTATACAAATTGGGGTGTTTAACATTCCAAAATCTTTTTCCATTCAAATGTGAATGCGCCCCAGGACCAGCACCCCACCAATTATCACCTAACCAATATGCCAAGTTATGTTTACTTAATGATCCAGATTTTGCCCAATTACTCAACTCATACCATTCAAATCCAGCTGCTGTAAATGCTTTATCTGCAACCAAGTATTTTTCAGCAGTTAAATCATCATCTACTTGCGCCACATCACCGCGTTTAATTTGAGCCGCTAGTTTTGTTCCCTCTTCAATGATTAATGCATAAGCTGAAATGTGTGTGATTGGAAGAGTAAGGGCTGCATCAATTGATGCTTGCCAATCCGCTAAAGACTCCCCAGGTGTTCCATAAATTAGATCAACTGATATCTCAGAAAATCCAACCTCTTTTGCCCAAGTTGTAACCTGCAATAAATTCTCAGGGTTATGAGTTCGATCAAGTGTTGCTAGTACATGTTTAACTGCTGATTGCATGCCAAATGAAACTCGATTCACGCCAATTGCTCTAAAGGCAGCCAGACTTTCCTTAGTTACGGTGTCAGGATTACATTCCATGGTGATTTCAGCATCAGGTAAAAGCGTGAATTCAGATTTAATCGTAGAAATCACCCGACCAATATCATCTGGTTGCATAAGTGATGGTGTTCCTCCGCCAAAGAAAATTGATGGCACATTGGCGCTCTGACCAACCTGCACCTTTGCCGCTTTGATTTCCATCAGCAGTAAATCAATATATGAGTTAGAAATTTGGGCCAAGCCTTCAGTTATCTTTAACTCACTTGGAGTGTAAGTATTGAAGTCGCAATAGCCACACCTTTTGACGCAATAAGGAATGTGGACATAAAAGGCAAGATTCACTTACTTCTTCTTTTCACTCGCTTTATCTGAATCAGTGGTTAAGGCAGCAATAAAGGCTTCTTGTGGTACTTCAACTCTGCCAACCATCTTCATACGCTTCTTACCCTCTTTTTGTTTCTCTAACAGCTTGCGCTTTCTGGTTATGTCTCCGCCATAACATTTAGCCAACACATCCTTACGAATAGCTCGGATGTTTTCTCTCGCAATAATTTTTGCACCGATCGCTGCTTGAATTGGAACCTCAAACTGTTGACGAGGAATCAATTCCTTTAACTTCTCAGTCATCTTTACTCCGTAGGTATAAGCCTTATCTCGGTGAACTATCTGACTAAATGCATCAACTTTTTCACCCTGTAGCAAGATATCGACCTTAACTAAATCACCTGCCTCTTCCCCGATTGGTTCATAATCAAGGGATGCATATCCACGAGTTCTTGACTTAAGTTGATCAAAGAAATCAAAAACTATTTCAGCCAATGGCAGGGTGTATCGAATCTCAATTCGATCCTCGGATAAGTAATCCATGCCTTTTTGTACGCCTCTGCGCTGTTGGCAAAGCTCCATGATGGTGCCAATAAACTCACTTGGTGCCAATATCGTTGCCTTAACAATTGGCTCATGTACTTCCAAAATTTTTCCATCTGGATACTCTGATGGATTAGTAACAACTAATTTCTTTCCATCTTCTAGTGATACGTTATAAACCACGCTAGGCGCAGTTGAAATTAAAGTTAAACCAGCTTCACGCTCTAATCTTTCACGCACAATCTCCATATGCAAAAGACCTAAGAAACCACATCGAAATCCAAAACCAAGAGCAGCAGAAGATTCTGGTTCAAAAACTAGAGCGGCATCATTTAGTTGCAATTTATCTAGCGCTTCTCGAAGCATTGGATATTCCGCGCCATCTAATGGAAACAATCCAGAAAACACCATCGGCTTGGGATCTGCATAACCTGCAAGGGCTTTTGTTGCTGGGTTGTTATAGGTAGTAACTGTGTCGCCAACTCGAGATTGTCTAACATCCTTCACGCCGGTTATCAAATAACCAACCTCACCAACTCCTAAACCTTTGCTTGCAATGGGTTCTGGTGAAATCACGCCAACTTCTAACATTTCATGTCGCACACCAGTTGAATACATTTGAATTTGATCTCGTGGGGAAAGATGGCCATCAACAACTCGAACATATGTAACCACGCCGCGATATGAGTCATAAACTGAGTCAAAAATTAGTGCTCTAGTTGGTGCTTTTGGATCCCCAACTGGAGGTGGTAATTGTTTAACAATTTGATCCAATAAAACTTCAACGCCCTCACCTGTTTTACCAGAGACCCTTAAGCAATCCTCAGGCTTGCAACCAATTAGATTTGCTAACTCTTCGGCAAATTTCTCTGGCTGCGCAGCAGGTAAATCAATTTTATTTAGCACCGGAATAATCGTTAAGTTATTCTCCATCGCAAGATAAAGGTTTGCCAAGGTTTGAGCCTCAATTCCTTGAGCGCAATCCACCAGCAATATTGCACCTTCGCATGCTGCAAGGGATCGAGAAACCTCATATGTAAAATCCACATGCCCGGGTGTATCAATCATATTTAAAATGTAATCTTGACCATCAATTCCAGATTTCCATGGCAAACGAACCGCTTGGCTCTTAATAGTTATGCCGCGTTCGCGCTCGATATCCATTCGATCCAGATATTGCGCACGCATATTTCTGTCTTCAACAACACCAGTAATTCCCAACATTCGATCTGCCAAAGTAGATTTACCATGATCGATATGGGCAATGATGCAGAAATTTCTTATCTGCGCCGGATTTGTGGCAGCAGGTTGGGGCGCTTTTGCAATTGAGATGGCAGGCATTTATGCCTTCGCAGTTTCTAGAAAATTAACGAACGCCAGCTTTGTTGGCCAATTTGGCCATAGCTGACTTTTTGTTAGCTGCATTGTTGGCATGAATTACGCCTTTTGAAACAGCCATGTCTAGTGAACGAGAAGCATCTGTGAACTCAGCCTTAATCTTTGCGGCATCGCCAGCTGTAACAGCATCGCGGAATTTACGGATTGCAGTACGAAGAGCTGAACGATAAGCCTTGTTGCGATCCTGCGCCTTGTTGTTGGTGCGAATGCGTTTAATCTGGGACTTAATATTTGCCACTTGAAATTACCTTTTCTCGTTAATTGTCTTAAAAACTTATTTAATAAGAGCGTAAGGGTATCAGCGCAGACCCGTTCGGCTCAAACTGAGCCTATTTATCGAGATCCTCTAGCAGCACAAACGGTCATTATCGCCCGTTCTAGGGCGTAGATCGGATCGGCTGCGGCACCTTTGATGTCAGCATCAGCGGCTGCAATTGCGATCACAGCTTTTGCCATTGCATTTTCACTCCAGCCAACAAGTTGGCGACGGGCTTTATCAATCTGCCAAGGTGGAATCGCCATGCTCTGGGCTAGTTCAAATGATTTAACAGATCTAGAAGCACCTGAAACCTTAGCTAAGGTCCGAAAAGATGAAGCAAGAGCGCTCACAATTAAAACTGGATCAGTTCCAGTTGCTAAAGCATTTCTTAAATTAATTATCGCAATTGGCGTATTGCCTTCAACGGCAGCATCAGCCACATCAAAACCTGTGCTCTCAACTCTGCCTTGTTGGTATGCAGTCACATCCTCTTCGTCAATAGTTTTTTGTAAGGCCACGTCGGATGCAAGTTGTGAGCAGGCAGCACTGAGCTCACGTAAATCACTTCCCAGGGAATCGATTAATGCTTGCACTGCCTCGGTAGTTATTTTTCGATTTAACCGTTTGAACTCTGCCCTAACAAATTCTGATTTTTCACTCTCTTTCTTCACAGCTTCAGCGGCAATTATCTGAGCCCCAGCTTTTTTAATTTTATCTACCAGTGCCTTGCCTTTAACTCCCCCTTTATGCCAAAGAAGTAAGGTTAAATTCTCATCTTGATTTTCTAAGTAGGTAGCGATCTCATCACTGCAATCTGAATCTAAATCTTGAATCTCTTTAATAACAACAACTCGTTGATCTCCAAAAAGTGATGGAGCCAAGTTATCGGTAATGACGCCAACCTCAATTTCATCTGATGAAAGCGTAATTACCTGGGCATCTGCTTTAGTGGCGATAACTTGTGTGATGGCGCGATCAGCTAACAAGCTTTCAGCCCCTTGTACTAAAACTAACCCCACCTTATTTGCCACCATTCTTTTCCAGTTACCCTGATCTTATTAGGTGAAGCAAGTGATATCCCACCTGATAGATCTGTGCGCCAAACCTGGATATTTCGAGAATTTAACTCTGCTATGAATTGTTGGTCTGGATGACCGTATGAGTTGCCTTTGCCAACCGAGATAATGGCTACCTTGGGATTTAGTCGATCCAACATAGGTAAATACTGGTAAGCCGATCCATGGTGTGAAACTTTCAAAACATCAACTTCAGATAAGTAGCCAGAACTAGTAATCAATTCTTGTGCTGCCGGTTCAATATCACCGCCAGCAAAGATCGATAAAGTTTTAGTCTTAATAATCACCGAGATGCTTGAATTATTAACTTCTGAGCCATCCCCAGGAAGAGTAGGCATTTGGCCCAGAGATAATTTAGGCCAAAGTACCAAAACCTGCGTTGCAAACTTTGGCAGCAGATATTTTTCACCCTGTTGCACAATCTTTATATCAATCCCATTTAGCTGCTTAATAGTTGATTGATAGGCAGCTGCGGGTTGGGCCAAACTAGAAATCCAAACTTGTGAGATTCTCCTACTTTCTAGGACTTTAGAAATACCGCCAATATGATCAGAGTGAAAATGAGTCAGAATTAGAAGTGGAATTGAACTAATTCCTAATTGTCTTAAACATTGATCCATCTTTTCTGGCTCTGGCCCCACATCAATCACGATGGCATTTCCTTCTCCTAAATTCACTACCATGCCATCGCCTTGGCCAACATCGCAATTGGCAATCTGCCAGCCGCTACCAGGCCAAGTAAAATGTGCAATCATTAATTGCATAGATAGAAATAAAATCGCTAAACAAATTACCCATTTACGCCCACTTATTAAGCCAATCATTATGGCGGCAAATAGTAGAAAAAATGTAAAGATGCGATTGAAGGAAATTGCTGGCAGATTCGCCATAGTTTGGCTAATGATTACTATCCAGTGAGCAAGGGGTGTGGCAAGGAGTAAAAGAAAATTAGAGAAAAATGGTGCAATCGGTGCAAAAATTGCAGCTACAAATCCAAGTAATGTGATGGGCGCAATAACTGGTGCAACCAGAATATTTGCTGGAACAGTCACTAATGAGAGTTGATTTGATATCAAAGCTATTACCGGCAGGCAAAAGATTGTTGCACTCACTGGGATAGCTATTGATTGAACAATCCAGATTGTCTTTATCTTCTTGCTCAACTTATCTTCAATTACTGGAGAGAGTAGAAGTATTCCTGCTGTGGCCAAGACGGAGAGGGCAAAACCAGGATCAGTTGATTGAATGGGGTCTAATAGCAATAAAAACATAATTGCAGCAGCTAATGATGGAACTCCGAAGGAACGCTCACCAAAGTACTTAGCCAGAATTACAACTGCGCTCATTACCGCTGCCCGCAATACCGATGGAGTTGGGCGAACTAGGAAAATAAATAAGATAAGTATTATCCCAACCACCCAAAGCCGATTGCGTAATCTCTTGACTAAAAACTGAAGCAGCCAGAGTAAGAATGTCGCTACCATCGCAAAATTAGCGCCGCTAACTGCAGTCAAGTGCGAAAGTCCAACTCTGCGCATTTGCGTGATGAAGGATTGGCTTTGTAAGGAAGTATCCCCCAAGACCAAACCTGGAATTAATGCGCCCGCTTTGTTATCACTAGCAAGTGCTCGAAAATCATCTCTAATCTTTGAGGTAAATCTAAATAAATTACGTGGTTTCCCAATCTTTGTAATCTCACCAGTTGCAATAGCAAGAGCTGCAACCTTGCGCTCTTTGGATTTAACCAGGCGAGCATTCACTATTAAATTTTGATCGATTTCAACATCACTTGCAGGGTTAAAACGTATTCGCAGTGGCAAATCAATTCTTGTGCCATCGATGGAGGTGAGTTTGAATAATGCACTTAACTGATCAGGCTTTCGATAAGAGCCAATCACCAAGCCTTCTTTTAGTACCGGATCAGTTGTAATAACACCTTCTAGTCTTACGACTGAGCCAACTTTGCTTTGGAGAAATTGATTGTTTAAAGCAGCCTGCCGAAAAGAAACAAGAGATAGGCCAACGAGCGCAGTTACTGCCAAGATTAAAAAAACAGTACGTCTATACACAACTGCTAATAAAAATGCTGAAAGCGCCAATAGCGTTTTTGATCCTGGCCAAAAGCAACTTATTGCAGTACTTATCCATAGGGTGCTACTGATTAGAAGTAGGCGGTAATCTATAAAACGCGCAGAAACGCTTTGATCTCTTCGAATTTCTTGCCACCTAACCCTGAAATTTTCTTCAATTCATCTAGGGCATTAATTCGCCCAACCTTGATTCGATAATCAATTATGCGTTGGGCAGTTACTGGACCAATCCCAGGCAAGGTATCTAACTGAGACAAGGTGGCTCGGTTTATATCAAGTGGATTATCAGGAGATATCTTCTTAACTACCGCTTTCCCGCCTGAGTATTTGCTTGCACCAACCAAAATTTGCTCACCATCAACTAACACTCTGGCTAGATTTATATCGCTTATATCAACGCCCTTTAATTGATTTCCAGCTGCCTGAATTGCATCTATTACACGTGAGCCACTAGGTAATTGATAAACACCAGGGTTTGTAACCTTGCCTGCCACATTAATAATCAACTTAGCTTGCTCTGCTTGGGCAATGATTGGTGGCATATCACTAATTATTGGCATTTGACTTTGCGGTCTTGAGTTTAGAAAGTAAAACCCAGCAATTCCAATACTTAAAGCAAATAGGACTGCTAAACCGCGCTTTTGCTCATTGGTGATATTTAAATCAATCATGGGCATATCAAATATTATTTTGAAAGCTCAAATTGCTGATTTAGTGAATTTGTGGAAAACCTTGAACTATTTTTGTAGATCTTTCGGATACATAACGCCTTTTAGTTCTTTTCTGAATACATATGTAGTAACAAACTGCTTAATAGGTTCAGGAATCTCATAGATCTGTATCGGTTTGATTTTCACCATAAACAATGGCACAAATGACCAAAATCCAAACAGATAGGCCATCACTGCCCAGCCGAATAATCCCCGCCCCTTTGCCCATGCCAGTAGTAGTACAAATGGAATGGCAATTAGGTTTATCGTGTTCATGCTGGCCCTTTCTTGGTGAGGTTACCCACTACCAATAGTTAAACAGGTGCCACTGACAGTAGATTTGCCACATGAAAAACCCAGATGCGATTGTGATCGGTGCCGGGTTAGTTGGTGCCTGCAGCGCACTCTCATTAGTAAATGCAGGATTAAGGGTTTTAGTTCTAGATCGTGGCCCCGTTGCAAGTGGCACAACTGGAGCTGGTGAAGGAAATATTTTAGTTTCAGATAAAGAACCAAGTGCTGAGTTAACACTAGCTCTTCGATCTCGGGATGCTTGGTTTGAAATAAACACAGATATTGGTGGTGGTTTTGAGTTAGAGGATAAAGGCGGCGTAGTTGTTTCACGCAGTGAAAAAGGAATTGCAGATTTAAAGAAATTATCAGCTCTGCAAGCTGTGCATGGGATCCAGGTAGTGGAATTAGATGCCAAAGGTATTAAAGAAATTGAGCCATACATCTCAGACAGTGTTGAGTACGCCGTTCTTTATCCGCAGGATGCTCAGTGCCAACCCATGTTAGCTGCTGCGCAAATTATGCGAGCGGTTAAAAAACGAGGCGGTGCGTTTATTCAGGGTGAAAATGTTAAATCTATTAACGTTAAATCTGGAAAAGTTGTTGGCTTAACCACTGAGAAAAACACTTACACCTGCCCAATCATAATTAATGCCACTGGAACATGGGCTGGTGAAATTGCAAAGATGGCTGGCTCCTACCTTCCAATTATGCCCAGACGCGGTTTTATTTTAGTTACCGCACCTGCTCCAAAAATAATTCACCACAAAGTTTATGACGCCGATTATGTGGCAAATGTGGCCAGCAGTGATGCTGATTTGCAATCATCTGCAGTGGTGGAAGGAACTGAAAGTGGGACAATTTTAATTGGTGCATCCCGTGAACGTGTTGGATTTAAATCTGATTTAGATGTGGCAGTGCTAAGGCAGTTAGCAAGACAGGCCATCTCATTATTTCCAATTCTTTCAAATATTGCTCTACTGCGTGCTTACCGAGGATTTCGTCCATACGCGCCAGATCATCTGCCAGTAATTGGGGAAGATGCCAATGTAAAAGGGCTTTGGCATGCCGCAGGTCATGAAGGGGCAGGAATTGGCTTAGCTCCTGCAACTGGTGAATTAATCACAGCACAAATTACATCTACAAAAACTTTTATGGACCCGACACCATTTTCGCCAAAACGATTCAAGGAAGCTGCAAATGTCGCAATTTAATATTGAGTTCACGTTCGATGGTGAAAACATCAATGCAATTACTGGGCAATCTGTCGCTGCTGCCCTGTTGGCAGCCAACCAACGTGCACTTCGTAAAACTAGATTTAATAACAACGATCGAGGCGTATTTTGTGGCATTGGCGTTTGTTTTGATTGCTTAGTTGTAATTGATGGCATTACTAATCAGCGCGCTTGCTTGATTGAAGCAAAGCCTGGAATGAAGGTTCAAACACAGGTAGGTAGCGATGCATAATGTAGTAATTGTTGGCGCAGGTCCGGCTGGCTTAAGTGCGGCAATTGCAGCAGCTGCAGCTGGTGCGCCAGTGTTGTTAATTGATAGTAATCCAAGACTTGGCGGGCAGTACTGGCGTTTGCCGGCTGATAATTTTGGCGATCAACATAATCAACATTTTGATCTAGATACTGGCTTGTTACTTATTAATGCAGTTAAAGATCGCAAGGAGATTGAAATTTATAGCGGTGCTCAAATCTGGAGTGCTACCCATAAGGATGGTATTAACACCTTGCGCGTACTTCACAATGGTGTTGAAAAAATCATAAATACTGGAAATTTGATCTTATGCACTGGAGCTTATGATCGAGCACTTCCCTTTCCTGGCTGGGATATCCCAGGAGTGATGACGCCTGGTGGCGTTCAATCTCTATTAAAAGGTCATGGAGTGTTGGCAGGTAAAAAGGTTGTTGTCGCAGGCAGTGGACCATTTTTATTACCAGTTGCTGCTGGCGTGATTAAAGCAGGTGGTGAGGTCGTTGAGTTGCTTGAAGCAAATAAATCTTATCGATGGCTACTTTCACCATTTGTTCTCCTAGAAAATGTAGGAAAAGTTAAAGAGGCTTTTTACTATATAAAAACTATTAGCCAGGCGAAGTTACGGGCTAGGTTTGGGCAAGCTGTAGTTGCTGCCCATCAAGGAAGTGATGGCAATTTAGAGTCAGTAGATGTTGCAACTATTGGTCGTAAATTTAAGATTAAGAAGATTCGAAATGTTAAATGTAATGTCGCAGCAGTTGGTTGGGGCTTTACTGCAGACACCTCACTCGCTGGCGCTTTAGGTTGTAAGCAATCTGTGGCTAAAGATGGTGGCGTAGTGGTAGTTGCTGATCAGGATCAGCAAAGTTCAATTAATGGAATTTTTGTTGCTGGTGAAATAACTGGAATTGGTGGTTCTGAACTTTCAATGGCTGAAGGCGTAATTGCCGGAATCTCTGCTGCGAAATATGTTGGCTGCAAAGTAGAAGTTCTTAAAGCCCACCGAAAGCGTCGAGCAAAGAAACAAAGATTTGCAAATGCATTAATTAAGTCTTATCCAGTCAAAGCTGGCTGGATCACTTGGTTAAGCGGACAAACAATTGTTTGTCGCTGCGAAGAGGTTACGGTTGATAATTTAAAGTATGCAATTGAAGAACTTGGTGCCACTGATTCGCGAACTGCAAAGCTACTAACTAGATGCGGTATGGGTCTATGCCAAGGAAGAGTATGTGGCCGATCAGTTGTTGATCTGGTGGCAGCAGAATTAAATATCTCACCTTCTGATACTGATCGATTTTCCGCTGCCAATCGACCAATAATTTCACCAATTCCACTTGGTGTTTTAGCAAAGGGCGAATAAGGTTTAGCCATGACAACTTCAAAGCCATGGCACGGAGTTTTAACTGCAACCGCACTTCCATTTAAATCAGATCTTTCAATTGATTTTGATAAGTACGCCGACCACATTAAATGGCAAGCAGAAAATGGAGTTCATGGCGCAATTCCAAATGGCTCACTTGGTGAGTACCAAGTATTAACTCCTGAGGAACGCACTAAAGTTTTAAAGACTGCCCTAGATGCCGCTCCTGCTGGTTTTAATGTTGTGCCAGGTGTTGCAGCTTACGGCGCAGCTGAATCTCGTAGATGGACTGAACAAGCAGCTGAGATGGGCGCAAAATGCGTAATGCTTTTGCCACCAACTGCCTACCGTGCAAATGATGACGAGATCATCGCTCACTACAAAGAGGTGAGCAAAGTTGGATTACCGATTATTGCTTACAACAATCCCTTTGATACCAAGGTTGATTTAACTCCACAATTAGTTGCCCGAATTGCAGAGGCTGCAGAAAATGTTGTAGCAATCAAAGAGTTTTCCGGAGATGTGCGCCGTGTTTGGCAGTTGCATCACTACGCCCCAAGAATTGAAGTACTAGTTGGTGCTGATGATGTATTGCTGGAATTATCAACTGGAGGCGTAGTTGGCTGGATTGCCGGTTTTCCAAACGCGCTGCCTAAAGAGTCTGTTGAACTTTATAATCTTTGTTTAGCTGGAAAATATGCCGAAGCTAAGCCAATTTATGCTGCAGTTCATAATCTATTTAATTGGGATAGTCGAAAAGAGTTCATTGTTGCAATCAAAGTAGCAATGGATGCGGTCGGTCGCTATGGCGGACCAACAAGATTGCCTAGATTGCCACTGCCAGCAAATGATTTGGCTCAGCTAAATAAAGATATTAAGCAAGTACTAGATTTCTATAAAAATAGAAAATAGTTAGATGAAAAATAGTCTGCGTACCGTAACCACGGTTGAATCGCACACTGAGGGAATGCCTACCCGAGTAGTTACTAGCGGGATTGAAGAAATCCCAGGTAAAACAATGTTTGAAAAGCGCCTGCACTTCATGGCTAACATGGATTACATCCGCCAGTGGCTGATGTATGAACCTCGTGGTCATCCAGCTATGAGTGGGGCCATTCTGCAAAAACCAACCAGAGCTGATGCTGACTGGGGTGTGATTTTCATAGAGGTCTCAGGATGCTTACCGATGTGTGGTCATGGAACTATTGGAGTTGCCACAGTTTTAGTTGAAAAGAAATTAGTTGCAGTAACTGAGCCAATCACCACAGTCCGACTTGATACTCCAGCAGGTTTAGTTGTTGTAGATGTTCAAGTAAAGGCAGGTAAAGCAGAAAAAGTGACTTTAACTAATGTTCCATCATTTTCTTATCAATTAGATCAATCAGTAGAAGTTCCTGGATATGGAAAAATTAAATATGACATGGCATTTGGTGGCAATTTTTATGCAATCATTCCCATTGATCGTGTTGGAATTGATTTTAAAAGAGAGAATGGTCAGAAGTTTTTAACGGCAGGTCTGGCAATTAGTGATGCAATTAATCAACAGAACAGACCTATCCATCCAGAGAATCCAGATATTGCAGTTTGTCACCACATTGATTTCATAGCCCCAGGTAAGAATTCATTACATTGGAAAAATGCCATGGCAATTCATCCTGGCTGGTTTGATAGGTCTCCATGTGGAACTGGAACTAGCGCCCGATTAGCTCAAATGGTTGCAAGGGGTGAATTTAAAGACTCTGATGTGTTGATAAATGAATCTTGGATTGGTTCTCAATTTGAAGGAAGAATTAAAGAGCACACAAAGGTGGCAGGACTAGATGCGATTGTGCCAACTGTTACAGGTAGAGCCTGGGTAATGGGTGAGGCAACTTGGTTGTTAGATCCATCAGATCCGTTCCCAAATGGATTTATAGTTTAAGACTTCTCCGCCAATAACTCTATTTTTCTTGCAAGTGCGCCACCAACCATGGCATGAAGTTTTGTTCCCTCTGGTAGATACTCTTCTGAAATAATTTCACCTTGCTCATGCACCGCACTAACTAAATCTCCTCGATTAAATGGAATTACCGCATTAACCTCCACCTTTGGTTTTGGTAGCGCAGATTCAATGGCTTTAACCAAAGTTTCAATGCCATAACCAGTACGAGCTGAGATTGCATAGGCATTACTTTCTTTCCTTAGCAGCTCCATCAGGACCTCAGGTGCGGCAACATCTGCTTTATTAATTGCAATTATTTCCATAATCTCACCGCCACCAATTTCAGTTATTACTTGCCGTACGGCTCGTAACTGTTCAGTTGGATCTGGGTGAGCGCCATCAACAACATGCACGATCAAATCTGATTGTGAAACCTCTTCCAGGGTTGATTTAAAAGCCTCCACTAATTGGTGTGGTAAATGTCTAACAAATCCCACGGTATCGACCAATGTATAAATCCGACCATCACTGCTTTGAGTTTTTCTAACAGTTGGATCCAAGGTAGCAAATAATGCGTTTTCAACTAATACATCAGCACCTGTTAGGCGATTTAGCAGGGATGATTTACCAGCATTTGTGTAACCTGCGATCGCAACTGATGGAATATTGTTTTTACGGCGTTCATTTCGCTTGGTATCTCGAGAAACCTTCATCTCTTTAATCTCACGGCGCAACTTAGACATTTTGTCATTAATTCTTCGTCTATCTGTTTCAATTTTAGTTTCACCAGGACCACGTCCACCAATTCCACCTGCTTGTCTTGATAAAGATTCACCCCAACCACGAAGTCTTGGCAACATATAAGACATTTGTGCTAACTCAACCTGCGCTTTACCTTCACGACTCTTTGCATGTTGCGCAAAAATATCTAAAATTAAAGCGGTTCGATCAATCACCTTTACTTTAACTTTTTGTTCCAAAGTTCTAAGTTGTGCAGGAGATAGCTCACCATCACAAACAACTGTGTCAGCTCCAGTTGCCACTACCGCATCTCGAACCTCTTTAACCTTTCCAGAGCCAATAAAAGTTGCAGAATCTGGTTTATCACGGCGCTGGATTAAAGCCTCCATTACCTGCGATCCAGCAGTCTCCGCCAATGCTGCTAACTCTTTAATTGAATTATCTGCATCCTTGGCACTTCCTTCAGTCCACACACCAACTAATACAACTTTTTCTAATCGTAATTGACGGTACTCAGCATCTGAAACATCTTGTAACTCTGTTGATAAGCCACTTACCCGGCGAAGTGCTTGTCGATCTTGTAGATCTTGATTATCACTTTCTGGTGAATCCTGTAATTCATAATCTGCAACCGCTTGAGCGTTTTCTCTAATTAATGTATCAATATCTATCTCAAGTCCATCTTCTTCACCAAACTTATTTTTACTCACAGATACTTATCCAACTCAACCTCTTTAACTAATACTGCCGGCCCGGTTAAGGTCGCATTACTGTGGCCATCTATTTCAACCATTAATCTGCCACCTGGTGGGTTTATAACCCATTTAGTCGGAAGTGATTTTCTCTTTTCAATGCTGGCAGCAAGTGCTACAGCACATGTTCCAGTCCCACATGATTGAGTTTCACCCACGCCTCGCTCATGGACTCGCATTTGTAACTCTCCATTTTCTAAAAACTTAACAAACTCAATATTTACACCATCTGGATACTCCGAGGCTGGTTCAACCACTGGCTGAGTTTTCAGATCCCCAATTAAACTCATGTCTTCTACAAAAACCACTGCGTGTGGATTACCCATATCAATGTTAAATCCTCGAAAAGTATTGCCATTTACAGTCACTTTTATTTCACCAGGAACTTGTGCAACCTGGCCCATATTCACAGCGATATCACCCTCTTCAGGTACTGAAAGAAACTTTCGTCCATCTCTAGTATTAATTGCATATATGCCACTGCCCTGATGATTATTCTGCGTAAGGTAGCGAGCCATTACTCGAATTCCATTGCCACACATCTCAGCCACACTGCCATCGGCATTTAGGTAGTCCATAAACCACTGGCCATCTTTTTTAATAATCTTTATAAATCCATCACTACCAACACCAGTGCTTCGATCACAAATTTTCTTTATCTGCTCTGGTGTAAATTTAAGCTGATCTGCTTCATCAAAGACCAGCACAAAATCATTGTGTGTGCCATGGCCATAGGTAGCTTTTATCATTAATTAATACTAGCCAACAGTTTTTCTAACTGGCCGGCCTTACTTTCTGGCGCCAACCACTTGATTCGATCATCCCGCGAGAACCAGGTTTCTTGCCGTCTGGCATATGCCCGAGTAACTCGTTTAGTCTCCTCTTTTGCAAATGCTTCATCACACTCACCATTTAAATAATTCATTATCTGGCTATAACCAAGAGCCATCTTGGCAGTAGTTGCTTGCTCCAATCCTTTAGTCATAAGTTGCATGACCTCTCGGATGAATCCCTTCTCCCACATATTTTCAACTCTTTTATCGATTTTAGAATCTAAATTCTCACGATCTAGAACTAAACCAAATTGCTTTGCATCTGGATATTTACTGCTTGCCTGTCTTGGTAAATTCGCTGTAAATGGTTTACCAGTAATTTGGATTACCTCAAGTGCTCTAATCACTCGGCGGATGTTCTCTTTTGGAATTGCAAGAGCTGCTGCTGGATCTAACTTTGCAAGCCGCTCATGCATTTGATCATTTCCAACTACTTGCGCCTCATCAGTTAATTGTTGGCGCACTATTGGGTCTGTATCTGGAAAATTTAGATCATCTAAAATGGCTTTGATATAAAGACCAGTTCCGCCAACAACCACAACTGATTTTCCAGCGCCAAGAAGTTGATCAATTTTTTCTCTAGCTAGTCCTTGATACCAGGAAACATTTGCCTCCGCAGTAACTTCAAGTAAATCTAGAAGGTGATGTGGAATCTGATTTCGCTCTGAGATTGGTAATTTAGCTGTTCCGATATCCATGCCCTTATAAACCTGCATTGAATCTGCATTAACAATTTCAGCGTTTATTTCCTTGGCAACATCTAAGGCTAAATCACTTTTTCCAGTAGCAGTTGCACCACATATTATTATCAAACTCATAAAGACTTTAAAGATGCCAAAGTTGGTATCCCAAGTAATATCTTCTTATCCCCTTTTTCTGCCATCCAACTGGCATGAGCATCACCGCCACGAGTTTTAGTCACTGAGATTGGCGCGCTAGCAACAATATGGTTTGCAAAAGCCTCGACTACCTTTACCTTAACTAGATCACCAGGTCTGGCAGTTGCAGCTGAGTTATCAAAATGAGTAAGCCTAAAATCAGCGCTGCGGCCATTCATTCGATTTTGATCTAAATCATGTCGGCCTTCATGGCCTGACACCAATAACTCCACAGTTTTGCCTATGAGTTTTTCATTTTCACTCTTTGAAATCTCTTGTTGAATTTTATGCAGCTGGTTATACCGATCTGCCATTACATCATCAGCTATTTGATTAGGCATGGTGGCAGCAAGTGTGCCAGGACGCTTTGAGTATTGAAAGGTATATGCTGCTGAAAATTTGGCTTCTTTAACTAAATCAATAGTTTGCGCAAAATCATCATCACTTTCCCCAGGAAATCCAACAATAATGTCGGTGGTAATTGCTGCCTCAGGCATCGCTGCTCGAACCTTTTCAATGATTCCTAAATATCTTTCCCTGCGGTATGAACGACGCATCGCTTGTAAAATCTGATTACTACCTGATTGCAATGGCATATGCAGGTGTGGCATAACATTTTTCGTTTGCGCCATCGCATCAATTACATCATCTGTAAAATCTCTTGGGTGAGGAGACATGAACCTAACTCGCTCTAATCCATCAACCTCACCGCACTGGCGAAGTAATTTTGCAAAGGCGCCTCGATCACCAAAATCAACTCCATATGCGTTTACATTTTGGCCAAGCAAGGTAACTTCAATTACCCCTTGAGCAACTAAAGCTCTAACCTCCTTCATAATTTCATCGGCAGGCCGGTCTTTCTCAATTCCGCGCAGGGATGGCACGATGCAAAATGTGCAGGTGTTATTACAACCTACTGAAACTGAAACCCACGCTGAAAATGCTGAATCACGTTTAACTGGCAAGGTGGATGGGAAGTGCTCAAGTGATTCTTTGATTTCAACCTGAGATGCTTCCTCAATTCGAGCACGTTCTAACAAAATTGGCAGTGAGCCAATATTGTGAGTTCCAAAGACCACATCCACATATGGAGCTCGTTTAATAATCGCATCTTGATCCTTTTGCGCCATGCAACCACCAACAGCAATTTGAAAGTTTGGATCACTTTTCTTGCGAGGTGCTAGGAAGGATAGATTTCCATAAAGTTTATTGTCAGCATTTTCTCTAACCGCACAAGTATTAAAAACAACTAAATCTGGTTGAGTATCTGCCAACGCCTGGGTGTAACCAGCATCTAATAAAAGACCTGAGATACGTTCGGAGTCATGAACATTCATCTGACAGCCGTAGGTTTCAACTACAAAGGTAGGCATATGCCCAATTCTACTTGCTAATTAACCTGAGTTAACTCCCGCATAATTCTTGCGCAAATTCCATGACCATAACCTTTACGTGCTAATAAACCTGAAATTCTTCGATATGTGACCTCAGGATCAAGGTGCGCGATTGATTTATATTTTCGCTCTGCCAGTAAAAACGCTTGGTTGTACTCAGTCTCATCATCAATTTCTTCAATAACCTCATTGATAATATCTTGTGAGACTCCCTTGGTACGAAGCTCACCGGCGATTACTCGCTTACTTAACTTCTTAGCCCGTTGCCTTGATTCACTCCATAACTTGGCAAACTCTAAGTCATTTAATAAACCTTGTAACTCCAATGAATCTAAGACTGCATTGGCATTATCAGCATCAACACCACGTTTTAGTAATTGTTTAAATAACTCATCCCTACTCTTAGCGCGTGGTGCGAGAGCGTATAACGCAATCGACATCGCCTCAGAGTAGGGATCAGCCACTACCTCTTGATTTTTCTTCAAGGTATTTTTAAATGAGTTAGAGATTAGAACTCAACATCAGCTGTAGCCTCATCAACTGCTGCAACTAGTGCAGGGTCGATATCAGCTGGCACATATGATGCCCGAATCTTCTTCTCAATATCATTTGCAAGATCTGGATTATCAATTAAGAAGGCACGGGCATTTTCTTTACCCTGACCTAGTTGATCACCTTCGTAGGTGAACCAGGCGCCAGATTTCTTAACGATGCCAGCTTCAACACCCATATCAATTAGAGAGCCCTCACGGCTGATTCCAACGCCATAGATGATGTCAAACTCTGCTTGCTTAAATGGGGGCGCAACCTTGTTCTTAACAATCTTGACGCGAGTTCTATTACCAACCGCATCTTGACCATCTTTTAAGGTTTCAATTCTGCGCACATCTAATCGAATTGATGCATAAAACTTTAACGCTTTACCACCTGTAGTTGTCTCTGGTGAACCAAAGAAAACACCGATCTTATCTCGCAGCTGATTGATAAAGATTGCAGTGGTATTTGATTGGTGCAGCGCACCAGTCATTTTACGAAGCGCTTGTGACATAAGGCGGGCTTGTAGACCCATATGTGAGTCACCCATCTCGCCTTCAATTTCAGCTCTTGGTACTAAAGCTGCAACTGAGTCAACTACGACAATATCAATCGCACCTGATCTAACTAACATATCCATAATTTCAAGTGCCTGCTCGCCTGTATCTGGTTGGGAAACTAGTAGCGCATCAATATCAACGCCAAGTTTCTTTGCATACTCAGGATCAAGGGCGTGCTCAGCATCAATAAATGCTGCAATACCGCCAGCTTTTTGTGCATTAGCAATTGCATGTAATGCCACCGTTGTTTTACCAGATGATTCTGGGCCATAGATTTCAACAACGCGACCACGTGGCAAGCCACCGACGCCGAGTGCGATATCTAATGCAACTGAGCCAGTTGGAATAACCTCCATGGCAACAGCTTTGCGATCTCCCATTTTCATTACCGATCCTTTACCGAACTGACGCTCGATTTGGGCAAGGGCGGTATCTAGGGATTTAGCACGATCGCTAGATCGTTTATCTTCTTTTTTATCTTCTTGTGGTTCTCTATTTGCAGAGGCCATAGTTGATTTGTTTCCTTTCATCTCCTTGACCAGCTCTTGGGGTTTTTTTAACTCCAGTAGCGAGGTCATATTGTTCGGTCCAGAAGGTACGGAGTTCCACTGACGGCTGGCACGAGGTGCCAGCGGAACTGTGGATCCGCTCTGGTTGGGCAGGCTAACTGTATCGAACAACTGTTCGAAAGGGTAAAACCGGGCTAGGACACGCCGTTATCTGTACTTAGCCGGCATCGAAGGGTTATGGCGGATAACCGCCTTCCAAATCTCATCTGGCTCCATGCCAATCTCAATCGCGGCATTAACGCTTATGCCGCCAAGCTCAGAGTGGATGATATCCCTGGCATAGGTATCTGAATCTGGAAAGTAATCTGCTAATCGAGACCTGAGCTCTGAAATGCGCATTATTAAAAACTACTAGCTAAATAAGGTGGCAGATAATCGCTTTGCTTGCTGCAATGACTCCTCTTGCGTAATTGGCGATGGAATCTGGCCAATTAACCAGCGAAGAATTACCCCAAGAGTTGCTGAGTCTGCGCCAAAAACTTTTGCAATTCCCTGATGGACTAAAACCCAGGTTAAATGTGGGGTGATAGTAACTAACTTTGCAATATCTAATGGATCACTTTCAACTAATTTACGAAGTGCAAGATCTTGGGAGATCTCCTTTGATAATAGGTATAACGCCTCTTGTCTTGAAGAAGCACTCAGCGCTAGATCGGTCAATCTAATTACTTCAGCTTCAACTAAGCACTCCATCATCTCGGCTTTGTCGGCGAATTGATTGTAAATTGTGGCTTTAGAAACCTGCGCTCGCAAAGCGATATCTGCAATATTAGATTGATAATTTCCAACCTCAGCAATTACTGACTTTGCTCCTTTAAAGATAGCAGCGCGAGACTTGTTGCTGGTATGAGTTTGGCGGGCGTAAAGTGGTGCCGCCTGCTCGGCTGACAATTTAAGCTGCGGTCTCTACCACTTGCAAAGTCGAGATTGTTAATACTGGGGATTCGTGGTTTTTAACCACAGTGGCAACATCAACCAAGATTGTGGAAAGAGATAGATCAAGGGCTGAGCAAATTGCATTTAATAACTCACTTGATGCTTCTTTGTGTCCGCGCTCAACCTCAGATAAATAGCCAAGAGAAACTCGGGCGCTCTTTGCAACATCGCGAAGGGTGCGTCCTTGTTCAATCCGGGCAGCACGTAAGGTGCTTCCGATATGAGTTCGTAGAAGTATCACGGCTTAAGAATACGCTCTAGAGCTGCTAATGCGCTGGCAATAATGGCATGTCGGATCGATTCCCTATCACCGGAAAGGGCCAAGGCCACTGCAAAACTCTCTTTTTTACTAGATACCCCAACCCAGGCAGTTCCTACTTTCTGGCCATATGCCTTACCAGGTCCTGCTACCCCAGTAGTTGATATTGCGTAATCTGTTTTTAATTTCAATCGCACTGCCTGCGCCATTGCAATTGCAATCTCCTCTGAAACTGCGGTGTGTTTTTTTAAATCAGCTTTATTAATTTTTAATTCAGAAATTTTAACCTCATCACTGTATGCAATTACCCCACCTTTAAAAACCTTTGATGAGCCAGCTATCTTGGTCAATTCACTTGCTAAGCCGCCTGCAGTTACCGATTCAGCAACTGAAAGGCTCAATCCTTTTTTTGTAAGTTTTTTAACAATCGATTTAGCCAGTACTTGCGAGCTCACTTCTTTAATGCCTTTCTAAAGTAATCCACGCCAGTTGAAATTGTTAAGTAAATAGCAATTGCCATGAAAATATCTCGGGGTAGGTTTAAAACTGCAGGTAGTGGCAATATATAAAATCCCACTCCAAAGTTTTGGAAAAAAGTCTTGAGTTTGCCACCCTTACTTGCTGGAATCACACCTTTTTTAATCACCGCAAAACGCAAGATTGTTACAGCAACCTCTCGGATTAGAAATACTGCCGTTACCCACCAAGATAAATAACCAAGGAGTGAGGCACCAATTGTGGCCGTTGCCAACATTGCTTTATCAGCAATTGGATCTAGTAATTTTCCGAACTCAGTAATTTGATTTCGATCTCGGGCAATCTTGCCATCTAAAATATCACTTAAGCCCACGATGAAAAACAAGGTGAAGGCGATAATCCGCCAATTCTCATCATCGCCGCCATTTTTAAATAGGGCGTATGCGCAAAAAGGCAAAGCTATGATTCGAAAAATTGTTAGTGAATTTGGCAAGTTTGGACGCTCAACTTTTTTCATATTACCTGCGCGATCAAGTCAACACCTGCGACATCACTAACGATTGCATCCACATACTCGCCAACGCGATACTTATTTCGTGATTTCACAAAGGTTGAACCATCAACATCTGGGCCTTGATGCTCCGCCCTTCCCTCTTGTTCTGCTTCATCCTCGATTAATACAGAAATTTTTTCACCGATTCGCATCTCAGAGCGTTGCGTAATTAACTCATCTACTAAAGTTGAAAGCTCTGAAACTCTTTCTGCAATTAGCTCTGGCGCAACCTTGTTTGGAAGAGTTTCTGCTTCAGTTTTATCCTCATCTGAGTACCCAAATACTCCAATTGCATCTAATTGTGCTTCAGATAAAAACTCGATTAGATCCATAAAAGCAGCATCACTTTCGCCAGGAAAACCAACAATAAAGTTTGACCTAATGCCAGCAGTTGGTGAAAGTGCCCTAATTTGGGAGATTAAGTGCAAGAATTTCTCACCATCGCCAAATCTGCGCATACTTCTAAGCAGATCACCATTTGCATGTTGGAAAGATAGATCAAAGTAAGGAACAACTTTATCTACTGAAATCATGGCTTGTAGCAATGTTGGCCTGACCTCAGCTGGTTGCAGATAGGAAAGTCTGATTCGCTTGATTGCATCAATCTTAGAAAGCTCAGGCAGCATTTTCTCCATCATTTTTAAGTCGCCGAAATCTTTGCCAAATGAGGTGGTGTTTTCGCTAACTAGGTAAAGCTCGGTAACACCATTATCTGCCAACCACTTTGCTTCCTCAATAATTTCAGCTGGTTTGCGAGAGATGAAGGAGCCCCGAAAGTATGGGATGGCGCAAAATGAACATCTTCGATCGCATCCGCTTGCAATTTTTAAAGGAGCAATCGGCGCATTATCAAGTCGTTTTCGCAGTACCGTGCCAATTGGATTTACCTCTTTGCCCTTAGCTAGATCTCGACTGGCAGCACGATCAACCGGTGCGATTGGAAGCAGAGTTCTGCGATCTTTGGGTACATGGGTTTTAATCTTTCCACCCTCAATAATGGTATTTAAGCGCTCTGAAATATCTTTGTAATCATCAAAACTTAAGATCGCATCAGTCTCACTCATTTCTTGAGCAAGCTCGGTGCCATACCGCTCAGCCATGCAACCAACTGCTACCACCGCTTTGGTTACACCATTTGCCTTAAGTGAATGAGCTTGAATCAGAGCATCAATAGAATCTTTCTTAGCGCTTTCAATAAATCCACATGTATTAATTACCGCAATTTCAGCATCAGCAGGATTGGTAACTAATTGCCAACCATCTGCTGCAAGTCGCCCAGCTAACTCCTCAGAGTCTGTTTCATTTCGGGCACAACCCAAAGTAACCAACGCAACCGTACGTGGTTTTTTCTCATTAAGGATTTTTGAACTCACTGTGCGCTAAGGATACAGCGCAGGGCTTGCATAACTTCTAATTTAGCGAATTACAACTGCCCATTCGCATCAAAATCTAAGCGAACTACCTCACCATCGGCCCCAGCCACTCCTAAATCTGAGCCATTTAGATTTAATTTGACGGCGCCAGCATTTCCAATCACAGCTTTAATTAATTGTGGATCAGAAAAAGTTGCAACCTGGCCTGATGAAATTTGTCCATTAAACACTTGCTCACCATTTGCATTTGTTAGACCAATCCAACTTTTTCCACTTATGCCTGTCACTACTAAGTTAACACCAGTTGGGGTGCTAGCAGCTTCACTTTGAAAGCTTTTGCGAGTTGTTGTGATTTGAGAGGTATCAACATCAATATTTGAAACATTGTTTATTGCAACTTGAGCGACAAAGCCTATGCTTAACACTGCAGCTGAAATTGAAGCCAGTGTTCGAAACTTCATTCTCTTTTTCTCTTTTGGTTTATCTGCCACATTATTTTCTGCTAAACGCTCAATAATTTTTCTGCCATCTTCACTCTGTGCTGCCTCTATCTCGGCAACGATTAAGTCAGCATCAAAGGAAAGAGATTTAGGAGTTTTTTGATTTAATACCTTCGTAATTGTTCGGATATGTCCGCGGGCATATGCAATGCCTCCGCAGATATCAACTGAGTTATTTTCTAAATCTTTAATTACAGCTACTCGAATATTTGTTAATGCAGAGATTTGTTCAACGGTTAAGCCAGCAGTTTCTCTTGCCTGCGCTAGTGAAGATTTGCTTTCCATTTAGCTAACCAATCCTGCTTTGGGGAGTCTTAATGGTAGAACTTAAGGGCAGTAATGAACAATAATTTTTGAGAAATTTTTGGGGGTCAGCACGCTTAATTACAACTTTAGAGATTTTTCACCCATCCACTCACCCTGCCAAATGAACTACTGGTTACCCCTAATCGACTCCAGTACATCTGGCATTTGCTCTGCATTAATCAAAACCGTTCTAGCTTTTGAACCTTCACTTGGACCAACAATCCCGCGACTTTCCATTAAATCCATGAGTCGTCCAGCTTTTGCAAAACCAACTCTCAATTTTCGCTGCAACATAGAGGTTGATCCAAATTGCGTGGAAACAACTAATTGAATGGCTTCTAATAGCAGGTCAAGATCATCGCCCACATCATCAGTAATCAGATTAGATTTAACTGGGGCATTTAAATCAATTCGATAGACAGGTTGGAGTTGAGATTTAACATGATTGACCACCGCCTCAATCTCTCTTTCTGAAACATAGGCTCCTTGAATTCGGACCGGTTTACTTGCGCCCATTGGTAGAAATAATCCATCTCCTTGACCAACAAGTTTTTCAGCGCCTGGGGTATCTAAAATAACTCTGGAATCAGCCAAGCTACTAGTTGCAAATGAAAGCCTTGATGGCACATTTGCCTTTATTAATCCAGTGACAATATCAACACTTGGCCGCTGAGTCGCAAGCACTAAATGAATACCTGCAGCTCTAGCTAATTGGGTAATTCGAACAATTGATTCTTCAACCTCTCGGGCTGCAATCATCATTAGATCAGCTAACTCATCTACTATCACTAAAAGGTATGGGTAAGGCTCAAGGGTGCGATCAGTACCAGCAGGTGGTGAGACCTTGCCAGCTTTTACCGCTTTATTAAAATCATCAATATGTCTAAATCCAAATACTGACAGATCGTCATAACGCATCTCCATTTCACGTACTACCCAGGATAAGACATCTGCTGCCTTCTTTGGGTTTGTAATAATTGGCGCAATTAAGTGCGGTACACCCTCATAATTTGTTAACTCAACCCGCTTAGGATCAATTAAAACCAAACGTACTTCATCTGGCGTTGCTCGCATCAAAATTGAGGTGATCAGAGCGTTCATGCAACCAGACTTACCTGCACCGGTAGCTCCCGCTACCAAGAGGTGTGGCATTTTGGCAAGGTTTGCTACGGTGAATCCGCCTTCAACATCCTTACCTAGACCAACCAACATTGGGTGATCATCCCCCGCTGCTTCGGCGCTTCGCATTACATCGCCGAGTGAGACAACTTCACGATCGGTGTTAGGAATTTCAATACCAATTGCGCTCTTGCCAGGAATTGGGGAAAGAATTCTTACGTCCGCACTGGCAACTGCATAAGCAATGTTCTTGCTCAATGCCGTTACGCGTTCCACTTTCACCTTTGGACCAAGTTCAACTTCGTAACGAGTCACAGTTGGACCGCGCTGGAATCCAGTTACCTTCGCGTCAATATCAAATTGTTCAAGAACCTGAGTTAGTGCCTCAATAACTGCATCGTTTGCAGCAGTACGTGCCTTAGGAATCGCACCTGGCTTAAGTAGCGACTCACTTGGCAACTTGTAGTTCGAAGCTGACACAAATTGAAGTTGCTCAGACTTAACTGGTTTGACTTCAAGCATCGAAGCTGGTTGTGACGACGCATTCATTGGAGCTTTAGGCGCCTCGGTAATCAAGGAAACCGCTTGAGTTTCGTGCTCAACTACTGGAGCTAAAACATCCACCGCAATTGTGTTCATTTGAGTGATGTCTTCAACTACAGCTACAAGTTCAACTTCTTCTTCAATGACCGCATTGCTTACAACTGGAGTTGCAAATG
>OFSF01000121.1_pt1 | contig 33130 bp, 24 predicted proteins | sample 1543271 | NCBI WGS metagenome assembly OFSF01 (sample SAMN07774227, study PRJEB24372) | wastewater metagenome | isolation source: Exp Tend VB 100WW | collected 2016-02
CCCGCCCGGCCAAGCACGGCTTTTGATCTGAGCGACCAACCACGAGGGGCTCAGCCGTTCGCCGCCAACTCAACATCCAGCGCGCGCAGGCGATCCACGGTGCCGACATCGGTCCAGCGTCCGCGATGGTGCTGCCCCGTCATCAACCCCTGTGCCATGAAGTGCTTCTGCAGCGGCACCACCGAGAACTTCGGCGGCAGCTGCTCGCTGCCCGGTGCATCACCGATCACCGTGCGCCAGTCGGCCACGATGGAAGGGCGATACACGCCGATACCGGCATAGGTCAGGCACGGGCCTTCGCGGTCGTGATGCAACACGCCCTGCGCGTCGAGCCGGTAGTCACCGTTCGGGTGCTGAACCGGATTGTCGACCAGCACCAGATGCGCCTGGCCCTGCGGCTCGCGCGGCAGCGTGGCGAAATCGAAATCGGTCCAGATGTCGCCGTTCACGACCAGAAACGGGGCGTCGCCCAGCACCGGCAACGCGTTGAGGATGCCGCCGCCGGTTTCCAGCGGAGTCTGCCCTTCGTACATGAAATGCAGGCGCAAGCCCCATTGGCTGCCATCGCCCAGCGTCGCTGGAAACTGTTCGGCCAGCCATGCGGTGTTGACCACTACCTCGCGCACGCCGAGTGCGGCCAGGCGTTCCAGGTGCCAGACGATCAGCGGTTTGCCGGCCACGTCCAGCAGCGGCTTGGGCGTGTGCAGGGTCAGCGGGCGCATGCGCTCGCCGAGGCCGGCAGCAAAGACCAGTGCCTTCATCGGGCCACGCGCATCGGTGCGGTCAGGTCGGCCAGCGCTGGCTTGATGCGGTCTTCCAGCAGCTGCTGCAGCGGTGCCAGCTCGCGGTAGCGCGGCAGCACTTCATCCAGATAGGTGATGAAGCGCGGCGCGTCGTCGAGGTAATGGCCCTTGTTGTCGCGATAGCGCAGGCGGCAGAACAGGCCGAGGATCTTCACGTGGCGCTGGATGCCCATCCAGTCGGCATCGCGCAGGAAGATGGCACGGTCGGGCACCGGCAGGCCGGCGTTGCGGGCGTGCTCGTGATACTGCGCCAGCCACTCGTCCACACGCTGCAGCGGCCAGCTCAGGAACGCGTCCTTGAACAAGCTCATCGCATCGTAGGCGATCGGGCCGCGCACCAGGTCCTGGAAATCCAGCACTGCCGGACCATTCTCGACCGGCATCAGATTGCGCGGCATGTAGTCGCGATGGCTCATCAGCTGGGCCTGGCCCAGCGCGTTGTCCATCAAACGGCGGTGTACCAGCTGCAGCCCTTCAATCTCACCGCAGTCCAGTTCCAGGTTCAGGTGGCGCTGCAGGAACCATTCGTCGAACAGGCCGGCATCGCGCTGCAGCAGCGCTTCGCCGAACTGGCCGAAGTCGGCCGGCACCGGGATCGCCTGCAGGCGCAGCAGCTGTTCGATCGAACGGCCGAACCATTCATCGGCGTTGCGCTCGTCGAGGATCTTCGCCAGGGTCGGGCCGCCGAGATCTTCCAGCAGCAGGAAGCCGGCATCCAGATCCTGTGCCAGCAGCGCGGGCACACGCAGGCCGTTGTCATCCAGCAGGCCGCGCATGCGCAGCCACGGGCGCGGATCTTCCAGCCCCGGCGGGGCATCCATCACGATGTGGCTGCCGCGCGTGCTGGTGGTGCGCCAGTAGCTGCGCATGCCGGCATCGACCGAGGCGCGTTCGACCACCGCACTGGAGTCATCGAGCTGGGTACGGGCCCACTGCAGGCGCTGCGCGCTGCGCTGGGGATCGGAGGCGGGTTCGGTCATGCAGGCATATCCGGGCGCGCCGGGCGCGCCTACGTCGGGAACAGGAAGGGAAGAGGGTGTGGGATCAGCGGCGACCGCTGAACAGACGCAGGACGGCCAGCACGGCCACCGCGCCCAGCACCGCACCGAGGAAGCCGGCCGGCTCACCGGGGGCGTACCAGCCCATGTACTGGCCGAACCACCCCGCCAGCAGCGCGCCGACGATGCCCAGCACGATGGTCAGCAGGCAGCCCATGCGGTTGTTGCCGGGCATGAAGAATCGCCCGAGCAGGCCGACGAAGAAGCCGACCAGGATGATGTAGAGCCAGCTGCTGCTGCCGAACAGACCATTCATGCGCGCGATTTCCACCAAGGGTGGACGCAGCCTAGCAAGGCCAGGCTGCGTCCGTCACGGTGTGCCGGATTCAGCAGCAGCCGTGGTCGCCGTGGCGGGTGCCACTGTCGGCAGCCACCGGCGAACCGCTGGTCTCGCCGCGCAGGCTGGCGGCGTAGTGCTCGCTGATCACCTTGGACACGCAGGCGGTGACCTTCTTGCCCATCGGAATGTGCAGGAACTCGTTCGGGCCGTGTGCATTGGAGTGCGGACCGAGCACGCCGGTGATCATGAACTGGGCGCCCGGGAACTTCTCACCCAGCATGCCCATGAACGGGATCGAGCCACCTTCGCCCATGTACATCGCCGGCTTGCCGAAGAAGGCCTGGCTGGCGTCGTCGATGGCCTGGGTCAGCCACGGCGCCATGGCCGGGGCGTTCCAGCCGGTGGAGGCCTTTTCCAGATCCAGAGTGACCTGCGCGCCGTTCGGCGGATCGCGCAGCAGCGCTTCCTTCAGCAGCTCGCCGCAGGTCTTGCCATCGGCGGTCGGCGGCAGGCGCAGCGACAGCTTCACCGAGGTCTGCGGGCGCAGCACGTTGCCGGCCGATTCCAGCGCCGGCATGCCACCGACGCCGGTGACCGACAGTGCCGGGCGCCAGGTGCGGTTGAGCACCAGCTCGGTCAGGTCCTCGTTCATCGGACGCAGACCGTCGACCATCGGGAACTTCTCGAAGATCTCGGTATCGACCACTTCGGCGGCGCGCTTGGCCTGTTCCTGGCGCTCGGCCGGGATCTCAACGTTCATGCCGTCGATCAGGATGCGGCCGGTGTCCTGGTCCTCGATGCGCGACAGCAGCTGGCGGAGCAGGCGGAAGCTGGACGGCACCACGCCGGAGGCATCGCCGGAGTGCACGCCTTCGTTGAGGACCTTCACGGTGAAGTTGCCGCCGGTCAGGCCGCGCAGCGAGGTGGTGCACCACAGCTGGTCGTAGTTGGCGCAGCCCGAATCCAGGCAGACCACCAGCGACGGCTTGCCGATGCGGTCGGCGAGGTGGTCGACGTAGGCCGGCAGGTCATAGCTGCCCGACTCTTCACAGGCTTCGATCAGCACCACGCAGCGGGCGTGCGGCAGGCCCTGGGCCTGCAGCGCCAGCACCGCGGCCAGCGAGCCGAAGATGGCGTAGCCGTCGTCCGCACCGCCGCGGCCATACAGCTTGTCGCCGCGCAGGACCGGGGTCCACGGGCCGAGGTCGTCGTCCCAGCCGGTCATTTCCGGCTGTTTGTCGAGGTGGCCGTAGAGCAGGATGGTGTCGTCGCCGGTTTCGGCGCCGGTAGCCGGAATTTCCAGGAAGATCAGCGGGGTACGGCCTTCCAGACGCACCACTTCAACCTTCAGGCCGGGCAGCTGCTGGGCCTTGGCCCAGTTCTCCATCAGGGTGACCGCCTGTTCCATGTAGCCGTTCTGCACCCAATTGGCGTCGAACATCGGCGACTTGTTGGGAATGCGGATGTAGTCGACCAACTGCGGGACGATTTCGCTGTCCCACTTGTCATTGACGAATTGGCCGAGCTTGGCGCTGTCCATCTGAAACTCCGGTTGCATGGGCTGATCCAGCCATTCTACGCCTGTGCCGCGGGTAGGGTTTTTCCTACATCACGTCGGGTATTTGGCTGGCTTTTAGAAATCCAGGAAACCGATAGGCTGTGTGCATGTGGTGACGGACACTGTTCCTACCGACGGGATTGCCGGTCGGGACGGCCAGAATCACAAGGAGATACACGTCGTGCCTTGGAGTGTCGTGTTGAGGGCACTGGTGCTGGTCGTGTGGATCGCTGGGGCGCATGCCGCCGAACCGATCGACATCAACCGCGCCGATGCCCAGGCGCTGCAGCAGGGATTGACGATGGTCGGAGCCGCCAAGGCCGAGGCGATCGTCGAGCACCGGCGCAGACACGGCCCGTTTCATCGCGTCGAGGACCTGACGCAGGTGAAGGGGATAGGGAAAGCAATCGTCGAACGGAATCGACAGCGGATCACCGTAGGCAACAGGTTGTTGCCGGCGGATCCGGTACCCGGATCGGTACCGGTGCGAACCGCACCCAGGCGCTGACAGCAGGAATCGTCGGAACCGGCAGGAGGCTGGTTCACCGGACACGGACAGGAAGGCCGTGACCACCGACCGCCGCAGGACGCGGCACCAATCACCAGGATGGTGGCATCACAGACCTGTGGAAGGGGCTGAGATACAAACAGGACAGACGCGGCCGCGTGCAGGATGCAACGCTACCCCCACAGCGCAGGATGCGAGGGGGCGGCAGCAGGCCGACAAGGACGTAACGATTGCCCGGTACGACACATGGCTGTGTCGCCGGGCAGTTTCATTTCCGGCGCCTGGTTTTGCCGCGGCCACCACGGGTCGATGGTGTACGGTGGCCGCACCGCATGGAAAGGACCCCCGCTGGATGCTTCTGCACCGCCCCACCACCCTGATGCTCGCCCTTGCACTGGCTCTGCCGCTGCTGGGCCATGCCGCTGCGCCGACGCCGGCCGCCAAGCCTGCCGCTGCCGCAGCCAGCACCGCCGAAGTGCGCGGACCGACCGACCTCAAGCCGGGCGAGTATCTGTGGCATCCGGAAATCTCGCCGACCGGCCCGATCGTGCTGGTGGTCAGCCTCGATGAGCAGCGCGCTTACGTGTACCGCAACGGCATTGCCATCGGCCTGACCACGATCAGCTCGGGCAAGGCCGGGCATGAGACGCCGACCGGCGTGTTCACCATCCTGCAGAAGGACAAGGACCACAAGTCCAACCTCTACAACAGCGCGCCGATGCCCTACATGCAGCGGCTGACCTGGGACGGCATCGCCCTGCATGGCGGCAGCCTGCCCGGTCATCCGGCCTCGCATGGCTGCGTGCGGCTGCCGCAGGCCTTCGCGCAGAAGCTGTTCAGTGAAACCCAGCGCGGCGATACCGTGGTCGTGGCCGATGCCAAGAGCTCGCCGATGACGCTGGCCTATCCGTCGGTGCTGGCACCGGTCAACGCGCGCGGCCAGGCCCTGCCGGAGACCGAGGGCGCGGCGCCGGCGCAGGCCTGGTGGGATGACAGCGCGGCCCCGGCCGGGCAGGTCGGCATCCTGGTCAGCCTGCACGACCAGCGCCTGTACGTGCTGCGCGATGGCGTGATGATTGGCGAGTCGCCGCTGAAGGCCGACGCCCTGCCGGCGTTCCAGGGCACCACCCTGTTCGTGATGGGGCAGGGCTACAGCGATACGCCCAGCCCGCTGGACGCGAACCAGCGCCTGCACCAGTGGACGGCCTATCCGCTGCTGGGCCAGGACCGTGCCCAGGCCACGCCGGACCTGCTGGCCACGCCCTCGCTGCCGATGGCGTTGCCGGCCGATTTCGCCCGTCAGCTGTACCAGGTGCTGGTACCGGGCACGACCCTGCTGGTGACCTCGCTGCCGGCGGTCCGCCCAAGCCCGGCTGAATCCGGAATGCAGCCGGTCTTGGAATCCGAGCCGCCAGGGTCCACCCTCAAGGGCAACTGAGTCCCCCTGTTGTGCCCATGACTGCATCCCGCCTGTGCCGGCTGGCCGCGTTCGGCCTGCTGGCGACCTCGGCCAGCGCCCCGGCGCTGGCACAGACGCCCGCCCTTGCCACCAGTGCCGATGATCTGGCCGCCTTGCTGTCGCGCAGTGCGCCCAAGGCCGACCGCCACGTATTGCAGCTGGCGGCGCACGCCATGCGCTGCGCGCTGCAGCGGCCGGAGCTGGGCATCAATGGTGATCGCCTCAGCGTGATCGATTATTCGCGGCCGTCCACCGAGCCGCGCCTGTGGGTGTTCGACCTGGCCCACCAGCGCCTGCTGTTCGAGGAATGGGTGGCGCATGGCCGCAACAGCGGTGAGAACCGCACCGAACACTTCTCCAACCGCGATGGCAGCTTCATGTCCAGTCTTGGCGCGTTCACCGCGCAGGAGACCTACATGGGCGGCAACGGCTATTCGCTGCGCCTGGCCGGGCTGGAACCGGGCTTCAACGACCGCGCGCGCGAACGCGCCATCGTCATCCACGGCGCGCCCTATGTGAATCCGGCGACTGCGCAGCTGCAGGGGCGGCTCGGCCGCAGCCTGGGCTGTCCGGCAGTGCGCTTGTCGGTGGCCAAGCCACTGATCGATGCATTGCGTGGCGGCACGATGGTGTTCGCCTACTACCCCGACCAGGATTGGCTGAAGCACTCGCAGCTGCTGGGCGGTGAGTGCGGTGGCCAGGGCACGCTCGCCACGCGGTGATGCATGACGGCGCGCGGCATGATGCAATGCGCCGATGAACATCGACTCCCTGCTGCACACTCCGAGCCAGGTGATCTCCCGCCTGGACTACCGCCGCGAACGCTGGCGCAACGGCCTGGGCTGGACCCGCGAGATCCTGCGACTGCCGGCGCAGGGTGATGACTGGGCGCTACGCCTGTCGGTGGCCGAGATCGAGCAGGATGCCGCGTTCTCCGCCTTCCCCGGCGTGGAGCGCGAGCTGGTGCTGCTGCAGGGCAATGGCGTGCGCCTGCGTTTCGAGGATGGCCGGGTGGCCGAGGTGCTGCCACCGCACGGGCGTGTGCGTTTTGCCGGTGAGGAAGCGCTGCACGGCGAACTGGTCGATGGCACCACCCACGACTTCAACCTGATGTGGAAGCGCGAGCTGCTGCAGGCCGAACTGCTGCACCGGCCGCTGGTGGGCACGATGTTCTTCTTCTGCGAACCGGGTGTGGCCTGGGCGCTGCATCTGCTGGCTGGTCAGGCGGAGTTCGGTGCAGATAGCGGCTTGCCGGCGCTGCAGGCGGGAGACACTGCGTGGTTGGCGGCGGGTGCACGGCAGCGTCATGCGTTGCAGGGCGGTGGCGAGTTGCTGGCGATCCGGATCAGTGCGGCGGCGGGATGATTCCTGGGCGCCGGTTGGCACTATCCACGCATGGCGTGGATCTACTGGGGTGCGGGTGCCACCATGCCTGGACACGCCGTTCAGTAGATCCACGCCATGCGTGGATGGGGCCACCGACACCGCGTCACGGTGCGAACCAAGGTTCGCACCCACCAGAAAGCGGTTCGCACCCGCCGAATCTGTTCAGTAGATCCACGCCATGCGTGGATGCGGCCACCGACACCGCGTCATGGTGCGAACCAAGGTTCGCACCCACCAGAATGCGGCTCGCGCCAGCCGAATCTGTTCAGTAGATCCACGCCATGCGTGGATGCGGCCGCCGATACCGCGTCATGGTGCGAACCAAGGTTCGCACCCACCAGAAAGCGGTTCGCACCCACCAGAAGGCGATTCGCATCCGCTGAAGTGGAGCAGTACATCCACGCCATGCGTGGATGCGGTGGCCTCAATACACATCGCGCCGGTAACGACCGGCCAGCAACAGCGCTTCCTTGCCCGCGGTACCCAGCACCTGCTCGATCACTGCATCCACCGCCGGGGCCATGCCCTGCAGGCTGCCGCAGACCAGGATCGTGGCGCCTTCATCCACCCACTGGCGCAGCGTTGCCGCTTCGGCCAGCAGCCGGTCCTGCACATAGCGGTGCGCACCGCCATCGCGGCTGAACACTGCATCCAACCGCGCCAGCGTGCCGTCGGCCAGCATCGCCTGCAGTTCTTCACCGAAGTGGAAGTCATGCGCGGCGGTGCGCTCACCGAACAGCAGCCAGGTGCGGCGTGCGCCACTGCGTACGCGTTCGTGCAGATGCGCGCGCAGGCCGGCGATGCCGGTGCCGTTGCCGATCAGCAGCAGCGGCACGTCGGCGGACGCGCCATGGAAATTGTCGTTGCGGCGCAGACGCAGCTGTACCGGTTCGCCGATGGCAGCGTGGTCGCACAGCCAGCCGCTGCCGATGCCGGGTGTACCGTCAGCGCGCAGCTGGTGGCGCAGCAGCAGCTCAACCGCACCGTCGGCCATGACCGAGGCGATGGAATACTCGCGATGCGGCAGCGATTGCAGGGTCGCCAGCAGCGCAGGCAGATCACCCGGGGGAACCAATGAGGGCAGGTGCGAGCGCGCGACGCGTGCCAGCAACGTCTGCCCGTCATCCAGCACGGTGTCCGCGTCGAAGCGTTGTGCATCCAGCCAGGCACGCACGGTGTGCGATGCGTGCTGCGGGCCGATCTCGGCGATGTCACCGGCCTGCCACTGCGCATTTGCATCGGCCGGGGGCTGCAGGCGCAACCAGTACACCGGACCACCGGGGCTGCCCGGGTTCAGATGCTCGCGTTGCAGCAGCGTCCACGGCTGGTACTCGGCCGGACTCCAGTCGGGCAGTTCGCTGGCGTTACCGCCGAGTTGTCCCAGCAACTGTTGCCAATGACGCAGCGCTGCCGGATCGGCGTTGTCGACCTCGATCGCATCGAACAGCGGATGCGCGCCGTGCTGGCGCAGCCAAGTGTCCAGTTGGTGGCCGAATCCGCAGAAGTGGCCATAGCTGCGGTCGCCCAGCGCGAGAACGCCGTAGTGCAGGTGCTGCAGCGGGGGCGGGGTGGCCATCACCCCGCGCAGGAACGGCAGGGCGTGGTCGGGTGGATCGCCTTCGCCGGTGGTGCTGGCAATGAACAGCGCGCGCTGGCTGGAAGCCAGCAGTGCTGCATCTACCTCATGCAGTCCGCGCACGCGCACTGGCATGCCGGCACCGCGCAGGGCCTCGGCGCTGCGTTCGGCCAGTTCGCGGGCGAAGCCGGTCTGGCTGGACCAGACCAGCAGGATGGGCGCGGTGTCTCCGGTTGCAGCGTCGTCGCGCGGGCGCCCACGCCACCACAGGGCCGCGCAGGCCAGCGCATACAGCACCGTGGCGAGCACCGCGATCTGCGACTGCCGCGCCGGTGGTGCGCCCCGCCACCACGCTTCGCCGAGATGCAGGCGAAGCAGTGCCCAGCCGATCGCTGCCAGCAGGAGCAGAACCAGTGCGTTGCCGAGCCAGGCGCGCGATGGACGTGCGCTCATGCGTCCTGCTCGTCGAGCAGGCGCTGGAAGGCGCTGCTGAGAAATTCCTGCGGGCCGTCTGCCGCACGCTGCAGGTAGCGCGCAGCCAGTCCTTCGCGCTCGGCCAGTGCCATGCCCTGTTCGCGACCGAGTACGGTCAGTGCGGTGGCCCAGGCATCGGCGTGCATGGCGTCGTCGGCCACCACGGTTACTGCCGCGGCAACCTGCCGCACCGGTCTGCCGGAGCGCGGGTCCAGGCTGTGACTGTAGGCCTCGCCATCGGCCTGGTACTGGTGCCAGCGATCGCCGGAGGTGGCCACCGCCTTGCCGTCCAGCGCCAGCACCCGTGGCGGGGTATCGGTGTGCACGTCTTCTTCGGGTGCGGATTCCACCAGTACGCGCCACGGCTGGCCGTCCGGTTTGCGGCCGTAGCCGGCCAGTTCGCCGCCGACTTCGATCAGCGCGGCAGTGATGCCTTGTCCAGGCAACCAGGCGGCCACGTGATCGACGCCGAAGCCCTTGGCGATCGCAGAGAGATCCAGTGCCAGTCCACCCGGCTGCAGCAGCGCATCGTCCTGCCACTGCAGGCGCTGCCAACCGCAGCGATCACGCGTGGCCTGCAGGGTAGCGTCGTCGGGCTGGCGGCGTTCACCGGCATGTGCCCCGAAGCCCCACAGTGCAACCAGCGGACCGATGGTGGGATCGAAGGCGCCGCCACTGGCGGAAGCGATGGCCTGTGCGCAGACCAGAACGTGACGGGTTTCGGCCGGCAGCACGCACCATTGGCCGGCGTCGGCGCGGTTGTAGCGACTCAGATCCGAACCACGCTCCCAGGTGCTCATCTGCGCGACCACCTCGTCCAGCCGCGCCTGGATGCCAGCATGCAGCGGGTGCAGGTCGCGCTGGCGCGACGCGACCAGCGACACGCTCCAGGTGGTGCCCATGGTGGTGCCACCGAGGCGGGCGATGTCGAGCAGGGGATCGGTCATGGTGGTGTGCTGCAGGCGCGATGCCGGGGCGTGCCCGGCATCGCGGTCCACGTCATTACTGCGGCAGCACTTCCAGCGTGGCGACGTAGCTCAGGCGGCGCTTGGCGGCCTGCTTCACCGAGGTCTTGTTGTCTTCGGTGCCGGTCTCCAGCCAGTACATGCCGGCTTCCGGCCAGGTCACCTTGATCTCACCCTTGGCATCGCTGGTGACCTTCAGCTCGTCCTGCGCGTTGCGGTAGCGGGTGGCGCCACGCACGATCTCGAACTCCAGGCCGGCGGTCGGCTTGCCGTCGACCAGCACGCGGAAGGTGGCTTCCTCGCCGGCGAACAGATCGTTCGGGTGGCCGACGGCGACCAGCTCGATGCCACGGTTGGTCGGCTTCAGCGCGGTGTCGTTCGGGGCGCCGTTGGTGACGAAGGTCTCCACGCGGCCGACCGACTGGCTCACTTCCAGCTTCTTCGCATCCTTGGGCAGTTCGCCGAAGGTGGCGACGCTGCCGCGCCAGCGCTTGCGCTCGCCGTTCTGCTCGTAGGTGGCGAACAGGCCGTCATTGACCGACGCGATGCGGTAGGTGCCCGGCTGCTTCAGCTCGACATCGAACACGCTGCGGTACTTGCCGGTGGACGCGTTCTGCGGTTGCACGGTGCTGCCGTCCGGCGCGGTGATCACCAGCGACTCCAGGCGCAGCGGCACGTGGTTGAAATAGAACAGGTCGTTGGAGACCGCACCGTCGACGGTGATCCACGGCGCATTGCCGGCGATCACGGTCTGCGAGGGCAGCAGCCAGGCCTTGTGGGCCAGGGCGGAGAAGGGAAGGGCAGCGGCCAGAGCGGCGGCGAGGACGAGCGTGCGCTTCATGCGGAAGACTCCAGGTGGATGCAGGGTGGTGCGGCGAGAGGAGGGGAATTACGACTTAATCCCCTCCGTCCCCTTTTCAGGGTTTGACGGCGAGGGTGACCTGGCCCAGTTCGGTGGCGCCCTGCGCCTTGCCGTTCTGCGCGGCGGTGGCCGGCCAGGTGAAGGGGATCTTCAGCAGTTCACGGCCGCCGACTTCGCGCACCGCTTCCACCACCAGGGTGTAGTTGCCCGGAGCCAGCTGCTTCAGCGCCGGCTGCTTGTCGTTGAACGACAGCGCGTGCTTGCCGGCCGGGCGGGTCGGGCCGGTCACGCCGTCCACCGGCACCTGCAGGGTGCGGCCGCTCTTGCGCCACCACTGGCGCAGGTCCGGCAGCCACTTGGTGCCGTGGCCTTCGCTGTTGCTGGTCTGCTGGTACCAGACCGACAGGTTGGCCGCGACCTTCTGGTCGGCGCCTTCCAGCCACACCGCCACGTACGGGCGGTGGTACTCGGCCACGTTGAGCTTGGGCACTTCGACGTTGATGTCGAGGGTGGTGGCATAGGCCGGCGAGGTGGCCAGCAGGCCGCTGAGGGCGATGGTCAGGGTGACGCGCATGGGGCGGCTCCGGAAACGAACGAAGGAAAGTCAGTGGATCAGCAGCAGGGCGATCAGCAGCGGGATCATCAGGCCGAGGCCGACCAGCGGCCAGGTCATGCGCCGCTGCCGTGCATGCAGGTGAAGCAGGAACAGGCCGGTGATGCAGAACACCAGGCAGGCCACGGCGAACAGGTCCAGGAACCAGCCCCACGCTGGGCCCGCGTTGCGGCCCTTGTGCAGGTCGTTGAGGTAGGACACCGCGCCGCGCGAGGTTGATTCGTACTCCACCGCGCCGGTCGCGCGATCGATGCTCAGCCAGGCGTCGCCACCCGGGCGTGGCAGTGACAGGTAGATCTCTTCAGCCGACCACTCGGCCGGGCGCCCGCCGATGGCGATGCCCAGCTGCGTGTCCAGCCATTGCCGGGCCGGGCGCGGGATCGGCGCGTTGCCGTCCTCGCGCGTGCCCAGCTGGCCCAGCAGCGCGGCCGGCAGTTCCAGATGCTGGTTCTGCACCTCGGGCTTGGCCTCGATCTTCGCGGCATGGTTGAGGGTCAGGCCGGTCACCGCAAACAGCAGCATGCCGATCAGGCAGACCGCCGAGCTGATCCAGTGCCACTGGTGCAGCGTCCGCAGCCAGAAGCCACGGCTCTGTTGCTGCTGCACGGTGGAAGGGGCAGGACGGCTCACGGCACGGTTCGAGGCGGACGGGGACTGCCCATTACATCATTGATGAGAATAGCTCGCAATTGCGTATCGTTCTGTATCCCTGGAGGGGAATTGCCGGCCAGCGGCCGCCACTACCGACTGGCCGGCAATCCCGCGGATCAGTAGATCCACGCCATGCGTGGATGGAGCGGTGCCGACCAAAGTCGGCACCCACCAGGGCAGGGCGCAGAGATCAGAACTTCGCGTTCAGCGAAATCCAGTAGCTGCGGCGCTGGTCCTTGGTCGCGTAGTCGTCCACGCAGCTGAACTCGCTGGGATTGAGCAGCAGGCACGACTGCGAAACGAAGTCCTTGTCGAACAGGTTGTTGACCCGTGCGTTGACCGTCAGCCACGGCGTGGCCTTCCAGCTGCCACCGAGATGGAAGATCGTGTAGTCCTCGTAGTAGCGCACGTGGCGGGCGCCGGCACTGTCGATGAGGGTGTCGCGATAGCGGTCGTAGCGGCCTTCGCCGATCAGCGACAGGCTGACCGCTTCGTTGATCTGCCAGTTGAGGCTGGCGTTGGCCATGTGCTTTGCCGGCGTGGTGCCAGAGATCGGGCGCCCTTTGTCGGGGCCGCTGGTCTGTTCGCTCTTGGTCCAGGTGTAGTTGCCGCGCAGCTGCAGGTTGTCGAGCAGGTCGACGTGGCCGGCCAGTTCCGCACCGCGGGTCTCGGCCTTGTCGATGTTCACGCTCTGGGTGAAGGTGCTGTAGCCCAGTGCTGCCCAGCCCGGGCCGATGTCCACGCAGTAACCGCTGCCGGCGCGGGCCACTTCGCAGTTCGGGAACGTGCCGCCGCTGGCGATCTTGTCTTCGAACTTGTTGAAGAAGCCGGTGACATTGAAGCCCCAGCGCTGGCCTTCGTAGTACGCGGCCAGCTCGTAGTTGGTGCTGGTTTCAGGCTTCAGGTTCGGCGAACCCACCAGCGGCAGCACGCCCTGGCCACCGAAGCCGGTGATGCCCGGGAACAGCTGATCCGGTCGCGGGGTCTTGTAGCCGGTGCTGACGCCACCCTTGAAGGTCCAGGCGTCAGTGGCGTTCCACACCAGGTAGCCGCGCGGGCTGACATGGCTGCCGAACACGTTGTGGTCGTCGTAGCGCAGGCCGAAGGTGGCGGTGAGGGTGTCGGTCAGCGACCAGTTGTCCTCGGCGAACAGCGCCCACATGCGGTGCTTCTGCTTGGTGTTGCTGCGGTAGCCGGCGCCATCCATGCCGAACACGCCGTCGATCATGTCGGTGTCGTTGTACTGGCCGCCGACGGTCAGCTTGTGCGCGCCGAAGTCGAGGTCGAGCATGGTGTCGAGCACGTAGCCTTCCAGCTCCATGGTGCGCAGCGGACGCGGCAGGAATGCCTGCAGGCGTGCCATTTCACTTGGGTTGAGGGCGGCCAGTGCATTGCCGCGGCCGGCCGCGCAGTTGTTGGCGCCGCCGGTGCGGCGGCAGACGTCGTTCCACAGTGTCTGCAGGTTGGCGCGTTCGTCCAGGGTCAGCGGCAGCGAGCGGCCCAGGTTGCTGCTCTTGCTGTGGGTCAGCGAGGTCTGCCAGGTACCGAAGCTGTAACGGCCCTGGTGGGTCAGCGACAACTGGTCGCGCTCGTATCGCTGGTAGGCGGTGTAGCCCACGCGCGGCTGCACCACGCGGCGGGTGACGGTGCCGCTGCCGTTCGGGTTGGGGATGACGGCATTGCCGACGCGCCACAGGCTGGCCAGGCTGTCGAGGGTGCCGGTCTGGCCCTCGCTGTTGTCGTACTTCTGCCGCGACACGTCGTAGTCCAGCCACAGTTCGTGGTCATCGTTGACGTGGAAGTTCAGCCGCACACCGGTGTTCCAGTTGGTGTTGGCCACCGACTTGCCGCCGCCACCGAAGCCGATGCTGCGCTCCCACAGGCTGCCGTCCGGCAGGGTCAGTGCATCCCACTCCGGATTGGAGGCCTTGGCGTCGTAGTAGCTGCCGCGTACTGCCAGGCTCAGGCGGTCCTTCAGCAGCGGGCCGCTGAGGTAGACGTCGGTGGTGCGTGCATCGCCGAACTGATCGTCCTGCTGCACGGTGAAGCCCTGGGTGAGCGCGCCGTGCCAGCTGTCCTGGTTGCGACGGGTGATGATGTTGATCACGCCGCCCATTGCATCCGAGCCGTACAGCGTGGACATCGGGCCGCGCACCACTTCAATGCGCTCGATGGCATCCAGCGGCGGCAGGTAGGCGAACTGGCCACCGCCGAAGTTGTTCGGATACAACTGGCCGACATTGCTCTGGCGGCGGCCGTCGATCAGCACCAGGGTGTACTCGGAGGGCAGGCCGCGCATCGAGATGGTGGCACGGCCGTTCTTGTCGCTGGCTTCCAGGCCGACGTCGATGCCTTCAACGTCGCGCAGCGCGTCGACCAGATTGGTGTACGGGCGCTTGCTGAGTTCTTCGCGGCTGACCACGCTGATGCTGGCGGGTGCATCGACCACCTTCTGCTCAAAGCCGGAGGCGGTGACCACCACCTTGTCCAGCGTCTGTGGCGCGCCGGAAGCGTCACCGTGGGCGAAGGCTGGGGCGGTCATGGCTGCCAGCACGGCGCTGGTCAGCAGGGTACGGGACAGGGACGAACGGACACGATGGCGCTGGGCCATGGCAGTAACCTCGAAGGATGCAGGGTGGTGCAATGCCAAGCGCGAACGGCGCGGCATGCACGGGGAGGCCCGGTCAGGGGCGGCAGGGATGAAGCAGGCAGCGGCGTGCGGGCACGACCGCGCAGGCGGTCACGCGGGGCCGTGAATCAGGCGAGCGGCGGCGCCTGGCCGCGTTGCTGGCGGCGCCCGGGCGCATCGGCCCAGGGCGTGTCCGGAGCGGCCAGCGGCCAGTCCGGGCGCACGCCGGGCATGGCCGGCGTAGCGGGTACGAGTTCCAGCTCGGAGCGCAGCCATTGGCTGGCCAGCAGCAACGGCGGGCGTGCCTTCTCGGCTGATTTCACCGGAGCGGCAGCACAGCGGCGCAGCTTGGCCGGTGCCTCTTCCTGCAAGGCGCCTTCGCCGCCGCGCTCTTCCAGCGGCATCTGCACGGCCATTCCGGCCTGGCCGTGTGGCAGCAGCGGCAGGGTGCCCAGCAGCAGGGCCAGCATCGCCACCCACGCCAGCAGGCTGGCCAGCGCAGGACGCTGGCCGCGCATGGCGGTGCCCATCTTGCGATGGATGAGTGGACGAGGGCGAAGCGGGCGCAGCAAGCAGGGGTCCCCAGGGGTCTGCCGGCAGCGGCCGGCATCAACGGGGCGTGATTGTAATGAGAGCTGTTAGCCGTTGCAAATGAGAATGATTGCCAAAATGTCGCGGGCCAGCCCGACCGGGCTCAGACCTCGCTCCAGCGCCGCAGCAGGTTGTGGTACACGCCGGTCAGCTGCAGCACCGCCCCGGCGTCGCCGCCGGTCTGCCGCAGGCGCTCGATCGAGCCGTCCATTTCCCAGAGCAGGCGGCGCTGCACATCGTCGCGGACCATGCTCTGCACCCAGAAGAACGAGGCCACGCGCGCGCCGGCGGTGACGGGGCGCACCTGGTGCAGGCTGCTGGACGGGTATACGATCAGGTCGCCGGCCGGCAGCTTCACTTCGTGCTCGCCGTAGGTGTCGCTGATGATCAGTTCGCCGCCCTCGTACTCGTCCGGCGCCGACAGGAACAGGGTGCAGGAAATGTCTGAACGCAGCTGTTCGCCGTTGGCCAGGTTCATCACCGCGCCATCAACATGGAAGCCATAGGTGCCGCCACCGCTGTAGCGGTTGAAGCGCGGCGGCAGGTATTTCAGCGGCAGCGCGGCGCTGAAGAACAGCGGGTGCCGGGCCAGCGCGACGAGGATGATCTCGCCCAGTTCGCGGCGCAGCGGTGAGGCCTCGGGCAGCTGCTGGTTGTGCTTGGCCTGCGCGCCCAGATGGCCGACGGTTTCGCGGCCATCGGTCCAGTCGGCGGCATCGAGCCGGCGGCGAAAGTCGGCCACCTGGTCGGCGCTGAGAATGTCGGGGATGTGCAGCAGCATGCGGGACTCCTCAGAGGGACGGCGGCGCGACCAGGGCGCGGACCTGTGGATGCGGCGACGCTGCCAGTTCCGGCACGATGTGCGCCATGAACGCCGGGCTGCCGTGGGCCAGTGCGCGCCGCAGCCAGTACACGGCCTGCTCGACCTGGCCGGCCTGCAGCAGGATCGAGGCGTAGTTGGCCTGGCCGCGGAAATCACCGGCTTCGGCCGCGCGCTGGTACCAGCCCAGCGCTGCCTGCGGATCGGGTGCGGTATCCAGCCCGTCTTCGAGGTGGCGGGCCAGCAGGTTCATCGATTTGGCATGGCCCAGGTGTGCGGCACGGGTGTACAGGGCCAGTGCCTGTGCGCGGTCCTGGGTCACGCCGCGGCCGGTGGCCAGCAGGTTGGCCAGGTTGTACAGGCCCCAGTCCAGCCCGGTGTCGGCCGCGCGCCGGTACCACACCGCGGCGAGTGTCGGGTCGGGGGCGGTGCCCTGGCCCAGTTCGTGGCAGCGGCCCAGCATGTTCATCGCCATCGGCGCGCCGTTGTTGGCGGCGGTTTCGTACCAGAGCCGTGCCGCCGAGGCGTCCTGTGCGGTGCCTTTGCCTTCCATGTGCATCTGCGCGAGCAGCAGTTGTGCCTCGACCTGTCCGGCCTGCGCGGCGTCGCGCACGCGTGCGAAGGCAGCCTGCGGATCGTGCTGCAGCAGCTCGGCCAGAGCATCGCTGTCGATGGGGGTACGGGTTGCCATGGGGTGAGTATCGCCGGAAACAAAAACGGCGGCAGGAGAGCCTGCCGCCGTGGTGGAGCGCAGTTACATCAGAACGTCACGTTCAGTGCCAGGGTGGCCGAGCGACCCGGGGCGATGCTCGCGTAGTGCGAGGCGTAGGCCTTGGTGAAGTAGGTCTTGTCGGTCAGGTTCTGCACGTTGAGCTGCAGGCTGATGTTGTCCTGGATCGCGTAGCTGGCCATCGCGTCGAAGCGGGTGTAGCTGGCAATCCACTTGGTGTTGGCGACGTCACCGTACTGCTTGTCCGAGTAGAACGCACCGGCGCCGATGGTCAGGCCGATCGGGAAGCGGTAGGTGGTCCACAGGTTCGCGCTGTGCTTGGCGGTGTTCGGGAACACGTTGCCGTTGTTCGGCGACGGCACGTAGACGTTGGACGGACAGGTGCGGCCCACCGGTGCGCCACAGACGAAACCGTTGTCCTTCAGTTCCGAGTCCAGGTAGGTGTAGCCGCCGTACAGGCTCCAGGCATCGGTCAACTGGCCGGTGAAGCCCAGCTCGAAGCCGTTGATTTCCTTCTTGCCGGCGTTCTGGCTGGTGCCGTTGTCGATGGTCACGCGCGCGTTGTTCATCACGGTGTGGAAGATCGCGGCAGTCAGGTTCAGGCGCTTGTCGAACAGGTCCCACTTGGTGCCCAGTTCGAGGTTCCTGGTGTCCTGCGGCTTGAGGTCGGCGACGCCGGCATTCAGGCCGTCCGAACCGTCGCCACCGTCCATGCCCGGCGGGGTCGAGGAGGTGCCCCAGGACAGGTAGATGCTGCCGTTGGCGGCCGGCTTGAACACCACGCCGGCCTGGTAGTTCAGGAAGTCGTTGTCATTGCGCACACGGGGAGTGGCGCTGCCCGGAGTGAGCAGGGTGGTGGAGTAGTCGTCATAGCGCAGGCCGACGTTGAAGCTCCACTGTGCATTGAGCTCGATGGTGTCGAACAGATACGCGGACTTGGTCTTGGTGCGCTGTTCAACGTCCTGCGCCTTGTTGCTGCGATAGACAGTCTGACCGGCCGCCCACGGATCGTTCGGGTTCGGATTGTTGAAGTCGGTGCAGTTGTAACCGGTAGCGGCACCGGACACCGTGCATCGCGAACTGTTGGCAGCGAGGGGTTCCAGCGGGTTGGCGGTGCCTGGCGTCATCTGGTAGCTGCCACGGGTCATCTTCTCGTCGCTGTATTCCACGCCGGCGCTGTAACTGTGCTTCAGTGCGCCGGTCTGGAACGCACCGGTCAGGCCCAGCTGGTCGGCGAAGCTCTTGACGTCGACCGCGCGGCTGTTGGTGCGGCGCCACAACGTGCCGTAATTGTTCGGGTTGCCCTTGCTGTCGTCGGGCTGGGTCCACAGGTAGTCGTTGCTGGTGTTGCCCAGTCGCGCGATGTTGCGCAGCTTGTGGCCACCGAAGTCGTAGCTGGCATCCAGGGTGCTGATGTCGGCACGGGTGCGCTGGAAGTCACGATCGACCAGGCCGTAGTAGTTGTTGCGGTCCGGCACCATCGGGCGGCCATCGCCGTTCTTGGCCACGTTCGGGCCGCTGGAGAACGGATTGTTGTAGGGGAAGCCACCCGCGTCCGGCAGGTCATCGCTCTGCATGTGGTAGTGGCTGGCGATCAGCTGCGCCGGGCCGTTCAGGCCGAACGCGATCGACGGTGCGATGCCCCAGCGGCTGACATTGGCGGCGTCGCGGCCGGCGATGTCCGACTCGTGCTTCATCAGGTTCAGGCGGGCGGCGATGCCATCGCCCAGCACGTAGTTGGCGTCCACGGTGCCGCGTGCGTAGCTGTCGGTGCCGATGCCCATGCTGGCGCTGGTTTCGTTCTTCAGCTTCGGCGTCTTGCTTACCAGGTTCAGGCTGCCACCACCGGAGTCACGGCCGCCGTAGGCCGAGCTCGGGCCCTTGACCACTTCCACCTGCTCCAGGTCGAAGATCTCGCGCGTCTGCGAGCCGACGTCGCGCAGGCCGTCGACGAAGACGTTGCTCTGCGAATCGAAGCCACGGATGAAGGGGCGGTCACCGGTCGGGTTGCCGCCTTCGCCGGCACCGAAGGTGATACCCGGGACCATGCGCAATGCATCCTGCAGGTTGGTTGCACCGGTTTCGGCGATCAGCTTCTCCGACACGATCGACACCGACTTCGGGGTGTCCAGCAGCTCGGCGGTGAACTTCGGCGAGGACGGATTGAACCAGCTGCCGCGCACCTGCACCTTGTCCAGGTCGGTGGCCTTGCGGGAGCCGGCGTCGGCGCTGTCGGCCGCCTGTGCGGCCAGCGGTGCGAAGCCGGCGGCCAGGGTTGCGGTAGCGAGCAGGGAAACGCGCGGAGCGTGCTTGCGGGACGTGATGTGGGTCATGGTCTGGGTGGCGGTGGCTTGGATCGGGAAAGGGCGAGCGCGAGCCGGCGCAGATGGACGTGCGGCGACAGGCGGGAGGTGGGTTCTGTAGAGCCGAGCCATGCTCGGCTGGCAGGAAACGCAATCAGGCGCACGGCAACGGCCGCAGGGCGCCTCAGCTGGCGTGCGGTGCGGGCGGAGCGTGGCCGGGGTTCAACCGCAGTGCGGGATCGTGCAGCTGCCAGCGCAGGGCGTCGGAACGCCACAGCGGAACATGCGCGACCAGGGCGGCGCGCGCGGGAGCCAGTCCGGTACAGGGCGTGGTGCCCTCGCCATCCAGCGGCGGCTCCGGTGCCGGTGCGGCATGATGCGGGCACTCGTCGGCCGGGGGGACCGGCATCGGCATGACCTGCTGCAGATCGTCAGCGTGTGCCTGCCAGCCGTGGGCAGCCGGGTTGTTGCCGCGTCCTTCGTGCAGTGCCGACCAGCCCAACACCAGCGTCAGCAGCACGGCCACGAGCAGCGGCCACCCTTGACGGGCAAGCTGGCACAGCGTGGCGGTGGGCGCGGGCGAAGCCATGGCGCGGGGGCGGAGTCGTTACGAAGATGTTACGTAGAATAACATCAACGATAATGATTCGCATCTGCGGGTCGTGACGGGCCGCTGGGGCCGCCCCGGAGCGGCCTGGGGGCGCCCTCATGGCCTTCCGGTAGATCCACCCCATGGGTGGATGCTCTCCCGCGGGGCGCCCTCTGGGGGGCTCTCTGGGCCGAGCGCCGCCTCAATCCCGGTCGTCGCGGGTCCAGACAGCGTCGTGCTCGCGCTTCACCGGAAACTTGGGCACAGGGCTGTAGGCCGGGGCACACAGGGCGCGGCCGTCACGCACGTCGAAGCGCGCGCCGTGCAGCACGCACTCCACGCTGCCCTCGGTGGTGTTGAACTCGCCCGAGGACAGCTCGAACTCTTCATGCGTGCACTGGTCTTCCAGCGCGTACAACTCACCGTCGAGGTTGAACACCACGATCGGCGTGCCGGTCACTTCGTCGAACACGCTCTTCATTTCACCCGGCAGCAGCTCGGTGCCGGCACAGACGAAGGTCCAGGTATCGCTCACGCGGCGGCTCCGGCCAGCGGCTTTTCCAGGATCTCGAAGCGCAGGTCGTCGCGCTTGGGAATGCCGAAGCGTTCGTCGCCGTACGGGAACGGCTTCTTGATGCCGGTGCGCAGATAGCCGCGGCGCTCGTAGAAGGCGATCAGCTCGTCGCGCACGTCGATCACCGTCATCTGCATCACCGGCACCTTCCATTCGCGTGCGGCGTGCGCTTCGGCGGCGTCCATCAGCTGCTTGCCGACGCCGCCACCCTGCTGGGCCGGGTCGACCGAGAACATGCCGAAGTAGCCCTTGCCGTCGACATCGGCGACGTGGGCGCAGGCCACCAGCTGGCCGTCGCGTTCGGCCAGCAGGATGGTGGAGCGCGGGCGGTCCAGGTCGGCCTGGATGCCTTCGGCATCGATGCGGGCGCCGTCCAGCAGGTCGGCTTCGGTGGTCCAGCCGACGCGGCTGGCATCACCCCGGTAGGCCGAGGTGACGAGGGCAATGAGGGCGGGGATGTCGGCCGGCGTGGCGGCGCGGAAGGTCAGGGTGCTCATGGGGACATTCTAGGTGGAGCGGGGAAGGGCGCGGGAGGCTGCCGCTTGGGTCGACTTTGCCGAGTGTGGCCAATACGCAGGGTTGACGTCGTCTTCATTATTCGTTCATATCCATGGTCAGCACCCGCCCACCGTGAAGCAACGCGTGGCTGTCTGCCGGAGTGGGTGCCGCCTGGTCGAAGGCCAACTGCCGTTCGGCGCAGGTGGGGCACACAGGGACGTCGATCCAGGGAGGATCTTCATGCAGTCTGGCCTCATTTCTCATCCGCGCGCCGCAACGGCTGCCAAGGGTCTGTTTCTCGGTGTCATTGCCCTGTGTGTGCTGGCACCGGTCGGCGTTTCAGCCCAGATCGTTCCCACCTGGCGCCAGGAGTACGACAAGCGGCTGAAGTACGGGGACCTTGTCGAACCGCTGAAGGGCGAGATCTTCGGCGAGCAGGTCAACCTCTATGACGGCTCGATCAGCTTCAAGGCCACGGATATTTCGATTCCAGGCAATGGCGGGCTCGCGGTTTCACTCAGCCGCAGCTACGGGGATGTCAGCGGCGGTGCAAATGACAAGGAATATGGAAACTGGGATCTCGACATTCCGTCGCTTTCAGGCACATACGGAGACCAGCCCGAAACCGCGATCGGCGGGCATTGGATGCCAAGCGCCCGTTGCTCGACAGTTACCGCACCCCCGTCGCTGGATGTCTGGAATTACAAGCATACCCAGACCATCAATTTTTCTCCCCACACCTATTGGGATGGGGTGAGGCTTTCATTGCCGGGCGGAGGCGGTGAAACCGTCCTGGCGGGCAGCGGGGACGCACGCCAGCCAACGCCCCAGATTGGCACGCCAACGCCTTGGAACACAAAAGGGGGATGGTTCTTCTCATGCCTCAGTGCGCTCAAGAGCGGCCAGCCGGGCGAAGGTTTCCTGGGCCACGCGCCAGACGGAACCAAGTACTACTTCGACTGGATGGTGGCGCGCGAGAACGAGTCTGCCGTTCTCCAGCCCTACGACACCATCACCCATGCCACGCTGAAACGGAAAAAGGTCTTCCTCTATCCATCCCAGGTTGTCGATCGTTTCGGCAACTGGGTCCGCTACGAATGGAGTGGCGGGCGGCTGGATCGAATCGTTGCCAACGATGGGCGCAGCATCAGCCTTGCCTATGACTCCCTGGGCCGCATCGCAACCGCAACAGCAGCGGGCCGCACCTGGACCTATGGCTACACTCCGGCCGGTGTGTTGCAGTCGGTGACGCTGCCGGATGGCTCCGCCTGGCGTTACGACCTGCCTCCGGTCCACGTGACGAAGAAGTACCCCGAATACACCGGGCAGGACCCTTCAGCCTACATGGACTTCGCTGGGCTGTGCGCGAAGACGAACAAGATTGTGCAGACCGAGGTCACGGCTACTGTCACACATCCCTCTGGCGCACTCGGTACTTTTGTGTTTCGACCGTTCCGACACGGGCGCAAGAATGTTCCGTTCAACTGCCAGACCTCCGGCGACGATCAGTTGCTGGCCGACGGATGGAATCTCACGCCCCTCTATCGGGACGCGATGTCTTTGGTGGCAAAGCGGATAAGCGGCCCGGGGATGCCCACCGCGCAGTGGAGCTATCAGTACACCAATCTGGGGTGGCAGTACGACAGGAGAGTCGACCAGGCCGGGTGGCCGATGATTCCGGTGGGGCAGGCAGAGCCCAAGATAACGATTGAAACCCTACCCGATGGGGTTATTCGGACCTACGAATTCGGTAAGGAAGTCGGCTACAACGACGGTCTATTGCTGTCCACGACTACCAGCTCTGGTGGCGCGGTGGTTCGCATCGAGCGCAGCAACTACTACCCGGACGCGCAGCTTGCCAGCGCGCCGTTCCCGCGCGAGGCGGGCCGGAATCTCAAGTACGGGGCCAGGGAACTGGGAGAGCATCTGAATCGCCCAGTGCAGAGCACGGTTGTGAATCAGGATGGCGTGCAGTTCACGCGTACTGTGCAGGCCTTTGATGCCTTCGTCCGCGAAGTCACCGTCGCAGAAGCCAATTCCGCAGGCCAGAGTCGCACCACCAGCACCAGCTACTACGACAATCCCGCGCTATGGGTGAACGGCCAGACGGCGCGCAGTGTGCTCAATGGCATCGAACAGTCCCGCACCGAATTCGATACGGCCAAAGCACTGCCGCTGCGAGCCTACGCATTTGGCCGCCTGGCGCAGCAGGTGACCTACGCAGCCGACGGCACGGTTGCCTCGGTGGCCGATGGCCGTGGAAATACCAGCCATCTGTCGGGATGGAAGCGTGGTGTTCCGCAGCAGCTCCGCATGCCGGCCACGCCCGAAGCGCCCAATGGTGCAGTGCGCACGGTTGCCGTGGACGACAACGGTTGGATCACCTCGCTGACCGACGAAACCGGCGCAACCACCAGCTTCAGCTACGACAGCATGGGCAGGCTGCGCAGCCAGCAGTTCCCTGGCGGCGACAGCGTGAACTGGAATGGCGTAACCATGGACCTGCAGCGACTGGGTGGCGCGCAGCTGGGGGTGCCCGCCGGCGCATGGAAGCACTCGCGCACGCAGGGCGGGCGGCGCACGGATACCTACCTGGATGCGATGTTCCGCCCGGTGCTGGTGACCGAGAACGCCAACAACGTGCTGGACAGCGCCGTGGTGACCCGCTACGACACCAGCGGCAAGACCGTGTTTGCCTCGTATCCCACGCGGCAGCTCTCCGATATCAATGCCGCCCTGACCGGCACCACGACGCAGTACGACGCGTTGGGCCGCCCCACCGTGGTCAGTCAATCGTCCGAGCTTGGGGCACTGGTTACCCGCACCGAGTACGTGGGCAACCTGTCGGTGAAGGTGACCAACCCCCGCGGCCAGGCCACGACGACCCGTCATCTTGCCTACGACCAGCCCAGCTACGAGATGCCGCTGACGCTGCAGCACCCGGAAGGCGTGGTGACCGAGATCCAGCGCGACACGCTGGGCAAGCCGCTGGCGATCACCCGCCGCAATGCAGACGGCAGCCAGTCGCTCACCCGCCGCTACGTCTATGACGGCTACCAGCAGCTGTGCAAGACCATCGAGCCGGAAACCGGTGCGACCGTGCAGGACTACGACGCGGCAGGCAACGTGCTGTGGTCGGCGGCCGGCACGGGTTTGACCAGCACCACCGACTGCAACCGAAGTGAAGCCCTGGCCAGCGGACGTGCGGTGAAGCGTAGTTACGACGCCGCCAACCGCTTGTCGTCCCTGATCTTCCCGGATGGGCGCGGAAATCAGAACTGGTCCTACGCGCCTGATGGTCTGCCGGCCGAGATCAGTACGCAGAACGATCCGGCCCGGCCGATGGTCGTCAACCGCTACCAGTACAACCGCCGCCGCCTGCTCAGCGGCGAAACCCTGCAGCATCCGGATCTGGGAAGCCTGAGCCTGGCCTATGGCTACGATGCCAACGGCACACTGGCCAGCAATACCTATCCGGGTGGGCGTGTCGTCAGCTATACGCCGGACGCACTGGGTCGGGCGACGACGGTCGGCGGCTATGCGAAGGAGGCCAGTTACTTTGCCAACGGCGCGTTGGCCCGCTTCGTATATGGCAACGGAATCGTGCACACGTTGACCCAGAATGCCCGCGGGCTGCCCGACCGCAGCCGCGATGCCACTGCAGCGGCCGCAGTGCTGGATGACAGCTATGACTACGATGCTGGTGGCAACGTGATGGCCATTTCCGATGGTCTGCCCGGGGCGCCCGGCAACCGGGACATGACCTATGACGGCCTGGACCGGTTGCGGACGGTCACTGCGCCGGGCTTCGGCAACGCCTTGTATGAGTATGACGCGCTGGACAACCTGCGCCGTGCCAAGGTCGGCAGCCGCGATCGTACGCACTACTTCGATCCGACCAATCGGCTGGTCAACGTGATCGAAACCGGAACCGGGGCAACCGTGACCGGTCTTGGCTATGACGTGCAGGGCAATCTTTCGGTGCGCAATGGTCAGGCTTTCGCGTTTGACTACGGCAACCGGCTGCGCGCGGCGGGAACAGCAGAGAGCTACGAGTACGACGCCCACGGTCGCCGGGTGAAGGCCAGCGCCAGTGGCAAGGGGGCAATCTACTCGTTCTACGACAACGGCGGCGTGCTGCGATTCCAGCGCAACGAACGTACCGGCAAGCAGACCGACTATCTCTACCTGTCAGGCAGCCTGGTTTCCCAGGTGCATGGTGAAGCCGCACCCAGCGTTCCCGCGCTGAGTGCGCCGGGCTACATCACCCAGGGCAGCGTGAACCTGACCTGGAGCCCGGCCGGTGGTGCCAACCGCTATGAGTTGCAGCGTGCCCTTGCGGGCACCTGGAGCACGGTCTTCGATGGCGCGGCGCAATCGTTCACCAGCACCGGCCTGGTCACGGGGACCTATCAATTCCGGGTGCGCGGCTGCCGGGCGGTGTGCGGCGGATGGAGCAATGTCGCGTCAGTGGCCGTGGCATTGGCGCCATCTACCGTGCCGACCTTGAACGTGCCTGCCACGGCCTTCAACGGCAGCTACAACGTGGCTTGGTCTGCGGCTTCCGGTGCCGAGCGCTATGAGCTGGAGGAAAGCGCCAATGGTGGCGCCTGGGTCCAGGTGCATAACGCCATCGGTCAGTCCAAGGCCTTCAGTGGCAAGGCAGCGGGAAGCTACAACTACCGGGTTCGCGCATGTAACCCGGTGGGGTGCACGGGATACAGCGCCACGGCTGCGGTGACGGTGGTGTATCCGCCTGCCACTGCGCCAGGTCTCTCTGCGCCAGCACGCTCTGCGCCGGGCAGTATTGGTATTGGCTGGAACGGGGTGGCTGGTGCCACGCGTTACACCTTGCAGGAGAGCAGCAATGGTGGCGGATGGGTCACGCTGTTCGACGGCAACGCGGGTTCCTATGCCACCGCTGCGCGCGGCGTGGGCAACTATGGCTATCGGGTTGCCGCCTGCAATGGCGCAGGCTGCGGACCGTGGTCGGCCACGTCGACGGTAGCGGTGATCGGGCCGCCGACGATCGAGCCGGTGATCAGCGCACCGGGCCTGGTGAACGTGCCGCAGTACAGCCTGAGCTGGTCGGTGCCGGCCAACAGCGAGAGCTTCGTGCTGGAGGAGAGTGCCAACGGTGGTGGCTGGACGGTAGTGCATAACGGCGGCGGGAACAGCTTTGGTGCCAGCCGTGGCAAAGGCAGCTACGCCTATCGTGTGAGGGCGTGCAACTTCGCTGGGTGCAGTCCGTACTCCGGAGTCGTGACTGTTGCGGTGGTGTTGCCGCCGGGGGCGACGAGCCTTTATCTGGCAGAGTGGCTGACGACACGCAGGCCGCCTTATCAGGTCCAGTGTTCTGCCGGGTGGAGCCCGGTGGCAGATGCAACGGAGTATCAGCTCGAAAGCGGTGGCGGTGGCCAGCGTTTGTACACGGGCCCCCAGACCTACGTGAACGACAGTGGCGGGGCATACTGCGCGCATGAGTATCGCGTGCGTGCCTGCAACGCAGGTGGTTGCTCACCGTGGTCGGCCGAACGGCCGGTCACCCGCGGCGTACTGAGTTGGGACTAAGCCATGAACGGACTCTCTTCGCTGTTGATTCGGGCGGTACTCGCGGTGGTGGTGCTGGTGGCCTGCGTGGCTCCGGCGGTTGCACAGGAAGTCGTCGAGTACATCCACACTGATGCACTGGGTTCACCGGTGGCGATCACCGATGCTGGTGGAAATGTCATCGAACGTACGGTGTATGAGCCGTATGGGGCGGTGGTCAACCGGCCGTTGAAGGATGGGCCGGGATATACGGGGCATGTGACGGACTCGGGGACCGGGCTGAGCTATATGCAGCAGCGGTATTACGATCCAGAGGCGAGCGCGTTTCTTTCTGTCGATCCCGTTGCTGCTACAGAAGTTGCGTTCGGACGGTATCACTACGCGCACAGTAATCCATACGCGTTTACTGACCCTGATGGACGGCAAGCATGCGGAAAGGACACGGGGTGCAGGTTGGACAAAGGGGGGGAGCGCGGTGGAAGTATTGGTGGGTCGAGGATTTCGGCAGGAAACAGAAATTCGGAGCCTTCAATTCCTCCTGCGGGGAGTATGGGGGAACTGATCGAAAATACCGGGGAGCGTGCAATCAGAAGGACGTCGTTCACAGCAAGTGGTTCTCTTGCCCTGGGTCTTGGCGCGGAGGCTACCGCGACCAAGACGACGCGCCCGTGGCAAAGTGACCGGCTAGGCGTTTACAAAGTGATGGGCTTGGGCGGATTCATCGGCGCCCAGGCGAATTTCAAGGTGTTCTCTTGGGGTGACCCCAAAGGGACAACTGATCTGGCGCTTAAGGGTAACCCTCTGGGATACTTTAAAGTGCGAATAGGCGATGGCCTCGCTATTGGTTTGAGTGCCCGTTTCAATGATCACGGCGGAGGGTCTCTATCGGTTTCTGCTGGCGGTGGCTTTGGTGGACAGGCAATAGTCAAGCCTCCCGCGATGGGGGGATGGGAGAAAGAGCTATGAGCTGGTTGTTCTTGCTTTCAATTCTGGGAATCATCATCTTCTATCCAGCATATTTCTACTTTCTTCACGAGTTCAAGGTGAGACTGGAGCGTGATCATCCGGAGTTGAGCAGGCGCAAACGTCCGGGAGTTTCTTTGGAATTTGAAGGCGCCTATCAACGGCTCCGCGCAGTGAACAGAGGGCGCCTGGATGGAGTGATCTTGAGTAAGAGTGTTTGTGACTCGCATCGGCTGGCGAGCCGATTCCTGTACTTGGGGATGACTTCCTTCATGGTGCTTCTCATGCTGGGGCTTTACGACTCTGTATGGGGTGGCGGCAAGCGTTGATGCATGGTCGACATGTTTAGCGATTGTCGTTGAGGCTGCTATCAGCGTATCCGCAGCTGACGCCGCCTTCGCAGATGTCATTCCTGATCGTCGTACGGCATGTCAGAGTAGGTAGTCGCTGAAAACAAGAACACCACGGTTTACCGTGGTGTTCTCGCATGTTCTTGACTACGGCGAATCCTCAGCCAAGCAACTTACGCACCTGGTCAATGCGGTCACGAGTTGCTCGGCCTCGGCGTGCCGAGTCGAGCAGGGTGGCTAGGTCGTGTGCAAGCGCGCCATCGTTCAGGAACGAGACTACGGTAGCCTTCTCCAGCGCTTCGCCGATGCGATGCTGAACAACGATACGGCGTCTCCGCATCGACTTAGCAATTTCAAGGGGTTCTTCAGGGGCGAAGGGCGGCTCGACGCAAAGCGCCTTGATAAGCAACTTTAGGGAAAGTGACTTGGTTCGGTTTTGATGAAGATCGAAATTTTTCTATCTGCAGCCTTATCGATGCCGCTTCTTGCCTGCTGTGTGCAGGACCGCGGTTGTCTTCTTCGGGGGGGCTAACCCGGACCACGACAGCTCCTCATCTCAGAAGATCCATGCTGATATGGATGAACTCATACATTCGCACCCTGTGGATGGGGCGCGGGAAGTGAAGGCAGAGTTGGTGGTATCGCAGCTCGAACGCTCTCGGGAAGGTCGGAGAAATAGAAGGATCTTCTATGTATTGACTGATGGCGGCGGGAGATCCTTGACTGCGGGAACTTGCGGCACTGACGAGCGGTCAATGCTAGAACGAACCCTGGCGCGTACATCGCGGCCGAAGACTACTTCTTTAAGGTGAAATGATGGATCCCGGACGTCGGTGGTTTGCAGTTGTTACGCTGGTTTTCATCCTTGGCGCTTGTTCTTCATCCAGTCAGGAGGGGCGCGCGGCGGGGGCTCCAAGCGCCTGTAAATTTCGAGGCAATGACTTAGGGTATGAAACGTGCATGACCACGATGTCTGCGCTGTTGTCTCAGCCAGAAAAATTTGACGGGCGATTGGTTTCTTTCTATGCATGGATAGATCAGGTCAACGGTGTGATCTTGCTCTTTCCCTCGCGTGATGAACTGGACGCAAGGAACTCATTCAGTTCATTGGTGGCCTATCCAGAATCAAGCCCGGATGCCTTTCGAGAGATTCCTTCGGTTGAGAGTGGGGAGGAGAAATTCCTGCGGGTGACCGGCACGTTTCGCTGGAATCGCGATGGTGCCCCCAGGCCCCCAAGTGCTCCAGTGGATGTAGATCGAATGGGGGGGATGGAAGGCGTTCATTTGGGTTTATAGCGAATGAGTCGAGTGGGTTGGTGACAGGCGCTTGGCGAGCGTTGTCGGCACAGCTTGTCGTTGCTCGTTTGGTGCATGATGGAAGTGCTCGCCTCGTGGGCGTTCTATGCAGAGTTGCATTGGTTGGCGCTTGCGTTCTTTCCTACGCAAGTCGACGTTTATGCCCGACATCCAGGAGGGCGATCTGGGCAATTGTTAGGAACGGAAAGGCCGCAGCCTCCCGCGGCATTCTCGTCTTGCTCGCTGCTACTCAAAACACACCCCAGTAACTTCCGCGCCGTCGCCAACGCCGTCATGAACGGTTCGATCTTGGCGTCCGCCATGTAGGACGCTAGGAGGTACGGCAGGTGGCCGCGACGCTGAAGTGCTGCATCAGCGGGCGGGCGTAGTGCGGGCCCTATCGCACTTTCATTCTTTCAGATTGTGCAGGATCACCAGTTGTTCATGGACATGCTCGCCGCTGATCACGGGCGAGACCGCGGCGGCCTTCCCTGCACCTCCCCGATAATCCGCAGGCCGGCGAGTCGGCGCAGCTCTTCGGTGAAGTGCGCCAGTAGTTCCACCTCGCGTGCTTCCGCGTTTTCCTGGCCTGGCTGCTACAGGAGGGATGATCGGGCCGCCGACGATCGAGCCGGTGATCAGCGCGCCGGGCCTGGTGAACGTGCCGCAGTACAGCCTGAGCTGGTCGGTGCCGGCCAACAGCGAGAGCTTCGTGCTGGAGGAGAGTACCAACGGTGGTGGCTGGACGGTGGTGCATAACGGCGGCGGGAACAGCTTTGGTGCCAGCCGTGGCAATGGCAGCTATGCCTACCGGGTGAGGGCATGCAATTTCGCGGGGTGCAGCCCCTACTCGGGTATCGCCAGTGTCTCCGTCGTGCTTCCTCCCGCGGCCACTCAGATCTACGTGGCGGAGTGGCTCAGCACGCGCAAGGCGCCCTATCAGGTCCAGTGCAGCGTTGGCTGGCGCGCGGTTCCGGGGGCAACGGAATATCAGCTGGAGCCTTCCGGAGCTGGACGGCGCCTGTACACCGGCCCCAATACCTACGTGCAGTCGAACGGCGGGACCTACTGCGCCAGTCTCTACATTGTCAGGGCCTGCAACGCCGGCGGCTGTTCGGCATGGTCTGCAGACTTCCCCGTCACCCGCGGCGTACTGAGCTGGGACTAAGCCATGAATGGACTCTCTTTGCTGTTGATTCGGGCGGTACTCGCGGTGGGGGTGCTGGTGGCCTGTGTGGCTCCGGCGGTTGCCCAGGAAGTGGTCGAGTACATCCACACTGATGCACTGGGTTCACCGGTGGCGATCACCGATGCCAGCGGAAACGTCATCGCGCGTACGGTGTATGAGCCGTATGGGGCGGTGGTGAATCGGCCGTTGAAGGATGGGCCGGGATATACGGGGCATGTGACGGACTCGGGCACGGGGCTGAGCTACATGCAGCAGCGGTACTATGACTTCCAAACTGTCGCATTTCTGGGGGCTGATCCAGTTGCAGCTAGTTCGGAAGGGGCTTCATTCAATCGCTATCGCTACGCTTCTGCCAATCCGTATAAGTTCAAGGATCCGGACGGCAGGGCAGACATGAACGTGTTCAGTGAAGCTGATCCGAACGGGCTGAGAGCGGCAGGAGATGCGCTCAACATTCCGGGCAAGTTCACGGTCCCAGGGCACGCCAATAACATGGTCATTCAGGACCAGCGAGGGGGGCGCATGGAAAACTACTCCACAGTCAGCTCATGGGATATGGCTCGGACCCAGTTTGGGCTAAAACAGGGCCAGGAAATATTCATAGCAGGTTGCCACCTTGGGGCGGAAATCGGTCAGGCAAAGGCTTTTGCTCAGGGATGGGCGAACCTGAATAAGTCGTCCGTATATGCTCCCAACGGATTCGTTCGCTATCCAAAAAACTACAAGCCTGGAGATGATATGACGCTCCGTGTCAGTATGGGTGAGAACGGAACCGGAGGTGCAGGTGTATGGCAAAGGTTCTCGCCTGGAGGGACGGGGCCGTCGGGTCCAGCTATTCGTTCGATTACGATCAAAGCTGATGGTTCAATATCCTATCAGTTTGCTGAGCCTGAATTGGGGTCCAGAATTCGTAGAATGGAAACGGTGAAGGTGAAGCAATGAAAATTCTTTCGAATTCCGTTGTTTTGTCTTTGCTGCTTGTTGGCTGCGGTAACGGGGAGCCCCAGGAAGAGCGGCTTTCCCGAAATGAGAAGCATGATGAAGCGCCAAGTTTGGCCCTTTCCGAGGAAGAGTTGGAACGTCAGATTTCGATGGCTGAAAACGGGAATGCAGAGGCTCGTCTAAAGCTTGAATGGCACTACTCGACGCGTGGCGACATGGATCGGTATCGCTACTGGCTTGAGGAGGGGGTCGCACGAATGGACGTTAGTTCAATGCAGCGATTGGCACTGTTTCTCTCCCTTGAGCAAGGCGGGGGAGACTGTAAGCGCGCGATGCAAATCCTCGAGGAAGGTTTGCGTCTTGATCCGCCGGAGACTACGCGCGAACTGATGGAGATGGATCTTCAGAGATTGCGGCATGAACGGGTCGGGGTTCCACCTTGCGGGGTGGGGCTCTCCAATTAGAGGCAGCAGTTGCGCGAATGCCGATAATAATTCGTTCGGATTCGATGATAGGAACGGGTGGTGCGGAGCGCATTCTGGTTTGAACTCGAGGTTATTGGTTGGGCAGGTCTCGATGAAGATCATAATTTCTCTATCTGCTGCCTTGCCGATGCTGCTTCTTGCCTCCTGTGTGCAGGACCGCGGTTGTCTTCTTCGGGTGGCCAACCAGGACCACGACAGCTCCTCATCTCAGAAGATCCATGCTGATATGGATGAACTCATACATTCGCGCCCTGTGGATGGGGAGCGGGAAGTGAATGCAGAGTTAGTGGTATCGCAGCTCGAACTCTCTCGGGAGGGGCGGAGAAATAGAAGGATTTTCTATGTATTGACTGATGGTAGCGGGAAACTCTTGACTGCGGGGACTTGTGGTATTGACGAACGCCAGTGTGCCTCGATCATTGTGAAGCGAATGCTCGGGTTCTGTGAAAGGATGTAGATTGCGGGTGCGCCAAGTTTTGGGAGGTATTTCAGTGAGAAATTCCCAAGTGCTTGATCGCTTTGGGTGGCTGGCCGGTATTATTGTGGTGGCGCTTTGTTTTTTAGGAATTGCCGCCTGTGGCGGAAGAGATGAACGTTTGGATGTGGTCATGAATCATGATCCGGGAAACGCAGCGGCTAATCAATACGAACTGGCGCTCGAGTCAGTTTTCAATTCTTTCGAAAATGTGCCAGAAGCACAAATATGCAGGGTGCATTTAATTGATGTCAGGAGATCATTTGATCAGGATGGAAGCGAAAGGTTAAGGGTATATTTCGTCTTGGTCGATCGTTATGGTGTCGTCAAGTCGGCTGACACCTGTGGGCTTCCTTTGAATGAGTGTGTGACGATTATTGCCGAGAGGTCGAGGGTGGGCTGTCGGAAGGAAAAAGGGCTGGCTTTCCACTGATTCGGGCGGCACTCGCGGTGTTGGTGCGCATGGCCTGTATATAGTGCTGGGCGCTGCCGATGAAGTGGTCATGTACACTTGCACCGATGCTTGGCTTCACTGGCGGTGATTACCGCTGTCAATGGAAATGTCATCGAGCGTACGGTGTATGAGCTTTCTGGTGAGGTGGTTCGGATGGTCATGGCTGAAGGGGTGATGGGCGAATGGCTATCCCAAGTAGAATGGGAGCACGTTGTCGTCAAACAGTGGCTGACGCGCTATTGATAGAATCACCACCGCAAACGCGGGTGGACACGCGGCCCACGGTGTTCCTTCCTGGGTTTCTCGACAAGTGGCGGGAGTGCTGTGAAATCCACAAGTTCATCTCGATGCCGACGACCAGCGATGGTTCTTCAAGGGTTTGCGCGCACTTCAGTGCTATGTCTTGTATCTGTCGCTGGTTGTTCGCTACATGAAATAGGAAGCGGTCGGCTGGATGACAACTGTCTTTTGGTGGTGGCCGACTATGTAAAGTCGTCGC
>OFSF01000124.1_pt1 | contig 32674 bp, 49 predicted proteins | sample 1543271 | NCBI WGS metagenome assembly OFSF01 (sample SAMN07774227, study PRJEB24372) | wastewater metagenome | isolation source: Exp Tend VB 100WW | collected 2016-02
AGCTTTTGCTTCTTTTTCTTTTGTTGCTGCTTCTTTAGCAAGATTTCCAAGTCTTGTTAACTCAGCACGGGCAGAGTCACCTTGTGGTGTTCCCTCTTGAAAGTCTTTTGGAAACTTCTTAATTCTATCTACTATAATTTTAGCAGCAGTTGCTGCGTTACGAGAGGCTGAACGTGCGTCACTAAACGCTTTATCAAGTATCTTGATTTCTTTGTCAGTCATTACTCTCCCAATAAACTTCCGAATAGAACGTTGTATGCTGCCTTGGTATTCTCATTTGTCTCTGAAAGAATCTTAATCTGCAATATGGTTTGGTCCTTAAGGGCAGATATTGATTTTCTCGATCCACTTACCAATTCAAGCTGTTGTTTCTGTACTTTATAGTTGTCGTAAAGTCTCAACATATCGTTAAGCGCTCGTTGTGTATTAGGCTTTACATTTATATTGCTGTCATTGAGCATTGCTCTTAAATCATCAAGTGCCTTTAGACGTTCAATAGCCTTTTGTCCACCCTGTGATAGTTGCTCTGGTACCAATGGACGACCAGCAAAGAAGATTTCTTTCCAAGAGTTAAACTCCTGGCGAAGTGCTGTCTTCGCTACACCCTCTGGAACCATCTCAAGATTCTTCTCGTACTCACCCTTTTTATCGTAGTAAGTCTGTAGGTCTGTAGCAGTCTGTACTTCTAGTAGGTAATCTTCTACGCGCTTGCTTGTGCGAAGACCCATATCCTTCATAGTCTTGTAGGCATCCCAAGAGAATCCAGCCTTGTGAGGTATTAGGAATGCTGCAGCTTGCGGATATTGCTTAAATAGTTCTTGATTCTGGTCTACAAATGCACCAGATTCTTCTGCGTATCTAAAGTATGCAACAGTTGAGCGCTTTGATTCTGTGACTGTAAATGGAATCTGATCTGGGTAAAGTTCTACCCACTTCTCCATTGCCTTGTCGTAGTCACCTGGGTACTTGTCCAATAGGTCATTCCATACCTGCTTGAAGCTGGCACTGCCATTGTCTCTTACCCACTCAGCCATATCTGACTTGAGTTGTACTTGAGGTGATGCAGGTGCAAAGAATCCAAATACGAATCTAGTACCAAGAATACCAATCGTGGTGTTCTTTACTTTAATTCTATACGCTTCAAGTTCTGCAGCAGTAGGTGGAATTAGTGTTCCGTCTGGATTATACTTTTTAGGAATACCATTACCTGATGCCTCTAGGTAAGTTACTGACTTACGCCAAGCAGAAGCGTACTGTGAGTCCCTATCGTCACGATCCATTGCTGCATATAGACGATTGATATGAGCAGGTAGGAAAGCGGAAACCATAGGTTGGTCTACTGCGTATTTACCCATTGTCATCTGTGTAATAGTGTCTGCAGTTCCAGGGTCCGCAAATCCAATTAGGTTAGTAACTACCTTCATTGATACACCAGATAAAGGACCAGCAAATGTAGGTACGATTGAATCAGGGTTCAAAGATGGAGTAAGCATCTTTACTTGAGCACCGAATTGAACCGGAAGTGGAACTCTAAACTCTGCCGGAATACCTAGTGCTGTCATAGCGCCCTGAACGGCGCGATATACAGGTTCAATACCTGGATAAACGAAGTAAGATTCACCTTGGTCATCTTGTTGAATCCAACCAGAGTGTGTAATACCTTCGTATGTAAGTCCAGCTTTAACGATTGCTTCTGGGTTATAGCGAACAACGCGGTACATACGGCGATAGAAGTCTTCAGTAGCACGATAGAATCGTGCAAAGTTACGAATACCAAATGCTAACTGGCTACGAACCATTGGATTATCAACATAGGCAAGAATCTGCAGTCGTGCTCTATCTTCTACAATCTGTGCCAGTTTCTGCTTGGCAAGGTCGGTTGCTTGTTCTATTTTAGCTGGATTAGCAGGGTCTACGTTCTTAATAAATGACTGAATGAAAGCATCTTCAAAGCCTGTTGAACGCATATCCTTACGAATGCGAATCATCTCAGCAAGGGCTAATGGCTCACGAGATAGACGGGCGTTAGATAGTCCTAGCCAAGTCCAACCCTTCTCCATAAGAGAAGATGTGTAGTTTCCTGTATCAGATACAGCTACAAGTTGTGGACCGATAACATATTCTGGTACATCTAGGTCATTATCTGGTAGGTCATCAAGTGATAACTTCCCACGAACTACATACTCACCAGTCTTATCATCAATCTGACGGACCTTGTTAAGAAGGTCTAGGTTTAATTCTTTGTTCTGCTTCTCAAAGAGTTCACGAGATGCCTTATAGACTATCTGAGCGTGCTCTTGTTTTGTATAACCATTTGTTTCCAGACGGAAAGCATCTACAACTTCTTTATTCTTTGGATCATCAAGCCAAGCAAAGATTTTAGCGACTGCATCATCTTGGTCTAGGTTAGCAATAGCAATAGCACCTAGTTCATCGTTACTGTAATAGGATATACGCATAAGCCAAGCAACCATAGATGCTTCATCTTGTATTCCAACTGGAAGTGCCTTGTATCCAATAGAACCTTTAGCTCTTGTATAAGGTCTAGGTACTTCAATCTTTAATGCAACACTGCGAACACCGTGCTGACGAGTAAAGTTAACGGCACGTGATACATAATCAATGCCTACCGCAAAGTTCTTTCCACCTTCAATTATGTCAGCAAGGGAGTTATCAAGATCTCCGTGAAGAATCTGCTCTGCGAGAAGTTCTTTGTCTAACTTACCAAGAGGTTTAAGACCAAGTCTCTTATAGGCTCTATTTAACTTACCTTCATTAAGTGCCTGAGCAAGAATAACTCTGCGCTGTTGAATTGGGCCGCCTTTAATGCTGGCCTTAAGTTCTGCAATCTTGGCTTTTGTAGTAATTTTTGTTGCTTCATCAGTGGTAGATTTTAATACATTGTTTAATGTTTTAATTTCTTCTCTGGTTTTGGCAATGACATCATCAATGTCATCCATTCTTTTAACAAATGCTTTGGCTTCTTTTTTATTAACCACACGTAGTACAGCACCAAGAGGATTGGCAGCTATTCTTTCTGCTTTAGTTAAACCCTTTTCAATACCTCTGGCAGTATTAAGTCGAGTAGATAAGATTCTACCTTTACCAAGGCCCCATACAGTCTCACCGATAGCAAGGTTAACCATTAAATCTTCTGTTGCATTACGCAATGCGTAACGAGGACCGGCAAGTGTAAGGAATGACCAGCCTGCAGTCATCTTTTCTACCCACTCGTTGTTGGCAAGACCTGCCATACGTTGGATTAAACCTGATCTTGTTGCCGCTCTATCAATATCTGCGATAGATGGAGCCGAAACAAATGCTGAATTATCAGATGGGATGATGGCAATGTCGCTACCATCTTTAGCCTTACCATAACGGCCTACGCTAAAGCGTGTTTGACCTTTACCAGTTAACTGACGGACAATTAACTGTCCAGGTTCAGTTGCTTTAAGGCCACGAATATCTGCAATAGTAGACCACAAGCCATAGAAAGCATCTTTTCTAGCGTTGATATCTTCTATTGCTGCAAATGATGAGGCTAATACTCGTGACTCAGCCTTTGGTAGTACCAATCTTGCTAGGCGATACATCTGTTCTGGTGCATCAATAGCAGTTACATCTAATGTATCATCTTTGAAAAATGGAATAGTTGTAAACTTTGCTTTGAATCTATCAATCTTGTAGTTAATCATCTCCATAGAGAAACGACCAACATCTTGACCTGGAGTTCTAGCCTTTACAGTTGTTGATATTACTTCTTGTCCATCAACAAGCTGCTTCATAACTCCGTCAGTTGTAGCTGGAGCGCCATAGAACAAATCATTAACAAAACGTGAACCCATTTTATCAATATTAAAAACTTTATTAGCAGTTGTTGCTGCAGTCACACGAGTTTTTCGTGCTAAATCAAGTCGAGGAGCTAATACTCTACGGCGACCAATGCTGCCTGTCATAATAGAACCTAGTTCGGAAGCATTCTCAAAGTAAGCCTTAGCAGTAAGTGCATCAGTTACTGGTAAATCTGCCTTTATCATATCCTTGATAACTGCTGGACCAAACTCAGGAGCTAAACGCTTAAGGTTGTTTTCTGCAACAATGGCTTCTTTTATATTCTTAGATTTACGTGCCTTATTAAGGGCATCTAGGTTTGCACCGTACTCATCCCAAAAATTTATTGCTGCAGGTTTAGCAAAATACTCTGCTAACTTAGTTCCACCTTTTGCATTAGATCCCACAAGTACGTCTACTGCGTACTTCTTAATATCATACAAACGCTTTGCTTTACCAGCAATAAGAAGAGGATCTGCAAAGATACGATAAGCCGCATCCCCTGCGCCAGAGATAGCCTTGTAGAAAAACCCTGAACCTTCCATTGATGCTGGAAGTATAAGGTTTGCTAACTGGCGACCAGGTGAGAACTTAGCGGCGTTAACTGCATCAAGAGTATCTTGGAATAAGTCTCTATCTGCTTTGTTTTGTTTAGTTTCTTGACCTTCTTCTAAACCTTGTTTTTTATCTACAAGTCTTAAATATTTTAATTGTTCTGGAGTTGCAGTCTCTGCAATCTCTGCCGCAGTTTCTCCTCTAGCAATTCTAATTGCTACATCAACTGCTGCTTGACCAAACTTCTCTTTAGCATCTTCGATGCGTCCATCGTTAAATACTTTGTCGCCTTTATCGTTGGCTTCATCCCAAGCAAAACCAACTTCGCCCCGTGATAGTGGAATGGCAACTGCACGATAGGCACGAGTTGTGACATCAGATACATTCTGTAAACCAGCTAGGCCGAGAGTAAAACCCTCTTTGACTGCACCACCGGTGTAAGCCCAAGCAGTTCCTAGCCATCCACGAGATGGCTTGGTAGCAGGATCTTCTGTTCCATAGTTGTCAGCAAGGATTCTTTTCTGATTTGCTGGTTTGTTATTGTATACAGTTGTAGCTACATCTGGAGGAAGGTTTAATAATTCTCTATGTACAGTAAGAGACTTGCCAAAGTCATCTACTTTTTTCTTTTCGTTAGGTGATAACCCTGCAGAAAACGAGGCTGCTTTTAGGTTCTCAGCCATTACTGTCCTTTAGATAGTGCTTGCTGATAAAGTATTCCTATTTCGCCGGTTTCATCATATGGAAGCATCTTTGCTAAAGTATCTGAAAGTTTCTCTGAAGATTTAGCCATCATTAGTGCTGATGATCCAGCTCCTGGCCCTACATCAACGCCAGTTGTAATCTCTTCTTCTGGACGCTGTGATGGTGCAAATAATGGAGTAACTGGCTCTTGTGCTGCTGCGCGTACTTCTGATGCTGGCATACCGCGTACTTCGCCAGTTCTTGCAAGTGGAGCACCTGCCTGAATAGCGGCTGTCTCTACACCTTCACCGTATGCAATAGAACCCATCTGTAGGTTATCTGTACGCGTGGAGTATTTTCCAGGACCTGCAGGACCTGCCAATGGATTCATTGGTGCTGTTGTCATCGGTCCTCCTCTAAAGTCTCTAGGTCTTGCGCCATCTGCTCCCACGCCTGATTAGTTTCAGTCTTGTGGTTAGCGTGGTAAATGCTTAATTCATATAATGATTCAAAGAATCCTGTTGCAGCCTGCGCAAAATTAAAAGCAGTCTCTGCAAGTACTACTACAAAATCGGAAGAGCGTATAGGACGACGAATTCTATTATTGTCCATCGTCCCATACACCTTCCACTAAATTTATTACGCCTTTGTACTCTTCTTACCTGGACGGCCTGCTGCCATCATTCCGAAAAACACCTTACCGCCTGCTGGCTTAGAGGTATCCATCTTTCCTTCTTTTGGCTTAGCCATTGATGCTGGTTGACGTGATCCTTTGTTCATATTTACACCTCCCTCGCTTAAGCTGCGCCGGAAATACCGGCTAGTAGTTGAGCTATATCTGGACGTTGACCAGCAGCAGGGGCCTGACCAGCTTGTTCTTGTGGAGGTTGCTGCGAGGCAGGAGCGGGGGCCGCACCTGCTGCTGGAATCTGTTGCTCCATACCTGGTGCCATAGGTGGCATCTCTGGGGTTGGGGCTGGTTCTGGTGCAAATGCTTTTTCGATAACGTTCTCTAGGGCTTGTCCCTTTTGGCGACCTTGGATAACAGATGCGATACGCCCGATAATCTGCGAAGGGTCTTGGCCTTGCGCTGCGAGAGCCGGTATCGCCTGAGCATACTGAGCAACAGCAACGCGCAAAGAATCGCGCATCTCTTCAATATCAACACGTTGTTCCTCTTGTGTAACGTTAAGGTCCATTGGAATCTCACGACGTACATAGTCGCGTGAGACGAGTTTATCTGAACGCATTTGTAGTAAAGCAATAATGGCGCGGTTAGGATCCATACCAGACATAATGCCGTAACGGACATCTACGCCGTACTCGCCCTTAATGTCGCGTGATGGGATGTATTTAAGTACATACGGTGTTCCATCATCTGAACCCTTGATAGTCTTTGGAATACCACCAAAGATTTTCTCATCTGCTTCAAAACAGATAGAGGTAAGTTCTTGGAACATACGAGCAAACTGTGCTTGTGCTGCCTTAATCTGTGTATCAAAGCCAGCCTGTAGCGCCTGTACACCGCGACCAGTGACAACGGAAGCGTCAATGTTACCTGAGCGAGACTCTGGGTAACGAGCACCCATACGAAGTTCACGCTCTAGGACACCGGACTCAGTAAAGACTCCAGGTGGTAGTTCTAGTGGTACACGACGGATGCCTTGCGGATTAGCAGAACGCATAATTGCGTCCGGTCCAAGGGCTAGTTCTTGTACATCTTGTGGAATAGCAATAGGTGCTTGAATAGATTTCTCAGCAGCTTGAATCTGTAAGATAGCAAAGCGAGCACGAGCGAGTTGTACTGAGAGTACATCATCAAACTGACCGCGTGCTTCTCCATCTAAGGATGAACGCATAATGACAGATGCCATTGGCTTACCTAGTACGTTAGGTGTACTAGATAGAACTAGGTTCTTACGCTCTGGTAGGTAGAGTAGGTCCTGATCCTTGTCGTGGTACTTGACCATTGAGACATAGGGTGAAGATAGTTGATACTGATTACGACCTAGAATCTGTTCGTAGAACTCTGGGTATTGCGCGGCAAGTGTTTCTGCATCTGTAACAATAACCTGGGTAATAGATAAAACTCGACCATAGCGGTCTAACTCTGGGTATGTACCAAATGGGTTGAGCATACGGATACGTGGGTTGTTATCATCATAATCCATCTCGACCATACCAATACCAAGACCGTAGGTGTTATACCAGTCTGCTGCGGTGTACATCTGAAGCTGTAAATCAGAGTTTGTTACATAAAAATTGGCAATGCGGGTACGAGTATCTGCGCCCTTGCGTGCCGTATCAGAAACCATATTGGTTGCTGAGCAGTTAAAGGATGGCAGTGGTGCCATTGCTTCTGCTAGGTCACGTGCTGCTACGTCAATGAAGTTGGCAACGAGAGGCTTAGGATAGTCCTCGGAGAACATAGATGGAAATACCTTAGAGATATCTCCTTGACGTACCGAAAGCACGTCGCGCATACGCTGGTCACGCGCTGATGAGCGTGTACGTAGCCGCGATAGTTTCGCGTCAACTTCTTTGACTGATAACAATGTGGGGTCCTTACTTCTTCTTCTTGTAAAGTCCTGGATACTTCTTGTCTAACGCATCTGATTGATTCTTAGCAGCCTTCTTCATTCCCTTTGGGGATAGTTGTTCTGCAATCATCTTTTCGTTCTTAGTAATCCTTACTGCTGGCTTTGGCTTAGCAGTACCAATAGGAGTTCTCTTTGCTGCTGGAACTGACGTTACTCTACGAGAACCTAAGCTTGGCTTTGACGGCTTCATTGGCATTATTTTTTATCCTTTTTCTTTTTAGAATTTTGATATGCTTTTTCTGCAGTTACACCAGCAACAAAACCTGCTGCTTTTCCTGTTTTAATTACAACTTTTTTTGCAGCTCTATTTCCAGCCGCTGTTGCCTGACCTGATGCGCCTTGACGTGGATTTACAACTCTTTGTATTGTTGCTTTAGTTCCAGCCTTTGGAGATCCTGCTTTTTTAGCGGTTTCAGATTTCTTCAAAGTAATATTTGCATTTTTGCCTTGAACTCCAGTAGTAACTTTTACATAAGGATTCTTTTTTGCTATTGCTTCTGCAGCTTCTTTAACTACTTTAGCGCCTTTAATTTTTCCAGCAATGTTTGGGGCCGCTAATAGTGCTGCTACTTTAGCCACTTCTTTGGCTGTTTTAATAGTTTTATTAACAGCTTTTGCTTGCTTCTTGTTTGTAGAACCAAGAGCAACTCCCATTGGGTTTGCTGAATATCCCATAACGTCTCCTAAATTACTCTGATTTTGTTTTGTTCAGCGAAGGCTTCTTCTAAGTTAATCACTGTTCTTTTGCCTAGCTCGTGGCGAGATAGGAAAGGGTTCTTCATATGGTGGGTGGCATACTGTCCGTAGTTGAGCATCTCACGTGCTCTAATCTCACAGAACCATAGAGCCATCACCATATCGGTCTTACCCTTAGTCGTTGGAGTCCAGGTAATTAACTGCTCTATCAGAGCCTTGATGTTCTCGGTCTGATCGCTAGGTAGGTGTATTAAGTTATCTCGATGGTGCTTGCCATCAAATTGCTTAGTACCAAATAAGGTAGCCATAGATGCCACACCGAAGCCGGTATCCCATTTATTAGAGCCGGTATGGTGTTCCTTGAACTGCACACCTCGTGAGGCTAGGTGCATACGGATACCTTCGTCTTGTGTTAAGAAGGATTGGAAGGCGTTCTTTTCGATAATCCACTCTGACGGAGAGTATAGGGCTGTCCAATCAAAGATAAGATTACGGATATCGGCTGGAGACGGACGGCTAATCTTGATAGCATCTACTATGTACCTCTTGCTCGTTGATCTATCAATGGCGTAGCAGATAGCGGCGGTATCGCCAATCATCGCAGGGTCTAGCCCACAGATATAGGTAAAGCCGTTTAAGTCTCGTGGATGTCCTGGGTGTCCTGCAACTAAGTTGCCAGACTTACGCATTCCATCAATAGAGCCTTTTACACATACGGGGTCAAAGGCAGCGTTTTCGGATACATCCTGTTGCTGGTAGACCAAAGCCCAGGTGCTTGCATCCATCGCTTGGCGTTCGTTGTAAAGGTTGCGCCCATTCCATCTAGGATATAGGTCATCTTCGTTCTTATCAGATTCTGCTTGTCCATCAAATGGGGCATCAGATGCGGGCCATAAGGTAACCCACTTGTCGGGGTCCTCGTCCACTTCTAGCAGGGCTGGCATAGCCAGATACTTCCAAGGGACTTGTCCACCTGGGTATCTATCTTCACTACGTAGCTCGCGGTATAGGTCTACCGAGGCTACTCGTGTACCAATAATAATTAACTTACCGGTTGGGTTAAGACGGGAGCGCACGTCCTGGGTCAGCCAGCGAATTTGCTTCTCAAACTCGTTAGCGTTCTTTAAGGTGACCGCGTCATCTACAATAATCATATCGGCACGCTTGCCGTATATCTGACCGCCGATACCGACAGCCTCGATATTTGGATCCTTTTCAGATGACTCACGGAGTTCATCACCAAAGGTAACGCGGGTAGCCTGCCACGAGGCAGACTTAGAGTTAAACCCTACACCAGCAGCATAAGCACTTTGAAGGTCTGCATACATAGGATGCGTTAGTCTTTGCTTGATGGCGTAGAGAAAGTCAGCAGCTAGTTGCTGCGTTTGGGAAACTATCAGTACTCGAAAGTTAGGGTTTCTTGCTACCTGCCAAGTGACGTAGTCTACGGTAATCGTAATTGACTTGGCGTGGTTTGGCGGAATATTTATCAGGACGCGGTTAGAGGCAAGTCCTGGCTCAAATTTCATACTGGGGTGTAACCACCCTGGATCTCTACCTTCAATCACATCTACCAAGTTCTGCTGGTGTGGGAAGGTGCGGGAATGTAGGAACTTCTGTCTAAAGTCTGCAAAGGATATATCGTGTACGTCGCCGTCTTGGAACTGCTTATCCTTTAGACCAAGGCGGGTACGGTCTACCTTGTCTGCAAATATCTTATCGGTGCGGCGGTAATACTCATAGGTCTTAATAGACTTACCGGCGCTGCCACAGGCGGCGTCAATAGTCATACCTTCAGCTACACATCCAAGGATAATACGCTTAGCAATATCTGCTGAATTATCAGCCACGTAATCTCCTAAAGTTTTTTTGCCGGAAAAGGCCGGAATCAGATTTCTTATACTAAGGAGAAGTGATTTATATACTAAGGAGGGTATTGATAGATCTAGGACAAAGATTTGTAACTTACTAAGTAAGTGACTCATCTTCGTCTTCAGACTATCGAGCTTCGATAGTCCTATCCCTACTAAAAACTCCACTAAGTGGAGCAGGGTGTAGCTGTGCTCCCGAGGGAGCCTAAAGCGAACTGAGGGGTAAGTCAGGGCTCGGCATAGGGCCTCGCCAGAGGCCACTGTTAGTCACTACTCAGGGTCTTTCCTATTAAAGCCCCTTACTATATATAAGGCAGGAAATTTAGGTCATTTCCCGTTTACGCCGTGTGACGTTAGTCACAGTAGATATAACCGCAGGTCAGGCGCCAGATCAGCTTCACTTTAGCAAATATTTTTTGTTGGGGAGTACCGGGACCACCCGCGCAGATTTCACTATGCCCGGGTCTCCTGTTTTGCGGGTTAGACGGTGCGGGCCAGGGCATAAGGTAGACACGGCGGGCCGTATTGTCTAAGCGGCTTATAGAATCGGGGAGGGCCGACTCTACTTCCGGCAGCTCTCCTATATGCCCTGCTTCTCCCTATTGTCTGGCAAGAGAGGATATATCCCATTATGTCTGCACTGTAACCTTTGCACTATATGTCCGAATTGATCCACTTAGAGCGGTGGAAGGCGGGAGAGCTCTTGCCAGGATAATGTGATGCGAAACACACTTTTAAATAGTTGACACGTCTATACCCTATAGGCAATAATGGGCGCACACGGCGAGGGCCGTGCCTAACTAAGGAGAATCAAGATGAATCAAGAGGAGCTGCAAGATATTAAAAATGCATCTTTTAATGAAGGTGCTGCATATATTCTAGACTATCTCGAAGCGGTCTACGGCGATGGCATCCATCTCACCGATGTATGGGCAGAATATATGGACGCTTGTGAGTGCCATATCGAAGAGGATGAAGAGCTATGAGCGACTTCCAGACATATGAGATAGTGGTAAAGGTAGCCATCCGCGTGAGTGCTACCGATAAAGATAATGCGGTAGATGTAGCACGTGAATTACTATCGCCGATAGCCGGCGTTATGTTTGTGAAGGAGAATAACTAATGAGCCGCTTCGATTGCGCAATATGCGGGGAAGTCTGGCACGTGTGCATCCGCAATACAGTACAAGGCGGGGAGATTCAACTATGTAAGGCTCATTATAGCTATCTTGAATCTGCGCAGACCGCAGCTCTCGCAGCACTATTAGAGGGAGTAAAGAGATGATAAATCTAGTGGATTACATACGTGAGAGCCGCGCTCTCATCGCAGAATTAGAGGGCGAAGGTCTCACCACATCGGACGCGCAAGGATGCGCCGATGCGGAGCTCTTTAAGATTTACGGCATATCGGAGATGAATCTAATACGCCAGAATCCCTATGCGTGGATAGTAGCTTGCGACATAGTAGAAGGAGAGGGAAAGTAGATGGAATCGATCGATTCCCCGATGATAAAAGTCTCTTACTATTCGGAGTGCGATTGTGGGAAAGTGCTAGAGGGCGAGGGAGAGTACGACCGCTTAGATGGCACTCTTTATGGTAATGATTGTGATGATTGCGGTGAAGAGTTCACTGTTCTCGGATGGTATGAGAAGTGCGATACGTGCGAGGAGTATCATCCAGATGATGAATTATGCGGATTCGAAGGAGAAGAGGAGAAGGAGTGATGAATAAAACTAAGTACAGCTCGAAGGATATTAGAGATGCAGCTTATGAAGTGCTCTCTAATCTTGCGGAGTCGGAGTATGAGCACGCGGAGAAGATTCTATGGGCCTTAAATCAACAGCTAGAGAGAGGGAGAGAATAATGCTAATTAAAGAGCTATCAATACAGGACACCGCGCAGGGCCTAGCCCTAAAGAATAATCTAATTGGGCGTGACGTGGAGGGGAATCGCTATTACCTAAACGTAGAGATAAAGCCTATGCAGGGCGCAGGGCTAGACGTTAATCATAAGCCGGTAACCGGTGCGCCGGTGATATCTATGTCCGGCCATATTGTAAGAAAAGGATGCCGCTCCTGGCATAGCGCCGGACAATGCTTAGACTCTTTTAGTGATATCACACAATTTATTAACCGGTGGAGCGCGGGAGAGCTTAGCGATATCCTTGCAATATGGGCCGCGTATCACCTTAATGAGCTAAATTCTCATTGTGTACATCAAGATAGTGACGTTAAATGGGACGCGGTGCCACCTTGCAGCATTACCGGCTACAAGGCCGGCAGCGCGTGGCTTTACGCACCGGTACCGGATAGCGTGTTAATTACCCTCACCGGCCTAATCATCAAGCACCGGGGCGATAAGTGAGCGAGCTAGCCTATCTTCTATCGGTAATCGTAGGCCTAGGCTCTATCGTGGCCGCCGCCGTGCTCTTATGGGCGGCGGTAGAGGGCGCGTACTTCATATTCTGCAAGGCTACAGGGAGAGAGTACTAAGGCGTACCGGGGCAGATAGTGGCGGGGAGAATATCCCCGCACCTATCTCCCCTAGTCTGCAATAGTGCAGAAAAGATCGAATAAGAGAGAGAGAGTGAGAATATGAACACAATAGAGAGAGAGCGCACCTTGGAAAGCATTACCGTTAAAAGTGCGGATATTGCAGACCTATTAACCGGCGCTAGCGTGGCGGCGGATAAGGGAAAGAGCGCTATTGATTCCCTGGCAGCGGTTTATCTATCGGCCACCGGTGGCACGATTACCGCAGCGGCTAGCGATAGGTACCGCCTAATAGCGGGAGAGATAGCGGGAGAGGGAGAGCTCGCGTCTAGCGCGATTCGCCTAACCGATCTTAAGGCTATCCTGGCAGCGATTAAGAGCGAAAAGGTGGCGAGAGAGATTACCTTTACCCGCGCCGGCGATAGCTTAAGTGTGGCCATAGGTGGCACTAGTTTAACGATTCAACTAGGCACCGGTAAATTCCCGCCATATAAGCACCTTATCCCTAGTGAGAGCGTGGCGGTGGAGGGAATCTCTTTTAACCCTGCATATATGGCCGACTTTAATAAGGTACCGTGCTCTAATATGGCCGGCACTATGCTCACGATGGCCTTTAGTGGTGAGCGTAAGCCGGTAAAGGTGACTATTCCGCACGATACGATTACGTGGCAAGCTCTACTTATGCCTATGCTTAATCGAAAGTAAGCTCTAAGCGCGAGACTATCGGCCACCGTGTTAGGCGGTGGCCGGTGGCCGGTGCTTAGCCGGATCGAAAGAGAGAAAAGAGAGAGTATGACTATCGAAAAGAATAGAGAGGGTGCTTGGGTTATCTATGCACTAGGGAGAGAGGGTTACCTAGTAACCCGCAGCTATTATGGATACAGTAAGAGAGAGAGCGTGCGCTTATTCCGTGCGTTTATGAGAGAGGGAAAGTAATGCTAGTAGAAAAGAGTACGTGTATATCTTGCGACTATACCTATCCGGTATCGGATATGAAGGCCGGATATGTCCATCAATACGGGGCGCAGCTATTGTGTAAAGAGTGCCACGAGAAGTATGCAGAAGAGGGAGAGAATAATGACTAAGTGCGATAGCTGTAACGATAGTGCGACTATGACGGTAGAGGGTTACCTATGCGTCCGATACTTATGCTCACTACACGCTAGTAAGCTCGCAGAATTATTAGGCGCTTACCCTAGCGAAGTAAAGAAAATGAAAGAGCACGCCTAATGGGACACTATGACGGCGATCCGTTTAGTAATCACCAGCTTAATGAAGTGAAGTGCGCGGAGTGCGAGGAGTACTTCGACGATCAAGAGGGAGAGGGCAATATCTGCCCCGCCTGTATAGCGAAAGAGGGAGAGAGAGAATGACAATATGTAAAGAGTGCGAGGGAGACGGGTGCACTATCTGCACCCTATTCTGCGGTGACTGTTTAACGCCTGTTGATAATTGCGGGTGCCTACGATGAGCGAGAGGGAGAGTATGCAAGAGCTAATGAAGAGAGAACAGGAAGAGATGCTAGTGACTATCAACAGGGCTAATTCTGCCCTAATGCGTATCTTCAAGATAGAAGAGGAGGATGACGATGAATGACTTTATCGCCGTCAAAACCAAACCCTGCTGCGTATGTGATAAGTATGAAGTATGGAGTTTAGATCGAGAAGCTGTTACTAGGTGGCAAGAGGGAGAGAATATCCAGGACGCCTTCCCCGATATGAGCGCCGGAGATAGAGAGATTCTGATATCCGGTACACACGCTGCCTGCTGGGATAAGTTATTTCCAGGAGAGGAAGATGATGAGTAATATAATTGCCTTCCACCCACGCAAGTCTGATCTAATCCTGCTCTATGAGGTAGTAGGAGAGGACGGCAAGGCAGAATGGGGCGGCAACAGCGAGGCAGAAGCTCTCGCTTGGATAGCCACCTCACCCACCGCTACCCGTATCTTGGTATCGGGGTGGGAGAGCGAGGAGGAGGACGCTCACTTAGTAGGGCAACCCCTAGATATAACGGCGATAGTGAAAGAAGCTAGTCGGTGAAGTACTGGATAGTAATGCTGTCTATCCTACTGGTAGGCTACCTAATGATTAAGAGAGGGAGAGAATGAGAGAGAAGAGAATGAGGGCTGCCGCTAACCAAGCGGTTAGCTACCGAAACTACAGGAGGGCGAGAGATCGCGCTCTGACCAGGTTGGCACAAGCCTACCCCGATGACTACAAGGAATTGTTAGAACAGGAGAAGGCTATTGATAAAGAAGGCAGCAAGTGGATTGATATTGACGGCACTACTAATAGCGTGGGTATCAGACCCACTATCACTCCTATCGCAGGAGTCAGAGAAGCCGGTAATGGTGGCGAGAACCAAGGCAACAATGGAGGAGAAGCGTGAGAACCGGAGAATCACACGAGAATATAGTAAAGCTCTCGGGTATACGAGAAAAGAAACTGCGTGCCTTGTCACCCTATGGACCCGTGAAAGCAGGTTTGACCACCTTGCCGACAACAAACGAAGCTCGGCTTATGGAATTGCTCAACTCCTTAGAGAGCGTAGTTCACGACCTGAACTACAAATCCTTCACGGTCTACGATACCTTGAACACCGCTATTCAGGGAGTGCGTGTCGCGCTCTCCGGCATCACAGACGAGGCTGGTACTGATACACTTTAATCGCGCCTCTTTCGCAGCCAACTAGCCCTCACTGTTAACCTCTTTCCGGTGGGGGTTAGTGCTTTCTCATAACTATGACTGCGGAAGGGAACGGCGCAGAGCCGTTGCCCTCACCAAACTTTAATCTACCTTTAATAAATCTAACCTCGTGGTGTATGCAGCTATCCCACCACCACTTAGTATCGGTGCGTGCTGGCACTAAGCACACCACAGTAATACCTTTCTTGCTTTCAGAATCAGCCTTAGCTACAAAGTCCTTAATGATACGACCATAAGGTGGGTTCAGCCATACTGCACCACCTTCGGAAGCACCGTCCCACTCGACAGTGAGAGCATCGTGTCTCCAACCGTACTCGTGATCAGGGCCAAGATAGTTAGGCACTACAGCAGAAGAGCGAAGCGCTGCTGCATCTAAGGTAAAGTTAAACTCTTGGTGTAGCTTCTCAAAGAAGTCTCTTGGTGTAGTCCAGGTGTCATCGAGTGATGACCGCATACCACTGGTGAATCCTTGTGTCATTTAGAATCGGTAGTATAAAAGCCAGTACCCTTGAAGGTTACAGCAGGCGAAGACCACTTGCGCTGGAAGGTACAGTCGCAGTTGGTACAGATGTATGTCTCTTCCGGTGCATTGATACTGCGTTCTATAAGGCGCACATCACCGCACCCTGGACACTCGTACTCGTATGTCATAGCTTAATAGCCTCCTCGATAGGCAGATAGCCTACTACCTTCTCAACCTTATCTATATTATCAAACTCTGTGGTAGCTGGCATCTGATGAGTATGCCACTGCGGTTCATCTATCTCTGTCAGATCAAAGGAATAGATTCCAAGTGGAGTACTGTTGATATAGAAAGGAAGCAACTCTCGGTGGTATGCCTGCTCCATCAGCTTGCGGTACTTCATCTGCTCTATAAGTAGCGTAGAATAATGGGTTTGGCGACACTTCAATTCAATGAAGTGACCGGCCTTCTGTGAGTGGCAGTCGAAGGCATCATAGATACCTGGTGCTCGCTCTAAATCTGGGTAGAGATTGAACTTAAGAAAGTCAAAGAGCACTAACTCGTTCATCGCCAAGGACTTTGACCGCCTAGCCTATCCTGCAAGGCACGCAGGGCAAAGGTAATCCTGCGGTCTGCTGTAGATGTAGCACATTCTAGTAATTGTGCTACTTGTGCAAGTGTCATAGCCTGGTGGTATCGCCAGACCAGTATGTTCTGGTGTTCAGTATCAAGGCCAAGGTAAGCCTTCTTAATATCAATGAGGATAGCAAGCAGGTTGCCACCTTCTGCTGGAGACGAAGAACCCTTGGGCCTGCCATCACGGATCATCTCTTGTGCCTGCTCAAGGACAGTGCCATCTATGACTGATGCAATTACATAAGGCAGTAGCTGCGCTAGGTTGGCAGTCTCATAGTAGGACTCATCAGAGATATGATAGCCAGACCTGATTGACTTCTCCTTGCGAGCATACCTTTCAGCAGCACGAAACATCTGCCAACCAACACGCTGTTCATTATGCTGGCGCTGTTTAATCTCCGGCTCTGATAGCTGCTCATTCAGATATGCAGCACGCGATAGCGCCCACTTGATACACTCTTGCTTGACATCGTCAAGGTCTACAAAGGCTTTGTATCTATTGTGTATGGTCTGTGCAACAGACGGTGCTATATCATAGACAGATGGGTGTAGTTCAGTCACAGTCAGGTAGCACCTGATCTATAGTGTGCTGTACATTCAGCAGCTTGATAGCAAGGAAGTCTATATAGTTGCTAGCATCTGCTAACTCTTCAACTAATTCTCTGATGATATCGCCAGTAGTAAAGGACTCGAACTTCTGCCCTTGTGCTAGTGAGTACTGGTCTGCACCTACTCCACGTACACGTGAGGCACGAAGTGAGGCAAAGGATTCAATGAAAGATGTCAAGTCCTCGGTAGATACACCTGCTGCTCGGTATCCTGCAACTGCTAGATGATCTACTAACGGGTTGGGATTGGGCGTATTAACACTGTCTCGTCTTGGTAGTTCACTTCCAGGATAAGGAAGCCCATAGTATGCAAAGTCTGTATCATCTGTAGCCATTCGCTCTTATCCATTCATCTCTCCTACTAACAAAGCTCGTGTTGCTTCTGCACCATAGGCTAAGTAGTAGTCGTTTATGTCCATATTGGTAGGCAATGTTACTATAACTCCGTTTAATACCTCTTGCTGAACACGCTTACTAAAGTCTGCGCCAGGGTTAGAGCCATCTTCTTTGGCATCGTTATCGCCTACAATAAATACACTCTCATAGCCATTGAGTAACTTACTAAAGTGTGGCTTCCAAGCCTGCACTCCAGGTACTCCGACTGCTGCTATACCAAGGACACCGCTAGTAATGACTGTATCTAACTCACCTTCACAGACCACGATGTAAGGACTAGCCAGGGTTACATCAACTACGTTATATAGGTGGGACTTCTGCCCAGTAGGGCTGCCATACTTAGGCTTGCCATCATCTAGCCTGCGAAACTTAAAGCCTACACACATACCCATAGCGGTGATGTAGGGAATAGATAGCCAACCGGACTGCATCTCGTGACCATTGATAGGATCAACTACTGTACCTAGCTGGAACTTGGCTGCTACAAGTTCAGATATCCCACGTTCGTTTAGCGCGACGAGAGTTTCTGGAGTTATTTCCTGTGCGTATCTCTGCGCCGCTTCTAGTTGCAATTTCGACTGCACGTTTGAGGCCATCGTTAAACTCCAGATTCTCTATGAGGCAAACTATATTTGCGGCATTGCCTCCCTTGCCACAGGTAAAACAGAAGTACAGATTGTCATAGGTGTTAATGGATGCAGACCTATGACTATCATTGTGTAGTACACAACGCACTGATGCGCCGTTACCTTCTCTTACTTCACCGCCATAGAAGGCGATGATAGGTGTTATGGGGATTGAGTTTGCATCAACGGCACCTTTGTATCTGCGCGTTTTACCCAACCTGGACCAGTCTTGTGCTGACATACACACCCCTTAACGTTGCACTTCTCGTGCCAATGTGCAGCACGCTTGAGATGGTTTAGAGAGTTCTCCTCTCCAGCTTTACTACAGTTCTCGCAGATCACGCCTGGTCAATTCCCATTGCTTTGAGTGTTGCTTCTGCTAATGCTTCATCTTCTTCTGTTGCAGGCTCTGTATCTTCTACAAAGATTTCACTTGTTGTGATTTCACCTTCAGGTACTGCCATTGTTCTTCTCCTTTAACCATTGCTCCAAGTCCTGGACCACCCAAGCCTTGTCTATGCCAGCGTTGCGACGCTTAACTACAACATAATGCAGTGGCACTTCTCCGATACCACGAGCCTTAGCGTAGTTAAGCGCCTCAACTTCTGCTTCTCTCCAGAACTGGGGCAAGGAAAGCGTTGCCCTGTTCTTGAGTTCTAGTATGTATGTCTGTCCCGCAACCACACATACCAAGTCTCCCTCATCTTTAGCACCAGCTTTGGTAAGACGCTCTGCCTTAGCACCCATCTTACGGAGCCACTTCATTACATCTGTCTCAAAGATAGCGCCCTTAGTCTTGTTGTACTGACTCATCTACGAGTACAACCTTGTTAGTTTTGTAAACCATCTGACCTTCTTCATCCTTGACTATCTCAACCACACCGGATTGAATCAAAGCATTGAAGAAGTTTGCTAAATCTACTTTAAGGATAGCTACTTCTCTATCTAAATCACTCATTAAAACTCCTGTCCAAAGTACCAGAAACCAAGATCAATATTCCAATGGTATGTAGATATATCAAAGCCAATACCAAAGCCTGACTTGCGACCATAGTTCCACCAATGTCCAGCAATCTTCTTCTCACTCATTGCTCTATCTCATTTCCATACTCATCTACGATGTAGTCTCCAGTATAACCTGCTCGTGCATCTCTTGCCAGCATTGCGCCAAAGGCGTTTCTATCTGATATCTGGCAGGCTCCATAGTTAACGTTCAAGGATGTAAAGTCAGAGGCATCTGCCGTGTGTGGCCCAAACCTATTCTTTACTGCCGCAATGTTTAACTCTGCGTTCAACGGATCATAACCAAGGGTCAGTATCAGGGCCGGTAACTGGCTCACCTTGCCGTGAATAGAACGACGGGCAGGTGGCTTAGTAGGGCTGCCATACTCTGACTGTTCAGAGACGTGGTGCAGGACTAATACGCAGGCTTCTGTCTTACGTGCCATATCGTGCAGTTCCATCATAATTGCACGTAAGCCTGCCCATTCATTATCAGTCTCTGCTGCCACGTTCATTAAGTTATCTATGATGATTAACTCTGGAGCGATTCCGTATAGCTCCACATACGCTCTGATTTCTAACTCGATATCATCAAGTGACGGACTAGAATCAAAGACCCACTTAATATGACCTAACTTACTAAGGTGGTGGTTGTAGTGATTATTGTCGTTAGATAAGTTCTGTTCAACGTTAACCTGATTATGACCTGATAGGTGTGCTGCACTACGCATCATCACTGTAGTCGTATCAGTATCTGCTGAAAAGAATAAGGCCGGTACGCCAGCCTTGATTGCATAGATCAATGCAAACATAGACTTACCAGCGTTAGGTGCAGCAGCTACCATACAGACCTGTCCCCTGCGGAACTTAATCTGCTTGGCTGCTAAGCCACTCCATACATCAGGTAAAGGCGTTGCTTTAGTGAGCACAGTTCCCCAGGCTCTATCTAAACTAAGCAACGTCTTCCTCCTTCAGTACAATATTTAATTGCTTCTGCAAAGGTCTACGATCTTTTTGAGTTAGACCGCCCCATATGCCATATCGTTCATTCTTTATTCCCCACTCTGCACACTCTGCTTTGTGTGGACAGGTACGACAAATTGACTTTGCCATCACCATCTCTACAGTATTCATTGACCCATCGGCTTTTTCTGGAAACCAAAAGTCACCTCCTACTTCAGCGCAGCTTGGGTTCTCATATAACCCAGGATCGCGCATCGCGTCATCGAATCCAGATTGTGTCGCACTTCTCCGACTTCGGTAATTCCTTCGGACCGGCACACATAAAGCCCTGCCAAGGTCCCTTCTCTCCCACACCTGAACGGAAGTTCATCTGTCCGTGACGGCACATCTTCACTGATGGGTCTGATGATGCTGCTACTGGTGTTGCAGTGAACTGCGCTTGGATGTTGCTTACTGCTGCTGCAGTTGTTCCACCTGATAGTTCTACTGCTGTTGACTTAATCATTGTTGCAACCATTGCAAGGTCTGTTAGACCTGTCTCTAGTTCCTTGACATCTGCAGCATATAAATTGATAAGAGTTCCATCAGGTAACTTGTAGTTGATTTGGAACTTTGTATTCTCGTTTGCAGCCATTTACTTTCCTCCACTGTGTTTGATATTTAGTCTTACAGATTCGTTGCCTACTATTTTAGGAACAAACCCCAGAAGTTTCTCAACCTCTTTTGCGTCAACTGTCTCACGACCTTTAACTGTTGTCCAACTGATTTCAACACCACTCTTGGTGATGCCTGTTAATCCCTCAAGGGAAGACTTCAAAGAATCTTTCTCTTTCTCTAGCTCTTTTATCTTCCCATCTAACTGTAGGTAGTGCAGTGCGTGCTTGTCAACTTCTTCGTCCTCAATAACTACCTCACTCAGGACGATACGTTCTTTTTTTAAGCCAGTGCAACCCATCTCACCGGATGCGTCATAGTACTGGCAGTAATCTTTACAGAAGGATTCATCCTTCTCCGGCTCTGGCAATGTCTCTGATGCTTTAACTGATGCTAACCAAGTAAACGCTTCTAGCGCAACTGCTTCATCGTAAGGTTCTGTATGTACCTTTACGTCCTTCTCGTTACCGTCACGCGCTATGGCTACAAGGTTAACTGTCTTTACATCGTAGCCTTTCTTGGATAATAGGTAACCATATAGCTGCACCTGCCAGCGCTGCTGCTTTGATGGGAAGTAACCAAGGTTCTTTACCTTAGATGTCTTCCAGTCAATGACTGCGCCAGTACTAGGTACGTATAAGTCAACGTGTGCTTTCATATCGCCATAGGAAACCTCAGTCTCCACCAAGTATTCTTTACCTTCAGGATCTAGTGCGCTAATAGCATCTTCAATAGCTGTGTGAATAGCAGTACCCATAATGGCAGCCAACTTAGATTGGTTCTCATTCGTATGTGGCTGTGCATTTAGCCTGTACCAGACCTTACGGCGACACCCACCTATCTCTGATGGGCCAACCTCGGTCTGCATACTTCTATCACGACTTGCATCTTGTGCGTGCAGTACGTGCAGCAGTAATTCCTTTGGGTCTTCTATCGCCACTTGCGGTCATCTCTCCATTGCAGCCAGGTGTCGAAACCATATGCTGAAACGAAACCTATTAGCAGACTAACTGCTCCTACTAAAATCAACTCTGTCATTTGTATACCCTTTCCTGTGCTATTACTTGAATTGGTGGGGATGTATTGATATCTAAGACGGATGCTATCTGCACTGCCTTCTCAGCTACCACACTTGCTGTTAGTAACTTATTGTAGAACTTAGGTTCCAAGGAATACAAGTACCCAAGGGCATAATTTCCACCGGAGCCTGCCGCGAATAGCCCACGCTCACTGCCATTAAAGGATAGATCCCCGCCGATAGAAAAGATATGGGCATCGAAAGATATTAAGAAGCTGAAGTTCATATCCTTGTTATCAATCTCGTAGTTGCCATCCTTGAAGGATGCCGAGATACTCGGTATCACCTTACTACCCATAAAGAAGGTTGGGTCTTCACCACGATACAAAGGTGGCTTCCACGCATAGGCGAGGATGTCACCTGGTCGTGAGTCGCCGGTAAGACCTAATAAGAACTTACCTACCGAGATTATCTTGGGAGTTTCTACCGAGATAATGCGTTGGTCACCATCTGTAATCTGGGAGTCTGCTGCAAAGATTACGAAATCTTTGCCCTGAATTCCTACTAAGGTAGTCATTGGCTTAGCATATCACGGCGTGTCGTAAGACACATTACTAAGGTGGGTATGTGTATACTACGAGCCGTGAGGCGAGTTAAACAGACAGAGCGCCCTTTGAGGGCGCAGCAGACAGGCGGTACGGTACTGACCGTCCAGCTCCGTCTACCAACCCTGCCAAGATTACGCCACAGAAACTCTATGAGATGCCTCCCAAAGGTCACAGGAACCGATTTGCGGGGCTTAGGACCCATCCACGTGTGTCCGTGTGGCTCCCAGGTATTCAACGCTATGGTGGCCTTTGATGACTTTGAACTAACTTGGTACTTCTTAGACGGAACCTGTGTAAATTGTGGCAACTTAGTAAAGTTACCCTGCCCTCCAGATCGTGATGAAGCACAGCCTTTCGGAGATTGATGAGACAAATCGGACTGGCATCTGTGCAGTCTGTGGCCCTACCAAAATAAAACTTAGAGATAAAAAACGCAAGAACCTCAGCGCACGATACAAGTGCAAGGCAGTCTACAAGAAGAGCCAGGACAAACTGCAGTACCCATACTCAGTCCATAAGAAGGACCGTTGCCAGCACTGCGACTTCAAGCCGGTACATACCAGCCAGCTCGACGTGGACCACATAGACGGGAACAGGTGGAACAATGACCCATTCAACCTACAGACCCTATGTGCTAACTGCCACCGTCTAAAGACCCACCTAAGCGGTGACTCTAACTCTGGGATATTTTAGGCATAAAAAAAGAAGCCCTCCACCCAGGATTTCTCCTGAGCAGAGGGCGGTTGCCTCGCGCTTATGGGCTAATTACTTAGCACCACGACCAAACTCTGTTGCCCTTGGGTCTAGTGATTTCCAGATTGGGGCAATAAAAGCTGTGATAAAAGCATAGGCTAATGTCTTTGGATCTGTGATTCCTGCTGCGTATAGCGCCACTACTGCTGGTACTGCTGCACGAGCATAAGTTGTAGCGATTGCGATTAACTTAGTTGTGTTCATTTTTTATCCTTTACTTAAGGGTTTTTAGCCTTTACTTAAGACTTAAAAACTGGCTTACCAAAGCCAACGATAGCCACGACCTGTGACCTACGTAGCTTGGAGCCATTCTTCTTCTTGTAAGCACGCACCTTCAGGCAGACTTGCCCTCCGTTACGCTGGTCACCCTTCTTATCGGGAGCTGTATTGCCCTCGATACAGGTAACTGTGCCATCGCCGTTATCTTTAACGACAATGCCAACGTGACTGATACGCGATAATGAATCTCCTGGGAAATCAAAGAACACGATATCGCCTGGTAGTGGAATTGCTTTTTCTGCCGACTCCCATTGGTCCTTCTTCATAAATGCTGTTGCTCCTGCAACTGTTGATACACAGTTAGGAATCTTGAGGTTTACTTGTGAGGCACACCAATTAACGAAACTTCCACACCAAGGTAGGAAGTTAGCCTTGGTAAAGGCACCATACTTAGTCTCGTTATCTTTAGGACCTTCGATAGTTCCAATCTCTGCTCTTGCTACTTCAATAAAATCTTTACGCTGGCTCATCATTTTCCTTTTTTGATTTGTCTCTTAATCCATTACTTGCTAGCACTGCACCTAAGCTGCCTGTAAGAAACACAGTCAGCGTGGTAAGTAGTTCAATGAAAGCCCTGTCATTTGGTGCTTGTTCACCAAGTGGTTGTGTTACAAATATCAAAGCCCACAGGATTCCAAAGACTGATCCTAGAAATACTAGAGCTAGGATTACTCCGATAAATACAATAAGGCGAGCCTTTAACTGCTCGTTGGTAAATCTTTGTCTAGCCATTAGTTAATTCCTTTGGTACTAGGTCTTCGGTACAGGTTCCTGTTGCTGTACATTGAGGTGGATTACACTCAGCCTTTTGCCAGTTTTCGTACTCCTGACAGGGATATCTCACCCAACCTTGGTATTGAGCACAACCGCTAAGACTTGTTGCCAGTAAGAAGAATGCGATAAATTTCTTCAACTTGTCGTTCCAATCTTGAGACGGAGTCTTTGAGACTGCTGCCAGAATTCGGTTTAAGTTCAATGAGATAGTGCTTTACTAACCACTTAACAGCGCCAACGAAGCCACCAAAGATAGTCAGTACTGCAACTGCTACCGTTGCATAGTCTTTTAGTTCCATTAGATTGTCCGTATCGTTACTAGCAGTGTGCCGCCAAACCCAGAGAACCTTTTATCCTCTGGGGTTTTATTCATAAAATCTATCTCTTCAATGATACCAAGATATGACTCACCGGTTCTAAAGTCCTGCACGCGGATGGTATCTCCTACACTTTCAACCTGTTCAAGTTGTGACATACGTTCATAGGCAGAGCCTTCATATCCAGTTTCGTTACCAAACTTATCTGTTTCGTGGTCATAGCAGAATACTGGATACTGAATCAGGCGCTGACGTGGCACTGCTGGTAGTGACTTCAACTGATATCCAGTAAACAGTGGACCCTTAGTAACATCAGTTGATGAGCGTGTAAAGGTAAACTTAAAGCCAAGATACTCTTGCGAAGTAGATGGGTAGTTAATGTTAATTTCAGGAACTGTAGATCCTTGTGAGAATGTACCAATATTATATTCAGTATCCGTTGAGTCAATAGAATTGATAGTAATGCCACCATTAGTAGTATCAATACGAGCTTGCATTAGTTTGTAAATCTTAGTCTCAAGTGTGTTGTAGCGGATAAAGCCGGTACGTAGGTAGCCAGATGCTACTAGGCTAGTTGTAGATTCAGCATAGATAGTGTTGCCTGTAGCAAATGCTAACCTGTCTGAGTTGCCAAAGAAGGCAACCTGAGATGCAGTTGCAGCAGTTCCAGCAGCAACAAGATCCCAAGCCCAAGGGAAGAACAGGCTATTTCCTATAACAGTAGTAGACAAATCAACACGGACTAGCCCTGCTTCGCCATCTACAAGGGTTGCAATATAGGCATAACTATCTTTGAAAGCGATAGCGGTACAGGCGGCATCTCTAAAGAGAAGCGGCCCATACTGGATATTTCCAGTGGCATCAGATACACCCACTCTAAATCCAGCGCTGGTAGCAAGGACTGCGTAGACACCAAGGTATACATCAAAGTCGTTGATGCGCTCACCTAGTGGCATATCAATAATAACGGTAGGTGCTAATAATTCTGGAAAACCTAAAGCGTTAGTATTTGCAGTATCAAGGCCAACCTTAAAAACAGATGATGAAGTGCCGTTGGGATCATAGCCTGAGATATAAATAGCCTGTGGTCCTTCTGCAATACTAGACCAGACCCAAGAAGTATTTGGGTGTGTAAAGAGTGCTGTAGGCAAGGCACCGGATGAGTTATTAGGGTCTAGTTCATAGATAGAGTTATTGATAGCAGCAATAAGGCGCTGCTTTACATAGCGGATAGTTCCACGAGTGGTGCTAGAAGCGTTATAGATTTCAGTATCGCTAGTGGCACCAGCAAGGTTGCCTCGATGGACGTGGGTTCCATTGATAAAGAAATATTGCTTACCGTTGGTGGTAATACTAAAGATAGTTGAGGCTGTGCCTGCCTGAGTATAAGTACTTGATGTATTACCAGTTGTAATCTTCTTAAGCGCAGTTCCATCTGTTACCAAGATGCAGTCATTGGTGCCATCATTAACACCGATTAGTTGAGCAGCAGCAGCACCTGAATAGAATGAAGCTGTGGCATTGAGCAGGGTGGCCTGTCCTCTAGTCCAGACATCTAAGCCTTTAGACTCTGTGTACTGAAAGCGTAGCGACTCTTCCTGCTGTGGCTCAAAGAACTTGATACCAGCGCCAAGGTGGAAGGATGACTGCGACCTAACCCACCAACCGGTAAGTGTCTGCTCTCCAGCCTCACGTGTCTGGTCAATCTGTTGCTTACGATATTGGGCAGTTTGACGACGATAAGGTTGCTCATCAGATGCTGCAAGAAGGAATGGCAGGGCCGCAAAAGCCACATCATAAGCAGTACCGGTAGGAGTGTAGGTAGTAGATCCCGCAGGGTTAGAAAGGACATAGGGTATTCCTTCCGTTACATCTGAGCCGTAGGGCATTACTTCTCCTTCAGTCGGTATTCTTTATAGTGCTTGAGGCAGTAGCCATAGTTGTATGCGTATTTATTGCAGTCTACAATCGCGCACTTGTACAAGGTGGCTACTTAGTAAGGGCTGTAATCTCTTCTTGGGTAAGACCTAACGCAGCTAACTTAGCCTGGGCTGATGCCTTTGCTGCTTCTTCTGCAGCCTTGGCAGCATCTTCTTCTGCTCGGCGCTCTGCTGCTGCTGCAGCATCTGCTTGCATCTGTGCTACTTCGGCATCGGTCAATTCAATAATTGACTCCACGCCTGTCTCGCAGTTGATTTCGATTCGTGTCGGGCGAGTTGATTCTGTCATTGTATTTCTCCTTAGATAAGTTGGATAAGATTAACTGGACTTTACTCCATATAGGTAGGCGGTTGAGTATTGGACATATTTATTAGTTGGCGAGCCGTTAGGCTTAATGGTTATAGATGTAATAGCCGTATTAGATGCGTAAAGTCCAGCATTTAGTGCCATACCTGCCTGCGTAGCATTGTTTTCGCTTACTCCATCGTATGAAACAGATTTATTAGTAGTAGATGATGCGTAGTTTGGTATGTAAAAAGTTTCATTGGAAAATGTAGAAGCCGTTGCACCGGCTTGCGTCAGACTTGCTGAGTAAATAGGAGTATCGCTGTTACTCGTAGCCGCACTTCCTGTACCCATTAATTGTCTTACAGATTGTGAAGTAGTGCCACCATTTATGTTAACTATATTATTTCCATAATTACCAGATAAATCTGACCGGCAAGAAAACACAAGAACTAAATCTGTATAAGTAGCAGAGATGCTGCTAAATGTTATATCAGTTACACCACCTGCTCCGACTGTACTAGATGCAATTAATTCAAATGTATTTGCCATTATGCCAACCTCTCTGGTGCGTAGCGTTCTAGGATTTCAATAGCGTGTGCCACTTTGTCCTCTACTCTCTGCCCGTATGGTTGGGCTTCTGACCAAAGTTCTAAGTTCTCTGGGCGGTTGTCGTTTCTAATTCCATTCTTGTGATGAACTGTCTCGCCCTTTACTAAGGGTCTGCCAATCATCTCTTGCATTACTAAGCGGTGCTCATATGTGTATCTACCCTTAGCGCCATTACCTGCAAGTGTTCTTACCTGCACATATCCAACTTTGTCTAGCTTGATACCAGTATTCATAATGATTGTCGGATCATTGTAGAGACGATTACGGCGATAGTGCATTTGGCACATACCTTTAGCGCGGTGTGACTTTGTGCAATCATCTACTGTGCAGTGTGCATACTTACTGAACTGTCCACGAGGCATAAGGTCAGGCGCTCGCGATTCCGTATAGGGTGAAGGTTGAGCCGATAGCGTAATTAGCCCCGTTTGTAGAGGTGTAGAGAATGGTAGTAATTGCCTCAGGAGTCTTGCGCCATATTCCAACTGTTGCGCCTGTCTCACCACTGCTTGAGTTGTTTTGGTTATGTCGCGTTAAGACTGTTTTGAATGTTGTCGTGTTTGAGTAGTTAAAGATGTGTGAGATATAGGTGGCAAAGTTAGTAGATTCGACTCCTGCCGCATAGTCTCCTATGTAAAGATATGTGGCATTAGAAGCACGATTAGAGAAAGCCGATGAACCTGTGCCGTATAGCCACGTGGCTGAGTAGTTGCTTGTAGTGTCTGAATTAAAGCGCAGCGATGGGGTTACGATTGTTGTACTTTCCGCCTTGATTGATGCTACTAAGACTAAATCGGTATAGCCTGAGAATGAGGTAAATGTAACGCTTGACTGCGCGCTGCCTAGCGTTGTAGTCGCTATAGTAGAATACGTGGATCCGGCTGCCACTATACACCCGCCTTCTGCGCACGATACTTGCGCTGATTAGTTCTTGTCTGTTCTTTCTTACAGGTATGACAAGCAAAACGCACACCCTGGAGTGCTACATATTTATAGGTATTGTTTTCCAACTTGTGTCCATTCTTGCAGTGGGTACGAAACTTTAATACTCGAACTGTCTTTGCGTTATTCTCTTGTGCTGTAACTAGCTGTAAGTGTTCAGGGTTTACGCACCTGCGGTGTTCACAAGCATCGCCACCGTCACAGATATTAGGATTGTGGCATAGGTGGTCAATAACCATTCCCTCTGGAATGTTACCGTTAAAGTGCATCCAAGATAGGCGGTGTATAGGAGTTGTCTTAGAGACAGGCCAACCAAACTTAGTAATAGAATAACCTTTTACGTTTGGCTTTGATGAGTGATGCCAGCATCCGTTAGGCTGTTTAACAAAACGGTTAACAATTCTTTCAAGTTGAGTTGAACCGGCTGCCATTTGATTACCCCTTAATTCCGTATAGTGCTATAGAAGTGTTAATAGCCATATTGCCTGATGATGGATAGACATAAATGCTTGAGATTGCAGCTGGTGTTGCGAACCATAAGCCTGAATCAAGTTCAATACCGCCTGAGCCGTTACGATCTGAACCGCTTAAAGCTCGAATTGTCTTGTTCTTATTGGTGCTTGTGTAGTCCAAGATATCTACAATAGAAGCGCCGAAAGTACTTGCTGTGCTGGCAAATCCTGCGCCGGTCAGAATTGCAATACTGTTGCGCGTTGTGCTTGCGCTGGCGCTTGCACTTGAGCCGTTACCTTCTAAACGATGCAGCGCGTAATTGTTGCCTGTGTCGCCATTAAACTGAAAATTGATAGCATCGGTTGTAGATACGTTGGCTGTAATGCGTAATTGCAGCTGCTTAAAGGTGCTAGGGATTGAGGTAAATGTAACGCCGGTTGAGGTGCTTGCCAGGGTAAAGGTCGCAATAGACTCATAAGAGTTGGTTACTTTCAGTACAGATGAAGCCATAATTCCTAGAATGGGCATTAGGAAATGTCTCCGATCACCGTAAATGTATTGCTTGCAGTGCAGACAACTGTGGCTGCAGAGAACTGCGCCCGTAGTTTAGGAGCTGCTGATGTGGCACCGGTTGAGGTAATCGTCACGCCAGCACCTGCTGCAAAGGTTACCTGCCCTGCGCCAATCTGTTGAATGTTAATAGTATCACCGATAGCAAATAGGCTTGGTGGAACTGTTAAGGTAATTGCTGCAGCATTAGAAAGAGTAACTAATTTATATGTAGCATCTGCTATTACTAAGGAGTAGGTAGTTCCAGTTTGTGCATTAAGAGTAAGTCTCTGTGTTGGAGTTGTAATGGTTGGGCTAGTTAAAGTCTTGTTAGTCAGAGTATCTGTAGTTGCCTTACCTACCAAGGTATCTGTTGCAGCAGGTAGCGTAAGGGTTGTAGTACCAGCAACTGCAGTTGCCTGCACTGTGGTAGTTCCAGAAGTTGATCCGCTAAATCCAAAGGATGCTACCGGTGAGGCATTGTTACGGAAGAAGATTAAGTCAGATGAAGTCAGTACGTGCTTGACTGATGCACCGGCAGTATGTGATAGACCAGATACCGCAGGGCTTCCTGTGCCAGCTTGACCGCGACTAATAGTTAGTGTGTCACCAGATACCTGCGTAACGAATACAATTTCTTCGTTAACCGTATCTGCATCTAGCGCAACGGTGAAGATGTCTACGTTACCACCGGCTAGTGTAATACCACCCATTAACGCTGTGGCAGTACCAGTTGCTACCGTCATAGTTGTAGCAGTTGTATTGATGCTACTAGCAAGCGTTGTCTCAACGCTAATAGAGGAATACTGTCTGGTCATTGGTCTGCCTTAACTTGTGTAGTGGTTGAGGTAATTGATTGCGGAGCATAAAATGTCAACATCATCTTTTAGTAGTCCTATTCCTGTATTGCATTTGTGGCAAAGAATGCCACGTTTCTGTCCAGTTTTATGATCGTGGTCTGCGTGAAAAGACATTGAACCAGAATCTGTTGTACCACAGATGGCACATTTTCCATCTTGCTCTTCTAACTTTGAATCATAATCTTCTTGGGTAAACCCAGATGTCTTAAATCTATTCCATCTTCTGAGTCTTTCGTTGTTCTTCTTTCTTGACTCTTCTGATGGCTTGAATTTACTTCTACACAATTTGCATTGTGTGTGATGTCCGTCAGGTCGGCTTTTGTTCTTACTAAAATCTTTAAGATACTTTGCTTCCTTACAGGAAGAACAGACTTTACTAGGTAATCTCTTGTTCACTTTAGGTAATGTATTCTTATTGGATACTTGTCTTGCAGTTTGAGCGCTTCTTCATTAAGTCTCTGTTGGTATAGCGCAAAGATATAACGAGATGATGCAACGCCTGCTGTGCTTGGAATCTTGGTATCGTTCAAGTCTGCTTCTGCAGAGCTGAGGTTGATACGACCAGCATCTACATATGAGAGCAACTTGTAAGATGCGCCAAGGATTACTACCTCAACTGCTGAGGCAGGTAGCCCTGTCACATCAGCAAAGTCATCTGTGTTGTTATCTAAAGTGTTAGGAGTGGTGGTGTACCAGACCTGAACTGTTCTCCCAGGTTGAATGTTCTCGTAAAGGTTTACTGTATTTTGTGTATTAAAAGTAGCAACGTTTGCCATCTGGTCACCGCGCCAACGGTTGATAGGTAACCATTCTTGGCTAGAACCAGTTGTCTGCCAAGACATATACAGGATTGATTCAAGATCATCAGGCAATGGGTATGTTGTCTGGCTTGCATTAAAGGTAAAGGTGGTTGAGTTAACTGCCCACAGTTTAGGATAGAGGCTATTGATTACATCGTTGATAGCCTTCTTAATCATTACTCGTGGGAAGGTTGGAGTAAGAGTTATCTGTGCATACTGAGCGTGTGGTGAGGCTGCTGTGTTCTGATAGCCACGACCAAAGCCTGGAGCTGCATTAAGCGTGCTGCTTGCCTGAGCAAAGTTATCAATCCAGATAAGTTCGTCATCAATTTCAATGATGCCTTTAGCCAAGTTAGAACTTGAACCAATTACCATAGCGGTATCAGTAGATGAGATAGCACTATTGAGATAGGTTATTCTATCTTGGCGCAGGGTGTAGCCTGCTAAAGATGAGCGAACCTCATCTATCATATCGCTAAGTGTTGGCATTATTTCCTTTCATACCAGCCATCTCCCCATAGAGTTAGCAGTCTTGCAAAGTATTGTTCGTATTGTGGTGCAATAGCATCTAATGAATACAACGCTACGGCTCTCTTATGTATTGCAACTGGGTCTAGTTCTTTGACCCACTCTGTTGCTACCGCAAATTCCATTGCATTTCTGCACCGGTATCCAGTAACTCCATTTGGGTTAGTCTCTGTAAAGGCTCCCCAGTCTGTGGTAATCGTTGGAGTACCGCAGGCTTGCGCCTCGATAACTACGTTACCAAAAGGTTCAATATACAAAGTTGGGGCAAATAGGGCAATAGCACCACCCATTAACTTTGAACGTTCTTCAGGACCAACTGGCCCTACCCATTGCCCATATTCAATCTTTGGGTTTGTACCTGGACCTGCCATAATTAGCTTGAGTCCTAGTTCTTTACAGACGTGCTGCGCTACGATTAAACCTTTACGATCTACCATACGTCCTACGTACAGGTAGTAATCTTCCTTCTTTTCTTGTAGCGGAAACATCTCTGGCTCTAAGTAACCAGGTATTACCGCATCATAGAAGTTGCCATCTACTAGAGTCGGGTTCTTAAAAGCAGCATATATTGAGTGCATCCAGGCGTAGGACTCAAAGACTCTGTACTTACTAAATACTCCGCCGTAACCCACACCAAATTCTACGCTCATATACTCTGGGTAAGCATCTGCGATAGGCTTCTGTGAATAGCCACCAATAAGACAGATAAAGTCTTTTGGTTGTAAGCGCTTACCTAGTTCAACTATGGCATTACTATTAAATATCTGCCAGTGCGGAAGACTGTTATCAAAGGCAGCTTCGGTGTAGTGCTTACCGTCTAGCGCCTCGTCCTGCTGTTCTTTAGTGATGCAAGTAATTAACTCATCAACCGGTGCTTCGTTTTGGTCACCGGCATAGAGGTAGACCGTATGGCCTAGACTCTTCATCATTATACAAAAGCGTCTAACCTTTTCAGTATAAGCGCAGTTGACGTAGTCTTTAGTTGTCTGTGTGTGTGGCAGGCTGATAACGTGGAATCTCATAGTTCGAGATTATACTATGTCTCCCACGATTAAGAACGTGTTACTCGCCGTACAGATTACTGTGGCTGCTGACTTGTTGGTTCGCAGCTTAGGCGCTGTAGTTGTAGCACCTGCTGAGAGGATAGTTACTCCAGAACCCTGAGCAAAGGTC
>OFSF01000127.1_pt1 | contig 32331 bp, 24 predicted proteins | sample 1543271 | NCBI WGS metagenome assembly OFSF01 (sample SAMN07774227, study PRJEB24372) | wastewater metagenome | isolation source: Exp Tend VB 100WW | collected 2016-02
TGTGCTTTCTTCGGATCGGGTTTTGCTCGTTCATGGTGTCCACCAGTCAGTTCAGGTGGACACCATCGTCTCGGACCAAACAGGCTCATTCAAGAGGGGATGGCTGGTCGCTCACTGGACATGCGAAGTTTGGTGGTTACATAGCACCGCGTTGCGCTACGCAGGCTTTACCTGCCCCACAAAGGCGCTGCAAACAGCCGGGCGACGATGGTCCGGTCCAGCAGTCCTGCCGGTATACAGGCATGGAACTTCATGCCTTCTCCGAGGACAGCCCGTTCATGATCGGTCAGCTGTACCTCTGTGCCGTCCTCGTCCAGTTGCACACCAAAAGGCGCCCGGACACTGAGCGCATCGAACCGGACCTTCACGCCCCCTTGGCCGGCCTGGTGCGCGAGGGTCCGGTTCTCCCTCGTGCCGGCGAAGGTCCAGGTGCGAGGCCCCTGCTCGTCCTGCGTGATGAGGATCTGTGTCTGCGGTGTGAGCCCTGTCTCTTCGGCCAACGCTGTCAGGGCCAGCCTGGCACGCCTCGACAGCGTGATGGCGGAAGGGGCACCGCCGGCCAGGACGGTCCGGATGCCTTGGCACACGTCTCGGCTCAGGCTGCGGGCACTGCCCATCCAGCGCGCCGTGCCGCCTTCCTTGGCGGGTTCCAGCCAGACAGTGCGCCGCGACCACTCGACGCCGACGACACGCCAGCTCCGCCCGGCCAGCAGCAGGATCCGCTGCGGATGTTCGCCGCTCAACACGGTCGGGTCGATGTAGCCGACCTCGGCGCTGCCGTGTTTGCCCGTCAGGAGATCGGGTCCACTGAACGATGCCAGCAGATCGCGGTAGTGGCCCCGCCCGTAGTCCTGCTCGGTGCGAGGGCCGATCCGGATGATGTGTTCAGCCTCGTCAAGAAAGCCCTGACCTGCCAGGTGGGTGACCACCCGGGCGATGTCCTGGGGAGGCAGTTCTCCAAATGCACCCTGCAGCAACGTCACCAGTTCGTGGTGCGCCCATTCGCCTCGTTCCAGCGTGGCTGCCAGCGCCTGCTGCGCCACCAGCGGCCAGGGTTCTGCCGGCGGGATGGCCGCCTCGACCCAGGCTTCGGACCATCGCTGCGTCAGGCCCAGTGCCAGCAGCAGGGCGTCGTCGCTGGTGGTCAGGAACAGGCAGTTGCGGCGGCTGCCGCTGCGCCGCCCGGTGCGGCCCATGCGCTGCAGGAAGGACGACACCGTCGAGGGGGCATCGATCTGGATCACCCGGTCCAGGTCACCCACGTCCAGGCCCAGCTCCAGCGTCGAGGTGGCCACGATGACGCAGTCCTTCTCCTGCGCGAAGGCGGCCTCGGCGAGTCGGCGCTCGGACGCACTCAGCGAGGCGTGGCTGATGAAGGTCCGCACACCATGACCGCGCAGCAAGCTGCCCAACTGCTCGGCGCTGCTGCGCGAGTCGCAGAACACCAGCCGCTTCTCGCCACGGTACAGGCGTGACACGACGATGCCGGCGTTTTCCAGCGAGCCGACATGGTCGATCGTCACGTCGGCGTCGGTGCTGACCTGGGCCTGTCCGACCACCTGGCGCTCACCCTGGGGCGCGAACCAGGCCAGCAGTTCCTGCGGGTTGCTGACCGTGGCGGACAGGCCGATGCGCTGCAGTGGCTGAGCGGTGTACTGCGCCAGGCGGTGCAGCACCGCCCGCAGGTGCCAGCCCCGGTCGTCGGCCGCGAAGGCATGCAGCTCGTCGACGATCACGGCGCGGAGCTGTCCGAACCAGTGCGTGCGCTCGACCCGGGTCGAGATCAGCATCGCTTCGAGCGACTCGGGCGTCGTCAGCAGGATGTCGGGCGCGTCCTTCATGGCCCGGCGTTTGGCGCTCTGCGACACGTCGCCGTGCCAGACCGCCACGCGCAGGCCGACCAGTCCGGCGTAGTGGGTCAGCCGGTGTTCGAGGTCGTTCAGCAGCGCCTTGATCGGGCAGATGTACAGCACGCTCGTGGCCGGCCAGCCTTCCAGCAGGATGCGAGAGAGCATCGGCAGGGCTGCAGCCTCTGTCTTGCCGCCTGCCGTCGGGGCCAGCAGCAGGCAGTGCCTGCCCGACTGGATCGGGGCGATTGCTTCCAGTTGCGTGGGGCGCAACTGGCTCCAGCCCAGCGAGTTGACGACGTGGTACTGCAGCGCAGGGTGAAGTTGCGCGAAGGCGTCCGTCACAGTTCGATGTCGTCCACGCTCGACGCCCCGGCGGCGGCACGCTCGACCACCGTCATTTCGTTCTCGGCCAGCGTCAGCTTGTAGTGCTGGCGCGGGTCGAAGTCGGCGTGCAGGTCGACACGGTCCATCACGTCGGCGACAAGTTTTTTCAGGAACAGGCGCGGGGCGACGCCCACCTTGCCACCCAACCCGCCGGTGACCGCCCCCGCCAGGACTTCGATGTAGCGGTCGTCGACCGTCTGGTGCAAACGGGGCGCATGGGGTCGCCCCTCGGCGTAGAGATCCCGCACACGGCGTCCGACACACTGCAGTGCTTCGGTGTCGAACGGTGCCAGGCGGATCTGCACCGCCCGGGGATTGTCGAACCGCGCGTCGGTGCTGAAATCCACGTGCAGGCGCTGGGCCAGCGGGAGCAGCCGCTGCACCCCTTGAGGACCGTCGAAGAACGCCGGCGTGCCGGTCACGACGAGGTAGAGCCCGGGGTAGCGCCCGGCATCGATCTCGTCGATCCACTGCCGCAGTGCATTGAGCCCCTTCTCGCGCGTGTCGGTGCGCATGCGCTGCAGGGTCTCGACCTCGTCGAGCACCAGCACCAGACCGGCAAAGCCGCTGTCGCGCAGGATGAGCAGCAAGCCGGCCAGGAAGTTGGTCGCCCCGAAATGGTCCAGATCGCCCTTGATGCCGGCGGCCCGCTTGACGCTGGCGGCGACGTTGGGCTGGCCCGCCAGCCAACTGATGAGCCCGTCGGCCAGCAGGTGGTTGCCTTCGGCCAGCGCGTGGCGGTAGGTGCGCAACACGGCGGAGAAAGCGGGGGCCGCCTGGCTGATGGCGACGAGTCGGGCTTCCATCAGCGCGTCGGTACTGGCCAGCAGTTGTTCGGCGTTGTCGGCATCGACCGCGCTGTCGGCCAGCACGTCCTGCTCCAGCGCATAGAACCAGCCGTCGATGACACCCCTGAACGCACCGGTGGGGGTGTCGGCTGTGCCCATTCGCTCGACCAGTCGCCGGTAGACCGTCTCCAGCCTGTGCAGCGGGGTTTCGGTCTCGTTGATCTGCACTTCGCTGGCCGCGAAACCACGGGCCCGGGCACGCTCCTGCAGCCAGCGGCCGAAGAAGGTCTTGCCGGTGCCGTACTCGCCGCGCACGGCCTTGAAGCCGCCCGCGCCGGCGGCCACCCGTGCCAGTTCCTCGTCCAGTGTCGAAGCGAACGGGTCGATGCCGACGGCCAACGCGTCCAGGCCTGCGCTGGGCACCGTGCCGCGGCGCAGGGCGCCGACGATGTCCTCTCGGCGTGCGGTGCTGATCATGGACGACCTCCTGTGGCCTTGGCACCGATCTGGAACTGCTGCACCAGCAGCACGCGGTTCAGCACCACCGTGCCCGCCGTCTCATCGACGCCGAGGATGGCGGCCTGGTCCACGTTCAACAGACGCCGCATGGCGCTCAGCAGGCCCGTCAGGCGCATCTCCGTCAACACCATCCGCTGCGCCAGCGCGGTACGCGACAGCTTGCCGCCCCGCTCGTCGAGCGCGCCCAGCAACTGCCGCACCTGTTCGTCCGGCGGCGCCACGCGCGCCGCCAACTGGCGCTGTGAAGCATAGATAGGGCTGCGGAACAGCGTGCCAATCCAGTCTTCGGGGGCTGCGGCTGGACGGAGTACGGGCGCCGATGCCGACACCGGTGTGGGGATCGGCAGGGCCATCGAGGCCGCGCCGAACAGGTCGATCTGGTCCTTCGGCGGCGCGGCCGCACGGCGGGATGCCGTGCGCGGTGCGGGTGCCTCCGGCACCGGTGAGGCAGGCGCCGCGGCGGGCAGCGGCGGCAGCTCCCACCAATCCGGGTGTGCAGGCGATGCGGTCTGCCACCCCGGCAGCGACAGACCGTGCGGCACGAGCACGTTCAGCGGCACGGTCACTTCCTGCGGGGACACGCCGCCGTGGTAGCCGTTCTTGCGCCCGGCGTAGCGGGTGCGCTCGCCCCACAGCCCCACCATGCCGACCGCGCCGACCGTGCCGACCGCGCCGACCGTGCCGACCGTGCCGACCGTGCCGGTGGAGGCGTCGGGCACCACCACCCGACCACCGGACAGCGCCACCTCGTCGGGCGCCCGGGCGTCCAGCCCCGGTCGCCAGCGGTCGCTCTTGCCGCCGGTCAGCGCCCGGGTGGCGTCTTCGAGCAGGTGGCCGTGGTCGGCGGTGACCACGATGACGCGGCGGGCCTCGCGGGCCTCATGCAGCAGCGGCAGCAGCAGGCGCAGGTCGTCCAGCGACCATCGCTGGTGCAACTGGTCCGGGCCGCTCAGGTGGTCGTCCACCGCGTTGTAGACCACACCGACGACCCGGGGCCCAGTGGCGGCCAATGCCGCGCGCACCGTGAGCGACAGGTTGGTCTCTTCCGCCAGATCACCCTTGTGGAACAGCCGTGGCGGTGCTTCGGGTCTGCTGTGGGCCAGCAGGGCTTGGTGGCGGACGAATTCCGACTTCTCCTGGCCACTCGCACCGGTGGTGAGGCGGCCGCAAAGCAGGCTGGCCCGGCTGACTTCGGTGATGGTGGGCAAGGCGGCCACACCGACCAGCGCGCGCCCGAGGTCTGTCCGCACCACCTCGGTCCAGCCCAGGCGGGCAACCTGGGCCAACAGCTCCCGGCAGATGCTGGTGCTCAGCCCGTCCATCACCAGCAGCAGCACCGACTGGGTAGCCGCCAGTGGGGCCAGCACCTGCTCCAGCACCCGCTCGACCGGCACGGTGCGGCCGCCGAGCGCTCCGCTGGCGTGTGACCTACTGGCGTGTGACCCGCGGGCGTTCCAGTCGACCAGGTGCTGGGCGAAGGTGCGCGCGAAGGCATCGCGGCGGACGATCACGGCGTCGCGGACGGTGGCGTAAGCGCGGGACAGCTCCGGCAGGTCATCGCCCCCGAGCAGGCGAAACCGGGCCCAGTCAAGGAAGGCCCCGTCGTCGGCCTGCCAGGCCACCGCGTCCGGCAGCGTCTCCGCATGGGGCGCCGGACTGCACAGCCAGCGGGCGATGCGCCGCGACATCTCGACGCGGTCCATGCGCTGCGGTTGCGTGGCGCCAAGCCGGTGTCGCAACACCTCGTCTGCCTGGCGTTCCACGTCGGCCAGCCGGGTGGTGTCGGGTGCCTGCACATGGTCGGACAGGGTGGCGGCATAGCGGCGCATGCGCTGGGCCAGGCCTTGTGGCAGGGCGTCGCTCAGGTGGGCGTGCTCGCCGATCTGCAACTCGACCAGCAGCGCATCCGCCCGTTCGAGCAGGAGCCGGCCCAGTTCCGGGCCAAGGCCCGCCAGCGCCTGCTCGGCTGCGTGGGCCCAGGCCCGCCCGTCCGCACGGGCCACGGTGCGGCCCTCGACATAACGTTCCAGCCGGATCGCGGCCGCCCCCAGCGCGGTCAGCCCTTCCTCCTGCGCCGCGAACACCACCCCGCAGGCCAGCCCCAGCGGCAACGCATCGGCGGTGCGCCCCCCTTCGACGCAGGCCAGCACGAGTGCCCCCGTCGATCCGGCGGCGTCGGCGAGCCACTGCAGCACATCCCGCCGCGGGGCCGCTGGCAGCAGGTTCAGCGACACCTCCGCCCGCGGCTGCGCCGACCATTGCAGCAGGGAGACCGTGTCCGGCCGCGCCGACGGCAGGCCCAGAAAGCGCCGCAGCACCTCCCGCCATGCCGTGTCCAGGTCGAGGAAGCCGCTGGTGACGGCGGGGTAGGGGCCTTGCGCCGTGCCGTCGATCAGCCACTGCGGCATCCACGGGTAGCGGCCCAGGCGGGCGTCGGTGTCGTGGGCCTGGAAGAGCTGGCGCACCATGTCCCAGCCTTCGGGCTGGAACACCTGCCCGCGGAACAGCCGCGCGGCGATGTCCTCGGCGACCTCGTGTGTGCGCAGGGGCGTGAGCAGCAGCAGGCCGAGCCCGGTGGTGGCAGCGTCTTCTTCTGTGCCGCACAGGGCCTCCCGCATCGCCAGCGACGACTCGCACCAGCGCAGCGCAAAGGTGCGCCCGCGCTGGCTGACCGTCTCGGGCCAGGGCTGGCGGGTGGCGGCGCGGATGGCCACGGCCGAGGCCCGGGCATCGCTGGCCAGCAGGCGATCGAGCTGCGCGGTGATCTGGGCGGTGGACAGGCTCATGGCCGGGTGCTCTTGCGTTCCAGGCGCCAGCTCAGGGTCAGCTCCAGGTCGTGTTCACGGCTCATGCGGGTTTTCAGCGCGTCCAGGGCTTCGGTCGCTGCGGTGCCGCTGAGCTGGCTGCGCTGGGCTTCCTCCACCAGCACGGTGCAGGCTTGTGGCGGCGGCGGGGGCAACACGATCGGCGGGGGTGGAGGCGTCGGTACCGGTGGTGACACCGTGGGACCGATGTGGGGCGGTACAGGCGAGACCACAGGCACGGGGGCCGGCGCCGGCGCCACGGCCGCCAGCAGCCGCATCGCATCGCGTTCCAGCTCCGTCAGGCGCGCCCGCAGTGGCACCACATGTTCATCGCTGGTCAAGACATCCGCCAACCGGCTCGTCAGCGCCATGGCGGCGTCACGTCGGTGGTCCTGCAGCGGTCGCACGGTCTCGAACAGCGTCCAGGGTCCGCTCGACAGGCCATCGGCACAGACCGCGGCGGTGGCCATGGCCTGACTGACCGCGGCTTCGGACGTCAGCAGCACGGCCGTGGCCAGGGTGCGCACCACGCTCTCTTCCGGCGCCTGGACCAGCGCGGCCAGCAGGGCCTGGGCCGACTCGGCTGTCTGCTGGCGTGCGCTGGACACGTCGGGGGCCCAGGTCATCGTCCGACTGCGCAAGCGGCTCACGAGCTGGCCGACTGCGTCGCGCCGGTTGACCGCGGCCTTGCGCAGGTCTTCGGTGAGCCGGCCGGCGTTGGCGGCGTTCAGCGTCAGGGCCGGTGTCAGGCCGAACAGCCGACCGGCACGCTGTCGCGCAAGCTCCCAGTGCGCCGGCTCGGGCAGCACCTGCTCGCGCAGTTCCATGTCATCGCTCAGCGCGCTGTCGATGCCGACCTCCACTGGGCCTCCGCGCAGCATGAAGCGCCGGTTCGATTGCGCAGCAAACACGAGGATGATCATCCGGCGCAGTTCCTCCACCAGCCCCATCGGGGTGGGCGAGTCGATCCACTGGCGCAGCCGTCCCACCGTGACCGGGCCGCCGCCGTCGCGGGCCAGGCAGCGGTTGAAGTGGCTCAGCCAGTGCGGCTCCACCAGCAGCGGGTGCTCGCCCATCTGGCCGATCCGGGCCGGCCCGACGACCGCGCGCAGCAGGCGCCGCATCGCCGCGTCGTCCACCAGCGTGCGCCCGCCCGGCGCCTCGATCGCCTGCAGCAGCACCGGCCAGAGCTTGCGCACCAGGCCGGGCTTGATCTCGGTGTCGAACTCGGGGTGCGCCGGGAACTGGTGGGCGAAGAGCTGTCCGAGCAACTGGTCGAACGCGCCCCGGAAATCCGCCCCCACCGGTGGCCGTGGCGACAGCGTCGTGTCGAGCGACTGGAACTGCTGGTCCGGTGCGAGCGGCTCGGTCACGGCGTCGCGCGGCTCGGGGCTGAGCCCGTAGGCCACGTCGAGCTGCGAGCGCAGCTTCAGGCGCAACTGGTCGAGCTGGTTGCGGGCCAGGGCCTTGGCCTGCACCCGGTCCACGAAGGACAGGTGGCTGGCGTAGGAGTCGAACCGGTCGCCCTGCAGCACATGGTCCAGCACCACCAGCCGCCCCAGGTCGGACAGCGCCTTCGGGCTCAGCGCCGAGGGCAGCCAGACCAGCGTGCGCGTGTCACCGCCGCGGTACTCGCGCAGCCGGGCCAGCGCGTCCTTCGGGCCGTGGTGGCTGTCGTCGAAGGGGAAGTCCAGCACCACGCTCCAGCCCTCGCCGCGTCCGCGCAGCCGGTCGTCGGCCAGGTCGCGCACGTTCTCGAACAGCAGGTCGATCTCGCGCCGCGTGCCGCGCCAGTCGAAGGCGTAGCGCACGAACAGGCCCGCGCCGTCGCTGATGCCGAGCTGGTCGAACAGCGTCTCGCGCACCTTGCGGCGGCGGTTGCCGGTGTTGTCGTTGGCCTCGGCCGCGCGCAGGATGGGCTCGATGTCCACGCCGGTCACCTGGATCGAGACCACCGCGTTCACGTCGTCGGTGATCTTGATCTCGCCGATCTCCGAGGCCCAGTCGCGGCACTTGCGCATCACGTCCTGCGACTCGCGCCCGGGGATGGGCGAGCGGAAGGTGCCGTGGTTGAGCGCGGCCAGCCGGGTGGCGGTGAGTGCCTTGAGCGATTCGACCTCGGGCACCAGCGCGCCGAGCAGCAGCGTCTTGAGCAGCCGGGCGTCGTTGCGCAGGTTGCGGGCCGCGGTCGCCTCGGCCTGACCCAGCTTGATTGCTTCCCAGGTCACGCCGTGCTGACGCTCCAGCATCGGCAGCAGGCGCTGGCCGTACAGGCGCTTGGCGTTCTCGAAGTGCAGCCGCATGCCTTCGGAAAACGGCTCGTCCCCTTCGGTGATCGCGTCCCACAGGTCGCCGACCGGGATCAACTGCCCGAGTGCCAGGTCCTCGCGCCGGTCCACCAGCAACTGCAGCATCAGCTTCAGCGCCGTGCGCTCGCGCTGCAGCGCCGCCGACACGGCGATCAGCGTCTGCACCAGCGCGGGCGAGAACGGGTAGACCTTGCGGAACATCTCCCGGTCGGCGGTGGTGGTCAGCAGCGTGTCGAGCACGTCCTTGCGCACCCGCAGCGTGTCGTCGAAGGCGCTCTGCAGCGTCAGCCGGGCGGCTTCGCTCACCGGCCTGAGCACGCGCTTCTCGGCGATGGCGGGCAGGTTGCGGTCCTCCAGCGTGATGCGGTGGAACCGTGCCTCCCAGTGCTTGAGCACGTCGCTGAACTGCACCTGCACCGAGCCGGCCAGGTTCTCGCCGACGAGGTCGCGCAGGTCGCGCTGCCGGGCGACGAAGCTGACCAGCGGGATCGGCCGGTCGGCGTTGGTGGCCTCGACCAGCTTGACCAGCTTGGTGCCCTCGCGGCTGACGAAGCCCACGTCCGCGGCATGGCTGGCCAGCCACAGCACCAGCTCGTCGAGAAAGAGGATGACCGCGTCGTAGCCCAGGCGCTGGGCGTGCTTGCTGAGGATGGACAGGCCGTCGTCGAGCGAGACGTAGGACTCCCCCGTGCCCGCCAGCGTGCGGTAGGCCGAGAAATACTGGCTGATCAGGTCGCTCACCAGCCGCGCACGCTCTTCGCCGTTCGGTGGCTCCAGTTGCGCGGCATCGAAGCTCGTCGCGTCCCAGCCGCTGTCGAAGTCGCCCCAGCCGTGGCCGGTGTCCGCCGTCGCCTCGCTGGGCTGCCGGGGCGCCTGGTTGAGCTGCTCGAAGAAGGCGGCGTCGCCCATGCGCAGGCGCAGCTCCCGCGCATCCCGGAACAGCCCTTCGGCCAGGTAGAAGCCGGGCACCGGTGCGTCCGGGTGGCGCTGGCGGACAAACTCGGCGTACTGCCCCAGGATGGCCGACTCCATGTCGCGCGCGCCGATCATGTGGTACGGCACCAGCAGGAAGCGCCGCCCGGTGGTCCAGCCGTGGCGGGCCACCACGTCGGCCAGCTCGGGCGTGGCGCGGGCCTGGGTGTTGCCGGCCAGCAGCAGGTTCAGCACCGCCATGAAGTGGCTCTTGCCCGAGCCGAAGCTGCCGTGCAGGTAAGCCGCCTTGCTGCCACCCGTCTGCACCGCCTGCTGGATGAATCCCAGCGCGTTGCTGAACGCATCGACGAGTTGCGGCGTCACGACGTAGTCGCGCAGCGTCTGCTCGGGCTGCGTCACGCCCTGGCTCAGTTGCAGGACGAAGTCGCCCTGGTGGACCCGCTCGGGGATGTGGATGAGGTCTTTGAGCAAGGTCATGTCAGGGCTGGGCAATCTGGACAAAGGAGCTGAACATCGGATTCGAAAGCAGTCGGGCATGGTCGATCAGCACCACGCGCGGCACGTCCACCAAGGCGAGGCGACCCTGCAGGCGGGCGTTCAGGCTGTCGCGCAAGCCCTGCAGATGCACGGTCAGGGCGGGCGGCAAGTCCACGGCGATCACCACCTTGAGCGGCAGCGGCTGGCGCGCGGCCTGGGGCAGCAGCGGCGAGAGCGTGCGGCCCCAGTCGGTGCCAGCCCAGGCGGCGGCCAGCATCAGCAGCGTGTCGGTGACCTTGTCGAGCAGCGCCTGAAAGCGAAACGGGGCGGCGCGACCCTTGGTCGGCATGAAGTCCGGCCCGGTGAGCGTCTCGGTGACCTGCGCGTAGCTGCGCACCTCCAGCAGGATCAGTCGGCCCTGGCCGTCGATCCAGGCGAAGTCCATCTCTTTGAGGTGCTGGCCGCTGAGGGCGCGGTAGGGCGCCAGGTCGGCGAAGCGGAAATGCTGGTCGTCGGGCAGCGTCAGGCGCAGCCCGGATTCTTCGTAGGTGGCCACGCGCTCAGGCCCCCAGGTCGAGCTGCACGTCGCGGTCGAACAGTCGCAGCGACTCCTCGACGATCGGGTTCATCGGCAGGCCCTGCGCCAGGCGGGTCACCGTGCCGGTCACGCCGCCCCCGTCCGGCTGCTTGCGCAGGTCAAGCAGCGCGTAGTCGGTCGCCTTCTCGCGGGCCAGTTGCTCCAGCCGCTTGAGCAGGAAGTAGCTGTGGGTGGTCAGGTAGACCTGGATGCCCGACTGCGCGAACTCGTGCAGCATCTCGGCGAACAGCACGATCGCCTTCGGGTGCAGGTTCACCTCCGGCTCGTCGACGAACAGCATGCAGCCGCCGGCCGGGGTCAGGCGCCGGTTGCGCATCAGCCGCGAGAGGATGCCGATCTTCTTGATCCCCTCGGCGGTCTGGTGCATGTTGAAGCTTTCCTTGCCGCGCCGGAAGACGATGGTGCCGTCCTTGTCCATCTCGACTTCGCCGCCGCCGGTCACGTCTTCGAGGTGGCGGAACACGTTCTTGATGTTGTCCTGCCACTTGCCGGCGGTCGGGGGCTGGCGGTAGTCCTGGACGAGGTCGTAGTAGGTGTCGTCGAACGAGGCGATTTCCTGCGATTCGCGGGTGGCCACGATGGCGTCGAAGATCGACAGGATTTCCTTCGGCGGCAGGAAGCTGGCCTTGTGAGAGGCCAACTCGGGCAATGCTCGAAGACTGAGTTCGGTGATGCGTACAGTGGTATCGCGACCAAAACCAAACTGCAGTACACCTTCATCGCCCCAACGCAAATCTACCTGCAGGCGCTGGCGCGATCCGCGCGACACCAAGCGTCCCAGTTCCATTTTTTGTGGAAGAAATGTCCAGCGAAGCTTATTGGCTAGCAGATCCCCTAATTCTCGCGGCGCGGGTCCGACCTGCTTCTTCAGATGTTCCTCGATTGATCGGGTCATCGCGTAGAGCAGCTTGAGCAGGTGCGTCTTGCCGGTGTCGTTCTCGCCAATGATGACGTTCAGCGACGAGTGCGCCCGCCAGTCCAGCGGCTGCTGGAAGGCGACGAAGTTTTCGAGGCACAGGGAGGTGAGGCGGGTCATGGCGGCCAATCTGTTATCTGAACGAACATGTGGCGATGACGTGTTAAAAAATCGAAGATTTTTAACGTATCAGGAGATCCGTCCCCGCCTGGGGTAGTTCTTCGGTCAGCTCTGGATGTCCGAGGCGGGCGCCTTGACCGAGGCCCGGGTGCGCCGTTTTGGCGTGGCATCCGGGGCCGCCGGAGGTGGCCCCTTCTTGAGGTCGTGGAAATGTACGGTCGGCAGCATCGCCGGACCGGCCGACATGCGAGAGGTCAGCGTGAGCACCTGCTCGCGGATGGCCGACCACAACAGCGAGGCGCCATTGACCGAGGCCAAATCTTGCGACGGTCCGAGTTTTTCAGCGCCATGGGGAATGGCCACGACTCCGCCGACTTCGATGTCGATCTGATACGGCGAGAACGTCTGTCCAGTTTGTTCCGGCAGCGGAACGTTATCGACCACGACCCGCAGATTGACTCGGTACAACTGGCCTCGTTCGTGGTCCGGATCTACTTCCCCAAAACTGAATTCGGTGGCGATGTTCACCCCATCGAACACAAAGACATGCGTGAACGGGTTGAGTGGCTCGGCTGGAGCGTGAGCCGCGTCGATTTCGACCCGGACCCGGGTGAAGGCCACTTGCAATAATTGAACGGGACTGAATTTCATGATGCGTCAGCGCACAGGTCGCGGTCTGCTTCACGGGATGAGCTGATCGTGAATGAACTGCGATGCAAGTCGGCAGGGACGCTGCCCAAGGAGGGAAGGACAACATGCTGTGCCGGATGTTGCTTTTCCCGCTCCCGCTGCGCGTCTTCGCAGCGTTCCTTCCACAACGGAATGTCGACCCCCGCCTTGTCAGCCAGTGCCTTGAGAAATTCGGGATGCTCGATGGCCATGCGCAGCAGCAATGTCGTGCTGTCATCCGGATAGGTGGCCTCGTTTTCGTAGCGTGAGAACGCGATCTTGCTCTTGCCAAAGATCAGGCACGCCTGCTGCTGCGTCAGGCCGTAGCGCAGTCGCAGCGCCACCAGGTCTTCCCCGAGCAGCAAGTTGCCATAGTGCCTTCTGCGGGCAGCCAGACGCTGCAAATTCTCGTCATGCTGCGCGGCACGGATGGTCGTGATGCCGCAGTGGTCACACTCCGACGTCAGCACCTCGACCTGCACGAGCCGGCCTCTTGGGTGGAACTCGCGTTGCGCCGTGGCGGGGTGCAGGTGGCCTTGTCGGCAAGCAGGGCAGATCGGGCGTGTGGGCGTGTTCATGGTGTGGTGATCTGGGTTCAACGCGACGGATGACATGAGACGAGAACGATGGACAACACCTCATGCGCATCAAGCGAAAATTTCAGATAGATCTCGGTCCCGTGGCGATGGCGTTGCTGCCGCACGGTGTCATAGCGCATCACGTAAGCATCACAAGGCACGGTGCGACCACCGTTGATGTCGCACCACTCGGCGTTGTGGAAGTCTTGGGCCGCATCCAGGCAGACGAACATTTGCAGAACATCGGCGGTGCTCCATCGGTACTTGGTTCGATCGCGTTCGCTGCCAGAAGTGGCGAACCACACGTTGTCCTGATCGAACTGCCCTGTCTTCAGCAGGGCCTGCAAGCGTGGCAAGTCGATCAGCGGACCACCCCGAATCATTCGGGTGTGCGGGCGGTCAGGGTCACAAGGGGTCAGGGAACTGGGCTGTATTCGCCAGTAGCTGGAGGAAGAGTTTATCACCGTGATAAATCCTGGGTTGTCGTATTGGTCACACGGCTGCGCACTGCCTGCGCTCAAGTCTTCGCTTTCCTCCCGCGCTTCTTCGCCACCACCACCGGCTGCCACCCCCGCAGCTCCTCCAGCGTGAACCCCAGCGCCCGCGCCTCGTCGCGCACGAAGGCGGCGTAGTAGTCGCCCATGCGTTCGCCGAAGTCGGGGTTGATGGCGTTGTGCCACTGCTGGAGCCAGGGCACGAGTTCGTCCAGCGCGGCCAGCAGGGGCTGCAGGCGCTCGGGCGGCCAGCCTTCGGTGTCCTTCATGTCGAGGAAGTAGCCGGCCACGGCGGTCGCCTGCTGCAGGTGGTTCCAGCCGGCCCAGGCCACGGGCAGGCTGCCGTCGGCGCCGCGTTCGCAGCCGGGGTGGCTGGTCCAGCGTTCCTTGGGCACGTCCAGGCCGCCGCGCAGGCGCCAGAGGTCGGCCTTCAGGAAGTCCTTGCTCTGGTACTTGGGCGGGACGGGGATGCGGCCGACTTCGGCTTCCTGGCGTTCGGCGGTCTGGGTGGCGATTTCGGCGGCGAGGGCCTTGTCGATCCACGCGCGGGCGGCGTCGGTGGTGTCGCTGCCGAAGCGGTCGCGGGCCTGGGTGGCGAGTTCGCGGCGCCAGTCGTCGGCGTTGTCGGCGACTTCGGCTTGGATGCGGTCCTCGCGGCGTTGCAGAGCCCACGTCGCCTGCCACTGGGCGCGCTTGCGCAGGCCGGTGTCGGTGTAGCGCTGCACGGGCAGGGCGGGCACGGACTCGGCGGCGACGAGGTCGGCCACCAGCGCGGCGGGGTCGAAGTCGGGGTGGCCGGTGTAGAGGGCGGCCAGCGCCATGAAGGCGGGGTCGTGCTGCTGGACGGCGTCGGCGAGGCGGCGGGTGGTGGTGAGTTGCGGGGGCTGGTCGGGGGTGGCGGGCCAGAGGGCGGGGGCTTCGAGGCGGGCGAGCAGGGCCTCGCGCAGGGCGTCCTGTTCCAGCGTGTGCCAGGCGGGGGCGTTCCAGCGGCGCTTGTACTCGGGGCGCTCGATCAGGCCGATCGACTTGTCGGACTCGATCAGCGCGATGCGGCGCTCGACGACGCGGCGGTAGGCGGCGGGCCAGTGGGCGGGGATCTCGGTGACGGGGGTGGAGCCGTGGCGCTCGAACCAGGTGGTCTGTTCGCGGCCGGCGGCGATGCGGCGGGCCAGCACGATCTCGAACGCCCGTTCGCCCAGCGCGACCTCCACCGGGTCGGCGTATTCCACTTCGTCGCTGCTCACCCCCGCGGGCAGTAGGCCGTAGAGGCGGTAGCAGCGCCAGTCGAGTTCCTCCTGCGCGGCGATCATCTGGCGGCGCAGGCGGGTGGCTTCGGTTTGGGCGGTGGTCAGGCTGGAGCGGGTGGGGAGCTGGTTTGCGGCCAGCAGGGCTGCGGGTTGAGTTGCAGTGAGATGGGTAGCGAGGGTGTCGATTCGAGTTCCGAGATCGATCGGGCGCAGTGCTGTGATCGGAAACTCGGCCACGTTGCTGGCATTGATGGCGTAGCGCATTTCATAACGCTCATCAGCCCCGGCAACGTCAGCCCCTGGTCGGCCCTTGTTGTGGCAAACCTGCTGCAACCAAAAACACGCCACCGACGAATTCAGCAGCCCGAGCAGCCCCAGGTGCTCGTCTTCCGTGGCGCCGGCGGGCAGCTTGATCACCGGGGCGGTCTGCTTGAAGACCTTGCCGCCGCGGTCTAGGACGAAGTGGTTGTGGGTGGCGATTTCGGCGAAGGTGATCGTCAAAGGAATTTTCAGCTTATGCGCGGTGAGCCGACCGTATTCCCACCACTTCAGGCCCGATTCAACCTTGGTTTGCTTACCGAACATCTTGTTGTTGGACAAAGAGGTTCGGTATGCCCACATATAACCGTGTTCTCTTTCGAGACCGGGTAAATCAATCGGCGAAAAATTTTGATCGTAAGGAAATAACGCCGCGTCACCTATCGCATGTGACCAGTCTCGCAACTCATCACCGCTGACCATTCCACGCACGTTTTCTGGGTTGATGCCATACCGCGTGAAGGTCGATGGAGGAACTACAAAAACATCGTCTTCTAGCGTGAACGATGTGATTCCAATTGAATCCGTGATCGAACTCAACGTAGTTCGGTCTCCTTCAATTTCTTCTTTCAAGTCGGCCGCGCCGCCACCGCCAATGCTCCACGGGTGTTTTGCAAACGTCGCCCGCGACGTATCCGCCACGCTGACGAAATCACTTTCGCTGCCCGCCCGGTCCATCTGCCCGACGATGGCGCTCCAGACCAGACCATGCGCGGGATCGTCCGGCGTGGACGGCTCGCCCTTGATGCCCATGACCGTGCGGACCTCAGTAGCGACCGGCGCCCGGTGGCGGCCGAACAGGATCACGGTCGGCGTGCCGTGGCCGGGGATGTAGGCGCCGGAGGTATCGACCACATGCGTCAGGTCGAGACGTGGCAGCACTTCCTCGATCAGCTTCGAGCCGAACTCGCGCTTCATGAACGAGTTCGCCGTGATCAGCCCGACAAACCCCGCCGACTGCCCATCCCGCCCCGTCACCGCCAACTCAAAGAACCGCTCCGTGAACGGCGCCCCGAGCGAATACTTCATGTGGCAACTGGCGTACTTCAAGCGATACGCCTTGTTCAGCGCCGCATCCTTGACCACGATGTACGGCGGATTGCCCACCACCGCGTGGTACTGCCGCCCGAGGATCGCCTGCACCTGCGCCAGATCCTCGCTCGCATAGGCGTGCGCCAGCCCCGTGTCGGCGTGCGCCTCGGCCATGTCGAACAGATCGCCCGTGCCCTTGGCCCCGAAGCGCGTCCCGTGCAGCAGGCTGTCGCCGATCGCCACCGGAATCCTGAAATCCGGCGCATCCACCAGCCGCGCACACCCGCTCACCCGCAAGGCCGCCACCAGCAGCCGGAATCGCGCGATCGCCACCGCGAACGGGTTCAGATCGACCCCCGCCACCGCGTCCAGCGCCCGCTGCGCGACATCGCGCACATTGCGCCCCGGCTCCGCCTGCGCCCACGCCCGCACCAGCCGCTCGAACCCGCCCAGCAGAAAGTGCCCCGAGCCGCAGGTCGGATCGATCATCCGCACCGCATGCAACCCGAACTCCCGCAGCGCCGGCGTCAGCGTGCGGTCCAGGATGAATTCCTCGACGAACTCCGGCGTCTGCAGCAGCGCATACCGCTTGCGCGTCGCCTCCGACAGGTCCTGGTACAGATCGCCCAGAAAGCGCGTGTTCCACTCGGCGTCGGTGAAGTCATGCACCAGCGCCCCGGTGTCCGGGTCCACCTGCTGCCAGAACTGCAGCAGCCGCTGTGCCTGCGCCCCGCTCAGCCCCAGGCGGAACACGGGGTTGTGCGCCTCGTCAAAAAACGTCTGCAAACCCGGCAACGCCCCCGCCTCGCGGAACGCGGCCAGCAGGTAATCGCGGTCGGTGTGCAGCGGCTCGGCGCGGAAATACGCCTCGTGCCGGTCCCGCGCCAGCGTCAGCCGGTCCGTCTGCGGCGGCCCCGCCAGCCACGGCCGCGCCACCAGCCCGTTGTCCTCGATGAAGCGCAGGAACACGCCGCTCAGCAGCCAATGCACCCCCGCTTGCGTGATCACCGCGTCGGCCCAGCTCTCGAAGGTCTCGGCCGTGCGGTCGGCCACCCGCGCGGCGTCCCACTCGGCGGTGAGGTCGGCGCGCAGGGCGTGGTCCTCGGCGATGCGCTGGCGCAGGTCGTCTTCGGTGAGCTTGAGCTGGCGGGTCAGGTCGGCCAGCAGGCGTTGGGCGTGGATCATGGTGGAAAAAGCTCCCCGTTCGGTTTCTTGTCGTCGTGTGGCGGGCGGCGGGCCATCGGGCCCCCATCCCTTCAGGTCTGGTCAGGTCAGATCGGTGTGGCGGCGCGGTGCTGGTTCTCGATCCACGCTTGCGGCAGCGCGACCGTGTGGCCGTGCTGCAGGTGGTTGACCAGCGGCACCGGCTGGCCATCGACCATCGGCAGACCGGTGCGCATTGTCGGCAGCAGCAGCCACGCGCCGGGTGTGCGCCCGGGCCGGCCGGCCGCCTGCTCCAGCTCGGTGACCAGCCCCATCAGCCCGTAGCGCGCCAGCAGCCCGACGTTCACCACCAGCCGCGGCCCCGGGCTGTCCAGCAGCGCCGCCCGCAGCCCCGGCAGCGTGCGCTGCACCAGGCGCTGCAGGTTGAGCCAGTCGCGCGTGGTCGGCTCCGCCGCATCGGCGCGCAGCACGACCGACCAGTCCACCCGCGCCGCCGCCGCCTGCGCCTTCAGCGCCGCGAGCAGCAGCGCATCCACGCTCAGCCGCTGCAGATCACCCGGCCCCGCGCCACCGAAACGGCGCAGCAGCTCGGCCTCGGCCCGCTGCGCCAGCCGCGGCGCGGCGGTGAGCACCAGCAGCCCGCCCTGGCGCCGGCTGCGCTGCAGGCGCGCCTCCACCTCGGCGGCGTCGGCCAGCAGCGTGTCGTCCAGCGCCGCCGCGCCGTGGCTCAGCCGGGTCGGCAGGCGCGAGAAGGCGGTGGTCAGACCGGCCGTGGCGCCCCGACCAAGCAGGGCGCTGCAATAGGCGCCGTCATGCCCGGCGGCGGTGGCGTCCCAGTGCAGCGGCGCGCCGGCTTCTTCGAGCAGCCGGTCCAGCGCCGGCCGCTCGGGCAGCGCCGCCGCCTCGGGGTAGCGGCCCCGCACCCGCGCCTGCAGATCCACCGGCCGCAGCTCCCGCACACCCACCAGCGCGCCCAGCGACTGCCGCAGCGCCTGCAACGCGGACATGCCGCGCGGATACAGCTCCTGCCGACTCGACAGCGCCGCTCGCCGCGACGCCGACGCCGCCAGCCGCAGCAACCGCCCGGCCGGCAGCACCAGGGCAGACCCCGCCGCCACCACGGACCCCGGCCCCTGCAAGCCCGCCGGCAAGGGCACGCCTTCCAGCGTCTCCAGCACCCGCTGCGGCGGCAACAACGGATCGGCCGCCGCGCAGGCGTCCGCCGCCGCGCCAAGCTGGCGCGCGTAGTCCGCCCAGGCCGCCGCGCGGGCGATCAGCGGCGCGCCGCCCGCGTGGTCGTGCGCCTCGAAGCGGGGCGTCTCCAGGTTCGACTCGGCCTCGACCGCCGCCCGCAGCACCGCCGTCGCCAGCCGCAGCCGCTCCACCTCGTCCCGCGCCGCACAGCCGCGCAGGCTCAGCAGCGCCAGGGCGGCCTCCTGCGCGCTCATCACCTGTCCCTGGCTCACCAGCAGCGCGTCGAGCTGGACCCGCAGTTCGGTGAACGCGGGGGTCTTGAGCCAGCGCTCGCGGGCCTTGAGCACGGTCGTGGTCAGCGTGCTGCGCACGACGTCGCTCGCCTCGGCCGCTTCGCCCAGCGTCGGCCAGCGGCCCGCCGGCACCGCGTCGTCCAGCCCGAGGTAGTGGGCCAGCGCCGCTTCCTCCGGCCGGTCGTCCCCGGCCGGGCGGCGTGGCAGCAGCAGCGTGGCCAGCTCGTTGACGCTGACAGCGCCGTCGGCCGACTCGTCGGCGTCGTGCGCGGTGTGGCGGCCCTGGGGCAGGTCGGGGCGCAGCCGGGCCAGCTCCTTGGCCGTGAGCCGGATCTCCTTGCGCACCCGGTCGCCCACGCCGCGCAGGTAGCGGAACTTGATCCGATCCACCGCCAGCAGCTCGCGCGCGTTGTGGACGCCCATGCGGTCGAGCACCTCCTGCGCCGCCGCGCTGTAGCCCAGCTCGGCCATCGTGGTGCGCAGGGTGACGGTCGGGGCCAGTGCGGCTAACCCAGCCTGCGCATCGGGCGTGGCCGGGTGCAGCGTGGCGCGGGCGGTGAAGATCGCGTCCCAGGCGCGCAGCATCTCCTCGGCGTTGTCGTGGCGTTCGCGCGGGTCGCGCCGCAGCGCGCGGGTGAAGAAGGCCCCCAGCCCGTCGCGCATGACCGGGTCGAACACCTCGCGCTCGATGGTGGCCTCGACCTCCAGCATGGCCGGCGAGGTCCGCCCGTCGCCCCAGACCGGCGGCTGGCCGACCGCCATCTCGTACAGCGTCACCGCCAGCGCGAAGCGTTCGGCATACAGATCCCAGCGCGGCGGCCGGCGCAGCGACAGGAAGGGGTCGAGGTAGGGCGGCGTGCCGGCGGTCAGGTTGGTCAGCGGCGTGCGGCACAGCGAGAAGTCGAACAACACGAGCTGCAGTTTGCCGGTGCGGGTCGCGCTGACGCCGATGTTCTCGGGCTTGATGTCGCGGTGCGCGACGCCCTCGCTCTCCAGGTGGTTCACCGCCTCGATCAGCTCGCGGCCGAAGCGCTGCAGCAGGTCCAGCGACAGCCGGCCCTCGTGGCGCAGCAGGGCCGCCAGCGTCTTCTCGCCCGCGTTGCGCAGCAGCAGCGCGGTGCGCCCGGCGACGCTGAGCGTCTCGCGGTGGGCGACGATGTGCTGGTGGTGCAGCCGGGCCAGCACCTCGCCTTCGGCCACCAGCCGCTCGTTGTGCGCGACATCCAGCGCCACCTTGAGCACGAGATCCTCGTCACTGCCGTCGCGCCGCACCAGCAGCGCGTCGCTGGACGATCCCCGCCCGAGCCGCTTCACGACGCTGAAGCCGCCTTCCAGCCGGTCGCCCGCGCTGGCCGACGAGGGATCGACGGTGGCTTCGGGGTCGGGTGTGGTGAGCGCATCCTCGACCTGGTCCAGGTCATCGAGGAAGCCTTGCACGGTGTCGTAGCGGGCGAAGACATCCGGGCAGGTGGCGTACTGGATCAGCTCCTGCAGCTTCGCGGTGCAGCCGTCCATCACATCCGACAGCCGCAGGCCCTGGCCGATGCGCAGCTTCTCGTCGAGCGCGAGCACGGACTCGGCCGGCGGCTGGCCGCTGAAGACGAGGTAGGCGATGCAGCCGAGCGAGAACACGTCCAGGCTGGGGCCGTGGGCCGGGTCGCCGCGGGTGGTTTCCGGGGCGAGGTAGACCAGGCCGGGGTCTTCGACGTAGTCCTCGACGTGGCGGGTGCCGGTGGTGTGGTGCAGGGTGTCGGGGGCGCCCGCGTCGGCGCCGCTGGAGGCGTTGCGCGAGGCGGTCTGCCAGTTCGTCAACCGCAGCGTCAGCGCGCCGCCCTCGGCACCCGGCACACCGTGGACGAGCACGCTCTGCGGCCCGAGCGCGCGGTGGACAAGGCGCTTGCCGTGGGCGTACTGCAGCGTCTCGGCGAGGTCGCGCACGAGCTGCAGCCGCTGCGTCAGCGTCAGGCGCGCGCCGTGGTCGCGCACCAGGTGGTCGAGCCGCACCGCGTCAGGGTCGTGCTCGAACAGCAGCGCCGGGCCGAGTTCGGTGTCCTTGTAGTCCTTGGCCTTGAGGATGCCGGGATGCTCGATGCCTTCGAGCACCTCGAACTCCCGCCGCGCCTGCCGAGTCCGCGCCGCGCGGGCCTCCGGGCTGGACGCGCCGGCCACGGTGTAGATGCGCACGCGGCGGTGGATGGTGTCGATCGAGACATGCTGCGCGGCCCAGTCCTGGAAGCCGTCGCCCTCGGCCAGCAGCGCGCCGAGCTGGTAGTCGCCGACCTGGCGGTGCTTGTTCGACGGGCGGATGCCGGCTTCCTTCAGGGCGCGGTCGATCGCGCGGGCCTGCTGCGTGTCGATCGGGCTGGCCAGCGGGAGCGCGGTGGTGGTGATGCCGCGGGTCAGCGCCGCGACGATGCCGGGGTCGTCCGGCGTGCCGGGGCGGCCCTGCTGGAAGGTGCCGAGGCGGGCGCGGCTGTCGAGGCGGCAATCCAGGCTGGTGGACGACAGGAACACCGCCGGCTCGACGAACGGCAGGCGCATCTTGGCCTTGACGACCGCCGGCTGGCGCCGCAGCAGGCTGGCCAGGCGCTTGGCCTTGCGGTCGGCCAGGATCAGCGGGTTGTCGGTGGTGAGGACACGGCCGTCGGTGGTCCACGTCCAGGTGTGGACATCGCCGGCCAGCGTGCCGGGCCGGCTCTTGATCTCGACCACGAACAGCCCGGCGCCCGACAGCACCAGCGCGTCCACCTCGCAGACCTTGCCCTGGTCGTCGATGAACTCGAAGTTGGTCCAGACGTGCCACGGGTCGCGGTCGGGCAGGTGGGCGCGCAGCCAGTCCAGCGCCTCGCGTTCCCACGCGAAGTTCGATGCGGCGATGACGTGCCAGCGGGCGGCGCTGAGCGTCATGCGGGGCCTCGCTCGGTGGGGTGGGGGCGTGTCGGAGCGCCTGCTGGAACGTGCTCCAGCAACTCACCCACGCTGCAGCGGAACAGCTTGCACAGGGCCTCGATCGTGGACAGATCGACCCGGGTGGCCGTCTCGCGGTACAGCGCGGCGATGGTGCTGCGGTTCAGCCCCGTCAGGCGTGCGACGTCCGAGATCCGCAGCTTGTCGCGGCCCATGAGGGTGGAGAGGTGGCAGCGCAGCATCGGGGGGACTGTTTTGGCATGTGCGGTGGCGGGGTGGTGCGCAGGATAGCAAATGCAGCCGCCTGCCAGCCAGCCACGGATTGATCTATCGCTCCTTACTCCCCCGGGTAGCGCAGGCCGATCTGCCCCCTGATCGTGTCCAGCGTCTGCATGATCGCAACGCTTTCCTCCGGGGGCAGGATGTCGCCGGCCAGGCTCCCGGCGGCCACCAGCCTTTCGATCTCATCGGCCTGGAATTGCATGCCGCGCCCCGGCACATCGGACACGTAGCGCTCGATCACCCTGTCCTCGCTGTCGAGAAGGCGGAAGGAGGTTGGCGCGTACCAGGTCGCGTCGTATCCGTCCGGCCAAGTCACATTGAATCCTGAGGACCGGACGAGGATGCTTGTGTCCACGAACAAATGCGTGGACACATGGACACTTCTCAGAACGGAACCCAAGACGTTGCTGCAGCGGCCAAGCGTCGCTGGCGGCGGCATTCTCCGGAATTCAAGGCGCGAGTGATCGAGCTGGCGCGGCAGCCTGGCGCATCGGTGGCGGCCGTAGCGCTGGCCAACGGCCTGAACGCCAACATGCTGCGTCGCTGGGTCCACGAAGCCGCGGCCGGCGGTGGGGCATCGAAGGTCGCAGCCACCGGCGTTGCACCGGCACTGGCGGGCTTCGTGCAGTTGCCGATGCGCGAACCCGAGCATCACGCCGTGCTCGATGCCCAACCGGCGCCGCCGGCGGTGCCCCGGCCCTCAGACATCACGGTGGAGATCCACCGCGGTGGCACTACGGTGAACGCCAGGCTGCCCATGGATGAGCGCAGCGCCGCGTGGCTGCGCGAGGTGCTGGGATGATCCGCGTCGATGCGGTATGGCTGGCCGTGCAACCCCTGGACATGCGCCTGGGCACTGAAGCCGCGCTGGCCCGTGTGGTCGGCGTCTTCGGCGCCGCACACCCGAACCATGCCTACCTCTTCGCCAACCGGCGCGCCAACCGCATGAAGGTGCTGGTGCACGATGGCATCGGGGTGTGGCTGGCCGCCCGGCGGCTGAACGCTGGCAAGTTCGTCTGGCCTGCCGACGCCGCGAGTACGCTGGAGCTGACGCGTCCGCAGCTCGATGCCCTGGTGCTGGGTCTGCCGTGGCAGCGCCTGGGCGATGCGGGAATCATCCGCGTGATCTGAGTGAGCGGTTGCGGGCGTCACAGGCAATTGCCGAATGTGCCGATGCGCGAGGCACTCGGGCGCGGCAAGATGGCCGCCCATGATCAGCGCACAGCAACTGGAGGCCCTGGACCCGCCCACGCGGCAGGCGGTGCTGTCGCTGCTGTCCGAGCTGAAGGTCGAACTCAGCGCCAAGGACGCCCTGATCGCGCAACGCGACCGCGAAGCCGCCTTCAAGCAGGCGCTGATCGACAAGCTCACGCACGAGATGGCGGTGCTCAAGCGGCTGAAGTTCGCCGCCACCAGCGAGCGCTTCGCCAGCACCCTGGCGCCCGAGCAGAAGAGCCTGCTGGAGGAGACGCTGGACACCGACCTGGCCGAACTCGAACGGGAGATCGAGCGCGAGCAAGGCCTGGGTGACGACAAGGCCAAGGACAAGTCCGGGAAGAAGACCCCCAAGCGCACCCCGCTGCCACCGCACCTGCCGCGCCACGACGTGCCGCACGAGCCGGCCGACACCCACTGTGGCTGCGGCCAGCCGATGCAGCGCTTCGGCGAGGACGTGGCCGAACGGCTGGACTACCAGCCCGGCGTGTTCAGCGTGGAGCGCCATGTGCGCGGCAAGTGGGCGTGCCGCTGCTGCGAGAAGATCGTGCAGGCGCCAGTGCCGGCCCACGTCATCGACAAGGGCATCCCCACGGCCGGTCTGCTGGCACACCTGCTGGTGGCCAAGTTCATGGACCATCTGCCGCTGTACCGGCAGGAACACATCTTCGAGCGCGCCGGCCACCTGATCTCGCGCTCGACCCTGGCGCATTGGATCGGCGAGTGCGGCGCGCAATTGCAGCCGCTGGTGCAGGCACTGGCCGACGAACTGCGCCGCCATGTCGTGCTGCACGCCGACGAGACGCCGGTGGCGATGCTCAAGCCGGCGCACCTGCGTGACGGCAAGACCCATCGCGCCTACATCTGGTCGTACTGCACCACGAGTGCGAATCCGACCAAGGCGGTGGTGTTCGAGTTCAGCGAGGGCCGCGGCGGCGAGAACGTGCGCGCATTCCTCCAGCTCGATACCCCGCAGGCCTGGCAGGGCACGCTGGTCACCGACGGCTTCAGCGGCTACACCGCCTGCTTCGACAAAGGCGTGACCTCGGCGCAGTGCATGGCGCACGCCCGCAGGACGTTCAACGACCTGTGGGCCAACCACCGCAGCCAGGTGGGCCGCAAGGCGTTGCGCTACCACCAGTGCCTGTTCAGGATCGAGCGCGAGATCGAAGACTTGCCCAGCGGCGAGCGGCGACGCATCCGGCAGCGCAAGTCACGCCGGGTGTTGGCCCTCTTCCAGCGCTGGCTGCTGGCGCAGCGGCAACTGGTGCCACCCGGTTCGGCCACGATGAAGGCCATCGACTACAGCCTCAAGCGCTGGAAGGAACTCACCCGCTTCGTCGAGGACGGCGATGTGCCGATCTCGAACAACTGGGTGGAGAACCACATCCGGCCGATTGCCATCGGCAGGTCGAACTGGTTGTTCGCCGGCAGCCTGCGGGCGGGCAAAAGAGCCGCGGCCATCATGAGCCTGCTGCACTCGGCACGCATCAACGGGCATGAGCCCTGTGCGTACTTCAAGGATGTGCTCGAACGGCTGCCAACGCATCCGGCCAGCCGGATCCAGGAGTTGCTGCCGCATCGCTGGTCGCCTGCTTCCTGAGCGGGGGCGCCCGCTTCGTGTCGGCCGGCACGGTGACTTGGCCGGACGGATACGTCGCATCAATGTCGATGCGGGCCTCGGTGCCCAGGATGGAAGCGACGTTGCGCCCGGCGTTGTCGCTGGAGGAGACCGTCGTCGACATGGCACCGCCGCCGTGGCGGAAGATGGTCGCGACCTCGGCGTCGGCGCCCGTGGCCTTGAACCGCGCCATGGACAGGATCTCCTGCGGCTTGCCCAGAATGTCCCAGGCGAAGGAGACCGGATAGATGCCCAGATCGAGCAGCGCCCCGCCGCCCAATTCGAGCGCGTTGAGGCGGTGCTGGGGGTCGTCGGGCAGATCGTGTGTGCCATTCAGCTTGGCGTTGCCCACGAACAAGTTTTGGGCGGATTTGCCCGACGACATCGAGCAGCCTTGGTCGCTGCACACCTGAGTACCAAGGGTGTCGGGCAATCAGGCGCAATCCCCGCGTGTTTCAATGACCATTCGATACCCCATGACTCGATAGCCGCTCTGCCGTTTTTGCCACATTCTCGACAGCGCTGGGTGTCCGGTATCAACGAAGTCGATGATCCGCACATCGGATTTACTGGCGTGCTCCCGGTGCAGACGACCGGCATACTGCTGCAACGTGCCTTTCCAGGAAACCGGCATGGCCAGTACCAACGTGTCCAAGGCTGGATGATCAAAACCTTCGCCTACGAGTTTCCCCGTTGCCAACAGGATGCGCGGGGCATCCGGTGGCAACTCGTCGAGTTGTGCAACAAGGCTTGACCTCTGCTTGCTGGACATCCGACCGTACAGCACGAACGGAGCCATTGCCTGTCCAATCAAGGCTGCCTGTATCGCGTCTAGGTGCTCTGTTCGCTCCGTCAGCACAAGCACCTTGCGTCCCAGCGTATAGGCGGCAGCCACTTCGTCAGCGATGGCCTGTGTTCGAACCGAGTCATGCACAAGGTGCCGGAAGACTTCCTGAATGCCTGATGTCGGCGGCAGCTCGATGCGCAAGTCCCGGAATCGGGGCACCACCGCCAAGTCGTTTGGGGCACAGTCAGGTCTTGCGGCGGTGTACCGAATGGGCCCACATTGCATGAAGATAATTGGCTGCTGCCCGTCTCGGCGAATGGGCGTGGCTGTGAGGCCGAGCACGAACTTCGCCTTGGTGCGTTTCAGGATGGCGTCGAAAGATGCTGCGCCAACATGATGGCATTCGTCGACGATGATTTGACCGTAGTTCTCGACCAGTGGGTTCACCTCACCCTGGCGAGAGAGCGCCTGCATGACGGCGATATCGATCTTGCCCGTGGGCTTGGCCCTGCCTCCACCGATGCTGCCGACCACGTCATTGCCCACTCCGAGGAAAGCTTGAAGGCGCGCCTGCCATTGCTTGAGCAACTCGTTTCGATGCACCAGCACCAAGGTATTCACACCGCGCCGGGCGATCATGGCGGCGGCCGTTACCGTCTTGCCAAAAGCGGTCGGTGCGCACAGCACACCGACATCGTGATGCAACATCGCCGCGACTGCTGTTTCCTGATCAAGGCGCAGCGTGCCGATGAAGCTGACGTCGACGGGATCCCCGCCATGGCGCTCGTCCTGTAGCTTGCAATCGATGCCATTGTCCTTCATCAACGTCTTGGCCGCGTCAAGGCAACCGCGCGGCAACGCAATGTGCTGGGGGTAGTTTTCCGCACAACCGATGACACGAGGCTTGTCCCACACCGACATCCGCATCGCCTGCGCCTTGTAGAACTCCGGGTTCTGGAACGCTGCCAGTCGAATCAGGCGGTTGGCCAGCGACTGAGGCAACTCCCGCTTCTCGAAATAGACTAGGTTGGCCAGCGTCACCGTCAGTGTCGCAGGCATCCTGTCAGCCAATTTTCTTGGCACCGTGGTTTCATGTCGCCAGGGGGTGGCCAAGTCTTCGTCATCGATGAACGTGACGTCCAGCGGATGAACACCTCCGGTTGCGCGCAGGATGACAGGCTCGATGTCTTGCGGTGCCATGGGCTGGATGGCCGCCAAGTACGTCCACTGGTCACGATAGGCGCGGAGGTCGGCATCGACGAATACGCTCCAGCCGTTCTCGCGTGGATGCTTCTGCAGCGGTAAGGCGATCAGGTTGCCGAAACCGCCTTTGGGCATGGTGTCCTGATTCGGAAACAGCCGGTCGTAGGAGGCCAGCTTGAGTTGTCGGGTTCGCGCACAGGTATGGCTGATAATTGCCGTCCCCAAGCGCCGCGCATCCCGAGCCAAAACTTGATCGGCGAAGAACACCCAGGCATGTGCGCCTTGGCCTGAGCGCGAAATCTCCAGTGCTACCGGCACATCCAATGCTTCGCAAGACTGTACGAATGCACGTGCATCCGCTTGCCACTCAGCGTCGTCGAAATCGACCGCCAGAAAATAGCAGGTGTTGTCCTCCAGTAATGCGTAGACACCCACGGTTTGATTGCCTACCAGATGGTCGTAGATCACCCTGTCAGACAGCGCAATCAGTTGGCGATGGGTGCAGTCACCGCACTTGACACGCGGCTTTTCGCATACACCGGCCAGCCACTCATTGGCACAGGCTGGGACATACCCTGATTTCCCAGAGACCTTGCTCTCCCAGCGAACCGGGTAGACATCACTGCGGCCGCGAAACAAGCGCCGAAACAGTGCTATCTTCTCTGTGGTGGTCAATCCCGAAGGCTTGGGCATCGGTGCCAAATCCGACGCTTTGGGTTGATGCCAGTCGATGCCGTGCGATTCAAGCAAGGTAATCAGACGGGCATTCTCGGCCTGCAAGGCCATCAGCACACCGTGTTCAGCCATCGACGCCGTGAGCAGCGAACAACTGATCCATGTCGTCCCCAACGCCGTAGCCAAAGTTGTGACTGATCCGACGGACGGTGTCCAGTCGCTCTAGAAGCGAGGTCCGTTGCCCCATCTGCAGGGTGGTGATGGTTTTGAGCGCCTGCTCGAACATCCGCACCAGCGCATCGAAGTAACTTTCGTCCTGCAGACCGAATTCGCGGCTGAAGCCCGACGCTCTTTCGCAATAGAACACCATCAATTCGGCCAGCCGCTCGGGTTGGCCGACAGCCTTCTTGTAGTCGGCGATGGCCTTCTTGGCTTTGGCTACTGAAGTGCCCTGGTTCTTGAAGATGTTCGGCCAAAGCCAGCGGTCGATGGTGGCCTTGTAGGGATCGAGTACGTCGTCACCCAGATCGAAGCGGGCATGAAGAAATGCCTGGGTGTCCTTGCTTGCAGCGTAAAGATCTTGAACCAAACCAAGCAGGCTGACGCGGTCAAGTTCCGTCAGCTTGGACTTGACATCGCTCCAGGAGGTTTTTGCTTTCTTGGTGACCATGAGCGAGAACTGTTGACGCAGCGCAGCGGGGTGCCGGTCAGAAGCGGCGCGGAAGAGAGTGTATTGTCAGGCCGCCTGGATGTACTCGATGAGTGGCATCGCCCCCGCAGTCCAGTCACCTTGAGCGACCACCTCGTCCGAGTACGACCGGGGATGGTACTGGCAGCAGGGCTGCGGCGAACACAGCCAGCATGCGCCGGTAGAGATCAGCATTGTCGGCTCCTATGTCGCGGAACAGGTCGTGGGCATGGAGGCATCATTCTGACCGACGCGCCTGCGGCGGCTGAGAGTCAGCGGAACACATCAAAGAAAATTTAATTTAAAAGATTGAAAGCAATCCATAGAACAAATAACATAGTTCTATGGATGCAATTCAGACTCCTGATGATGCCGCAAAGTTCCTCCCCGAGGAACTGGAGCAGCGCCTGGGCGAGCAACTGCGGGCCCTGCGGATCCGGGCGGAGCTGGACCAGGGTCAGCTCGCGGCGCTGGCCGGTGTCGGGCTGAGCGCGGTCAAGTCGCTCGAAAGCGGCAAGGGCAGCACGCTCAAGACGCTGGTGCGCGTCGTGCGAGCGCTGGGCTGTACGTCCTGGCTGGACGCGCTGGCGCCCCAGGTCTCGGTCAGTCCGCTGCAGCTCATGCGCGCCAGTGCGGCGGCCGAGCACCCCCGGCAGCGGGTGTCCCGTTCGCGCCGGCCCCCGTCCGGAGACTGACCGCCCATGTACACCCCCGTGAACGTCATCCAGGTCTACGCCTGGGGCGAGTTCGTCGGCGCTCTGGCGCTGGATCCCCGGCTCGGTTTCTACGCCTTCGAGTACGACCCGCGCTGGCTGCGCACCGGGCGCGAACTCGCGCCGCTGCAGATGCCGGGCAGGGCGTCGCCCTACGTCTTTCCTTCGCTGCCGATCGAGACCTTCCAGCGCCTGCCCGCGCTGCTGGCGGACGCCTTGCCCGACCGGTTCGGCAATGCGCTGATCGATGCCTACCTCGCCGGCAAGGGCGTGGACAAGGCCCGCATCACCGCCATCGACCGGCTGGCCTACATGGGCGAGCGCAGCATGGGCGCGCTGAGCTTCAAGCCCACCCGTGGGCCGCGCAAGCTCAAGCCCACGGCGGTGGAGGTCTCGCAACTGGTCGGCGCAGCCCGTGCGGCACTGCAGGGGCAGTTCGGCGATGACCGCCAGACCGAAGCGGCGCTGACCCAGTTGATCCACGTCGGCACCTCCGCCGGCGGCGCCCGTGCCAAGGCGGTGGTGGCGCTGCACCCTGTCACGGGTGAGCTGCGCTCCGGACAGTTGCCGGCCGATCCCGGCTTCGAGCACTGGCTGCTGAAGTTCGACGGTGTCGGCATGGACCACGAACTCGGCACGGGCGGCCATTACGGGCGCATCGAGTACGCCTACCACCTCATGGCCCGCAGCGCCGGCATCGACATGCCCGACTGCCGGCTGCTGGAGGAAAACGGGCGGGCCCACTTCATGATCAAGCGGTTCGACCGGGACGCGGCCTCGGACAAGCTGCACATGCAGACGCTGTGTGCGATGGACCACCTCGACTACAACCAGCGTGGCACGCACGACTACGCGCAGCTCTTCCAGGTCATCGACCGGTTGCGGCTCGGGCCCGCCACGCGCGCCGAGGCGTTCCGGCGCATGGTCTTCAACGTGGTCGCGGCCAACTGCGACGACCACACCAAGAACCACTCTTTCCTGATGGACCGTGCCGGGCAGTGGCGGCTGTCACCGGCCTACGATGTGACCCACGCCTACAACCCGCAGGGGGCCTGGACGCACCAGCACCTGATGAGCGTCAACGGGCGCTTCAGCGGCATCACGCGCCAGGACTGTCTGGCGGTGGCGGATCGTTTCCTCGTGCCCGACGCCAAGGCGGTGCTGCGGCAGGTGGCCGAGGCGGTTCGGCAGTGGCCGGTGTTCGCCCAGCAAGCTGGTCTGCCTGTAGAGGAGACCCGGAGGGTCGAGCAGGACTTTTTGGCGTTCGTGTGAGTGCATGTCCGTAAGCGTTCCTGGGTCTGGGCGCGATTGGACGAGCAAGGACTGGTGAGCGATCTTGATTACAACGCAATATGCTCGTTAAATCGATCTATTAAACGATAATCCTCGTTTTGTCGAACATGAAGGTCACACAGTCCACCATGCTCTCGCCCGGACAACTGGACGAGTGTGTACGCCTCGGGCAGCAACTGGCCCGCCTGCGCATCGCGCGCAAGGTCAAGCAGACAGACGCGGCGCTGCGTTCCGGTCTTTCGCGCAACACCGTCTATCGACTGGAGAAGGGTGACCCAGGTCTGGCGATCGGCCAGGTTCTGCGCTACCTGGAAGCCATCGCACCAGGCAGCACGTTGCTGGCGTTGCTGTCAGAGCAGGATCCGGCGCTGCTCGCCCTGGCTGCGCGCGAAAAGACCCAGCGCGTGCGCGACATGAGCGCTGCCGAACTCAAGGAACTCGACTTCTGAAAGGACCACCCGCATGACAGCCAAGGCGTTGAAGCTGATGGTCTTCGCGCACCTGGGTCAGGCTTGGGCGCCTTGCGGCCAGTTTGCCCGAATCGCAGTACCTGCTGCATGCCGGCAGTGACCGGGTCGGTGCGCTCGACATCCGCCAGGCCATCCACGACGACGAGCCGACGCAAGGCGCCAGCGGCACGCATGCTCGAATGCGCTGCGCTGCGAATGGCCGCCGAAGCGGGACTGCGCATCCCGCCCGTGGGGGTGCGAACCTTGGGCTACCCTGACTGCTGTCAACATGCTGGCCGACCCAGCGCTGGCGGTGTTTTGCAGTCTTGCCTCGACAGGCGGGGATCCTCCGTATCATCTGGCAGCTTTCACCGGAGCCGCGATCTTGAATCCAGCCGTCACCCTTGAAAATGCACCCGTCGTCGATACCGAGATGGACGAGCGTTCGGCGCTGCTGCGTGTCTTGAACGACTTCGTCGCTCGCCCGGACATGAATCCCCCCAGGATTTCTTATCTGCTCGGCCTGTCCGCGGCTGACGTGGTTGACTTGCAGACGGACAAGCACCAAAGCAGCCGGTTTGACCTGACCGAACTCAAGCGCTTGGCCAAGCTGGCAGGGCTCATGGTGCCAGGCATTGCTCCTCTGCCCGAACGGGATCCGCAGCATCCTTTGCATCCGCACCGTCATGACACCGTCTGGTACGACCTCAAGAGCAATCTGGCCGCCGACGAAGATTACATCCAGTGCTGGACCGTGCTGATTGCTCTTCAACATCGCATCGAGGCCTTGGCACTGGATCTGGATGGTGCAGCCCATGTCCTGGGGGCAAGTCCCGACCATGCGGCTGCGCTGCTGGGCGGCCGGGTCAGCTGCTTTCAGCTTCGCGACCTGCTGAGTATGGCCATGACCGCCGGCATGGCTGATGAGCATGTACGACTTGACTTGTCAGGATACAAGCCGGTCACTTCGCCCATGGTCGATGGCGTGAGTTCAGATCGATCGGCCTGTGGTGCGCCTCAGGTACGCGCCACAGTGGGTATCGGTGAACTCATGGCGTACATGAGTGTTTGAGCCGGTACTGTCAACGGCGGAGGCAGGTCGACGTGGCCTGTTGGCAGGGAACGAAGCCCTGGCGAACCAAGGAGCGATACCGCTCTTGAGCGGCTTTACCTCAGCGCTTGCGCGGAAGCGCCCGCATGCCCCGCACAAGGTCAGCCGCCTGCGCCTTGACGTACACCGACGTCACCCGCAGGTCCGAGTGCCCGAGCAGGCTCTGCAGCACCTGCGGCTGCATCTGCTTGATCGCCTCGTTGGCGAATGTGTGGCGCAGCCAGTGCGTCGAGGCCCGCGTGAACTCCGCCGCCGGTGGTGCCCCTTCTCGCGTGGCCGCTTCGTTCGCCACGTCCCGGAAGAAGCGCCGCAGCAGCCCGTAGATCGCCGAGCGCTCCAGCGCGCCGTACCGATCGGCCTGCGCGGGGCGCTCTCGGTCCACGAACGGCACGCCTCGCGCATCCAGATCCCGTCTCGGCGGCGGTCGCCGCAGGATCCCGATCAGTGGCCGCCACCCCTGCAGGTGTTCGGCACGCAGGGCGTCCTGGAGCGCGTTGCCCATGGACCCCGATGCCTCTGCCCCTTGGTCGCCCGCTGCCATGCGCTCGCCCGCGGCCGTGGTCGGCAGGCTGTTGGGCACCTGCACCCGCTTGACGGCGTCCTCGAACCCCACCCCCGCAGCGTCCATGTCCGCGTGGTGCCGCTCCATCAGCGCCCGGATGTCGTCGAACACCATCACCGTGCGCAGCTTGCCGCCCTT